>Ga0315279_10000220_pt1 | contig 124022 bp, 113 predicted proteins | sample YL17G06_20_MG_FD_203694 | JGI IMG/M metagenome (GOLD analysis project Ga0315279, IMG submission 203694) | Sediment microbial communities from Yellowstone Lake, YNP, Wyoming, USA - YL17G06_20 | ecosystem: Environmental > Aquatic > Freshwater > Lake > Sediment | place: USA: Wyoming | collected... | reverse complement strand
TACTTCCGCCGCTTCCAGATTCACCACCTTCAGCGGAAATTCTTCCATCATTTTGAAGAGTGCCGGAAACAACAAGACGAATAGCGCCGCCGCCGCGACTCTGCGAAGAACCATTGCCACCGCTTCCGAAATCCACTGGCGCTATGTCAGAACCATAAGTTGGCGAAGGAATGCTATTGTCAGAACCGGCGGCGCCAAGCCCGCCATAACTGGCGCCGGCGCGTACTCCCGCCCCAGGAGCGCCAGGGCCCATATCAACGCCATATCCCGCTCCATCAGCCCGAATACGTCCATTATTAGTAAGAGTGATATTTGGAATTGTCAAAGATAAAATATGTTCTGGGATAATGTTTACTTCGGAATTATTATTTATATTCAAAGTATTGATTGATAATGTCTCACTGCCCGATAAAGTCAAAATAGAAGTGTTGTTGATATTAATCGTAGTGATATTGAGTATTTGATTGCCTGGCAGTGTAAGAATTGAATTCTGGTCCACCAGAAGGTCGTCAGCAAAAATATTTATATTGTCTCCAGCTGTAACATTCGCGCCATTTGTCAAAACAATATGACTGAAAGAAAAAGGACTGTCGGCGGTCTCAAAACGCCAATATTTTTCTACGCGAAGAGTGTTGCTTACCGTATCAAAAAATCCGACTGTGCCATTTTTTGCTTTTGCCGGTGGCCAAGAGCCAGTTTGTCCAAGGGCTGTGGCTGTTCCAGTGAAAGAAGAATTTTGATAATAAATTGCTATTCTGCCCCCGCCACCCGGTTCATAACAATATGTCGGACAATACCATCCGCCGCCATTGGCATTAAAAGTGCCGATTCCTGATAAATTATTTGCCGTCACAAAAATACTTCCGCCGCTTCCAGATTCACCACCTTCAGCGGAAATTCTTCCATCATTTTGAAGAGTGCCGGAAACAACAAGACGAATAGCGCCGCCGCCGCGACTCTGCGAAGAACCATTGCCACCGCTTCCCAAGTCAAGAGGCATTGTAGCAGAGCCATATATTGGTGCGGGAGTACTATCATCAAAACCAGCCCCGCCAATTCCTCCATAACTTGCGCCTGAGCGCGCGCCGGTCGCCGGCGCGCCCGGCCCTGCATCAAGACCATATCCTTTACCGTCAGCGGAAATATGCGAACCTGAAACAATAGTTAAATTATGAACATTTATTTTTACACCCTTAAAAATGTCTAAAGATGTGGAATCACCATCTAAAGTAAGTGTGGCATTATTGGTTATTGTCAAATTATTAAAGTGATATTCGCCTGCAGGTAAAACTGCGTTTAACTGCATAACTACATCATTTTCCTCACTATCTGGAGTTCCATTTTGATTTAAATCAGATTGTAAAATCGTGGAGGCCTGCGCAAAATGGACAACTCCAAAAGAAAAAATGCCCAATATGAGGACAAATAAAAATGCGGTGGATAAAATTATTCTACGCATTGATTAAATTATACAATCTATGCAGAAATATTCCTAAAAAATAAGTGGATAAAAAAATGTTATCAAAATTGACGGCCGGACAAAAGTGATAACAATTGTTCAACACTCGGTGTTGAACAATTTTACCAGCGGTAGCCGTTGAGCAGTAAAATTATGAGAAGAATAATCAAAAGAAGAAGCAAAGAATGCCAAACATTCCAATGCGAATATATGTTTCTTTTCTTTAAAAAATCAGAGAACTTCTTACTCCCTTCCAGAAAAATAAGGAACGGCAAAATGGCCACCAGAAACCAAATTTTAAAAAGAAATTCAAACATCCTTCTATTATAACAACAAACACAAAAAACACCCAATCAAAAGGGGTGTTTTTTGTTATCCTATATTCCCCTCTTGAGGGGTGCTCCAACCTTAACCGGAGCGGGGTGGATAATTAATTCACCTCACCCAACCCTCTCCTTGACAAGGAGAGGGGAACTCATCCACCTCCCTCCGCCGTAGGGCGGAGTACTCCTCAAAGAGGAGAATTGAAATTACTGAGCCAGAGAATTCATCATCGCTTTCGTCTTCGGACCGACGAGGCCGTCAGCTACCAGACCATGGGCTTTCTGCCATTTCTTGATAACAGCAATCGTCTTCGGACCTATCTTGCCATCAAGAACAAGACCGAGATTCATCGTGTCGTTCAGGTACCTTTGCAATTCCTTTGCCGCAGTACCTTTGCTCCCTACCTTGATAGTAACGGTGCCGAGAGCGTATGAACCGGCTGTCATAGCGTTAGAAACCGGGCTGCCGACATAATTTGTCGCGCAAGACGCGCCTGTCGCCGTGCTGAAACCAATAGTTCCATTACAGCCGGAAATTACCGCTGGAGCCGCTACCGTCGTAGTAGCAACGCAAGACGCGCCCGTTGTTGTGCTGAAACCGGTTGTTGAAGTACAACCAGCCAGGAGTGTAACAGGAGTTACAGCCGCCGGAGGAGTAACTGTCGAGGTTGTGGCCGGAAGATTGCCCCCACTAGGAGGAACAACAGGGGTGGTAGTGTTCAATCCCCCAGCGCCTTCAGCGCCGACAATAAATGTTGGAATGATTGAAGACGAGCTGGTCGCTGCCGATTCACCGCCAGTTGACACAGCGCTCACTCTGAAATAATAAGTTACGCCCGTAGTCAATCCTGTTGCGCTATAACCCGTTGTGGCAGACGAAGCGAGTAAAGGAAATATGTTATTATCGGTGGATTTGTAAATATTATAACTGGTGGCGCCCGATACCGATGCCCAGCCAACATTAACAATGGTCCCGCTATTAGGTTGTACAGCAAGCGTCATATTGGTTGGTGTCGCCGGAGGAGTACCCCCTGACGGCACGAGCGGAGCATAGTCGGAGAAGTGGGTAACTGTCGCAGTCAATGTATTCGCCGTGGTGTCAACAACCGTCGGCACGGTGTCATATTGATTAGTGGCCGTATTCCAGGTGGCCAGAACTATATTTGCCTCGGCAGTACCCGCTGGCAGGGCAGTTTCGTCATAAGGGACAACAATCGTTACGCTATCGCCGAGGGTTGTAATGGGAAGACCGCTGGAATCAAGAGCGGAAATTGAGATGGCATTCTTTGAAAGGACAGTTCCGCTCTGCGGAGTCGGCATGTTTGTATTGGGTTTAGTCATAAAGGTGGCTGAATTAGCGCTAGTGCCTAGAGTATTGGCCGGCATTGTGACCTTGAAATTGGGACCGATATCGCTATTGGTGAAAATTCCCGGCGCTGTTGGAATCATTGTTTCTTGCTTTTCAGGCCTGATGGTAAAACCGGAAATAGCCGAAAGAGCTATGGTCTGGTCGGCAACATTTGTTCCGCTAACAGGAACTGTCAGAGGTCCGCCCTCATATCCTAATGAGTGAGCCCTAATAATCCAAGTACCGTTGTTGACGGGAAGCGAGAAAGCGCCAGTCGTGTCGGTCTGGGTAACGGCAAAACCGCCGGCCGGATTGGATGCGTCAACGAAAGCATTGCTGACGCCCGAACCGGAAAGTGTAATCGTTCCGGATATTGTTCGGGCCGCCGTAGTCAAAGCGATTGTTCCGGCTGATACGTCAACAGAAGCAACAGCGATTGTGGCTTCCGCCGGAGAAGTGTAGCTCGGCTTGTCGGCACGAATTTGATAGCTGCCGGAAGGCACGGCGATGGTAAATGTGCCGTCACTGGCTGTTTGAGCTCCGACAAAAATTGGAATAGTCGTGCCTGTTGGAACACCGCGGACGGAAACCCAGGCGCCGGCTAAGTTGGAGCCATTGCCGGTGACCGTACCGGTAATATTGCGCGTCCGGCCGGCCGTTGCTGTATAGGTAATTGCTCTGGTTGTTGAAACACTTGAAGTCGTGCCGACTTGTCCGAAGATCTGGCTTCCGGCGCGCACCGTATAAGTGCCCGGGGGGACGGTAACTGTATAGACGGCATTAATTCCTGAAGTTGTGCTTACATTTGTGCCGTTGCCCCGGCCATTGGAATCACGCACATCAACAAAAGCATTGGAAATCGGGTTAGTGCCATCAGTCAAATTAACCGTAATCGTAATCGGAGCGGCCACCGAACAATTCTTGCCTGATGTTGTCGTGCTGGCCGTGACAGCTACCGAAGTCAGAGGGGCACTTTCCCCGACACCCGGGAACATGCAAAAGACCGTATAAGTGCCGGCCGGAACTTTCAAAGAATAAGTGCCGGTGGAATCGGTCATGCCCATATTCGCCCCGGTGGAGGACTCAGCCCGAACAACTACACCTTGCTGAAGGACACTTGCTTTAGAAGCCGTACCGGTAATAATTCCCATATTGAGCGAAGCAGCGGAGAAATCTTGTCCGGTCAAAGACGTTGTGCCGACAGTAACGGTCTTGGAACCAAGACGGCCGAAACCGGGAGCGAATGCTTCAATAACCCAAGTGCCTGCGTCAACATAAAGAGTGTAAGAGCCATTGGAGTCGGCTGGACCACCGACAAAATTCGAAGAATCACCGCCCATTGTGCCGGTATTTGTCGTGGAAATAACTTTATGAGCCGACACGCCGGCATAAGCCACAGCATTGCCTCCGTCATCTTCAATTGTTCCGGTAATCGTCAGCGTACTTCCCGCATCAAATTTAAATGCCAGTGTTGTCGGAGTGTTAGTTGCCGCGACACTAATCTGTTTTCTAGGTGTTGAAGGAAAACCGGGCTTAAACGCTTCAACAATATATGTGCCATCGGTTACTCTCAGCGTAAATGCTCCGCTGGAATCTGTCTGAGCGCTTGCCCATGCCGACAGTAGACCCTCCGGTTGTTGAATTTTCAGCCGGACGGGCAAATAGTTGAACACCATTCAGGCCATTGCCGGCCGAATCGGTAACTGTTCCGGTAATTGTTCTGTTCGTCGTTGTTAAGGTGAAATTTTTACCGGCAACACTGGCCGCCGCGACAATCACCTGAATATTCGGCGGAGGGATAAAACTAAATGTCGGCGGAGGAGGAAGATTGGAACCGGCTTGCTGGAATGAATCCGGAATTGCCGGACCGACGCCAACATTATATGTCATATTGCCCTGCACCGGTAAGCTATAGGCATCGGCTCCGCCTGTCAGTGTTTTCGTTGTTTTTATATAACCATTTTGCGAACTGGCAAAGACATCTACCTTATCGCCACTCGTGCCGGTAATCGTACCGGAAATAGTGTAGGGAGCCGTATCCAGAGCGTAATTTTTTGTTGTATTGCCGGAAATCGTGATATTCTGCGGAGCCGAATTAAATACAACACTTGATGAAACAAGTGAAGACGGATTTATGCCAATTTGATAATCACCGGAAGAAAGATTGGAGAATGTCGCTACGCCGCTGCCATTTGTCGTGGCTTGGGTGCCGCCGATAGCGGGAGAAGAAAGGAAAACGACAACATTGGCAAGACCGACGGTGCTCTTCGTGACATTGACCGTCAGAGTATTGGAACCGGCAGCCCCGATGTTAAAGGGAGCTGATGTCTGTGTTTGTAAGATAACGCCGGCATCATCTTTCGTTTTAATATCAACCGTATACCCTGTTGAAGACGGCACCGTCGTATTGATAATGCCTTTTAAATCAAATCCAACGAAAGCGCTGACTCCTGTAGCCGCCCCGGCAGTAACAACAGTAATCGTACGGGCGCTGACATTGGGGGTAACCGAAGCTATAGTGACTGTGCCCGTCAGCGGACCATTAATATCGGTATTGCTGAAACTTTCCGTGCCGGCCGTAGATGCGGCAACGTTGGTGACATCAAAGCCCATCGGAAATGTTAAGACGATTGACCCGCCTAAGGGAACGCTGGTCGTAACAGGAAATTGCACCATATAACCGGTCGTCGCGCCGGCCAGACGGCTCATTGGATTTACATTGACTGGAGTATAGTTCCCGGTTCCGGTGGGCGGTTGAAAACCGCCGCCACCGCCGCCGGGACCCAAACTGCCGCCTGTTGTCGTGGCATTGGCCACGGTGCCGGAGGCAGTATTGAGAGCCGGCGTTCCTGTAGTCAAGATGAAATTGCCGCTGATGTCTTTGACCAAATTACTGACTGTCACTTTAAAAGTATTACCGTATTGCAGAGCCAGACCGGAAATTTTCGCAGTCATTGTCGGTCCATCATAAATGACAGTTTGCCCAGCCAGAGAGATAGAAGAACCGGTCGGACTTTCCAGCGTATAGTTCGCTATATTGTCAATGGCATTCGGTCCAACGCCAATTTTCATCGCTTTTGAAAATGTGACGGCAACGCCGAAGTTGTCAGCCCCGCCGAATGAAACGGACGGCTGGACGGTATCGGCCGTGCTATTGGTTCGGAAAGTTGAAGTGTAATTCGTCGCTAAAGCATTGCCAACCAAGTCCTTCACACCGCTTCCCCCCGAGACGACGGTCACCGTATAAAGCGTGTCCGCTACAAGCGGAGATGAGAAAGAAAAATTGGCTGTTCGGCTAGAAGGAGTGTAGGTGACAGTGCCCGCCGCGCCACCACCGGTCACAGTAATGGTGCTTCCGGTAATTGTTGCCGGATCCATATCTTCAGAAAATCCAATACTTACAGCTGCCGTATCAAGGGATGTTGTGCCATTGCCCGAGCCGGGGTCAGAACTTAACTTTGCCGGGAAAATTCCAAGAACAGTCGGCGGAGCTACATCGGTAGCCGAACTGGTGCGGAAATTCAGGAAAAAAGGACTGAGCAATGGAGTTGTCGTTGCCGATGTTGTGGAAATATTTACTTTCAAAATGTAATTGGTACTGGCAGTCAGCGGAACAGATGGAGTGACAATTGCCGTATTGGTCGAGCTATCATATGTATTGACAGCAGTCACTTGCGTGCCGGGAGCGCCGAAGTTATCCGTAAAAATGCCGATATTGGCGGAATTTGTCACCGACCCGGCGCCAGTTATTGCCATCGGCACTGAAAACTGCACGCGAAGAGCGGCGTTCAATGGAAAACTTTGATTCCCCGTTTGCGGATTGGTGGAACTTATAAATGGCGGAGTTGTATTGGTCCCGCTATTGCTGCCGGTGGTAAAAGTCACCGTTCCGCCGGCAAAAGCATTGCCGGCTTTGTCTTTCAGCCCCGTCCCCAGAGTAATAACATAGATGGTAGATGGCCCGAGATTCGCTGTCACATTATCAAAGCGAAGTGAAGTTGAATTTGCTCCAGTTGCCCCGTTAGAAACGAAATGGAAAGCGTAGGCATTATTCGTGCCGGCATTAGCGTTCGTCTTGGCAAAAACAAGGTCGCCGTAGGAGAAGGTAGTGGCGCTTTCCGTAACAGCGCCTGTCGCGCCCGGAGTTAATTTGGAGACCTGAGAAGTGGGGGCAAAAGTCGGAGCCCCGCCAGTAGAATCATCAAGGCGCAAAGTGCTAGGGGCTGCATCGGTTGTAATATTTTGGGCTGTGGTTACAATATGCCAAGCATAAGAACCGAGATTGTCGGCATTGGCAATTACTTTGGCAAAAATTAAATCTCCCACAACAAAATTGATGCCACTATTCGCCGAACCGACGACTTGGCTTGTACCATTGACGGCTGAAGTATCCGTCGGCGTGAGTTGACTGAAATTAGAGCTTCCGACATAAGTCGGCCGAGCAGTCGCTCCATCTAATCTAAGGTCGGCACTATTGACAGCGGCCGCCGTTGTAACCATGTGCCAAGCATATCTGTCAGTTGCCGGAGCGGCTGTCGTATTGGCAATAAATAAATCACCCAAGGTAAGCGAAGTGGCTGCTGTTACAGCGCCGGTCGCCGTAGCCGTGGCAAATTTGGCAATGGCCTGGCCGCCAAAAATACTAAAATTATTCACGGTAAATGTGCCCCCGGCAAGCGTTGCATTGGTGACGATGCCAAGCTCGGCCGGAAATGTCTCATGCTGGAAGTAGACAATATCGCCGGCCGCCGGCGTGAGATAAGTGCCACCTTGCGGGTAAAAAGTTCCGGAAGGAGGAATAAAAAAGAAACCGAAAACGGCATTCGCCACCTTGGAAAATATTGAACTCGTCGCGTAAACAGGCGGACTGGAAACAATCAGATTAAATCCGCCCGGCATGCTCTTGATGGCGGCGCCGATCGGCGTGCCGCCAGTGGTGAAAGTGATATTGGACGGAGTCATCGTTGAGAAATCCATATTCTCGGAGAAGAACATGCTCATAAAAGTGCTGACAGGGACATTGGCGGCGCCATTGGCCGGACCGGATGTTGTGGTATTCAAAGTCGGAGCAACTGTATCTATCGTTATTGTCTGGGTGGTGAGAGCGGAAATTGTCGGCGAGCTGGAAGAAGTCACAATACCGCTGGCGCCGATACCGAGAGTAAAAGCATTATTATTCGTCACCCCGCTTGTATCTGATTTTAGAACAACATAATAAATATCACTGGCAGTGATAGTTGGCACGGAAGCGGGAGTAATGGCAAAGGTCGTGCTTGAAGCATAAACCGGAGTGGCGGCCAAAGTTACTTGCGTATCAGTGCCTGTCCCTTGGAAGCCGGCAGCTCCAGCGTCTTTCCAAAACAGCAAAAATTGCTGTTAGTATAGCGACCCGAGAAAACATTTTCTGATAATGAGTGTTCATAATAAATTATGTTATTAAAAACTAACAAAAAGACGACATTCTTTTTATATGATAAAGATTACTTTCATTGTACCACTTAAAAAATATTGTCAAAGAAATAAGTGGATAATTATATCCTTCCACTGATAATTTCATATACTATCCTGCGATGAGCGATTACAAAAATTTTGACTTTTTCTTTTTCTATGCGAAAAATTATCCTATAATCGCCAACCCTTAATTTGAAATAACCCTTGAGTGATTTTCGTAACGGTTTTCCATATAAATCCGGTTCATTGACCAATTTTGTCTCAATGGCCTGTTTTATGCGATTTTTATATAAACCTGATATTTTAGGAATATCATTTTTTACAACCTTGTCTACATAAAATATTTCATAGCTCATACTATCTATAATATTATGCCCATGCTTGTTTATGATTTAAAAAGCGAGCATTTTTCGTGTCGCGCTCATTTGCAATTTTATCAAGAATAACATCTTCTTCTATTTCAAGAGCAATTTCCAGAAGATGGGCAGCTTTTGTGGCTTGAGGAATGTTGTCGCGTTTGGCTACACGAGAGAGCATCATGTCTAAATTTCGTGATAAAGAAATATTTATCCTCTTTTTTATTGTTGTCATATAAATAGAGTGTATCAAAAGTGTATCACTTTTGTCAAGGATAAAAAGTGGATAACTTTTCCAAAAACACAAAAAACACCCAACCCAAAAAGGGGTGTTTTTTGTGCGTTATTCTTGTTTACTAAATTTACTGAGCCAAAGAATTCATCATCGCTTTCGTCTTCGGACCGACGAGACCATCAGCTACGAGGCCATGGGCTTTCTGCCATTTCTTGATAACGGCAATCGTTTTCGGACCTATCTTGCCGTCAAGAACAAGACCGAGATTCATCGTGTCATTCAGGTACCTTTGCAATTCCTTTGCCGCAGTACCTTTGCTCCCGCTCTTGATAGTAACGGTGCCGAGAGCGTATGAACCGGCTGTCATAGCGTTAGAAACCGGGCTACCGACATAATTTGTCGCGCAAGACCCGCCTGACGCCGTGCTGAAACCGGTTGTTCTATTGCCGCAGCCCGGAATCACTAAACTTGGATTTGCCGCATTAGTACCTGCGCAAGACACGCCAGTCGTTGTGCTGAAACCGGTTGTTGAAGTACAACCGGCCGGTAAGGTAACTGTAGTTGAAGTCACTGTCGGAGAAACCGTCAGCGTTGTGGCCGGAGGATTTCCTCCGCCACCGCCACCACCCGCTCCTCCGCCACCGTGGACAGATGCATCAGCGCAAAAAACAACTGAAGTGGGAGTAATTGTCGCAGTTGACGTAAGAAGAACTGAACTTACAGAGCCGCTGCAAGTAGGAGTAAAACTTCCATTGTTGGTCAAAGTATCTCCGTTGTTAGACCTCAGTGTAAACGGACCACTAGCGGCAAGCGTAACAACAATAGACGCCGCATTCACCACCACCGTCGATGCTTTTGAACCAGCCATAATAACATAAGGACGACCGTTGATACTCACATTCGTATCAGTGCTGTAAATCAGAGCTGTATCAGCAGCGAAAGCAGTGCCGACACCGACAGCCAAAGACAAGACAGCTACCAGTAAGATAATTTTTAATGTTTTAATCATTTTGTTTTGATTGATTTTTAACGAACATAGTGAGTATTAAAATCTTCACCCCTGTTAAATGTCTTGTTAAATGATTTTGCTTCGCAAAATCAAAATTTGAATCAAATTTTATTTAACGGGACAATTTTTGCTTTGCAAAAATTATTTAACGGGGTTTAGAAAATTATATTCGCTACGCTCATTAATTTTCTTAAATACAGAATTCGACCCTAAGAAATTGAGAGAAATTCCGTATATTTTAATAATAGAAGATTAGACCTGCCCGCCCTCCCGAATGGTTGGGAGCAGGCGGGGAAACAAAATAATTATGAAGCTGCAGTGTAAGCTGGAGCTGTTGCACCGTCTGCATCGTTTCCAAGTTCAACTGGAAGCCAGTCAGAACCATTCCAAATAAGAATGACATAATCTCCAACATCTGCGAACACAACTGTTGCATTGGTGTTGAAAGTTAAGGTTGAATCGGTCCCAGGATCAACAATCATTTGAACCTTTTTCAGTTGACCAGTAACAGTGGAATCAGCAAGAGTAAGAGCATTTGCGCCATTGTTTGTTATAGCAGTGTAGTATGTAGTGATATTCACTGCGCCTGCACCTGTAAGAGCTTGCTGAACTGTAGTTGGCCTAAATGTAGCAACAACGTTAGCTACGCTAGAAGCAATTTCGCTTCCTGAAGCAGTAAGTACTACTGCCCCACCAATAGTTGTTGTAGAAGCAGCACCACCAATTGTTATTACGTTCGCAGGTGTAGCATGGTCACCGATATGAATAGTCTGTATTCCTGTTGTACTAGTACCAAAATTAAGAGTGTGTGCTCCTACGCCTGTCGCAATGTTTACTGTCTGAGTTGCTCCACTACCTGTACCAATGTTCACTATTTGTGAAGCACCAGAGGAAGAACCAAGAGTGATAGCACCTGTACTATCAGTAGCACCAATAAGGATAGTTCCAGCAACACCAGTATTGAGCGTAATACCACCACTTGTTGTACCGCCATTTATAGTTGTTGTGGAAGCAAGTGCGGTTGAACCGATAGTTACTGTGTTTGCAGCAGCTGTGACTGGTGTTCCGTCGGCAATGTGCACGACTTTACCGCCTGATGTTCCAGCGTGGTTACCAGTCGCAATGTTTACAGTATCTGTCTTCGTGACTGCGGTAACACCACCGGCAATTGTAACAGTATTATCATTGACAGTACCACTAGCGATATTAACTGTATTTGCTGCCGTGTTACCCGTAGCACCAATATAGATAGCACCTGTTTGCGCAGGACCACCGATAACGATAGTACCAGCAGTATTAGTGGAAAGACCGATACCGGCGTCAGCGGCAGTTACACCGGCTGAATCTGTACCACCTTTAATCAAAGTTGTTGAAGTTGTGGTAACATTACCAATACTTATTGCCTTTGCGGTAGCACCAGCGCCAATACTAATACCACCAGTATTTGCTACACCGATAGCAATCGTACCGCCAGTAACATTATTGAACAAAGTGTTAGCAGCAGATGTGCCACCATAGACGGTAACTATGCCAGTTGCGGCAGCTCCGCCAAGAGTCAAAGTTCCCGTACTAGTTACAGCAAAAGTTGAAGCACCTGTGCCGGCATTGATATTAACAGCAGTAGCGCCAGTGACGTTACCGATTGTAATGGTACCCATAATTCCCCCAGTAGCGATATTCACGACATTTCCAGTTGCGCCAGTCGGTAAAATATTTACCGTCTTAATGCCGGAAGTACCGCCGGCAATGTTGACTGTCTCCGCGCCGGTTGATGTACCGAGAGAAATTGCTCCTGTTCCATCTGCTTTACCGATAACAATTGTCCCCTCTACATGACCTTGCGCTATAGTAATGGCAGCTCCAGCGCTAGTACCATTAGTAACCGTCAGAGCGCCATCTTCGGTGATAACATTTGTGCCATAAGTCGTTGCCGCAAGTGCACCACTTGGCATTGAGACTACGACGAGAGCCAAAGCCATCAAAACCAAACCCAAACCTTTAAATATATTTTTCATACTTAATAATAATTAACTAATAAAAAAAACACTAGTAATATTTTTTCTTTGATTGCCTAATAATGCATCTATAGACAATCAAAGCGACAAAAGCGCATTCGACACGCCAATGTACTTGTAATTATACAACACTAGAAAATATTAAGACACAATGAGAGGTGTGGATAACCTGAATTAGGGGCTAGGTGCTAGTTGCTAGGGACTAGAATTTATATAACTTATTCCAAGCCGAAACTGTCTGCTTTTTGTCATCATTATTAAAAGCCCCAAGTCGTCGATGAATAGCACTTTTACCCAAACAGGTAATTTTTGCTAATCTTACCCATGAATTAAGCAACAATCCCGATTGTTGCCAATTTTTTATTCTATAATCTCCTTTACTTTTTCGCTCAGTAGTTGTTATTGGAGCCAATACAATATCATTATCTCCAGTATCTAAAACAATAAGAGCCGGGCGCTGTTTTTTATTTCCATCCGTTTGATAAAAAACAACTAGAATGATATCCCCAAACTTATATTTGGTCATAAATTGCGTCAGATTTATTGTAAGATTTAAAAAAATCTTCAACTCCGGCACGTTCCCATTCTTCCATTTCTGATTCAAGATTAATTTTATTCTTTATGGTTAAAAATTTACCGGATTTTAAGTTTTTTCTAGCGGATTGAAGGCGATTCTTTTGAGATAAGCTCAAAACAACCTCTTTTTTAAAGGAATAGAGATTTAAAAGGCTCTCATATTGCTTGCGAGGTATAATAACAAGGTCATCATTCGATATAAAATTTTTGGGTATTGTTATCGTGGTCATATTGACAGTATAACATACACACCTAGAAACAGACAAACTAAGGGCAGTCCTTAAGAAACTCTCCAAGGGCTGCCCTTGTAAGACGAAATTATTTTTTCGCCGCTAAGGCCTGGGCGATTTTGCTCGTCGGGAGAATAGGACCGTAAAAGACGACATTCTTTTCTACGACATGGAGAACGGACGGCGCCCAGAGGGCTTGATTGATGGGCTGAAGCTGGAAATTGCTCTTGGTCGCATCAGTCGCATCTTTTGTAACTTGCAAAATATAGCTGTCGGTAAGCTGAAAATCAGGGAAGGTCGCCAATTTGCCGACATAGACCTCACCGGTCACCAGATAAACCACCGAATAATCATTTTGATGATTCGCCCTGTATTGCAAAAAACCAAAGACCAAAACAACAACAACCAAAACAACTATGATTATGATGTTCTTTTTAGAAATCATTGTGTTAAAAGTTCTTAAAGTTATAAAGTTCTTAAAGTTATTACTCAATATGAGTTTTTATCTTTTTTAGACTTTATAACATTACAAACTTGATTACTTTATAACTAATCTTTCTAGTATATCAAATGGTGTTTGCTTGCGCAAATTGACGTAAAATTGGGTAAAATTACAATTTTTTCAAAATAGAAAAAAATTCCTCCCAGGTCAAACCAAGCAACCTAAGATTGTTTCTTATAATAAATTGCGGTATCGGGTTATCGTTCGGTATAATAATAGGACGAATTAAACCGGAACGAATATACACAAAATGATCCCCATGAGAACGTTTTAGAGAACAACCCACATATACTAAAAATTTCTGAAACTGTTTGCTAGTTACATTTTGCTTTTTAGGCATATACAAGATTTATGGGTTGTACATAGTTTGAGACAATAACTGGCGGATACCAATTTGTTTTTACTTTCTGCCAGCCTAAACCAGTAAGCACTGCGTCTAATGTACCCATTTCTGCAATCTCTTCAAAAAATAATTCGGTGGCCTCCGAAAAACGACTTTGCGCTTTTACATAACTGGAAGCGGAAGTGGAAAGGTCAAGAGCCGGACTATATGCCACATAACTTTTTCCTTCTTTAAATATCGTAATCGGCAAGCTAATTTTTAATATTGATTTCTTCATATATCCATAGTATATCAAATCATATTTTTTGCGCAAATCACAACAAAAAACCACCCCGAAAGAGGAGTGGTTTTTTGAACCTAAAACAATCGACCTATTTTAAGTTATTTTCTAGAACCTATACTAGCAACTAGCACCTAACTCTATTAGCTTGATACGCTAACAGTATTCGCTGGGTAGCTGTAGAGGAATCCTGCACCAACTCCTGTTGTGTTAGGAGTAGGGAAATCAGTAGTATAGAGCCATCGATTTGATGCCGTATAAGCCGCGCCACCAGTTGCAGTTCCTACAACAGCCTCATCAGTTCCCGTGGCAGCAGCCGCATTTCCGGCTGTATCAGTCCAGCTCAAGAGATCTGCAGTTCCAAGAGTCAACGAAGCAGCCGATGTATGCGCACCAGCTGTATTATCCACAGCGTTAGTAGTTATCTTGATGTGGAAAACCTGACTTGTACCAGCTGAAATCGGATAACCGCCAGTGAAGGTAATCGTTGAAGTACCTCCAGCCGTTGTGCTACCAAAGACCGTGTTGGTCGTGGTAACAGTATTGCCATCCTTGTCTGTAACACGAATGCCATTAACTGCATAACCAGGGTTAGCGTTACCCATAGTAGCATTGGTAAGCGTAACGCTTATAGGAAGAGTGTTAAGAGTAATATCACCCTTTGCATTAGCAGTAACAGTTACACTACCAATATCAACTGACCCAACGATAAGCGTTGAAGTTGAAGAAGTAAGCGACAGCGTAGGAGCTGAACCAACCATTTTCATAGTCGGAGCAGATACTGTGTTAGCAGTTTGAGTAGCTGTACATGTAGTACTTAGAGTAGCGTTACAAACTACAGAAGTACCAAGCGTTTTGGTTGTGCTGCCGACTACATATTTCATATAAGCAAGAGAAATACGGGAAGTAGCGCCGGATTGAATACCATTTGTACCCACTTCAGCATAAGAGACATAAACGTCTTGGCTAAGTCCTGAACCACCGCTTGGAACGGTCAGAGATAGACCAGTCAAGTAGGCGACACCACTAACCGGAGCCGCAGATACTCCGCCAACTGAAATTGCAGTAACAGTTGCCGGAACAAGACGGACAGCCGTCGGAACGGTAGGAGTAGCAGTAGCACCAACCATCGGTACGGTAACATTTATTCCCAAGTCCGCACTATCAGCAGTAACAGCATAAATGGTACCTACACCATTTGATACAGCACCTACCAACTGCACAACATCACCGACTTTAAACTTAGCCGCATCAAGAGCACTGGCCACAGTAACAGCAGATTTTTGACCGGTTGAGGCAAGGTCAGTATCTGTGGAGGCCGAAGAAACATCCTGGCTGTTAACAGTAAATTTCATTTCTGTAATTCTAGCTGAACCGCCGGTTGAAGTAATCTTGAATGTTGCTTTCGTAGCATTCGTTGCGCCAGTAGTTGCAGCCGGAACGAATTGCTGAGCTGTAGACGGAGCAGTGAGCAGGGCAATTGTGTTATCAACTGCGCCGACAGCCATTGTTATAGTTTGACCAACTACAACTGCGGCATTGCCGTTCTGACTGATTGAAACATTACTGCTTGCACCAAGAGAAGTAACAACCAGTTTGGTTATGATTGAACCACTGGAATCTGAACCCGTATCAGACAATATATCAATTACTTTCGTTGCGCCCGGAGCAAGAGTAAAGTCAACGGAGAAGGTATTTGAAGCCGAAGGCTGGATTGGCGTAGCGCCAGAGCCGGACGTTTCGGAAGTTCGCAGATTCAAGAAGTTTGTAAGTTTTGGAGTCGTATCTGCTGAAAGCGCTGTAAGTGAGGCATCAAACAAACTTATAGCCAAACTTGTAGCCCGAACGGACTCGGAAGAACTCTGGTTTTGCAAAACAAATGAACCAACTTTTACGCCCGTAGTGTTCGGATTAACATTTTGGCTTGCATAACCGGTATTCTTTGAAACAGCCAGAACTCCGGTCTGAATAGTGAGACCCGATGTTGCAACATCAACTCCTGTGGCACCCGGGAAACTAAGAGTGGACTTTGAGTTCTGACCCTGCGAATTTCCTGTAACCCCCTTAAGAGTAACAGTTACCGTACCAGCGGTGTAATTTGCGCTATCAGTATGGGTCTGAAGGTCTCCGCGAATTTCAACATAGCTGTCAGTGCCGGCTGGAAGAATCATCTGTGAGCCAAGAGTGAATGAATGCGCTCCAGCTCCAGTTACCCAATTCCATGAAGAGCCAACCTGTGAACCATTGAAGTACACAGTGAGGTTATTAATACCATCGCAGGTAATTGCTCCAGCAGAGGTATAACATCCCGCAAGAAGAGGAAGAACACTTAATGTTGAAACCTTAACATCTTCACCATAGCCATGAATTTTGAATTTACCAAGAACAACATTTGTAGCGCCACCGGTGACATTCGTCATAGCACCGAATGTGGGGTCAACAACAACAGAAGCCGAACCGGCGCTGATTGTGAATTCATTCGCTGTATTTGAACTAAATGCAGTAGAAGAACCGACAGCAGGGGCAATGTTTACTCCGACTTGAGCATCGTAGACAACCAAGTCGGCAGCTTGCTGAAGTGAGATAGTAACTTTATAACTTGCCCCTTTTACAATATCTGCGCGAACTTCAACGGTATGCCCGCCAGTTGATAAGCTTATAGGAGCAGCCGAGAAGTCAAACATCGCGTAACTAGAACCAGAAATTGTACCTACTGTAGCAGCCGTGCCTGCAACAACACCATCAACAAAAAGTTTGATGTTGCCAAGAGAGTCAGCCGGAGCGGAACCCGTCATACGGAAGTTTGCGCCCTTTAACCATACTGCGCGTGTGCTTATATTTACAGGGGCTGACCAAACTGTATATCCACTTGTTCCAGCATTTACTGACGCGGATGCAGCGGGAGGATAGGTGGAAGCTTGAGTTGGAAGATAAACTGTAGCCAAACTACCAGTACCGTAAGTCATTTCATTACCTTTAATAGAGACCGTAGTAGCTGACTGGCCAGCAGCCGTAAAGCCAACAAGAGTAATACCGAGGGAAGAAGCAGTCGCACCAGAAGCTACATCAGCTTTCACGGAAATAACTTTTGAACCATTGACAGCGATAGCCAAACTATTCATTGTCAATTGACCGGTATTATTGAAGGAGTAGCCGTCGGTTAGATGAGTCGCTCCGTCATATAAGTAGACACTTGACAATGTGTTTTGGTCAGAGACACCAGTGCGTTGAAGAACAACAGTGTTAACAGTCCCTACACCGGAGAAGGCGAAGTGTGCCAGGTCAGCCGTGGCTTGGCTACCGATAATGTATCCGGAAGCCGGAGTGTCTGAAGCCAGAGCAACGGACACAGGACCGGTAGCAGAAGATACAACGCCTGTAGAACAGGATGCGCCGGTTGTTGAACTATATCCTGCTGCTGAAGTGCAGCCAGCCGGATATGTCGTAGTTACTACGCCCGTACATGGGGCGCCAGTCGTTGGACTGTAGCCGGAAGCCGAAGTGCAGCCCGCTGGATATGTCGTTGTGACCGTACTGCTTGTGAATGCAGCTCGCGATTTAGCGCCGAATATTCCATCGGCTACTAATCCGGCATTGGCCTGCCAAGCTTTGACACCAGCTAAGGTTTTTGGACCGAAGCTACCATCGGCTGTCAGGCCTCCTAAGGATGTTTGAAGACAAACAACCTGGGCGCCTTTTGAACCTAACCTTAATGTGCTAGTGATTGAACAATCAGCTGCGACCGGGGTTGCAAGAGCAACGACACCGATAAAACCGATTACGACAACCATAACTCCAAGAAGGAATTTTGATTTTAATAAATTACTCATAAATTTTTTCTAATTGCTACGCCATTAATTAGTTTCGACTTGCCCCGCCAAAGGCGTGGGCAAAACTAAAAGCGTATTTTTTTCCTATCGTTATTTCTCATCCGCTAATAACTAATAATTAAAAACAATAATATTGATGATTACAATATTAGACGTCGCTCGGACATTATATAAATAAATTTATATATGCTCCTCGCTAGTCAGCACAATGCAGCGGACGAATAAATAACGAACAGATGTAAACTTACATTGAAAACAAAACTCTTTGGTTTTCAATGACCAAACATTTATTCTCCTTCAAGATTTTTTCGACGAAATCGTGAACGAAAATAAACATAACCGCGAATACAGAAATACGAATGTGTTTCTGTATTCACAGGGATATTATTTTGATGAGTGAGGAGCATACGCAAACAAATTTGCATAATGTCCGAACGACATCAAAACAATGTAATCATTATAATATATAGCCCCAAGAAAGGACAATGTATTATGTGGATAACTTCTCCACTATCTTATACTCCCATACTTTTATACGAAAAGCAAGGATATTTGGGTGCTAGGGGCTACCAAGGACCTTGGGGAAACTCTCTTAAGAGCCATCCTTAAAACCCAGAAACTTGTCAACCTGCCAGGTTGACAAGTTGGTATCGGCTCCAGCGTTTCTTTCCTGTCTTGTTAAGGACACCGTCTTTTACCATAGATATCAATTCTCTTTGGAGTGTCTTTTTGCCACAAGAAAGAGGGATGTCCTTTATGGCGGCGCCACCACTAATGGTTTTAATAATATTTATTATATTGTCACGCCTTTGTTTTTTTAATACATTGAAATCCTGAGCCCGCGAGGCAAGACCTAACATGTTAGGTCTTGCCTCGGGATTAGTTCTATTGGACATGTCTTTAATAGCATTGAGCAGAGTACTTCCCTTTTGGACACCGATTCTAGTATGTCCTTTAAAATTTTCTTGTCCTTTAGAATTTAATTCCCCTCTTGAGGAGTACCCTTTAGGGGGAGGTGGAATCGATTCATCCACCCCAGTCTTCGACCACCCCTCAAGAGGGGAAGAATTAAAAAAATCCGCCAACCAAGTGGGTTTCATATCTATATATTCCTGTATAGAGTTCCTTAATTCAAAAAATTCTTTTTTTAGAATAGAGCAGTTCATTTCCGAAATAAAATTCATGGCCGAAGCAATGTTTAAAAAGGACACGGTTTCGGCGATTTTGTTGCCGGCTCCGGCTGGAGCCGAATGCATGTCCGATATGATCTCCGCGCCTAAATTTCTTAATTTACTCCTAATCGGTTCCTCTTTGTCTATTATGTCCGTTACCATGTAAAGCGCAGTAATAAGTTTATGGGTTTTTGTATAAGAAATGGAAAAGGAGATGTCCATTATAGAAATATCCGTATTGGTCGTCAAGTCCTTTAGTTTTTTTTCTTCTCCAGACATTTGTCCTTTATACTATAGGACAGAGAAAAAAGCAAGAGTTTCTTATCGCAAGATTATTACTAAATACAGCACGGATATTTTTTTACTAAAAAATTCCTCGTGCTCGCGCCGTCGCGCTCCCAAGTCTGTATTTAACAATAATCTTGCTTACTAAACTTTATTTTTTATTTTAAATTTGTGTTAAAATACTTGCATGGCGAAAAATGGGAAGAAATTTTCTTCGGGATTAAAAAGCCAAACCAAGAACGGAATCATCGCAGTCGTTTTTTTTGTTCTGGCATTATTCTTCTTAATGTCCTATTTCAATATCGCCGGGGTGGCCGGCGGATTCATTTATGAAAAATTTGACTTGCTGCTCGGTCTCGGCTACGTTCTCCTCCCGGCTCTTTTCATTTTACTTGGAACTTCATTTATGAAATCGGAGGCGCCGGATATCGGCTGGACGCGCATCATCAGCGGAATAATGTTTTTACTTTCGGGTCTGGGAATGATAGACATCGCTTCGGGCGCTGGCAATCATGCTGGCGGATTGTTAGGGGAAATTTTATCAACGCCTTTTGTTTCTCTCTTTGATGTGTACGCCAGCGTTATTTTTCTCGGCGCGCTTTTAATAATTTCAATTCTGATAATGTTTGACGCCGAGCTGGACCTCCTGCCACTCTTCGGAAAAATTTGGTCTTTCATAACAAAGAAAAGAGACAAGAGCAAATTTCCCGAGGGTTCACCTCGGGAAGATATAGAACCAGAAGAGGAGGTTCCGACCAAAGAAAAAGACGAATCCGCCGACGCTCCTAGCTTTGGCGAGGCAATGGAAGATATACCGATCAGAAAAAGAAAAGGAAGATTGGGTTCTTATCTGCCCCCGCCCCTATCATTACTGGAAGAAGACAGAGGCAAACCCAATACCGGCGACATCAAAGCCAACGCAAACATTATTAAACGCACCCTCGCCAACTTCGGCATTGAAGTGGAAATGGATGAGATAACGGTCGGACCGACGGTTACCCGTTATGCTCTCAAACCGGCCGAAGGAGTGAAACTCTCCCGCATTGTCGGCCTGCAAAATAATCTGGCTCTCGCTCTGGCCGCCCACCCGATCCGCATCGAGGCGCCGATTCCCGGCAAGTCATTGGTCGGCATTGAAATTCCAAACAAAACAAAATCGCTGGTCGGCCTGGCGACAATGCTGGCCGATGATAAATTCCAAAATTCCTCCAGGCCTCTTACCATCGCTCTCGGCCGCAATATTTCAGGCAAGGCTGTTTTCGGAAATCTTGTTAGGATGCCGCATGTTCTTGTGGCCGGCACGACCGGCTCGGGAAAATCGGTGGCAATTCATTCAATGATTACTTCCCTTCTATACAGAAACGGGCCTGATGATGTCAAATTCATATTGATAGACCCAAAGCGGGTTGAACTTACTCTTTATAATAATATTCCGCATTTGCTAACCCCGGTCATCACGGACGCGAAAAAAACAATTCTGGCCCTAAAATGGGCGGCCAAAGAAATGGACCGCCGCTATGACATATTGGAAGCCGAATCGGTCCGGGACATAGAGTCCTATCATGCCGATGTCTTCGGCAAAAATCCCAAGAAAATTGATGCTGACCGCCTGCCATACATAATTATTGTCTTGGACGAATTGGCTGACATAATGAGCACTTATCCGAGAGAGTTGGAAGCCGCCATAGTCCGTCTGGCGCAGATGTCCAGAGCGGTCGGCATTCATCTAATCTTGTCCACTCAGCGTCCGGAAGTAAATATCATTACGGGATTGATTAAAGCCAATATTCCGGCCCGCATCGCTTTGAAGGTCTCTTCCCAGGTTGACTCGCGCACGATTTTAGACAGCGGCGGAGCGGAAAAACTTTTGGGCGCCGGCGATATGCTTTATTCTTCCGGTGAAGCCCAGCCGGAGCGCCTGCAGAGCGCATTTATTTCCGAAATGGAAGTTAAAAAAGTTGTAAAATATTTAGCCGATGCCTACCGGGACGAAGTATCCGAAGAAATAACTTTGACAGCCGGGTCCATTTCCGCCGACACCCGCCTGCGGAACGGGCAGGAAAGTATTTTTTCCGCCCAAGGTGGACCAGCCTCGGGCTGGGAAAACGAAGATATCGAAGACGATGATGAGCTCTACGAAGAAGCGAGAATCTGCGTGCTGGAAGCCGGAAAAGCATCAACATCATATCTGCAAAGAAAATTAAAGTTGGGATATGCCAGAGCGGCACGGCTGATGGATAAATTGGAAGAACGCGGTGTAATCGGCCCCGGAGACGGCGCCAAGCCAAGAGAAGTGCTGGAAAAAATTACGCGCAACGAAAACGGAGAAAACGTGATATGAATCCAAATATAAAAAAAATATTGCAAATAGCCGGTCTCTCTGTTTTTTTTATTTTGCTTGTCGTCTACGCCTTTTTCCGCTCCAAGGACTTAATCTTCGGGGTAAAAATTAAAAATGTGAATCTGACCGATGGTACTCCGGTTACGGAAAATATAATCAATTTGACGGGCAAAGCAAAAAATGCGATAAATTTAACTCTGGACGGCCGGGAAATTTCCGTGGACCAGCAGGGCAATTTCAACGAGACAATTGCTCTTCTTCCGGGATATAATGTAATCAATATCAAAGCGCGGGATAAATTCGGCTATATAGACGAAAAAAATTATAAGTTAATGCATTAAAATAATTATGCTCAAGAAAAAGGAAAAAAAAGAAGACAAAACCGTGGGAATGGCTGTGCTTGACGATACTTTAAAAGCCATCCAGACAAAATTTGGAGAGGGTTCAATAATGAAATTGGGCGACACACCGAAAGTAAATGTTAACGCAATACCGACCGGCTCAATCGGGCTGGATATGGCTCTCGGTGTCGGGGGTATACCCCGCGGCCGTATTATTGAAATATTCGGACCGGAGTCATCCGGTAAAACTACGCTCGCTCTTCATATCGTGGCTGAAGCGCAGAAGCTCGGAGGGGTTTGCGCCTATATAGATGCAGAACACGCAATGGATCCGGATTATACGAAAAAACTCGGAGTAAATATAAACGATCTGCTTATTTCCCAGCCGGACAACGGTGAACAAGCTTTGGAAATCGTGGAGAGCTTGGTGCGAACAGGGAAAATTGACGTTATCGTCGTGGACTCGGTGGCCGCTCTTACGCCGAAAGACGAAATTGAAGGCGATATGGGAGCCTATCATGTCGGCAAGCAGGCGCGCCTGATGTCGCAGGCTCTCCGCAAATTGACAGCCATCGTCGCCCGGTCCAAAACCGTTGTTATTTTTATAAATCAAATCCGAATGCAAATCGGAGTGATGTTCGGCAACCCGGAAACGACTCCGGGAGGAAAAGCGCTGAAGTTTTATACTTCGGTCCGGCTTGACATCCGCAAAATAGCCCAGATAAAAAAAGGAGAAGAAGTCGTCGGCAGCCGCACGCGGGTAAAAGTAGTGAAAAACAAAGTCGCCGCCCCGTTCAAGCAGACGGAATTCGATATCATTTATAATGAGGGCATTTCCAAAGAAGGCGAAATAATCGCTCTGGGCGAAAAATTTAAAATCTTGGAAAAAAGCGGGAATTCATATTCATACATTCCAAATGGAGAACAGAAAGAAAAAATAAAATTGGGAGTGGGTTATGATTCTACCCGAACATTTTTGAAAGAAAACCCGAAAATTTCCGGACAAATCCTGAAAGAAATCCGCAAGAAATTCACCGAAGAAACCTAAAAACTTGTCGACCTGCCAGGTCGACAAGTCATTTATATGAATTTCGCAAAACTAAAAATAACCGAAGGCAAATATTGGGATGTATTTCTTCATGAAGATCAAACTGTGATCGGAAGAATTTATTTTTGGTATAAGGAAGAGGGGATTATAGATCTTCTTGATACTACCGAAGAAGCAATATTAGAATTCTATAATCTTGCCAAAAAATTTAAGGGTTCTCTTGTTAATTTGTTTAAGTCCGATATGTTTAATTATTTAGCTTTAAATAACAACACTCGCCATCTTCACATTCATATGATTCCACGGTATTCAGAGAAAGTAGAGCAATTCGGTTTTGTATTTGAAGACAATAATTTTGGTAAAAGTTACAAAAGAAATCCTGATTTCAAAATAGACGAAGAGATTCTTATTAAAATTAAAGAAACAATTAAAACACAATTAGCATAAGACCTAAATATTATCAAAAACTTGTCAACCTGCCACGTCGACAAGTTTATTATATTCCTCCTCGTTTAAAAACTCATGGAGTTCTTTATGGTAATTTTTGGGAGTAATATCAAAAGTCTCATAAAATAAGTCTCTGTTGGTAATTTTTGAGAATTCTGAAGTTTGATCGCCAAAATAATCCTTAAAACTAGACCATTTATAATTTTTCAAAAATTCCAATTTTTTATTTTGAGTAATGTTGTCTTTCTTTAGTAAATCAAAAACATTTAAATCTATATAAAAAGGTATATATAAGAAGTGCCGGTCATTTTTAATTTGAATTATGCGGGCAGAATTTTGAAATAAATAACCGCTGGCTTCCCTTTTGATGTTTATATACTTAGTAAATGAATTACCAAGTCTTTTAACAAATTCTAAAACTCCGCCATCAACTTTTTCATACAAAAGAAGATGGTAATGATTCGGCAATAAAGTCCATTTTAAAACTTCAACTATTTTATCTTGCTCCGGAAAAGAATCTATAGATTTTCTGTGTGGATTAATTCTCAAACTTTCTCCTTTATTATTTAAGCGATATAAATTTAAAACAAATCTAAAATAATCAGACTCATTGCCGAAAATTTTTTCCTTTCTAATACCTCTGTTGCAAATATGATAAATGTCACCAACCATTCTCTAATTCTCTCAAAACCCGTAAAACTTGTCAACCTGCCAGGTCGACAAGTTTGTGAAATAGGGCTAAATTTGCTAGTATGGTTCAATGTCCCAGCTTCAATACAACGAAATTCGCGAAAAGAAAATAATAATTTATGCTGGTGAACCCTGTGAAGTGGTGGAATCGCATGTTGCCCGCACCCAGCAAAGAAAACCGCAAAACCAGGTAAAATTGCGAAGCTTGATATCGGGCAAAGTTTTTCCGGCCACATTCCATGTTGCCGATTCGGCCGACGAAGCGGATATTACGAAGCGCGATATCACCTTTCTCTATCACAACAAGAATGAATTTTGGTTCTGCGATCCGGCTGACAAAAGCAACCGGTTCAAGCTTGATGCTCTGCTTATCGGCGACTCGGCTAAATTTTTAAAACAAAACGGAAATGTCACCGCCTTGGTCTGGGATAATGATGATGACCCTTCGACAAGCTCAGGGCTGGGGAAAATCATAAAATTGTCACTCCCGATTAAAATGGAATTCAAAGTAAAAGAAGCTCCGCCGGCCGTTCGCGGAGACACATCCAAAAGCGGAATGAAAGTCATCACTCTAGAAAATGGAGCAACCTTAAACGCTCCGATGTTTATTAACGAAGGAGACACCATCCGCGTAAATACCGAAAATGGAGAATATGTGGAGAGAGTATAAAAAACAAGAACAAAGTTTTTAATTTTTTCTTGTTTTTTATTTCACCACAAAAGGCAAAAGGCCGAGGAATCGGGCGTGCTTGATGGCGGAAGCCAGAGCGCGCTGGTTTTTGGAAGTTACGCCGGTGCGCTTATGGCTCATGATTTTGCCATTGGGATTCAGAAATCTTTTCAGGATTTCAATATCCTTATAGTCAATGTATTTTATATTATTGGCGGAAAAATAATCTTGCTTCATAAATTAAAATGGTATGTCTTCCGGATTGATGTCTTCTTCCGGATATTCTATAGAATCAACTTCTTCAGCCGGGGCTTTGGGAGCAGCGCCGGATGCTCCAACACCACTACTGGCGCTCCCTCCCTTAAAACCAAATTGCACTCGGTCAGCGACAATTTCTGTTCTGTATTTCTTCTCCCCGCTCGTTTTGTCATCCCAACTGCGCGTATCTATGCGGCCTTCTACCATCACTTGCTGCCCCTTTTTTAAATATTGGGCAGAGGTCTCCGCTTGCCTGCCCCAGACCACTATGTTGTGGTAACTGGTTGATTCCTGCTTGACACCATTCTTGTCCTTCCAAACACGGTTAGTTGCTACTCCGAATTTACACACCTTCTGACCTGAAGGTATTGCCGTAAGTTCCGGATCTCGAGTAAGGTTGCCTACAATTATTGCTTTATTTAAATACATAATTTTTTAAATTAAACTGCTAATAATGCGTCTATTTCTTTATCGATCTCTTCTTTATTTATGGGAACAATCGTTTCAACATCCCCATTTTTCTTCAGCGCAGGCCTTCGATGCGTTATTTCACCGCGCCCGAATCTTTTCGCGGCGATAGTATTTTCTTTGACTGTTTTTAAGAGCAAAAATCGGATAATATTCGGGTCAAGATCAAGCTTCTTTTTCAATTCCAAGACCTTATCCGAATCCATCATAAATTTGATCCAACCAAAATAGGCAGTGTTGAATTTATTGCGCACATTGGCCATAACTTTAGCCATCGCATAAGCCAGCGGCAGTCGTTTTGGCATTTCATCGGAAATGGCAACACCACCCAGAGACGATACAAGCTCTTTTAGATTGCCAAAAACAACTGGCACATTCTCTTCGGAAATAGTAGGCACCAAAAGATAACCAAGCTCGTAAACTCTGGAATTTGTATTTTCCAATATTTCATCTTCGTCTTTAACTTCCATTTCTTGCATAAGTTTATATTAGCAAAAAGGCCTTAAAAAGTAAACCCGCACACTTATACATAAGTGTGCGGGTAAAGTTAAATATTAAAAATTCTTTTGGCATTTGCGACAATCGCTTCGGCAACTTCGGCCTCGGATAAATTTTTTACCTCGGCGATTTTTTTCACGACTTCCTTGATATAAACAGGTTCGTTTCTTTTCCCGCGGTACGGCACCGGCGCAACATATGGGGAATCCGTATCGGTCAGTATCATATCCAGCGGAGTATTTTTAATTATTTCTTCATAATTACAACCCTTTCCGTTCTTCCTGGGGGGATAAGTTATCGCCCCGGTAAAAGAAACCATAAAACCGAGCGATAAGAAATTTTTTGCATTCTCCAAACTGCCTTCAAAAAAATGAATGACACCCTTTGCATTCGGATACTGTTTTAAAATTTCTAACGCATCTATATATGCATCCCTATTTTTATCTTCGTAGTTATTCCTAATGTGAATCATTAATGGCTTATGTACTTCACTTGCGAGTTCTATTTGTTCTCTAAATATCTTCTTCTGTTTTTCAATCGAATCATTGTCCAGATGATAATAGTCCAAACCACATTCGCCAAGAGCAACCACTTTCGGGTCTTTTAGAAGTTCCCTGTAAATATCTTTATTAAATTCTTCTCCCCGTGAAGTGAATTCCTGGCCCTCGTCTCCTAATTCTTGTTTATCATGAAAAGAAGCTTCAGTATGTATCGGATGTAAACCAACGGTTGCATAAACTCCTTCTTTATATTGATGCGCCATTTCAATCGCTTTCCTGGAAGTGTCTATCTGCGTGCCGACATTGATTACCCAAGTATCATTATTTAAAGAGCGCTTGATAACTTCGTCCCTGTCAGTGTCAAAAGCGCTGAAATTTATGTGGCTGTGGATGTCGATGTATTTTGGCATATTAGTCTTTGCGCGGGAATAAAGGTTTTTCCGGTTTTTTATTTTCTTTGATTAATTTTTTGAGCAAAGCGTTTGTTTCGGGCATTATTGGATTTAACATTCTGGCTATTTGGTATAAATGTAGAACCATGTCAGAAATTAATTCTTTTCCTTTCTTTTCATCCACCTTCACTACTTTGAACGGCTCTGTGTCCTGAATAAATTTATCCAATTTCCCTATTTCATTCCAAACATAATCCACAGCCTGCTTGATGTCAAATTTTTCAAAAAAACCGAAGTATTCTGTGAAATCAGCAAATCCGATCTCCGGGCATTTTTCCAAATATTTTTCCGACAAGGTTAATATACGCGATGCTAGATTTCCCAAGCCGTTCGCCAGTCCGGAATTGTAAGCGTCTTTGAATCTTTCCATCGTAAACGGACTATCTTCAAAATTTGAAATTTCTTTTGCTAAGAAAAATCTTAGAGCATCAGTGCCATATTCCTTTGCTATTTCTTTTGGATCAGCCACATTGCCGAGCGACTTGGACATTTTTATTCCGCCTTCGCCGGTAATAAAACCGTCAACAATTATTTGATATGAATTTGATAATCCTGCCGCCATCAGCATCGCTTGCCACATTGCTCCCTGAAAACGAGTGTTGTCTTTGCCGCAATATTGAGTAGGATTGCCATTTATCCAGTATTTTTCAAATTGTTCTGTATTTTCTGGCCAGCCGAGAGTAGAGATATAATTGACCAGTGCGTCAAACCAAACATACATTACATGTTCTTCATCCCCCGGCACGGATATACCCCAGGGCATTTTTGATTTCAACCTGGAAATAGAAAAATCTTGTAGACCATTTTTAACAAAATTTTTTATTTCATTAAAACGAAAATCTGGCACTATAAAATTTGGGTTTTTTTCATAAAAATCTAGAAGCTTATTTTCAAATGCCGAGTACTTAAAAAAATAATTTTCTTCTTTTATTAGTTCAAGTGGTCGTCCAGGATGAATTTCACATTCTCCTTTTTCATTCAATTCGGAATCTGTTTTTTCACTCTCACAGCCGACGCAATATTTGGCTTGATAATTTTTCTTATAAATATATCCATTATCGCGTACTATTTTCCAAAATTCCTGCGCCGCATTTTTATGATGCTTATCTGTGGTACGAATAAAATGAACATCATCACTAATTCCAAACATTTTTAACTGCTCTTTAAATGTTTCAAAACCTTGATCAACGAAATCTTTAACATCCATATTTTTTTCTTTGGCTTTCTCATAATTCTTCATTCCGTGCTCATCCGTACCAGTATTAAAAAACACATCAAAATCCTGTAATTTTTTAGAACGCGCAATAATATCGGCTCGCACAAATTCAAGAGCATGCCCCATATGAAGCGGGGCATTTACATAGGGAAGGGTTGTCGTAATGTAAAAACTTTTTTTATTGGGACTCATTTTTTGTCCGGGCTAAAATTTTATCTTTTTCAATATCGCTCAGAAATTCCATAACCAGAACGGACACGGGTATAGCCAGGATGGCTCCCCAGAATCCACCCAATTCAAAACCGATGACAACGGAGAGAATAATGACAATCGGCGAAAGGCCGACGATTTTTTTGATAATAAGCGGAGTAAAGAGAAATACATCAAATTCATGAACAATAATGTAAGCCCCGGTAACCATCAGAGCGCTACCAATTCCGCTGGAAAGATAAGAAAAGGCAAAAGTCGGAACCAAGGCGACCAAGATACCGTAAGGAACTATTTCCATTATTCCGGCAATTATAGCCAGAAGAAGAGCGTATTGTATGCCCAGAAGCGATAGTATCAGATAAATAAGGATAGCGACAACGAAAGCCAAAAGCATTTGTCCTTTTACCCAGAAGCCTATTTTCCGGCTTGAACGCGCCCATAAATCCACAGCATATTCGTCATATTGGATGGGAATAATGATTCTAAGGAAATTCTCTATTCCCTTTTCCTGGATTGAAAGATAAAAAGAAATGAGAATAATCAAGACGAAATTGAAAATGCTTCCGAAAGCGACAGAAAGAATCTGAAACAAACCCCCGGAAAGATTCAGGACGAAAGCTCTGGAAACGGACAAAAGAGCGGTGAGCGAAAAATGGCCGGAAAGAGCGCTGACGATGTCTTTGGCCCCGGAAAACGCTTCATTCTGGAAATAATGCAGAAAAGAGGCATCCGGGAAATAGGATGAAATGAAGGTGGAAAAATTATAAATTTCGGTTATCAGAAGCGGGGCGAAAAGATAGAATAATCCGGCTAAGACAAGAATAGACACAGAATACATAATCACAATTCCTAAAATCCTGTTAATTCCCATTTTCTCAAAATGCGGAACCGCTGAATCTATGAAAGAAGCGATAACGATTGCGGACAAAACCACCAGAACCAAATCCCGCAAAAACCAGACCAAAAATACGCAGAGAGCGACCAAAACAACCCGGACCATAGTCCCGGTGGAAATGGAAATATGATTAACGCCGTTCCTTTCAGCCATGGGAATATAATAACACAAAAATGCTAAACTAAAAAGTTAAAATTTCAGGATTTTTGAGAATTTGGATTTCTTTTTAAATGGCCCAATGAGAGCGAGATTGAGTTTATTATTTCGGAAAATGTCTTTGGCTAGATTCTGAATTTGATTGGCGGTAACTTTGCGTATTTCTTTCGCTTTTTCTTCAGCGCTCTTGGTCTCGCGCTTCAAAAGTTCCTGACCGCCGTAAAAATTCGCTATGTCGTCGCTTGATTCCAGAGAAAGTTTCATGTTGCCGATGAGATATTCTTTAACTTTATTTAATTCTTCCGCACTAACTTTTTCTTTTTTTAATTTATTACATCCTTCCAACACCGCTCTGATTACTTCTTCTACCCTCTTGTTATCAACACCGGCAGAAATTTGTAGAAAACCATGGTCGGTGTAGGAATCATTATAAGAGTGGACATAGTAGCCGACGCCCATTTCATCCCGAAGCTTCTGAAAAAGCCGCGAGCTCATTCCCCCGCCCAAAATTCCGCCGAGCACGGAAAGTGCGGCATTTTTCCGGCTGAATAAATCATGGCTGCGCATACCCAAAACAAAATGCGTCTGGTCCGTTCTTTTAAAATTCACCATCATCTCCGGTTTTTTTTGTCTTTCTTTCACTTTTATTTTATTTACTTTCCTGCCTCGGGAAAGTTTTTCAAAAACTTTACTTGCCTCGCTTATCACTTCTTTTTCCGTCACCGCTCCGGCAACTATAAGAACGGTGGCCTCCGGCAAATAATGCATTTTTTTGTATTTAATAAAATCATTCCTCTTCATTCTTAAAATATTTTTTTTCTCACCGGCGACATTCCAGCCGGCCGGCTGATTCCCGTAAAGCAACTTCATTATCAAATCCTGCACATGTCTCTGCGGCATATCTTTATACATGTTTATCTCTTCGATGATGACACCTTTTTCTTTTTGTATTTCGGCCTCCGGAAAAGTGGAATTTAAATAAATATCCGAGACAATATTAAAAATCTTGCCAAAATGCCGGGCGGCGGATTTCGCATAATAACCCGTATATTCCTGGGCTGTAAAGGCATTATATTGGCTGCCTAAAGCGTCCAGTTCCTTTGAAATATCAATTGCCTTGGGCCTCTTAGTCGTGCCCTTGAAACACATATGCTCCAAAAAATGCGAAATCCCATTCACTTTCTTTTCTTCGTATTTTGACCCGGCTCCAACCAAGACCAGCACCGTCGCCGTCGGGTTGTCTTTCATCGGTACAATAATGACCCGCAGGCCATTTTTAAAAACTTTTTTTGAGAATTTCATAGAATAAAATATATCACAAAACAGACCTAATTATCAATATAAAGGAAATTATAAATAACACAATATTGTACATGACCACGCTATAGCGTATCTTAGTACAAAATATTAAATAGGTAGTTTAAAGTAATTTTTTATTTTAGTATCTGCTTCAATGGTATCAACTATCAAATAAAGCAAGTCTTTGCCAATTTTAAAATCAGCTTTCATTAGAGTTACTAAGTCCTCACAATCATAAGGATATACCCAAACACTGTCCTGAAGACGCAAAAATCCAATTCTTTTTAATGTATAACGAATCTTATCTCTCGTCCCTTTTCTTTCTTCTTTTATGTCAAAAATAAGCATCCGCCATTTATGATCCCACTTCTTGGGTTTTTTAAGTTTATATCCTAAAAGTTCAAATTTTCTTAACTTATCCTCTCCTTTTTGGGTAAGACGCGCAAAAGTTCCTTTACTGGTTACCTCAAAATAAATAAGACCATGATCTTTTAATCTTTTGATACTATGACTAATATTATATTTTTGCCATTTGTTTTTTGGTTCAATACCAAAAAACTTTAGAGCTTGCAGGGCATTTGGCGCCAAAACTGCCACACTTAAAAGTCCAACAGCAGCGATTCCGGAAAGAATAGCTTTTTGAATATTTTCTCTTTTAATTCTTGTCTTTAATTCTTTTTCTAATTTCCCCATTCCTAATATATTATATAATATTGTATAACACTACGCTATAGCGTAATTTAGTACAATTCAATAATTTGATTTCGACTAGGTTCGACTAGGTCTTGCCTAGTAAAATTTTTAGATTCTTTCTTTGATGTAATTTTTCAAATCGGAAATTTTTACTCTTTCCTGTTTTCCGGTATCGCGGTCGCGAACCGTAACCCCGGCATCCTTTTCAATAGTGTCAAAATCTATAGTCACGCAAAACGGTGTGCCGATTTCATCTTGCCGGCGATAACGCTTGCCGATATTCCCGTTGTCGTCAAATTCGCAGGAAAATTCTTTGCGAAGCATTTGAAAAACTTCCTGAGCTTTCTTCACAAGCTCCATTTTGTTTTTAAGAAGCGGAAAAACAGCGCATTTTATCGGCGCCAAAGCGGGCTTAAGAGCCAGATAAATACGGTTTTCGCCGTTCATTTCATCTTCGCGATAAGCCGAAAGCAGAACAGCCAGCATGGTCCGGCCATGGCCGAAGGTCGGCTCAACAACGTGGGGAATAAATTTTTCTTTTTTTTCTTCATCAAAATACGACAAATCGACACCGGACTCAGCCGAGTGTTTTTTTAAGTCGTAGTCCGTCCGATAAGCCAATCCGTACAGCTCTTTTCTGCCGAAAGGAAAGTCAAATTCAAAATCAATGGTGCGCTTGGAATAGTGGGCTCTGTCCTCTTTGGCCACTTCAAGTTCATGAACAGTATTTCGATTAATGCCGATACGGTCAATCCATTTCCACATTTCTCCCCGCCACATTTCAAAATATTTTTCCCAATCTTCTTCCCGCAGGAAATATTCAAACTCCATCAAATCAAACTCCCGTACCCGAAAAAGGAAATCCCTCGGGGCAATTTCATTCCTATACGCTTTGCCTATCTGGGCCAGGCCAAAAGGGAGTTTGGGGTGCATCGTATCCAGAATATTTTTGAAGTTAACAAACATGCCCTGGGCAAGTTCCGGCCGCAGATGAGCCGTAATTGTTTCTTCCTCCAACGCCCCCGCTTTTAATTTAAACATCGTATTAAATTTTTTATCCCCCAGCGGGTCGGTGAAATTTTCCAGATGCCCGCTGGCCCGCCAAACGGATTCGGGCATAAGGGTCGCAGTCGATATGCCGAATACATTTTCCTGTTCGGTTACAAAATGCTTCCACCATAATTCTTTTATATTATGCGCCAACTCTGCGCCATATGGGCCGTAATCCCAGGTGCCGGCCAGTCCGCCATAAATTTCCGAACCTTGAAAAACAAAACCGCATCTTTTGCAAAGCGAAATTATTTTTTCCATCCCGTTAGAATTTTCTATATTTTTTTCTTTCATAATTTACTTTATAACTTTTCACTTTACGAACTTTATAACTTATTCAATTACAATACCTCCACTGGCGGGAAAGGCCGTTTCATCATCAAGCCTCGTATTAAGGCCTGTTTTGTTCACTCTCACATCTACATTAGCAAAATCGTCGTGCCCGGTCAAAATTGCGTCATTGATAATAATCGGGGTTGTACCAATTTGAGAGATTGAAGGAGTGAAGGAAACCTGAAAGGAAATCGAGCGGGAAGCGCTGGTGATGCCCGTTCCTTTCGGTATTCTATCCACGTTCCACATTATTTCTTCGATGGATGGATTATAAATCAAATTTTCTCCTGCGGGTAAAATAGTTCCTGTGAAAGTTATCCAGGGTGGAAGGGTGGAATTTATTTGCGCTTTGGAAATACTATTGGCTGTATTGGAAAGGGTCCAGACAACGGTATAAGTTGTGACCTTCCCGGCTTTCGGAGGTATCGGACCGGTATTGGTAAAAGGTCCGGAATAATAAAGCGCTTTGGCGGAAAACCCGACATCGGAAATAATTTTTATAATTGCGGAAGAAGAATTATTCAAATCCTTAACGGCAAAACCTTCAAGAGCTTGCTTGCCGGAAATATCCACTTCTATATTTATGGAAGGATTGGAAAGTATTCCTCCGGCCGCCGAGAATAACGACAGCGGAGAGAGAGAAAACTCAACAGAGCCGGAATCGCCCGGATTTACTTCCCTCAGGTCATTTTGCGAATTTTTATCCCAAGTTATTGTATCTTTGGATGAATCATAAAAACCTTGCTGGGCAATTATTGTTTTGCGGTCAAAAGCATTTCCGGAAATTTTCGCCACTATAACCAAATCATTTACTGTTGTATCCAAATTATTCAGGTAACGGATTTCGGCGTTAATAGGCGTTTTCACATCGGTTACGTATTCTCTCTGAGATATGCCATTTATAGAAATATTTGCTTCAATAAAAGGTTTTTTAATCGTGATGGTGCTCTTAATGGAATTAAAAATAACGCCGATTGCGGATTTATCAGTGTCGGACCGCGAACCGCTTGATATATCAAATGTTTTTTCTTCTCCGTCAAAAACATCAACCATTTTACCGGAGATGGAAATATCGTGTTCAGCGCCGGGAGCCAGATCTCCCAAATTCCAAACATTATTGCCGAAGGACGGCGCCGGCGCAGCCTTCACAAAAGCGAAACCAACCGGGTAATCAAGCCTAACGAGTATATTCGGAGCCGGCTTGGTGGCGTTGAGCGTCGCTTTCACATTGAGTGTGATATCTTGATTGGGACTTATAGTCAGAGGGGCATCCACCGAGAGATTTATCGGGGTGGAAGTTATATTAACTTCATAGATTTTGTCCTTAACAAAAATAGCGTTGGATCCCGCTACCCGGTACTCCAGAGAAATTTTTATGGGACGGGTGCTCCCCTGTTCGCCAAAAAGCACAACTTTTAAATTTTCATTGCGGACGGCTCCGGCCGGAATTGCCCCCAGGGATTCACGAAAATGTTCAGTGTCGGAAGACAAATCGCCGGAAGAACCTTTGGGATATTCCATGACAAGGTCAGCGAGTTCCAGCGGAGAATTGTTTCTATTGGTAATCCCGACAATCAATGGGAGTTCTTCCCCTCCGGCTGCAAAATTATTGCCCAGAACAGAAATATCGATGTTGTCATTGGAAACAGTATTGCCTCCGGCAAAAAAAACATAAGCGGCATATCCCAAAGCTAAAATAAAAAAAACTATTGAGAAGATAAAAAATTTCTTGAAGAGTGAAGTTTTCATAAAAAATTTTTCCTCGATATCGGATTCAGCTTTTTCTTCATTTTTCCAAGAATCCAACACATCTTTCCTAGACAAATGAGAAAGGCCGCTCCGATGTTCTATCTTTGTCTGATAACTCTTGCTGAAGAGCTTATTTTTCAGCTCTTCCAGCCTGTTAAGTTTATTCCTGTCATCCAGTGGCATATGTAGAATTATAACACATCTATAAATGCGTTTCTTTGAGGGCCTTATTTATCTGGCGCAATACCTGAATTCTTGATTTGGAAAATTCAAATATCAGATTCGGCTCGAACGGGGATTTGACAAGGTTTTGCAGTGTCTCATTTCCGCCGATATATCCCAAATTATTGAGAATGCGCAAAACGATAATGGCTTCGGTATTTCGCAAGTCCTTTTCCTCCTCTATTTTTTCCAAAATGGACAGACCATTTATCAGGTCAATGAATAATGCTTCATTCGGTTCAACGCCGGCCAGCAATCTTTTTAATAAAACGCCAATATTAGAAAAAATTTCATAAGTTCCAGAATTTTTAGAAAGCCGTTCCAGGGCATTTGTCTTAGAGGCGCTGGTCACCCGCCAGAAATCTTTGCCCTGAACGATGTCAATTTTCACATAAGCAAAATCCTGCAAGATGAAACGCAATTTGGAAGACATTTTGCGCACGCCCTGGGCGGAAGCGGAAATCATCCCCAGGTCGCGGGTAAAAATAGAGAAGTATTTCCCCGCTTCGCCGAAATTTCTGCTCCCCAGTATTATTCCCTCCGTGTGGTAAATATGGTGCATTAGAATTAAAGCGCGTGACCTATTGGATCTAGAATAGGTTTTGTTAAATTTTTGATATCATTTAAATCAGTTAAAAAAATACCTGGTTTACTTTCTAGTGTATAAAGGGTTACATGCGTAGGTGGGTATTCAACCTTTAAACCATATTTTTTATTTATCGTTTCAAAGAATTTTTCTAGGTTTGAAACATTACACCTTACTATTATTGTTTTTAAATCATTTTCTACGACAAATTTAAACTCTTCAAGATAATTTAAAAGATTAATACCATTTACTGCCACAAAATCGCAGAAATCTCTGACCACTAAATCTTTAAAATCTGGAATTGAAACCTTATGTTTTCTGATAATTTCTTTAATACATACTAAGCTGACATGAAAATGGGATTTTAATAATAACTCATTACCATCGATAGTTACTAGGTCGGGTAAATTTTCCAATGAAACCGGTAATAAAATAGTATCATTGGGAGAAATCATATACTTATTCCCGCAAATGAATTTAAATTTTTCCATAAATTTATTCAAACATTTTTTCTAATTCTTGTAATGCTTCCGGAAGTTTATACCATCCGGAAGAACCGTTTAAGTGCCCGCCGTTCGGAATAGATATCAAATTACAATTTAAATTTTTTGAGAGTTCCACCGCTTGCCTAAAAGGAACATTTTGGTCGTTGTCTCCATGAATAACACTAAATTTTTTGCATATCTTTTTTATATGCCCAAAATTAAAAGGTCTATCCATAAAATGGTCTATGGCTCGATATCTATCTCCTTCTAAAACATGTATCGGACCAGAAACAAGAACAGCTCCGCCAATTTTTTGATTTTTATCTAAGGTTTCAAGATAACGTAAAATCGCCGGTACTCCCAAAGAATGACCAACTAAAAATATTTTCTCGGTTGGAACTCTAACACTATCTGCAATAGTTTTAATCCATTCATCTTTCTTGGGCTTATCCGGGGCAGGCATGGGCAAGGCGCAGGCGTAAATATCTTTTTTTGCCAGTTCGCCCATTAACCAAGGCCTCCAGCCTCCATTTGGTTCCCCGTTAAAACCATGAATCATAAAAACTTTTTTCATATCTATATTTTCTCAACTCTTATTTTGAAAACTAAACCGCCAATTTTTATTTCTTCCATACCAAGGGGAGCCCTTGGTATAAATTCTATTTCCGACACCAGGACGGTTTTCTTCATATCGTTTTCAAATTTTTGAATTAATTTCTTACCTGGGCCGTTGGTTTCAAAAACAAGCGATACCATATTACTCGGAGTGAGCCCCATTTTTTTTCTCATATCCTGCAGAGAGCGAATTAATTCGCGATAGTCCCCTTCCTGCTTTAATTCTTTCGTGATTTTCGTATTGAGTTCCACTTCGCTCATAATGGAATTATTAAAAGCAATTTCTTTAACATTCAATTCATCTTTGATTAAATCAATATATTCACCCGACAATTTTCCGCTTTTCACTTTCAACTTTTGAAGCGGCTGGCGAACTTTTATTTCCGCTTTCTGTCTTGCTTCAAGTCCCAAAGTCACGATATTTCGGACTTTTTGCATATTTTTGAGTATTTTTTCGGTCTCTTTAAGGTTAAACCTTTTTGAATTCTCAAGGTTTAACCTTTTCCCGACCTCGGGCCATTTTTCCAAATGAACACTCTCCACATCTTTTTCATTTCTCAATTTCAGCCAAATATCTTCAGCGGCAAAAGGCGCAAAGGGAGCCATCAGTTTGGCCAGAGTTTTTAAAACAAAATATAAAGTTGCCTTCGCTTTTTTGTCTCCGTTTTTTATCCGTTCGCGCGAACGGCGCAAATACCAAGTGGAAAGGTCACCGATAAAATCTTTTATCGCCCTTGTCGGCTCAAGCAATTTATAACTATTAAGATTTTCTGTCGTGAGTTTTGTCAATTCATCCAATCTGGCCAGAATCCATTTATCTAAAACATTCGCCTCCTCAAGGCCTCGCCTTGGACTCCCTAAAGGCAAGGCCTTTTCCCGGCTTTCTAAATCTTTATCTCTGTACAATTCATAAAAAGCAAGAACATTGTAAAGAAGGCCGAAAACTTGCTGATGAAGCAGAGTGACTGTCTTCTCGTCAAAATTTTTGGACTCGCCCGGCTGATTTATCGAATACATCCAAAGGCGGAGCGTATCGACGCCGTATTTATCCATCATCTTCCACGGGTCAACAATATTGCCGAGGGACTTGGACATTTTTTTGCCGGCAGCATCCAGCAAAAGTCCGAGGCAAATGACATTTTTGTATGCTTTGCCGCGCCCCATCAGCACTCCGATGGCATGGAGCGTGTAAAACCAGCCGCGGGTCTGGTCGACCGCTTCAGAAATAAAGTCGGCCGGATATCCCGGACCGTCTATCCATCTTTTATTCTTAAAAGGATAATGGTCTTGAGCAAAAGGCATCGCCCCGGAATCAAACCAGACGTCCATTACCTCTTTGGTGCGCGTTAAATTCCCGCCACAAGAGCAAACAAGCGGAATCTCATCAATGTACGGACGATGCAAATCCAGTTCGTGATTTTCATTGTGTGGAAGGGGAACGAATTTAAATTCTCTGATTTCGGCATTCAACAACCTGTCTTTTTCACCAGCCAATGTCTCTTTTTTATCCAAGCCACCAGCCGCTGAAAACAAGGCCCAGGCCGCATCTTCATGCGTAACAATCAATATGTTTTTGTTTTTATATTTTTGCTCAATTTCATAAATGAATTCTCCCGTTCTTTTTTTGACATCAATCAAACTTTCACCATCTGGGGAAGCTCCATCATACTTGTCCAAATGATTATGTCGGAAAAAATCATTGACTTCTTCGTCTTTAGTGCCGGCGGCGAAAATTCCTTCATTCAATTCAATCAATCGCGGGTCCGTTTTTATATTCTGCGACGGAAAATTTATTATTTTAGCAACTATCTTGATTGTTTCTTGGGTACGTAAAAATGAGGAAGCAAAAATCATATTTATTTTTTTATCAATCAAAAATTTAGCTGCCTCGGCAGTTTGTTTTTTACCTTTTTCAGTAAGGTGATGGGTATTATTCGGATTGCTGGAAACAATATTGAGGGCATTGTTTTCTGCTTCGCCGTGCCGCATGACAAAATATTTATTGCCGGACTTTTTCGTTTTATTTTTCAGGTCCGAAATGCTTCCGACAACGTCAATTTTCTTGCAGGATTCGCAAATCCAGACCGGGAGGGGTGTTCCCCAATACCGTTCGCGGGATACAGCCCAGTCCTTTATTTCCCTCAGCCATTCGCCGAAACGCCCGTCGCGGATGTGCTCCGGTTCCCAATTTATTTTTTCATTTTCACTGATAAGTTTTTTTTTGATTTTCGGGTCAGACATTTTTATATACCAAGAATCCCGGGCATAATAAATGAGGGCTGTATGGCAGCGCCAGCAATGCGGATAGGGGTGTTCGTATTTTTCTTTTTTCAGGAGAAGCCCCCGGCGCGCCAAATCCTTGATGACATCAACAGCCACTTCTTCATCCCTCACAAAACGCCCCGCGAATATTCCCGTCCCCGGCAAAAATTTTCCATCCAGGCCGACGAGATGATGCTTCGGCAGGCCAATTTTTGTGCCAAGCTCAAAGTCGTCCTGTCCGTACATCACCGCCGTGTGGACTATGCCCGTCCCTTCTTCCGTACTTACGAAATTGGCCGGGTAAACTTTATATGCCTTTTCCAGTTTCGGCTTTTCACTTGCAGAAATATTTTCGGCCAGAAATGGGTAAAGCGGCTCGTATTCAAGACCGATTAAATCTTTGCCCTTCATTTTCTTTACGATTTCATAACCCCCGTCTATAATCCCCAATCTTTCTTTTGCCAGTATTAAAAATTCACCATCTTTTTCAATTTTCACATAATCTATATCTTCCCCGACAGCCAAAGCCACATTTCCCGGCAAAGTCCACGGCGTCGTCGTCCAAGCGAGAATATAACAACGCCGAGCTTCTTCTAATTTCTGAGTCGCGTCGGAGCCCGTCGGATTTTGACGGGTAAAGCGCGAAGAAATTTGGAGAAGCGAGGCATCTGTCAATTTAAACTTCACATAGACCGATAAGTCCTTCACATCTTCATAACCCTGCGCCAGCTCGTGCGAAGAAAGAACCGTCCCGCACCTCGGGCACCAAGGCACAACTTTATAATCCTTATACAATAAATTTTGTTCATTTATTTTTTTGACGATATTCCAAACGGACTCAATGTAATCGTTGTGATAAGTGACATAAGAATTTTTTTTATCAACCCAATATCCAATGCGGTCGGTGAATTTCTCCCAATCGGATATGTAGGCAAAAACGCTCTCCCGGCATTTTTTGTTGAAGGCCTCAATGCCATAGTTCTCAATATCTTTTTTTGATTTTAAGTTAAGGGCTTTTTCTATCTGCAATTCAACAGGCAGGCCGTGCGTATCCCAACCACCTTTGCGCCGGACGTGATAACCGCACATCGTTTTGTAGCGTGGAATAGCGTCTTTAAATGCCCGCGCCTCCACCGAATGGAGGGGCGGTTTGGCATTAGCCGTCGGCGGACCTTCGTAAAAAACAAATTCACCCCGGGGTGAAGGTTTTTCCAAGGATTTTTCAAAAATCTTATTTTTCTGCCAAAATTCCAAAACCGCCTCTTCGCGCAGAGCGGCATCGGATTTACTATTTTTTTCTTCATTATTCTTCATAAAAAGCTCGGTTTTTTAACACTTGTATAGAAAGCATAACATGAAATTCTGTAAGGTAGCAAATTGCAATAAAATGTTTTAATATTAAAGATATGGAAACAGACCCAACACAAAAGGGAAGGATTGAAGACAAAGAAACTGTAGTACAAGCGGCGGCACAGCTTCCAGATGGAGAAATTTTTACAGGTCAAGGACACACCGAGATATTTGCAAAAATTGCTATAGAGAAACCGGATATGCTTGAAGGAATAAAAGAGGGGTTTGTAACTAGTAGGGGACGATTTGTATCGCGTCAAGAAGCAGGAAAGATTGCTTTTATAGCCAAACAAATTCCGGAAGAAGAGCCCGATTTGACGAGCCAGTTGTTTAATTATTATAATTCAAAAAAATAATTTACATCTTTTCTGGCGCTTTGATGCCAAGAAGATGCAGGCCGGTTTTCATGACGAAGGAAAAAGCGTAAGTCAGAGCGACTTTGTAAGGTGATGTCTTATCTTTTTTATTTACGATAATCACATCACCATAAAAGCTGTTGTAAGCCCGGGCGACTTCTATCAGATAATTGGTAATGTAATGCGGCTCGTATTCGGAAGCCGAACGGAGAACAATTTCCGGAAATCTGTACAGCAATTTCTCCACTTCAAAAATCTCCTCCGGCAAAATTTCAAAATCAGGCAGGATATTTTCTTTATGCGCTTTTTCCAAGACAGAATTCGCCCTGGCATAAGAATATTGCAGATAAGGCCCGGAATCCCCTTCAAAACAAATCGATTTCTCAAAATCATAAATAATGTCACCCCCAATGGACTGCTTGAGGATTGAATATTTTACCGCCGCAACCCCGACAGCCGAAGCGATCTTTTCTTCTTCCGCCAAGGGTATATCGCGCTCCTTGATTTTCTCCAAAATAGCCGAATGTGCGTCATTCAGGAGTGATTCTCCGGTAATAACATTTCCCTTTCGGGAACTCATCTTTCCGCCGACAAAGCGCATCATACCGTGAGTGATGTGCTTCATTCTGTTTGCAAAATCCGGATGGATAAGCGATATCGCCTTCGCGACAACCCGCATATAATCCATCTGCTCATTCGCCGTAATCATAATGGATAAATCCATATCCGGTTTCGTTCTAAATTTCTCTTCGGCCAAACCCAGCTCTTTTGTTTCATATGTCGGCAGACCTTGGGAAGTGATGAAAACTCTGGTATGTAATTTAGGATCATACTTCTCTCCTCTGAAAATTATAGCGCCGCCTGCCCCGTACCTCCCGCCCTGGCGGGATGGTTCGGGGTCAGATTTTTCAAAAACTTTGCCTATATTCGCCTGGACAATATCTTCACCGATGGGCGCCATTTGGCTTTCCAAAAAGTAAAAATCAAATTTTGTGCCGAGCATTTTATACAAATTCTCAAAGGCCTCCATCGTCGCGTCAAAACCCCAAGTATATAATTTATTTATTTTTTCATCAGTTCTCTCGTAAATCTTTTTATTTATTTTATCTATTTCTTTTTCGGCTTTTTTGTCGTTTTCGTAGGCCTTGGCGCCCTGAGCATAGGCCTTGCCTATATTCGCCGATTGGAGAGCATTTGAAACGAATTGATTTTGCAACTTTTTGTTTTTCAAAAGCCCATAGATGGCTTTCGCCACGTGAAGGCCGATGTCCCCCTGATAATTCGCCCGGAATACGACGGCGCCGGAATGTTCCAGAATTCTGGCTATTGATTCGCCGATGGCATTCGTCATCAGATGCCCGATGTGAAATGGCTTGAAGGGATTCGGGTCAGTGTATTCAACCATTATTTTCTGGCCGGCTCGGATATTATTTCCCCCGACTTTTTCTCCTTTGTTTAAAATTTCTTCAATACTATTTGCAAAAAATTTGCGGGACAAATAAAAATTGATAAATCTCCCCGCGACTTCTATTTTTTCGATTTGCTTTTGCAAATCGCCCTGAGCCTGCCGAAGGGCCTCGGCATCTTTTCCGGGATTTTTTGAAGACGAAACAAAAGCATAATCGCCATTTTTAATGTCTTTCGGATGCATCAGCGCGAAATCTCCTTTTATTTTCAAAACTTCTTTTATTAATTTTTTTATTTTTTCTTCCATGTGATTTAACAAAATCATGCTGGGCATTATTTTTTGCCCGTACTCCCGAACATTCCTTCACCCCGGGCTGACTCGCTCAATTTATCAACTTCTTTCAATTCTCCTATTATAACAGGCATAATGACAAGCTGGGAGACCTTATCGCCCTCTTCAAAAGTATACGGCTTATCGGACAAATTCACCAAATGGGTGTTGTATTCACCGCGATAACCGGCATCAAAGACACCCCCCAGATGATGAAGACCGGCTTTGGAAATACTCCCTTTATCCATAACAATTGCCCCATAGCCATCCGGAAATTCAAGAGCAAAACCGTGCCAAAAACGATAATGCTCGCCGGGTTTTATCGTAACTGTCTCCATTGCATACAGATCCATCCCCACGTCGCCGGGATGATGGTATTTCGGCATCTTCGCATTTTTTTTCAGTTTCTTAATTTTGATTTTCATTTTAATAAATAATCCTTATATTGTTTAAAATTAATCAAAAACATTTCTGGTTTTTCATCTAGTAATCTTAGAATTTCACTTGTCGGTTTTAAACCCGCCAAACCTATTTCTTCTTCGGCCTCTTTAATTATGTTCGACTCGTAAGTTTCACCTTCTTCCACAGTTCCGGCTGCAGCTGGCCCCCAAAGTCCGGGGCTGAGTTTTTTATTGAAAGCTCTTTGTGCAAGCAATATATTACCTTCAGGATCAGTCAACCAAAGACCAGTAATGCGACAAATCTCCCCTGGTTTTCTATCCTTGATATCAACCACCTTAATTATTTCATCTTGTTCATTTACAATCGGAATTTTCATTTTATTATTATATATCCTTCCCCATCAAAAAACCAACTCAGCATTAGTGTACGGTCGTATATTAATGCTATAATAAGCAAATGGGACATAATGAACCAAGAATAGGAAATCTAAAAAAGAAAGTGCTTTTACTTTTACTCGCCGGTTTGGCGTTTAGTTTGACTAGATCATATAAAAAACAATTGTGGATTTTAAAACAAATGCCGAAAGAATGGAAAAAAGAAAACCGCCAAGCTTTAGAGAGGGCAATTAATTCTTTATATACTTCTCATTTAATCCAAGAAAAAAATCACAAAGATGGCACAACCACTTTTATTTTAAGTGAAAATGGAAAACAGAAAGCTCTGCGATTTAATATTGATAAACTAGAAATTAAAAAACCAATAAGGTGGGACAGAAAATGGCGCATAGTAATGTTTGATATTCCGGAAAAATTAAGAAGGATGCGCGATTCTCTGCGTTTGCATTTCCGAGAAATGGGTCTTATCGAACTTCAAAAATCAGTATTTGTATATCCATATTCTTGTAGTAAGGAAATTGAATTTATTTTAGAATTTTACAATGCCAGAAAACATATACGTTTTGTTTTAGCTGAAAAGATAGATAATGAATTACATCTAAAAAAGAAATTCAATCTAAGATAGAAATAGTGTACGACCGCTTACTACTACTAAAATAGGCTTTCTATTTTTTGACGATTTTTTTAACTTTTTCATAAATTTCTTGGTGGATTATTTCTCTTGGCAGAATTTTTCCGCGCGGCGCGCAGTCAATTCTAACCCAGCCCTTCTGCGTTTTCGCTAGCCAAAGTCCGCTTTTGCGGGAATTTTCCAAATATTTAACATCTTTTTCTACGATGTCTTCTTTATTCCCTAAATAGTTCCGACTGCCATTTTGATTTCTGTCTTTTATTAATTTCAAGACGACAGGAACCGGCACATTCAGATAAAATACTGCGTCGGGTTTTTGAATTTTAAAAACTTCATACTCCATTTCCGCCAACCATTTAAGAAAATTCTCTCTTTTTTGAGTGTTGGCAATCTTCCCGCCCTGATGAATCTGATTAGAGCTAGCATATCTGTCGGCAATAACGATATTGCCCTCTTTCAACCACTTTATAATTTTATCTTTCGATTCGAAGCGGTCTACCGCGTAAAGAACCGAAGCGATTTTCGGATGCACTTTAATGAAATTGTAATATTGCTCGGAAAGGCAATGTCCGATGAACTTCCCGAAAAAATTTGAATAGTATTCGGGGAAATCAACAACTTTTACCTTCTTTCCATCTTTTTTCAGATGCCTTATCAGAAGCTCTGTCTGGGTCGCCTTCCCGCTCCCGTCTATGCCGTCTATCACTATGAGTTTTCCCCTTTTTACCATATCATTTCTTTTTTATAATCATTTCTTCTTTCGGTTTTTGGAGTTTTAGATTCTGAATTATTTTTTGAGCTACATAAGAGGGCTCCATGTAGTTTTTATACCCTGCTGGTTTAACTTTCCCAAAAAAATTTGTTTTCATGCCTGCTGGATATACTGCGATAACAGAAATGTTTTCCGGCCCAAGAACCATGCGAAGCGCTTCTGTAAATCCTCGTACCGCCCACTTGCTTGATGAATAAACGGCAGAAAGAGGATTGGGAATAAGAGATCTTGTAGAAATTATATTTAAAATAGTCCCATATTTTTGCCTTTTCATATATTTCATTACTGAACGAGAACCATAAAAAGTTCCAAAAAAATTAACCTCCACAACTTTATGCGCTTGTTTGGAATCAATTTTTTCAATTGGCGAATGCGCCATATTGACACCGGCGTTGTTTATCCATACATCTATCCTTCCAAATTTTTTTATGGAAAAATCTGCCAATTTTTTCATGTCTTTTTCTTCTGTAACATCACCGGGATAACCGATTGTCCCTATTTCTTTGCTTGCTTTTTGCAATTCTTTTTTGGATCGAGTGTTGATAACAACCCTGGCTTGCTCATTTAAAAACGCAGAAGCAAGAGCTCTCCCGAGCCCTTTAGTTGATCCGGTAATAACAATAATTTTATTTTTTAAATTCATAAATTTTAGACAAATCTTTTTGGTATTGGAAACTTTTTGGCCAGCTTTTTAATTTCTTTATGCACAGCTTCTTTTATTTTTTTGTCGTCTTTGTTTTTCAGAATCTTAATCATGAGCTCCGCGACATAGGCGCATTCTTTTTCCTTAAAACCACGGGTTGTAATAGCTGGCGTGCCGAATCTGATGCCTGACGGATCCATCGGTTTTCTTGGGTCATCGGCAATCATATTTTTGTTAAGTGTTATGCCAACTTCATCAAGTACTGTCTCCGCATCTTTTCCGCCAACGCCCAAAGAACCGAAAACATCAGCTAGAATAAGGTGATTATCGGTGCCCCCGCCGATCATCCGAATTTTATTCTGATGGAAAACTTTTTCCATCGCTTTCGCGTTTTTCAAAATCTGTTGCGCGTATTTTTTAAATTTCGGCGTCATCGCTTCACCGAAAGCCACCGCTTTTGCGGCAATAGTATGCATGTGAGGACCGCCCTGGATGCCGGGGAAAATTGATTTGTCAATTTTTTTGGCTATCTCTTCATTCTCGCGGATTAAGATTATCCCCCCGCGCGGACCGCGGAGTGTTTTGTGGGTGGTGGAAGTTATGATATCAAAACCGTCAGCAAAAGGATTGCGCAAAACGCCGGCGGCAATAAGTCCGGCAATGTGCGCCATGTCGGCCATCGTGACAGCTCCGACTTCCCGGGCAATTTCCACAAATTTTTTATAATTTAATGTGCGCGAATAAGCGGAAAAACCAGCGAGAATTATTTTTGGTTTCTTTTCTAGTGCCACCCGACATAGTTCTTTATAGTCAATTTCCCCCGTTTCCGTATTTTTCATTTTATACCTGACAAAGTTATAAATCTTGGCGGGAAGTGTCAGTGGATGCCCATGAGTCAAATGTCCTCCATGCGATAAATCCATACCAAGCACCGTATCCCCGGGTTCAAGAAGAGCGGCATAAACAGCCAGGTTTGCCGGAGCGCCGGAGTGCGGTTGAACATTGGCATATTTGCAATTGAATAATTTGCATATGCGTTCAATAGCAAGGCGTTCAATAGCATCGGTAAAATCCTGCCCGCCGTAATAACGCCGGCCTGGATACCCTTCGGAATATTTATTTGTAAACACCGAACCGTTGGCCCGCAAAACATCCTCGGAAACATAATTCTCGGAAGGAATAAGCTCTAATCCTTCCGCTTGCCTTTTCTCTTCTCCCTTTATTAATTTTTCTATTTTTTTATCTCGCATGTATTTATACTATCACAAATAAAAATATATTACTTGTGGAATGAAAAATTGACATTCTGGCCGTTAGATTTCATAACTATGGTGCCCAGCAAGTCAGTGCGGAAAACTTTTGCGCCAAATTTAGCCAGGGTATCCAGGGTTTCTTGGTGCGGATGGCCAAAATTATTGTCTTTGCCGTCAGATACTAGCGCATAGACAGGCGAAATTGCTTTCACAAATTCCGAAGAGGTGGAGGTGCGCGAACCATGATGCCCGACTTTTAGAATAACGCTCTTTAATTGTGCTGGAGAATTTTCAGAAAGAATAATTTTTTCCGTTTTCATCGTCGCATCACCGGTAAGCATAATGGAGGTCTTGCCATAAGAGAGACGGGCCACGACCGACCCGTCATTTGTCGCCCAAGCTGACACATCGCGGTCCGGAAATAAAATATCAATAAAAACCCCTCCTCCGATATCCAGCCGCATTCCCCTTTTTGCCAAAATATCCGGAATATTTTGCTTTTTTATTTCATCTTTAAAATTCTGATAGGTCTTGGAATCAGTCAGGGCGCCCGACTCGAAAACTTCATCGACTTTATAATTTTTTAAAACATCCAAAAAACCGCCAAGGTGGTCTGCATCCGGATTAGTGACCAATATAGCATCAATGCTTTTATCAAATGGAGACATAATTCCCAAAAGCGGACCCGAAACCTTGTGCGCCGGCCCGGCATCAAACATTATTTGAGTCCCAGTCGGCGATTCTATGAAAAGCCCGTCGCCCTGACCGACATCCAACATTGCAAAAGTGAGTCCCCGGTGGGAATTCTGCCAATCCAGACGAAAAAGAAAAACAGTCGCCAGTAAAAGTAAAAAGGTAAAAAGAAATAGCCCGTATTTTTTTGCAGATTTTTTGGAATTTTCGAACATGTTATAATACTAGCAAAGTAAAAAAACTTTTAATATTTCGGCCAAAAAGTCTATAAATAAAATAGATATAGATAATTAGGGTGAGAAAAAGAGGAAAATATGGAAAATAAAAAGCCGCCAATGGCAGATTGGAGAAAAAATTAATAACTCCAAGTTCATAATGCAAGAATAACTGGGAGATATACCCGAATGGCACAGCCAGCCCAGACCAAATCAACCCGGCCAGACCGGTCAGAAAACCGATCATCATCGTAAAAGGAATAAGGGGCAAAATTAAAACGTTGGCCGGCAATGCCACCAAAGAAAAATTGCCCATTTGGTAAAGAATAAAGGGAAAGACAAAAACATAAGCGGCCACGGTAATGGACACAATGTCCCGCAATTCAAAATGCTTCGGCACCCATAAAAAATATTTTTCAATCCTGGGTGCGAGAAATATCACGGCGACCGTCGCCAGGAAAGAAAGTTGGAAAGAAACATCATACCTCAGCAGCAACGGATTCAGAAAAACCATAAACAGAGCTGCCAGAATAAGGGCTCGGGCGACATCATAATTCCGGCCTGTCGCCCGGGCGATCAGGGCCAAAGTGGCCATCAGGCCGGCGCGAATAGCCGTGGAACTTCCTCCGGTCATTACAATAAAGAGTAAGATCGCCAAAATACCCATTCCGATGCCGGTATTTTTCGGCAAAAAAGCGAATAATTTCATGAACCATTCGGCAACGATTGTCACATTGTAGCCTGAAAGAGCGACAATGTGTATCGTACCGGTATTCACAAAGCTCTGCCTGAAGGCCTGGTTAAAAGAAGACCTTTCACCCAAAATCAGCCCGCCCATCAGCAAACTCTCCGGACCAGTAATGGCAGAATTCATTTTTTCCAAAAACTTTTCTTTGACAAAAAAGAGTACGCTTTTAATTTTACCGCCGTTCCCGTGCGAAACAATTTCGATCTTCGGATAACTCATTATGTAAAAAATCCCGTCCTTGCGCAGATAATTCACATAATCAAATTCCTTTCCCTGGTCAGTAATAAAATTCTCCGGCTTTTCCAGTTTCCCGGAAAAATTTATTTCGTCGCCATATTTATAATCTTCATCCAGTCCGGTGGACAATAAAATATTAGTTTTTTCTTTTCCGTCTCCTGTTTCAACAATTAATTTCTGACTATTTTCGCCAATATTCGGTTCATCAACAATTTTTCCGGATAAAGAAATTTTTTGGCCCATCTTCTCCGCCAAAATTCCTGCAGAATTTGAGGCGGATAAATCAGCAATGTGAAAACGAAAGACTCCAAGGCAAAATACTAAAACAAAAACTGAAAACAAAATTCCCCATTTATCCTTAGAAATAAGGGTAAAAAACAGAATGAGAGCAATGGCAATAACCCCAAATAGAATAACTAAATACAAATCCGTAAAAACAAAAGAGCGCCAGAGCACTCCGAATAAAAAACTGAAGCAAATTATATAAAAAATTCTATCCCGCATCTAAAATAATTTATTTTTGTTTTTGAGCCTTATTTTTTTGCCATCAGCAAAACTTGTGGCTATTTCGTCGGCCCGTTCGTTGTTCTTGTTTTCATTATGTCCCTTTACATAAGTCCACCGTATTTTTAAATTTTTTGTGAGCTTATACAATTCTTCCCAGAGTTCGCAATTCAAAACCGGCTTCTTGGCGGCATTGCGCCAATTATTTTTCATCCAATTTTGTATCCACTTAGTGATTCCTAAAATGACATATTGGGAATCAGAGATAATTTCCAGAGGCGCTTCTATTTTATGTCTCTTAATATATTTCAATACTTCAATGGGCGCAGTCAATTCCATCTGGTTGTTGGTTGCGTGCTCCACATATCCACCTATTTCATGCACGCTCCTTTGGCCGCCATAATTTTGTCCCAACAAAATGACGGCGGCCCAACCAGCCGGCCCAGGATTTCCCCTCGCCGCCCCATCGGTATAAATAATTATTTTGTCTTTTTTCATGAAATTATGAAATTGGCGGTTGTTTTATCTCTCCTTTTACTACTTTATTTTGAAACTCCTTTTGTTCCCTTAGTATTACCCGGTCATCTCCTTTCTTATAACCTTTTAACCATTTTATTCCCTCTTTTAATTTAAACTTTTCAGCTCTTTTAAATTCATCTGCAATTTCTGGCGGTATTCGCGAACCAACAAAAATAATACCACTGACTGAACCAAAAACATATTCAGCGTAAAGCTTTACTCTGTCGCTAAAAAATTTACTAGAAATAATTACAAGATCGGAAAAATTTAATTTTTCTTTTTCAATGAATTTTTTTAAACAACATAACTGTTCAACTGCACTTCTAGTGGTTCCCTCGGTTAGTATTTTTATACCTTTAAGCTTATCGGAAAAATTCTTTTCCAGATATTCTTTCATCGCTGAAGCTTCGGAAATTTCATCTTTTCTGAAATCCCCATAGGGTGAAGAACCCATTAATAACAAGGTGGAACCTTTATTTTTGCCGCACAAAGCTACGGCATCGAGCAAGCGATTTTTTAAAACGGGGTGTATTGAATTATCCAGCTGTAAATGGTATCCGAGACAAACAATTAGCTTGGGCATGATTTTATTATTATACTAAATTCTATATTTCTAAACAAAATTCCCTTACGTCAACATTCTCTGCTATAGCAGGAAATGTTGACATAACTTTTATACACACTTTCAATTATATAATATCAATTATTCTTAATCTTAGCTCTTCGCGGCCACGGAAACGGGACAAATCAAAAGTGGCGAGCAAATTTACGCCAAGTCCTTCCGATATTTGATTTTCAAAAGAATCAAGATTGGAAAAAAAAGAAATTGCCGTAGCTTTATTTTTATTCGCGTCAGAAAAAATAATCTCCAAATGCTCCCCTGAGCCATTCTTGCCAAATTTTTTTATTTTTTCTATTTTCACGTCAGCAAAAAGAAAAACGGGCTTGGAATTTCCCAAACCGAAAGGAGCGAGTTTTTCTATTTCCCGCCAGTTTTTCATATTTACCATACTTAAATCAGATTTAATGTCGTAAGTTGCTTTATTCCCCATTTTTTCCTTTTTAACCTTGTTGAAAGAAAGAGACAAAGATTCCTCCAAAAAATGAATTCTTTCACTCTGCACCGTAAACCCCCCGGCCAGTTCATGTCCGCCAAAGTCAATAAATGATTCACTGGTCTCCGTCATAAGTTCAACAACCGATACCGACCCATCGCTCCGGCAGGACCCCTTGATGCAATCATTTTCGTCCTTGCCCCAGACAAAAACAGGTTTTTTGTGTTCATCGGATATTTTCCCGGCCACCAGTCCCAAAACACCGACCCGCCATTTCGGATTTCCTATTACTATTACCTCCCCCATTTCTCTCTTTCCAAATTCTTTATTCACTTCGCGCATAATACCGGTAACAATTATTTTCCTTTCGTCGTTAATCTTCGATAAATGATCAACGAGAGCGCCCGCTTCCGCCTCATCGTCCGTAGCCAGAAGTTCATAGGCCCGCATCGGATCATCCATCCGCGATGCGGCGTTTAACCGCGGAGTTACCATAAAACCTATATCGTCTTCCGAAATGTATCGCTGGTCAATATTTATTTTTGCCAAAAGTTTTTGCAGTCCCGGACGGGGGGATTTTTTCAGAACCTTCAGGCCGAAATATGCCATTGCTCTGTTCTCGCCTGTCAGCGGAACCATATCGGAAAGCGTCGCCAGTCCCGCCATATCCAGCATCCATTTTTCCGCGCCCTCTTTGATTTTGAAATACTCGCCATATTTTTTTACAAAGCCCTGGACAAGCTTGAAAATGACACCCGCTCCGCAGAGCATTTTTTCCGGATAATCATCTATTTTGGGATTTAAAATCGCACAAGAACGGGGCAAAATAAAGGAGGAACGCCCTCCTTCGCCAAGGCTTCGGACGGACAAGTGATGATCGGCAATTATCACATCCAGGCCGTCAACTTCAGCTTGGGCAATTTCGGCAACCGCCGTAATGCCAAGGTCAACGGTTATTAAAAGTTTTGCTCCCGCCTCGGCAAATTGTTTGACTGCATCAAGATTCAGGCCATACCCTTCGGAATTTCTCTGGGGAATATAAACTTCAAAGTTTTTATACCCTATTTTTTTAAACAAATCGTTAAGAATAACAGCTCCAGGAATTCCATCGCAGTCATAATCAGCATAGATGATTATTTTTTCTTTTGCTTCCAGGGCTTCAAATATCCGGACGCAAGCTTTTTCCATATCTTTCATCAAAAAGGGGTCGTGGAAATCCCGTTCATAATCCGGATTCAAAAAAATCTCGGCCTGCGCCGGATCAGCAATGCCCCTTTTTTCTAAAAGTGTCCGCAACAATTCTCCATACTTTTGCATAGAGCGAATTTTAACATAATTTGTTATAATATACTCATGGATAATTGTATTTTTTGTAAAATTGTAAAAAAAGAAATTCCCTGCGCGAAAATTTATGAAGATAAAAACTTTTTGGCATTTCTGGATATAAATCCAATTGGTCCGGGGCATACCCAAATAATACCGAAAAAACATTACAGGTGGGTTTGGGATGTGCCGAATGCTGGAGAATTTTTCGAAGTCGCTAAAAAAATAGCCTTGGCTCAAAAAAAAGCCTTTGGCGCTGATATTGTTCGTTCTCAAGTTTATGGCCAAGAAATATCTCATGCCCATATCTGGGTATGGCCAGAAACTACGGACAACAAAAAAGATTTAAAAGGAAACGCCGCAAAAATTATTTCAGCGCTTTGATGCCGGGGAGCGTGCCATTCACCAAAAAGTCCAGCATCGCCCCGCCGGCGGTGGAAACGAAAGAAAATTTCTTCAGGCCGACTTTTTTGACAACAGCGACAGTATCACCACCACCGATTATTGATTGGGACTTTGATCGGCTAATCATTTTCGCCAGTTCAACGGTACCTCTGTCAAAACCGTTTTCATAATCGCCCAATGGTCCGTTCCACAAAATAAATTTAGCCTTCTTTATTTCTTTTTTCAAAATTTCCAGAGTTTCCGTATTTGCATCCAAAGCCGCCGGGTCGCCTAGGGGAAAAATTATTTTAGGGTTTTTGGCAACAGGCATTTGCAGGGCCCGGACAACTAAAGCGCCGCCGATAAAAATTTTGTCGGCGATATGCAAAAATTTATTTAAAACCCCAAGTTTTGTTTCGAATTTTATACCTCCCAAAATTAAGAGAAACGGATGCCTCGGCTCAAAAGCGGCGCTTAAATTTTTAAGTTCGCTTTCAAACAGCAAGCCCATATAAGACGGCAGATATTTTGGAACGCCAACGATAGAAGCATGTCCGCGATGCGAGACGCTGAAAGCATCATTTACATATATATCTCCCAGGCCGGCCAGTTTTTTAGCGAATCTTGGGTCGTTTTTTTCCTCACCCGGATAATTTCTAAGATTTTCCAAAAGTACGACATTCCCGTTCTTAATATTACCCGGTTTTAAATCCGGAACAAATTTTATTTTTAAATATTTGGCCACCGGCCGAAGACTGCCATTTTTTTCCGTGAGATGGCTGATTAAAATAATTTTCGCCCCTTTCTTTTTTAGAAAATCAACAGTCGGCAAAGTTTTTCTAATCTTAAAATCGTCTTCAATCTTCCCGCGCCGGATAGGAACGTTAAAATCCACCCGCAAAAGCACCGTCTTTCCTTTAATATTCTTTAATTGCTTAATGTTTCGCATATTTTTACAATTTCCGCAAATTTTTTCGCATCTAAACTGGCCCGACCGACAAGTAAACCATCCACCCCTCCGTTTTTTAAAAAATCCTCAGCGTCTTTTTCATTAGCCGAACCGCCATAAATAATCCTCATCCGGACTGCTTCCGAGCCAAATTTATCGGAAAGAATTTTGCGGATAAAAACAGCCATTTCTCTGGAATCATCAGCTGTGGCGTCTCGGCGGCCGGGAGTGCTGGAAATCGCCCAAATCGGCTCATAAGCAATGATGATTTTTGAAATTGAATTTTTAGAAACACCGAGCAGACATTCTTCTAATTGCCTTTTAACCAGGTTAAAATAACCGTGTTTTTCATCACGCTCATTTTCCCCCACGCAAAGTATAGGCCGAAGCCCGGCCACCAGCGATGATTTTATCTTTTTATTCACCATTTCATTATTTTCCCCTCCGCCCAGGTGGACAGGCATCGCCCGCCTTTCCGAATGGCCTAAGATTGCATATCTGGCGCCAATATTGTAAAGCATTTCAGCCGAGACCTCTCCGGTAAAAGCGCCTACATCACCCCAAAAAGCGTCTTGCACGCCCAGGGATATTTTTTTAGAAATTTTTTTCAATTTTTCAAGATATAAAAATGGCGGGCAAATTACGATTTCCGTTTTTCTGACGCCGGAAACATTTTTTGCCACATCACTAAACAATTTTTCCGCTTCTTTCAGCGTCAGCGGATTCATTTTCCAATTGCCGATTATTATTCTCTTATTCATTTGTTTATTCTAGCACCTAGCACCTAGAAACTACAAACTAATTATTTATGGGCTTTCTCCCCAGCTATCGATGTTCCATCCGCCAGAAGGACCACCCTGAAAAACTGGGCTAGCCAAACCTTGCTGGTAAGTTACATTTGTCCCTCCTGTTGCTGTTATGGTTTTGCCAACAGCGGCATTTATGGAAATACCACCGCTCAAGGCAACTGTTCCGTCCTGCGCGCAAACTGCAATAGTTCCAGAGCCCCCGGAAACCGTTATGGCGGGATTGCCGGTGCTCGTCGAAACGATAAAAAGATAACTTCCGAGCGTCCCCGATCCCGTATAACTGCCCCCGTTTAACAAGACATAGCCATCAGAAATAATTGTCGCGCTGTATTGGGCAAAATTTGCCGGGAGTGTTATTTTCCCCCCTCCAGTAACGGTCACTGTTCCCACTACCCAAATAGTCCCAGTCAAAGTAAGAGTTCCCCCTCCATTGACTATAAGATTCCCGGTTATTTTCCCAGGACCAAAAGTGGCATTACGCCAATCTACGGTACAATTGCCTCCGCTATAACCGCCGGGGCATTTTGTGGAACCGGTAATAATGCCCCCGGCCGTCCCTTCAGCTTTCCAGGCGTCTATATTTTCTTGAGTAAATGGCAAAGGTTGAGCAGGAGGAATACCATGAGAAGTATTGCAAGCTTTATTGTTTAAATTCCCAATCTGGCAATATAAATTTCCGGCAATGGTCCCGCCAATGACATTATAAGCCCAGGCATCTCCTGTCTCACCGGAACCAATTACCACTGTTCCAGCATAAGGATTTGGTTTGACACCATCTCCATCCCCAATATACGAAGTAGCGCCGGCGGCAACGGCTGTTCCTGTTATTTGTACACCAGAATAAGCCAGAATGTTCGCATTTGAATAAACATTGCCGGTGATTTTTGACCCGCCATTCAAAGTGAAACCTCCGTCACCTGCCTGAATGCCATAATTAAATCCGACACCGGCGCCGGTGGAAAGAGCGACGCTTGTTTTCCGTTGATAATTGGAAACATCTCCCAAAGATGTAATTTGCTTGCTGTTTCCCGAAGGAGAAGTCGTTACAGTTGTCGCCGAATTATTATTTAGGGTTAATATTTCACTTTCGGAAACGGTTATGCCCTTGATTAACCGGTATGTTACATCTTCGGTTCCCGATTCGGCCAAAAAATACGATTGTTTGGATTTTAAATTCACATTGGCATTTCTGAATTCGCGGACGGCCGGCGATACAAGTCCGGAAATTATCGCCAAGGAAATGAAAAGGAAAAAGACGACGGATATGAGCATCGCCGCGCCGCTATTCTTTTTTGTTTTTTTAAAATTAAAATTCATCTTATTGATAATCGCCTCTTAGAACAATGGTATCGTAAAAATTTTGCGGGCGAGCAAGAGTGTCATTGGCAGATTTGATAGTCAGAACTATTTTTACAGCTTTTCCTTTTGTTGTTGTTATTTGCGTAAAAGCAAGAGCGGTGACGGTTATATTGGGTGTATTTAAATTTCCCGTCAGAATATCATTTTCTAAAAGTTGAATATTTGAGCCAGAAAGTTTAAATTCTACTGCATTGAGTTTTAAATCGGTCGCGCTAATTGAAACTATACTAGAAGATGCCCGAATTTCTCTGGACATTCTTTCCATTATGATTCCGCTTTGCACAAACTCCGACTGAACAGAGCTTTCTCTGAACGACCTGGCCATTGCAATCATCGCATTAATAATCACCATGGCCAGAATAGAGAAAAAAGCGATGTAAAAAATAAGTTCCAAAATAGCGTAACCATTTCTTTTTTTTATAATTTTAATCATGAAAAAATATTTATTATGTAAAATTGGAGCGTTTTGGTTATCGTCGTGCCGCCTTCCGGCCAAGATACAGTAACGGTAACCAATTTTGTCGCGGGATCGTCTGTGCCCGTGGCGGAAATATCTTTGGTGGTATTGTCACGATTAACATTCGCTATACTGACCTTCCGGGTAAAAATGTCCACGATACCGTCTGCCGCCGTTAAAGATGTAATCCAAGTGCCGCCAGAGAATTTTAGATAATAATCTGTACCGGCTGTCAGACCGGAGATATTGGTCCAGGCATTGTCCCGAAGGATGCGAATTACTTCGCTTCCTTCTTCCAAGAGAAATGCGGACTGGGTCGCATGAAAAGATTGGCGGGAAACATAAACGGATTTTTGAGAAACTGCCATAGCGGCCAAAATGGAAACAGTGATAATCGAAACAGCCACCAGTATTTCAACCGCCATGAACCCCCGATTTTTTGAAAAAAATTTCATTTTAGTTTGAACTAGCCACGCCTGTAGCGGAAATTGTAATAATTCTGGAATAAGAGGTTGTTGAAACAGTTACAGTGCCGGTCGTACTGGGCGCGCCCGAAAGACGGTTAAAATAGACATTACACGGAATAGAAGGCGTACAACCAAGCGCAACATTTGTAATACTAGCAGGGGTTATGATATTTACTGTTTCATTGCCTGTAGCACCTGGAGTAAAAGATGTGCCTGTAAAGATTATTATTTTATCGGCTTCAAAACGCACTCCATAGGAAGAAGAATTGAGTGATGAAAGCGTTTCCCCGCGCGCTTTATCGATGGACGATAATATATCCTGAACTCCATTTTTCAGCACTTGAAGTTCCTTTGTTTTTGAAAATCGCGGAATTACAATCAAAAATATAATGCCAAGAACGGCAATTACAACCAATAATTCCGCTATGCTTATTCCTTTTTTGTAACGATTTATCATGACATTAGCTGATGCTGCCCAAAATCGAATACAACGGCGAAATCATGGAAATGGCGAAAAAGCCGACTCCGGCGCCGATGACAATCATCAAGAGAGGCTCAATAATCGTAGAAAGATTTTTTGTTTTATTTTCAACTTCCTCTTCGTAAAATAAAGCGATTTGGAGTAGCATGTCCGACAATTTTCCTGTTTCCTCCCCAACCTGAACCATTTCCGACATCATTATCGGATAAAGATTGGTATGGGCTTCAAAGGCCTGGGAAAAAGGAGCTCCTTTTTCTATCGCTTCCTTCGCTTCATTCAGGACATTTTTATAGTAAATATTTTGCACAACGTCCTCAGTTATTTCCAACGCCCGGGTAAGAGAAACACCGGAAAGCAAAAGCGAAGATATGGTGCGGGCTGTGCGGGCTGTATTTAACTCTTTTGTCAGGTTGCTGACAACCGGAATTTTCATAACGACAAAATCGATATATTTTGCCATAAATTTGGCGCGGAAAAGCGAATATAAACCGAGGCCGGCGCCGATTATAATTACAAAAGTTAATACCAGATTGCGCGAGAAAAAATTACCCAAAAAAATGAGGAGACGGGTGGAAAGAGGCAAAGTAACGCCGAGGGACTTGAAAGTGCTGGCTAATGTCGGCACAACGAAAGCGAACATCAAAACGCCGATGACAACCATCGCCGACATGATTACACTCGGATAAATGAGCGCTCCGTGTATTTTTTTGGTCAGAGAGTGTGATTTTTCCAAATTGAGCCCAATATCGGTGAGTGCGCCGGCCAGATTGCCGGACTCCTCGCCGGCCCGGACCATGGATACGAAAAGTTTTGAAAAAACGCCGGGAAATTTCGATAGGGCTGAAGAAAAGGTCTCCCCGGAATTTATATCGGCCATTAAAGACGACAAAATCTTGCCGAATTTGGAATTTTTTGTCTGCTTTTTTAAAACCGATAGAGCCCTGGAAAGAGAAAGGCCGGCCAGAATCATCCCGCTTAAATTTTTGGTGAAAATAATTTGTTCCGCAACGCTCACTTTCGAAAAAACACCGGTCAGAACGGAAAATTTATCGGCCAGGCCTTTATTTTTTTCCCTGATTGACAGAGGGATATAACCGCGGGACCGCAATTCATGGGAAAGAGCGAAACGATCCGCCGCCTCCAGGATGCTTTCGAAAATTTCTCCGGTCTTTGATTTTGCTGTGTATGAAAAAAGCATATTATTTACTCCGAAACGACCCGGAACACTTCTTCCAAAGTGGTCACGCCAAGAACAGCCTGAAAAACTCCATCCTCCAGCATTGTCAGCATTCCTTCTTTTTTTGCCTGGGCCTCTATATTATCCTGGGATTTGCCGCCAATAATCATTTCTTTGATGGTGGGAGTAACTTTCAATACTTCATGCATGCCGATGCGGCCCGAATACCCGTCTTCAAATTCGCTGCTCTTGACCGCTTTATAAAAAGGAATTTTGTCCCAGGTATCGTTGGCGCCGACAATGTTTTCGGTTTTCAAAAACAGAAGGACGCGGTCCAAATCAACGACTTTCCCGAGATTTTTCATTTCGCTTGGCGACAAGAAATATTTTTCTTTGTTGGGTGTAAGCTTACGGATTAATCTCTGCGCTATAATCGTTTTAACGGTGGCCATTATTAAAAATGGTTCAACGCCCATATCTATCAATCTCGGTATGGCCCCGGCGGCCGAATTGGTGTGGACCGTGGAGAGAACCAGGTGGCCCGTCAGCGAAGCGTTAATTGCGAGTCCGGCTGTTTCTCCGTCCCGAATCTCTCCCACCATGATTATATCCGGGTCCTGGCGCAAGAGAGAGCGCAAACCATTGGCAAATGACAAGCCGATTTCGGGTTTGACTTGCGTTTGGTTGATTCTCGGCATTTGGTATTCAATCGGATCTTCAACGGTGGAAATATTAACTTCCGGCTTATTTAAAATATCAAGCATTGTATAGAGGGTTGTCGTCTTTCCGCTTCCTGTCGGCCCTGTCGCCAGCACCATTCCTGTTTTGAGTTTTAATGAATTATGTATTTGCTCCAATCCTTCACCATGGAAACCGAGAACTTCCAAAGTGAATCCGTGCTCACTTTCCTTTAAAATTCTGATAACGGTCTTTTCTCCGAAGAAAGTCGGTAAGGTAGAAACACGAAAAGAAATTTTTTCTCCATTTTGTTCTATTTTAAAACGCCCGTCCTGGGGCAGGCGTTTTTCATCCAGTTTTAAATTGGACAACACTTTGATGCGGGCTGTAATGCCGGCGCCCGCTTTTTTATCCAAGGCCATAGCATCGTGCAGAATGCCGTCTATACGGTAACGCACCGTCAGCTCTTTTTCTCCCGGTTCGATGTGAATATCGGACGCATTTTGCAGAATGGCGTGGAAAACCAGGGAATCAACGATTTTCACCACCGGCAAGTCCTCCGCCATCTCTTCCAGTTCCGATTCGGACTTTTCGGCCGTTTTTTCACCTTCTTCTTTAAGGGAAACACCGAGCGAATCAGATTCTTTTTGGATGATATCCTGGAATTCGGCCTTCAGGCTTTGCCGATATTGCACCAGAACGGCCCGGATGGAAGAAGTATCGGTCAGCCGGGGCAAAATTTTTAATCCGGAACGTTTTTTGATGAAATCAATTACCGGCAAATCGTCAACATCAAGCATCGCCACTTCCAGGCCATTTTCGCTTTTTTTATAGGCGACAATATTATAATTGCGCGCTATCGGTTCGGGAATGAGAGAAAGGACGGAAAAATCTATTTTTTGATTATTTAGGTCTATAAACGGTATGCCCAAAACAAAGGCCTCCATTCGCTTTAAGTCATTTTCTGATATTTTCCCATCGGAAAGCAAAATATGGCCGATTTTTTGTTTTTTGGCCTCGGCTTTTTTGTTCGCCTCATCAAGGTCAGCCCGCGAGACAAGTCCTCCTTCCAAGATAAATTTCTTCAGCTGTTCTTCATCGATTTGCATCAATTGTATTATAGCAAAAGAAAAAAACTATAGAAAGATTTTTAAATTTTGGAGACTTGTAAGCGCGGCGGCGCGAACACGAGGAATTTTTCAGCAGAAAAATATCCGTGCTCCAAAATATGAAAATCTTTCTGGAATTAATGCTCTATATATATCGGTTTTTTCCTCACGATAAGCGTCACGGTGGATACAGCTGTGGCCGATGATGCACCACTACAGGTCACCGTATAAGTCACCGGCGAAGTCGGACTGACTTGAATACTTCCGGATATAGAGCCACCAGTACTAAAATTCGTACCTGTACATGATGTTGCATTTGTAGAAGACCAGGTTAGAGTCGCTGAATTGCCGGAAACTATTGTCGTCGGACTGACGCTGATGGTTGCCGTAGCACACCCCGCTGTACTGCTGCAAGATTGAGAAGAAGGACCGGAGCAATCAGCTCCGCCCCCTGAAGGATATGGATTATCACAGGAACGACTTTGGGTGCCGCTACCGCAGGAAGTAGAGCAGGCGCTCCAATCAGACCAGCCGCCGTTGACGACAGGTTGAGCTACACAGCTGATCCCATTCCAAGTAGTGCCTGATGGACAACTGTTGCAGGCGGGCGGATTATTTGCGCCATTCGTGCAACCGTTCAAAACGCAGCTGCCCCCAATAAAAGATGTGCCCGACACACAGCTGGCAGTCGGAGTAGCTTGGCTAAGAAGTTGGGCATTATTGTATAAATAAAATGTCCGACTATTGCCATTAGATATGGAATAAGTCGCCGAACCAGAATTTCCTGTTCCCACTGTAATATTGGTGGGTGTTGTGACTGCCGAAGTAGCAACAGGATTAGTCGTGCTCCAAGTTAAAGTCGTATTGCAGCTGCTTGCTCCTGAAGCGATTGTACAATTGGTAGCAGAAAGGGTGCCGGACATGACAGGAGCAGAGGTAATATCCACGGATTTCGTACAAGTAGCCTGTTGATTAACAGCATTGGCAACTGTAATCTGGAAAAATTTACTGCCGGTGCTGGAGCAGGTTACGCTGCGGGACCCGCTCGGGACTTCGCTTGATGCAAGAGCGGGAGAAGTGGTACATCCTGAAGGCGGCATAATTGAGGAAGGGACAACCACTACTGTAGCATTGGCCGAGGTCCAGGAAATTGTGAAGCTGGTATTGACTTGGGCGGAATTCTGAGCAGTGAGAGGATTGGTACAAGTGGGAGCAGTTATGAGTGGCGCAACAATACTTAAACTACAGGTACCGGAGTCCTTGCCAGCAACCGTCGCGTGATAATTATAGGTCTTGCCGATATAAGACGAATCATAAGGACCCCAAGTGTAAGTGCAGTTGCCGCTGGGAGAACTGGTGGTGCCACAGGACCAGGTGTTGCCCAAAGTATCATTGGTAAAAGTAGCGGCAGAATTCGGCTGGCCGCCGGTAATTTGCCAGGTGACAACATCTTGACTGGCTTTAGCTGGATTAGGACTGATGGAACAGGAAGGGGTGGGAACAACGATAGGTGTCGCGCACTTGCTTCCATCCCAAGCTGTGCCGGAAACGCAACTAGCATTAGCGGTAGCCGTAGCCAGCAATTGAGAATTATTGTAAAGATAAAAGTTTCTACTGCCAGGACCGGGAACTATAGCATAAGTTGTCGAGCTAGAGTTTCCATTTGCGACAACAATACTGGTGGGAGTTGTAACTGAAGATGTGGCAACAGGATTAGTCGTGCTCCAAGTTAAAGTCGTATTACAACTGCTTGCTCCTGAAGCGATTGTACAATTGGTAGCAGAAAGTGTGCCGGACATGGGCGGAGCGGTAATGCTCACGCTGCCGCAATTTGCTGTTTTGCCAGCCACTGTGGCGGTGTAAGAATAGGTTCTGCCGGCATCACCGGAATTAAAACCACTCCATTGATAAGTACAGTTACCGCTGCCATTGGTAGTACCGCAAGACCAACTGCCACCAGTATAAGTATTGGTAAAAGTAGCGGCAGAGTTAGGCTGGCCGCCGGTGATAGACCAGGTAACCGTGGTGCCGCTGTTGGCAGTTACGGAACTAGGACTCACGGAGCAGGAAGGGGTAGGGCTGGCTCGGGTGGCAGTGCAGGTGCCGCTGGGACTGCCTCCGCTGACGCCCGAACAGGTCCAAGTAGTTGAACCACCCTGAGCCGGAAATGAAGGAGAACTGGGGGTGGGATTGGAACCGCTGGGGGTGCAAAACGCTCCGGAAAAAGCAGTATCAGTTGCCACGTAGCTTTTCGCCGCCGGTCCGCAGACACCGGGGGTAGATGGAGAACAAACAGAAGCATCGTAAACACATTGAACAGGACTTATGAAGAACGCACCGCACCGTGCCAGGTAGTTAGAGTTTTTATAATAAGTGGGAGATGAAAAAGGAATCTTGTATGTCCAACCTGGATCGGTCCTCGTTACCGCCCTCCCGGGAGGTGGAGTACAATTTGAAAATTTCAAATTTTGAGTTGTATATACATTATCTCCGGCAATTCCATTGTCATTTATTTCTGTACGGGCAGAAAAACTATAGTTGCACGAGGAATCTCCCAGGGTTATACTACTAGGACTGGTACTCCCATCCACTACCCAACAATTATTTGAAATATAGGCGGTAGCCGGTCCATAATCAATACGGTGTTCCGGATGTGTTCCCCAATCCGGGGCATGTGCAACAAGACTTCCTTGGAAAGATCCTTCAGAGCTAGAAATCGGAACTGTCAAGGAATAACTGCCACTGCTATTATCAGCGCTTGTTCCTTTTGGAGTCCAAATATAAGCAGTCCAGCCATCGGTAAGAGTTACACCGGCATTGAATTTTCTGCTACACCCTGAACCCGGAGCGCTCTCTGCACATGGACCAGCATAAATCCACCCTCCAGAAGAACCAGCATAAGAAATATTTTTGACACCCAAAAAGCCAATGACAATCAGTAAAAAAATAATAAAGAATTTTCGTTTAATCATTTTTTTAATTAGAATTAATTGTAATCATATTAATTATACTACAAAATGAAATTTCTGTATTGTATATGTGGATAACCCCTACAGAAGAAAAAATCTGACTGAAAATGAAGAAACCTCAGACACGATGTGTCTGAGGTTGAAGAGTGTAATGAATCGCCATTCTTCTAGCGCTTTGGCAGACAATCTGCCATTTCACGAAAGAACTTGAAATCAAAAGTTGAAGGCGGCGAAAGTCACCGGCCAGACATAAGACAAAACAATTACTTTGCCTCGAAACTGGCCAAGGTTCTTTTGCAAGTAACTTTCCCACTGAACGTTACCTACAAAAAAGTCGCCGAGAAACCCGACTTGATGTTCTCCGGGCTTCATATACCTTGGCTCCGTCTGCGCCACGAAATTACCCTTTTCGTCGAAGATGGCGATTGTAATCAACGCCCCGAAGAAAGGGTATGACTCTTGATTCGTTACCGCCAAAGCAGTGCCGGTACCATCATGCCAAGTCGCACCCTCAAAAATGTAGTTAAAGGCGGGTTTAGCAAGATTGGATTTATACTCCGTCGTACCATATTTCCTGACTATCTCGCCGGAAATACCATCATTACCATCACCATCACTTACGGCAACGAAAAGCCAACCTTGAGTCAGGTTCAAGCTGACGGGTGTGAGCGGCAATGTGAGGGTTTGACCTGGCTGTAACTCAAGCTTGAAGCGGTAAGATGAACTACCGGCATATAGAGCTTCAACCATATTCCAGGGGGTTAAACTTCCCCCTTTTGCCAAAAGTCCCAAGTATGTCGTCTTCGGTGTCTGCCCGTCGTTCTTGAGAACGAGGGACGAAGTCCACCCGTTCCCCACTACCCACTGAGTTCCCCAGAGAGCAGTGTCGTCAATGATTTGCGCCATTGCGGCACCACAGAAGAGGGTGGTGCAGAGTACTGCTAACGCGACTGCAAGCTTTCTGTTCATGTTGCTCCTTTGCGCGCGAGTCCCGGGAGGGGGCCCGCAAAATTGTTTTGTTTTCGAATATCTATGAGTTCAATAAAAGTACTAGCATATATCAAACCAAAAGTCAAGTCCTTGACTTTTTTCTATTATTGAAAAGCGTGCGCAAAAACAAAACAGGCTGATCCAACATCGTTGGATCAGCCTTCTTTTTTTAGATATCTATCGAAAAATAAACGCTTCGATAGTCAGATGCACAGTTTTGGCGCCTGTGCGAACATCGACGCTATTCGGAGCGTCGACAATTCGAAACTTGCCAAATTGTCCGAGGTTAGTTCTGACGCCAAATGCTAGATTCAAATTAGCATCTGGGTTATCACTGATGGATATTAGGCCAGTTGAATAACTTTGGCCCTTTAAATACCGCAAGCCGAGTGCGTCAAACTGCTTGTCATCCATCACCCCCAAGGGCGCTACCGTTGCACCATTTTGGGGAACTAATTGACGAGTTTTGGAATCCACCGTCACATAAGCAAGATCCCAATTCCCACCCTCGCCCATATCACTGTTCCCGTGATAATCAGAAATTAGATTATCTAGGTCAAGTGGCGTACTCTCTCCAACTTTCGGTTGGAATATTGCAATGCGCGTGTCGCTACGCAAGGCATCGCGATAAACCGGCGTCAGAGTAGAATATTGCACTCCTACTGACGCGGGAGTTTGCTGTAATGCCAAAATCGAGACAGGTCCGGAACTTACGCCCTCTATGATCCCGCGAAATTTCTGCATAGAAGGAAATAAATTCTGGTGCAAAAATTCCGAACGCTGTTGACCCGGACCCAAAACGAATTGGGCGGGAGTCCCGGTACTAATTTTGCCCGTCGGTGGATTTGTGCTCTCGCGCGTAGTCAGATTTATGGTATTCTGATTTGAATTTAAATTGACTATGGCGAATCCCGCAAGCAAGTTATGAGATACGTCAACGTCAACCGGGAAAACGAAGCTGTTCGTGGGTTGCCCCACTGAAACACTGACCGTGTCGACGAGCTGATTTCCAGACCTTATTTCGTAAACTACAGAAATTCCCAAAACGTAGTCCACGGAATATGGTGAATAGCCGATTTCGTTGTCCACTATAACAGCATAACCAGCCGTCAGCTGTTGTGAATTTCCATCGGTTTCCACCCGCATAGTTTGGCGTGGCCCCAAATTGACAGAAAACTCGCTCGCCGCACCTTGATTGGTTGCGAGAGTCCAAGCCGACCCATCTTGGTGCTTAAACTTCAAGACCATTAAGGTAATAGCTTGCTCGTCGCTGATGTTATAGAGAGTTACAATTGTTCGGATAATCCCCTGTCCATCAGCGACCTGAGGAATAACCTTGTCCCCGTGAGCAAAGAGTGGACAGGTAAAACCCAGCAACATCAGAAACACAATGAATCTCTTCATAACGCCTCCAAAAATGGAAAATCATGCCATAACGAGTGATGGGGGGTTTCGCCGTAGCTAGACCCCCCATATTTTTTTGATAACCGACTCAATTTTACTGAATCGGCACGGACCACGAAGTGATCCGTTGACTTGAAACCGAATCTTCCTTTCCAGGGAAAACCGGGATTACCGCCCCGCCTTGAAACACCACTAACGCGATAGGATCAGAGGCTTGGACCACGATCTTCTCAAGATTGGGGCTCACCTGAACGAGCTCCGCAAGAGAGAAAGTCGTAAATTCTCCAGCCCGCAGAAATCTCGTAACGGGTACTTGTTTAGCTCCCCGTGGCAGGACTGGCTTGAAGTCTATCTGCACCGGTTTTGAACTCGGGTTAACGAGCCATATGGTTCCCTCCGACTCAATGGAAGGAATGAAGAAGAAGGACTTTTCCGCTGTGCTAGCGGTGGCAGCCATTCTCTTCCCATCTACCGACTGAATAATTGAATACGCGAGCGGCATTCCATCATCCAGAGAAACCTCGTAGAAGCCCAACAGCATCGGGTCTTCTAACGGATTGTTGCCCCCTGTGTCAACAAGAACGAGCCTGCCACCCTTTAGTGGCAAACTTCCCGTTCCCCCGACACCGTAATTGTTGTAATAGCTCCAACTAGCAATTGTACCTTGGCCAATCACTACCAGCGTGGTCTGGTTCCCCAGACCGAACCAAAATGGGGCGTAAACTTTACTGGCGGCAGTGGAAACTTGCGCCATTGCGGCGCAAGAAAGCAGGAGGATTGTGCAGAAAACTGCGAAGGTTTTTTTCATTGTTGCTCCTTTGCGTGCAAGCCCGAGAGGGGCTTGCGAGTATGTTGTTTTCGAAGATCTACTCTTTACTCTATTAGTTCAATAAGAGTACTAGCATATATCAAACCAAAAGTCAAGCCCAATTGTGCAAAATGTGGATATCCTCAAAAAGCCAATAAATGCAATAATTATTCTGAAATTATAAGAGTTTAATTGCGGCCTAAAATAATTCTAATAGATATTTCCTCTCCAATCTATATCTTCAATAAATACAGAATTAGCATCGAAATCAAATGAAGCAACAATTCGCCATTTGCCTTTTCTAACACGAAAAAATCCTTCCCAGCCGGCTTTCATTTTTTTAATATCAACAGATGTCACTTCACCTTGAAAATTCCGGATTGCGTCGCCTATAATATCAAAAACTTGCTCTTTGGGAATATTGTTCTTGTCTATAAAAACTGTAGCGTGTTTGGCTAACTTTATATGCCACTTCATAATTCAAATGAAAGAGATTGGACTGCCTTCTTGGATGGTTTTTTACCGTAGCGTGTTTCAATGTCCAATTGTTCACGTGAAGAAATATACGGCAAAACAAGCCCTCGCAGTTTCATAAATTCAACTGAAAAAACTTGCTGAACCTTATAGCTTACAAGTTGTTCTATTTGCTTTGTGGTCATTGTATTACTCACATATCTATTTTATCACATTCTTTTCTAAAAGCAATCTTAAAATCTTAAAAAAGTCAAGCGTTTTCTTTCCCCCTTTCCACCCTTTTAAATATAACTATCCTGTGTGCAAAGTTCGACTTTGCACACTTTAAGGTATTTGGTATATAATTAACAGACATGCCTAAAATAAAAAATCACGCGCCGGAAGAATATTACCACATTTACAATCGAGGAATGCAGAAACAGCCAATTTTTGAAACAGATAAAGATCGTCTGCGTTTTTTGTTTCTCTTGTTTGTTTTCCAAGGAAAAAATCCCATAAAAAATATCAGCCGGGAAATTAAGCAAAATGTGCAAAGTTCGACTTTGCACATTTTGCCAGAACTGGAAGAAGAAATTCTAAAGAATAGAACGGTGGAATTGGTAAGTTTTTGCTTGATGCCGAATCACTTTCATTTGCAAGTTCTGGAGAAAACAGAAGGAGGAATCGCGAAATATATGCAAAGAGTTTTAACTGCCTATACAAAATATTTTAATATGAGACACCAAAAGAGCGGGCATCTTTTGCAAAGTTCGTATAAAAGCGTGCTAATGGAGAATGATTTACAACTTATTCATACCTCTACATATATTCACAAAAATCCAAGCGAACTTGCGGGTTGGAAAGAAAAATATGATAAATATCCTTGGTCAAGCTTGCAGGATTATATATCTATAAACCGGTTTGGTAAATTGCTTTCTGTCAGCATTATTTTGGATCGTTATGATAATAACAAAAGAGCTGTTTCATATAGACATTTTGTTGAAACAAGTCCAGCAAAAGAAAAACTATTATAATATAAAGATATAATTTGTGCAAAGTTGTGCAAAGTTGTGCAAAGTTGAACTTTGCACATTGCTCTTGCATTAAAATACCCCTTATGATATGCTCTTTTTGTACAAGTCCTGTCGCAACAGGGCTTTTTTAAATAAAATTAAATAAAATAATTTATGTTAGACCTAAAAACATTCAAATCGGCTTTGGAACAACTGGAAGAAGAAAGAAAAATTCCGAAAGAAAAAATACTGGAAGCCATCGAGCAGGCCATGGCCGCCGCTTACAAAAAGGACTACGGCAAAAAAGGGCAAATCATCCGGGCGAAGTTTGATATGGAAACAGGCAAGACGGATTTTTTCCAGGTGAAAATCGTTGTTGATGAAAGCATAGCCATCCTGGACGACAATAAAAAACACGAAGGAGAATATTCCGTGAAAGACCCGGATGATGAGCGGGTGCATTTCAATCCCGAACACCATTTGCTTCTTGAAGACGCGAAGAAAATAAAGAAGGGGGTGGAATTGAACGATGAGATAATTTTTCCATTGGAGCCGAAAGACGATTACGGACGCATCGCCGCCCAGACGGCCAAGCAAGTCATCATCCAGAAAATCCGCGAAGCGGAACGCACTTCCATCATTGACGAATACGGCACCAAAGAAGGAGAAATTATTTCCGGCGTCGTGCAGAAAGTGGAGCGGGGCAATGTCTACGTCGACTTTAACAGAGCGACAGGAATATTGCCGGCCGAAGAACAGATTCCCGGAGAATATTGGGAGAGAGGTCAGCGCCTGCGGGCTTATCTCTACAGCGTTGAGGACACGCCCCGGGGCATAAACCTCCGCCTTTCCCGCACCCATCCGAAATTCATAGAAAAACTTTTCGCCATGGAAGCGCCGGAAATCCAAAACGGAATCGTGGAAATAAAATCAGTCGCCCGCGAAGCCGGCGCCCGCTCAAAGATCGCAGTATTTTCAAACGACGAGCACATTGATGCTGTCGGTTCCTGCGTCGGGCAAAAAGGCACCCGGGTAAATACCATTACCGGAGAGCTTTCCGGAGAAAAAATTGATATAATTCCCTGGTCCGAAAATCCGAAGCAATTTGTTTCCAATTCCCTTTCTCCGGCCAAAGTTATTTCCATTGAAATAGACGAGAAAGAACGCAAGGCCACCGTTGAAGTGGCTGACGACCAATTGTCGCTGGCTATCGGCAAAGGCGGGCAAAATGTGCGCCTCGCTGCCAAACTGACAGGCTGGAGAATAGATATCAAGGGCGACGGAAGGGAATCCAAGGCAGAAAGCTAGGCAAGACCTAACGCAAGCTTGCGTTAGGTCTTGCCTAGCAGAAATTTATTATTAATAATAAAATAAAAAGATGAATCAATTTTTATTATTTGCAATTGTCAGTTCGGTGGTGGCTATCGTTTACGGGCTATTCCTGGCCAAATCAATATTGAAAAAGAGCGCCGGCAATGAACGGATGAAAGAAATTGCCAGGGCTATCCAGGAAGGCGCTGGCGCTTATTTAAACAAACAATACAAAACCATTGGCCTGATTGCCGTAGTGCTTTTCTTTACGATTGGTTTTATACCGAAACTCGGCTGGACTATGGCTCTGGGTTTTCTGGTCGGGGCTTTTTTCTCCGCTCTGGCGGGATATATTGGAATGAATGTTTCGGTTCGGGCAAATGTCAGAACAACCGAAGCCGCCAGGGGTGGAATAAATAATGCGCTGACGCTCGCTTTCAAGGGCGGAACCGTGACCGGACTTTTGGTCGTCGGCCTTGCTCTGCTCGGTGTAACCGCCTTTTATGCAATCACTAAAGATGTCACCGCTCTGGTCGGGCTTGGATTCGGCGCTTCACTCATTTCAATTTTTGCCCGTCTCGGCGGAGGAATTTTTACCAAAGCGGCGGACGTCGGGGCTGACTTGGTCGGCAAGCTTGAGGCCGGTATTCCGGAAGACGACCCGAGAAATCCGGGAGTCATCGCTGACAATGTCGGGGATAATGTGGGGGACTGCGCCGGAATGGCCGCTGACCTTTTTGAGACCTATGCCGTTACCTCGGTCGCCACAATGCTCCTGGGCTCGCTTCTTTTTGCCAATTTTCAAAACGCAATTATTTATCCGCTGGTCATCGGCGGAATGGCAATCTTCGCGTCCATTGTCGGCACTTGGTTCGTGCGTTTGGGGAAATCCAAAAACCCCGCCAAGGACGGGGTAAATATAATGGGTGCTTTATATAAAGGCCTCATTGCCTCTGGCGTTATCGCCGCTATTCTATTCTATCCCGTTACAAAAATGCTGATGTCGGGAAATGGCAAATATGCGGTAATGGATTTATTTATTTGCTCTCTGGTGGGCCTTCTGGTTACTGGAGCGCTCGTTGTCATCACAGAATATTTTACTTCAACAAAGTACTCCCCGGTTAAATCCATCGCTCTAGCCTCGGTCTCCGGTCATGGCACAAATGTTATTCAAGGTTTGGCTATATCCATGAAATCTACAGCTTGGCCTTTAATCACGATTGTTCTGGGAATATTAATCAGCTATCACTCTGGCGGGCTTTATGGAATAGCGGTGGCCGCCATGTCCATGCTCTCAATGGCAGGAATTATTGTGGCCATCGATGCCTACGGTCCGATTGCCGATAATGCGGGAGGAATTGCGGAGATGGCGGAGCTTCCGAAAGAGGTCCGCGATGTTACCAATCCGCTGGACGCCGTCGGCAATACCACCAAAGCGGTGACGAAAGGCTATGCTATTGGTTCGGCGGGCTTGGCGGCTCTGGTTCTCTTCGCTTCTTATACGGAAGAAATTGTAAAAGCCGGCAAAAGCCTGACTTTTGACTTGAGCAACCCATATGTGATTGTCGGACTTTTCTTGGGAGGTCTCTTGCCGTATTATTTTGGGGCTCTGTGTATGGAAGCGGTAGGAAAAACGGCTGGAAAAGTAGTGGAAGAAATCCGCCGGCAGTTCAGGGAAATAAAAGGGATTATGGTGGGCACAGCCAAGCCGGATTACGCGAAAGCCGTTTCAATTATTACGGGCGCGGCCATCAGACAAATGATCTGGCCGGCTTTGATACCGGTTCTGGCGCCGATTCTGGTAATTTTACTTTTTGGAAAAGAAAAAGGTTTCGTGGTTTTGGGAGGACTGCTCGTCGGTTCTATTATCACGGGGCTCTTTGTGGCAATTTCAATGACATCCGGCGGAGGCGCTTGGGATAATGCCAAGAAACATATTGAACGAGGCAACCATGGCGGCAAAGGAAGCGATGCCCACAAAGCGGCCATTACCGGCGATACGGTCGGCGACCCGTACAAAGACACAGCCGGCCCGGCTATTAATCCGATGATAAAAATATTGAATATCGTTGCTTTGCTTTTGGTCGCTTTCCTGATATAATTCAGACAGAATCTTTAAGTATATGGAAACAGAAGAAAAAAAATCGAATGGAGCATTGATTGGATTGGTAATAATCATCATTATTCTTGTTATTGGCGGCATATATCTGGCATTGAAGCATTAAAAAACAAATGCTATGAAAATATCAGTCAAAAAACTGCCCAAAAGCGAGGTGGAAATTGATGGGGAGATTGAAAGTGAAATATTTGAGTCCTATTTTAAAAAAGCTTTAGAAAAAATCGGCGAGAATTTGGAGATAGACGGATTCAGAAAAGGCAAAATACCGGAAAGCGTTCTTATTTCCAAGGTGCCGGAAATTCGCGTTCTGGAAGAGATGGCGGAGTTGGCTCTCGGCGAACATTATCCGAAAATTATTGAAGAAATAAATAAAAACGAAAAAATGGACGCCATCAGCCGGCCGGAAATTTCGATTACCAAACTGGCCCGCAAAAATCCTCTGGGTTTCAAAATCAAAACCGCCATATTGCCCGAAATCAAATTGCCCGATTATAAGAACATAGCAAAAGATATAACATCAAAAATTACCGACCTGGAAAAAAACATTTCGGTCTCCGATGAAGAGCTGGAAAATACAATAATGGATATCAGAAAATCCCGGGCGCCGAAAGTGCATCTTCCCGCTGCCGATATTGACGGTAAAGCAATTCCTGACGAACTTCCGGAATTCAACGATGAATTTGTGCGGGCTCTTGGACCATTTAAAGATATTGCTGATTTTAAAATTAAATTAAAAGAAAATATAAAACTGGAAAAAGAAAATCTGGCCAAAGAAAAGACCCGATTAAAAATCGTGGAAAAAATAATTGATGACAGCCAGATGGATTTGCCGGAAATTTTGGTAAAAATCGAGCTGGATAAAATTTTATACAAAATGGAGTCCGACATCGCCCAAATGGGGCTGAAGTTTGAAGATTATTTGAAGCATTTGAACAAAACAACAGAGGACTTGCGGAAAGAATTCAGAAATGACGCCGAGAAAAAAGCCAAACTCGGCCTTATCCTGAATGAAATCGCGAAAGTGGAAAAAATAGTTGCCGACGAAGAACAAGTGGCCAAAGAAGTGGCAGCCATCTTGGAACATTACAAAGACGCCGACATCGAGCGCGCCAAAATGCACGCGGAAAACATCCTGACCAACGAAAAAATCTTCCAATTTTTGGAGAATCAGTAATTTTTGAACTCTAGTGAGTGTTTACATAAAAAAAAATTAGGGGGCCCGGTTCAAGGGGCCCCCGTCTTGCATACGTTCATCTTTCGCCCGACCGTTGACTGTGGGCTAGGAGAACGCCTCACAAAAAAGTATTGCAATCCCCTGTGGAAAACCTAGTAATAATGTGCAACATCGGATGTTGCACAAGTTAAAAAATCCCAAACCCGTCAACCTCGCAGATATATAAGTATATTCAATCTACGCTATAGCGTAGATGTCTAAAGACAAAAAACATCCTAGCAAAACCCCATTCACTAAAACTCTCCAACTTGGACATCGGATGTCCAAGTGATGTCCAAGTGACTAAATCAAAGTCCGAGCACATAAAGTAAAAGCGCCATGCGAACATAAAGACCGTTTTGGGCCTGGTCAAAGTAAATAGCATTTGGAAGGTCGTCCACAGCATTTTCTATTTCGTCTATTCTGGGAAGCGGATCCATAATTAAAGTTTTGGAACCTTGGACCAGGGACTTATCGATTGTCAGCATTTTGCGATATTTTTCAAATTCCTTTTGATCTTCAAATCTTTCTCCCTGGAGACGATTGGCATAGAAAATATCATATTCTTTGAATTTAGACAAATTGTCGGTTAATTTGAAATTAGCGCCTCTCTTTTTCAAATCTTCTAAAAATTTAGGGGAAGGATTCAGGACTTCAGGGCAAACAAAAGTGAAATGGTTATTTTTAAAATGAGTAAGTAAAAGCGCTAAGCTACGAATTGTTCTTGAGTGCTTTGGGTCAAAACCAAAAGCTATATTTAAGTTATCTAAGCGGCCAAGATGTTTTTTTATGGTGTATAAATCTAGAAGTGCCTGGGTCGGATGCTGATTGCCACCGTCGCCGGCGTTGATAATTGTTTTTTTAGCTACCGAGGCAGCCCGGTCAACTAATCCTTCTTTTGGATGTCTTATTATTACTATATCCGCGTAATTACAGAGCATTTTAGTGGTATCTTCAATACTCTCCCCTTTGTACACGGAAAAATCTTGCATTGCGTTTTCAGCAGAAATTACTTGAGCCCCTAGTCTTAGCGCAGCCGCCTCAAAAGACAGACGGGTCCTAGTTGATGGTTCAAAGAAAATGCACGCGACAATTTTATTTTTTAGTAATTTTTTGACCTTGCCGCTTTTATACTCTTTTTCCATTATTCTCGCTCTGGCAAGAATTTTTTCTAAGTCTTTTTTCTCAAATTGGCTTGCAGAAATAATGTTTTTCATAAAATTTAATTTAAATATTCTTTATACGACCTAATTTCTAAATTCTCTATGGGATAACGCGCCAAGGCCTTAATAAAAGCCCGAGCCAATTGTAAATCGGTAAACAATGGAATTTGATTGTCCACGGCGGCTCGGCGGATGCGAAAACCATCAGTAATAATGTGTCCTATTCCCCCTTTTCCCTTTTTGACCGTAGCTTCGATCTTACTTAAATTTACCACAAAAGACACTTTTTTGCCTTCAATAATATTCAGAACGTTCGGCATTTGCTGATAGGCTTTGCGTACTGTCGTGCATCTGACGCCCTGTTTTTTAAAAAATTCAGCCGTCGTGTCCGTGGCAAAAATAAGATAACCAAGAGAGAGTAAAATGTTGGCCGTCTCTAAAAACTTAGCTTTATTAAGCTCTCCGCCCAGGGAAAGCAAAACATTTTTGTTTTTAAAATCAAATTTATTGGTGCTTAAAATTGATTTCAGAAGCGCTTCATCGTAATCCCGGCCGAGGCAAGCCGCTTCTCCGGTGGACGACATTTCCACCCGCAATACTGGGTCAGCCCCGAGCAATCTGGAAAAAGAAAACTGCGGGGATTTTACAACAACGCTTTTGGGATACCTAAAATGGCGGGGCTTGGCTTTTCCCAAAAAACTATCTACAGCTATCTCCGGAAAATTGGCATCCATCGCTTTGGATAAAAACGGAAAAGTGCGGCTGGCCCGCACGTTGACCTCAATCACCAATGGCCGATTGTCTTTGACTAAAAATTGAATATTGAATGGCCCGGTAATGGAAAGTTCTCGGGCGATTTTCTTGGAAATTTCCCGCAATTGAAATTCGGTTGAAGCATAGACCCTCTGCGTCGGATAGACGATGGTGGCATCGCCCGAATGCACTCCGGCATTTTCCACGTGCTCGGAAATGCCATAAATTATGAGCTCACCGTTTTGCGCTACAGCATCAAATTCAAGTTCTTTGGCATTTTCTATGTATTTGGAAATAGTGATTGGATGAAGAGGGGAAAGAACGGCCGCTTTATTTATGAAATTAAATAATTGTTCCCGGTTATAACAGACACGCATCGCCGCTCCGGAAAGCACATAGGAAGGACGAACCAAAACCGGGAAACCTTCAGTTTCGGTAAATTTTTCCGCTTCTTTTTTAGAAATAAAACTCTGCCATTGGGGCTGCAAAATATCGAGCTTGTCTAATAATGCTGAAAAGGCATTGCGGTCTTCCGCCCGGTCAATATTTCTGGCTCTCGTGCCCAAAATATGAAAACCGGCGCCGGCTAGTTTTTTCGCCAGATTGTTCGGCCTCTGCCCGCCGACAGAAATTATCAAACCGTTTGCTTTTTCAAATTCAAAAATGTCAGCGACCGTTTCAAAAGATAAATTTTCAAAATATAAGCGATCGGACATATCATAATCGGTCGACACGGTTTCCGGATTGCAGTTTATGATAATTGATTGCTTTTTGTGCCGACGGAGCGCCAGCCCCGCATGAACGCAGGACCAGTCAAATTCAACCGAAGAACCAATGTGGTATGGACCGCTGCCCAAAACAATAATAGCGTTTTTTCCCAGCGGAGACACGTCGTGATGATCTCCATGATAGGTCAGGTATAAATAGTTGGTCTGGGCCGGCACTTCCCCGGCCAGGGTGTCAATGGCAAAAACCGACGGCAGAATTCCCAAACTTTTGCGCAAACGCCGAATTTGCAATTCTGTTTTTTCGCAGAGCTGGCCAATTTTTTTATCTGAAAAACCGGTTTGTTTCAATTGCCGCAAGTTTTCTTTATTTAAAATTTTGTTTTTCAAAAACTTTTTTTCCGTATTTACAATATTTTGGATCCTGGACAAAAACCACAAATCAATTCCGGTTATTTTGTAAATTTTTTCAATACTCATTCCCCTTTTTATACTTTCGGCGACAGCAAAGATTCTCCGGGGAGTCGGCAGGTTTAAAAATTTTCCCAATTCTTTTTTATTTGCAAAACCATTATCCGTCACGCTTTCAATAAGGCCGGACTGCATGCGCACCGCCTTTTCTAGCGCCTCTTCAAAACTTCGTCCAATCGCCATCACTTCGCCGACTGATTTCATTGCGCTGCCGATACGCTCAACAGCGCCGACAAATTTCACCAAGTCCCAGCGCAGCATTTTTACCACCACATAATCCAGCGCCGGCTCAAAAAAACTCTGGGTCACTTTCGTAATCTTATTTTCTATCTGGAGCAAGCTTTTGCCCAGGGCAAGCTTCGCCGCCACATAAGCCAATGGATAGCCGGTAGCTTTGGAGGCAAGGGCGCTGGAACGGGAAAGTCGCGCATTCACTTCAATTACAAAATAGTCAAGTTGGTCGTTTTTGGGCCGTGGATTTAAGGCAAATTGTACATTACATTCTCCAACAATTCCCAGACTTTGCACAATTTTTAGGCTGGCTTCCCGTAGTTTATGGTATTCTTCGTTATTTAATGTCTGGCTGGGCGCAACCACGATAGAGTCTCCGGTGTGAATTCCGAGCGGATCCAGATTTTCCATATTGCAGACCGTAATCGTATTGCCAAATTTATCGCGCACAACTTCATATTCAATTTCTTTAAAATGATGCAGATACTTTTCAATCAAAACCTGCGGAGACACGGCCAAGGCGCCGAGAACAATTTCTTCCAATTCTTTTTCGTCCGCGGCCACGCCCGATTTCTGCCCGCCCAAAGCGAAAGCGGCCCGGACCATTAATGGAAAACCGATTTTCTTGGCTATTATTTTTGCTTCCTTTAAATTAATGGCGCTGCCGGAAGGCGGAATGGGAATACCAATCCTTCTCAAATGTCCTGCGAATTTCTTTCTGTCTTCAGTCAGGATGACGGACAAAATCGGTGTCCCAAGAACTTTTACGCTGTATTTTTTCAAAACGCCCTTTTTATAAAGTGCTAATCCGCAATTAAGAGCGGTCTGCCCGCCAAAGGACAGCATAATTCCATCCGGCCGCTCTTTCTCAATAACTTTTTTCACAAAATAATCATCCACCGGCAAAAAATACACTTCATCCGCCAAATTTTTTGAAGTTTGGAAAGTGGCGATGTTCGGATTAATTAAAATAACTTTGATTTTTTCTTCTTTCAGGGCCTTGATCGCCTGGCTGCCGGAATAATCGAACTCCCCCGCCTCGCCGATCTTGAGAGCGCCTGAACCCAGGACTAATATTTTTTTAAGTTTATTTTTTTGCATGAATTTTTGCCCGCTTAAAAAAATAATCAAGGACCCAATCGGTATCCAGCGGTCCGGGCGAACTCTCGGGATGAAACTGCACGGACATTATTGGCAGACTTTTGTGAATGATTCCTTCGTTGGTATTGTCATTCGCATTATAAAACCATTCTTTAAATCCTTCCGGAATTTTATCAACGGCAAAACCATGATTTTGCGTTGTCAAATAACACTTATTTGTCCCCCGCTCCACCACCGGCTGGTTTTGACTTCGGTGTCCAAATTTTAATTTATAAGTGGTGCCGCCAAGAGCCAGCACTAAAATCTGATTCCCCAGACAAATGCCAAGGATGGGAATTTCCCGAGCTATGATTTTTCTGACATTCTTAATTGTAATTTTCACTTTTTGGGGATTACCCGGACCATTGGAAATTATCACGGCTGAAAATGGAAATTTAAGCTTGGTCACATCGGTATCCCATGGAACCATTACAACTTTGAATTTGCGCGCGATGAGCCTGCGAATAATATTTTGTTTTGCTCCGCAATCCAAAAGTATAACGGTTTTCTTTCCAGCCCCGAATGACAAAATTTTTTTTGTGCTCACCTCAGCAACTAAGTTTCTCAAATTGGGGTCTTTAAATGGGATATTCTTCCCGCCAATAATTATTTTCCCCAAGCTAACGCCTTCACTTCGCAATTTTTGCGTCAAAGCCCGGGTATCTTTTATCTCCAGAGCCGGTATTCCTTCTTTTTTTAACCATTCTCCCAGGGTCATTTGCATAGTGTAATGCGACGGTGTATCTATATAATTGCAAACCACCAATCCGGAAACTTGAATTTTTGACGACTCCCAAAATTCTTTTTTGGGCACGCCATAATTCCCAATCAACGGATACGTTAAGACCAAAATCTGCCCTCTAAATGATGGGTCGGTCAGTGCTTCCGGGTAACCTACCATTCCGGTGGCAAAAACAACTTCTCCGGCAACAGATTTTTCTGCGCCAAAACTTTTACCTTCGTATTCCGTGCCGTCTTTCAATATCAATTTTGCCAATTTTTTATTTCGCATATAATTTAGGCAAAAAAATAACCCCGACCGGGGTTTTTATAATAGAAATATAAAATGAGAAAATGAAGTGTTGCGGTGTCTGCCTGATATTCATTCTTTTTCCCGTTTGATACATTGTTTAGAATGGTAGCATTTTAAAAACTATAAGCAAGTGGAAAACTGTAACATTTTAATCAACTTGAAAAATTTTTTAAAAAGATATAATATAAAAATATGTTAATACCGACAGTTATTGAGAAAAGCCAATTCGGAGAAAGGGCTTATGACATTTATTCCCGCCTTTTGCGCGAGCGGATTATATTTTTGGGCGGACCGATTGACGACAACACGGCGAATATCATCATCGCCCAGTTGCTCTTTCTTGAATCCGAAGACAGTAAAAAAGACATTTACCTTTATATAAATTCCCCCGGCGGCTCGGTCACTTCAACGATGGCTATCGTGGATACGATGAACCACGTGCGGCCTGATATTTCCACTTTCTGCGTCGGGCTTGCCGCTTCCGGCGGAGCGATTATCTTGTCGGCCGGCAAAAAAGGAAAAAGATTTATTCTCCCAAATGCCGAAGTGATGATTCATCAGCCCCTGGGCGGAGTGGAAGGCCAGGCGACGGATATAGCCATTACAGCTAAACATATTTTAAAAACAAGAGACAATTTGAATAAATTGCTGGCAAAAAATACCGGCAAGTCGCTGGCACAGATAGAGAAAGATGTGGAGAGGGATTTTTTCATGGATGCCGAAGAGGCGAAAAGCTACGGCATTGTCGACGAAATAGTCACGAAATCCAAAGCTCCGGAGAAAAAATCTTAATCTCGAAAAAAGAATTCCGCTTAGAGTATTTTAATACTGCCGCCGGTATTGCCGGCCATAATATATTCCGCCACTTTGTTTTCCACTATTTCTTCAATGGCGCGCTTGATGGGACGGGCGCCAAATTCCGGGTCAAAACCGGCGGCCGAGATCTTGTCAATCAGGGCATCGGTAATAACCAGAGTAATTTTTTTATCAGCCAAAAGATTTTTGGCGAATTCAGCCAGCAAAAGAGTTCCTATTTTTCTTGTTTCATCTTTATCGAGCGGCTTAAAAAGAACGATGCTGTTAAATCTGTTCAAAAATTCCGGAGCGAATATACCATTTTGAATCAGATGATTAATCAGCGTTTTTTTATCGATTTCCGGGTTGGCGATTATTTCCGCGCTGCCGGCATTTGATGTGGTGATAAGGATAGCATCTTTAAAACTGGCTTCCCGGCCGGAAGAGCGGGTCAGGCGGCCTTCATCCAGCACTTGCAAAAGCAGATTGCGGATCAGGACATTGGACTTTTCCAGTTCGTCGAAAAATACCAGGGAAAGCGGCATTTCTTCTATGGCGCCGGACAATCTGTCGGTGAAAGGGGTAACGGATTCGGCCAGTGAAAATTCACTCATATCAAAACGGATCATCGCATTTTTCCGGCCGAAATAACTTTCCGCCAAAATTTTCGCCGTATATGTTTTGCCGACACCGGTCGGACCCAAAAAAAGAAAACTTCCGGCCGGCTTGGTATGGTCGGCGATGCCGGTGCGCAGGCGGCGCAGCGCTTCGGACACGTCCTTGACTGCTTCATCTTGTCCGACAATCTTTTTTCTCATTGAGTCCTCAAGTCCCATTAATATTTTCTTTTCATCTGCTCCGATGTCTCCGATCGGCATATTGGTCTTGTCAGATACAACTTGTCTTACATCATCAATGGTTATATTTTTTCGAAGAGCTTGCAATTCTTCCAAAATTGAAATGGATTTGGCCGGCTCCGGGCTATTGCCAATAAGCCGGTCAGCCAGCCGGACAATTTCCAGAATCGCTTCCGGTCCGATGGATATTTTATGGAGACGGGCATTATTTGTTAAGATGGCGACAGTATCTTCTTCATTTGTCTCTGTGACAGCCACCTTTTCAAATTCAGAAAGAAATTCTGGGTGGTTTTTGAGCACTTTGTCATAATTTGCCAAATCGGTCGTTGCAATAATTCCCAGATGGGGCATTTTAAGGTATGGAATAAGCCGTTCATACAGGGTTTCATAAGCGTGGATATTTTCAAGCACTAAAATTATATTGCCGGCGGCGGCGGCTTCATCTAAACATTTGTCAAAATCAGGCAAAATTAATCCTTCAAGAAATAATTCCACAACCCGATGATGGCGGATTCCAAAAAAAGAAAGCCCGGACTGCCCCAGACGTCCGAGATATGATATGAGTGTCGACTTGCCGATACCGGTGTCGCCCACCAAAAGCACATTGTGATTGCTCTCTTTAGAAAGACCCCGTTCAATCATCCGAAGAGCTTTTTCCTTGCCATAAATTTTTTGGGATGACGAACCAACAATATCGCGGCTATGATTCCTGAGATTATAAGTTTCGCCATAAGAAAGCGAAGCGCCAAAACTCCCCCAATTTTGTATGGAGTCGCTATCAATTTTAATCGGTAAAAGGAAAAAGATAGGAAAAGTCAAAATGACAAGAATTGTAAAAATGAGACCGATAACTATGAGAAAGATACGAGCAACAAAACCCAAAAATCGGGAAAAAATAAAAAAAACAGCCTTCTCAAAAAATGAAAGATGTCCTCCTAAATCTTTATCCATTTTCCACGGCAAAAAGAGGGTCTTGACAAGCAAGGGAATGGAAAAAGCGTTAAAAGCGTAGATTATGAGATTTTTCCATGATTGGATTCCTGGATGCATCTCATTATTCTAGCACAAGTGGACAAAAGATAAGTAACTAGCAAGAACCGTTCTTGCTAGTCTTGTTGTATATAGTTCCCAAATATCTGATATTGATATATAATTCACTTATGCTATCATGGATATATGAATACTTATAATATAACAATTCCAAAAAGTTTGGCTCAAATGGGAGATTTAATGCTTATGTCTCGCAAAGAATATGAATCTTTGCTTGTTTTGCGCAAATATAAAGAATATACCCCAACACTGGCAGAAAAGAGAGCCCTCAAGAGAGCGGAATTAAATCTTAAAAAAGGAAAAACATTGTCTTATGATGAATTTGCCACAAAATTGGGATTTAAAAATTGATTCTAGTGTTTTAAAAACATTTACAAAAATTCCAAGAAAGTATGCTTTGACATTGGATTTTGTCATTAAGAATTTACCGTCCAATCCATACGCTGGTAATATCCAAAAACTAAAGGGAGAAGATGAAGCTTGGCGCAGGCGGGTTGGATCATATAGAATATTTTATAAGATAAAAACTATTGAAAAAGTTATTCTGGTTTATAAAGTGGAACGCAGGGGGTCTAATACTTACTAAAATTTATGCGAAAAATGTTGAAAGTTAAAAAACATAGTTGCGCTTTATGTAAACCCCATAAAACCGGTCATCAGAATCGCTGGAAGCCCAAAGACTTGGAAAGTATAAAGGTTTTTGAAAAAGAAAAAGCATCACTATGTCAAACATTGGTGCAGAGATAGACAAAAGATAAGTAATTTGCTATACTGGGAATGTTGAATTTTAAAAATTTATTTTCACTTGGTTCACAGGAATATTCCGTATATTTATATTATGAAGTTTATAAAAAAATAAAGCCAAAAATATAATGGTTTGTTCTTGTAAGCTGATTTAAAGCTTATGAGCATAATAATGATAATTCTAATCGGAGTCGGTGTGCTCCTTTTAGGCGCTGGAATAGGATACTACCTGCGCCTTTTGGTGGCGTTGGGAAAAAGAAGGTCCATTGAAATAGATATAAAGCAGATGATGGTCGGCGCAAAAGAGGAAGCGCAGAGAATTACGGATGAAGCCAAGAAAAAATCCGAAGAACAGCTCGCTAACCTAAAAGAAGAAGAAAAGAAAAAGGAACAAGAACTTAGAGAAACAGAAAAGCGTCTTATCAAAAAAGATGAATTCTTGGATGCGCGGCAAATTGAAGTGAATAAAGAAGTGGAGGATATTAAAGCCAAAGTAGAGGAGGTAAAAAGAGTTCAGGAGAAAGTGGCAAAAATAGAAGAAGAAAGAATAATGGAATTGGAGAGAACAGCCAAGCTGACTGAAATGGAAGCGAAAAACGAACTCCTGAAAGATGTGGAGAAAAAATACGAGGAAGATATTTTAATTAAAATACAGAAACTCGAAAATAATAACGAAGAAAAACTGGACCGGCGAGCGAAAGATATTTTGGCCACATCCATCCAGCGCCTGGCTTCAAGCACAGCTTCCGAACTGATGACAACCGTCGTATCTATTCCCAACAATGAAATCAAAGGGAAAATCATCGGAAAAGAAGGCAGAAATATCCGCGCTTTTGAACGGACAGCCGGAGTAGAGCTGATTGTGGACGATACGCCGGGCTCAATCATTATTTCCTCTTTTGACCCCATCAGGCGGCAAGTTGCCCGCCTGGCTCTGGAAAATTTAATTCTGGACGGACGCATCCAGCCGGCCAAGATTGAAGAGCTGGTGGAAAAAGCGAAAGAAGAAATAAATAAAATAATCAAGGAAAAGGGCGAACAAGCTGTCTATGAATGCGGAATATTCAATTTCGACCCGCGGATCGTCACTATTATAGGCCGATTATATTTCCGCACGAGTTACGGGCAAAATGTCCTCCAGCATTCCATTGAAATGGCGCACATTGCCGGAATGATTGCCGAAGAGCTGGGGGCGGATGTGGCAATAGCCAAAGCGGGAGCTCTGGTTCACGACATCGGCAAAGCGCTGGACCACGAAGTGCAAGGCACGCACGTTGAAATAGGCATGCGTATACTGCAAAAATTCGGCGCCGATGAAAAAATTATTACAGCAATGAAAAGCCACCATGAAGATTACCCTTATGAAACAATCGAAGCTGTAATTGTCCAAACAGCCGATGCAATATCCGGCGGACGGCCGGGGGCGAGAAGAGATTCAGTGGAGAATTACCTAAAGCGCTTGCAGGAACTGGAAACATTAGTGAACACTTTTCCGGCGGTTGAAAAATCCTACGCCCTCCAAGCCGGGCGGGAAATTCGCATCTTTGTGACTCCGGAAAAAATATCCGATGCCGAAACAAAACTGATGGCCCGCGATATAGCCATGAAAATAGAGCAAGAATTGAAATATCCGGGAGAAATCAAAGTAACGATGATAAGAGAAACAAGGATTATCGAATACGCGAGGTAAATCTTTGTAAAATATAATTTTGAAGGGGGTTTTGCGAGCGACGGCGAGCAAATTTCAGGATTTTTAAAGCTTCAAAAAATCCGTACCCGGAAAAATTGATATTTTACAAAGATCTCTATTGACTTGCCTTAAAAAACCCTTGATATATAATAGACGGGTAGTAATTATATAGGCGAAAAGCCGCCCCGACCTAGGTTTGGGGACACAAGGTCGAAATATTACAAATATTGTTTCAAAAATCTATATGAATAAACAAGCATTGGCTGAGTGGGTCCATGGAAAGCTGGGCGGCACAAAGGTCCAGGCCGAGGAAATCGTTGACGGTTTGTTTGATACTATCATCCAAACCTTAAAAAAGGGCGGTGAGGTTTCCATCGCCGGCTTCGGAATTTTTTCCGTAAAATCAAGAGCGGCTCGAATGGCTCGCAATCCGAAGACCGGAGAGCAGGTCAAGGTGGCTGCAAAGAGAGTTCCAAAATTCCGACCGGCAAAAGGTTTGAAAGAAACGCTTGCCTAGTTTTATCTCGAGATAAAAAATAAAAAGCCCCGCAGGGGGTTTTTTATTTTACGCATTTACTTTCGGCCGGTATTGAATAGCCTCTAGGATATGGTTCGCTTCGACATTCGGGGAATTTTCCAGGTCGGCGATAGTGCGGGCGATTTTGATGACCCGGTGATAAGCCCGGGCGGAAAGGCCAAGGCGCTCGGCGCTGTCATCAAGCAAATCCCGAATTTTCGGAGTAAGTTTTACCATACTCGATAAATCTTTTACATTCATCTCGCTGTTTGTTGTTATATTTTTGCCAAATTTTTTAAATCTTTCTTTTTGAATTTCCCGCGCTTTGGTCACTCTTTCTTTTATCTTCTCGCTACGTTCGCCACTTCCTTCACCCCCCAACTTTTTATAATCAACATTGCCGACGGAAACCCAGATGTCAATCCGGTCGATAATAGGGCCTGACAATTTTCTTTTGTACCTGTCCAGGTCGGACGGCTTGCAAATGCAGACCTTTTGTTTTGAACCGGCATTACCGCAGGGGCAAGGATTCATCGCCGCCACCAATATGAAATTTGACGGAAAAATCGCCGAACCGCGGGCGCGCGAAATGGAAACAATATTGTCTTCCAGCGGCTGGCGCAACGACTCGATGACTCTTCTTTCAAATTCAGCAAATTCGTCCAGAAATAAGACACCGCGATGAGCGAGCGTCACCTCACCGGGTTTGGGATATGTTCCCCCGCCGATAATGGAAACATAAGAAGAAGTATGATGCGGAGAGCGAAAAGGAGGAAAGCAGACAAGTTCATTCCTGATATTTCCCGCCACCGAATGGATACCGGTAATCTCCAGCACTTCTTCAATGCTCAGGTCCGGGAGCAATTGGGAAAAAGCCCGGGCCAGCATTGTTTTCCCCGTGCCGGGCGGGCCGTACATGGCGATATTGTGACCGCCGGCCGCGGCAATTTCCAAACCGCGCTTGGCGCCTTCTTGGCCGCGAATATCGGAAAAATCTATGTCTTTTTTTTCTTTTTTATAATTTACTTTGGTTTTCGGCTGAAGAGAAATTTTCTTCGGCTGTTTTTCCACAATTTTCTTATTTTCATCAATATGTTCTACCACCTCTTTCAAACTGCCGGCTCCAAAAATATCGACGCCTTCCACCAGCGCCGCTTCAATAGCATTTTCTTTCGGTAGATATATTTCTTCAAAGCCCATTCTTTTGGCTTCCTGGGCCAAAGGCAAAGCGCCGCGAATACGCCGGAGGGTGCCGTCCAGTCCCAATTCTCCCAGAAAAATTTTTTTCTCCGAATTGAACTTAATATCGCCGGCAGCGAGCATATAAGACAAAGCTATTGCCAAGTCAAAAAACGGCCCTTCTTTTTTCAAATCGGCCGGCGAAAGCGAAACGATTATTTTTTGATTTTTAGCTTTCGGAGATTTAAAACCGGAATTTTTTATGGCTCCGCTGACCCGGTCTTTGGATTCATCCACAGCTTTATCGGGCAGGCCAACGACGTTAAAAGTGTGCAGGCCCCGCGATAAGTCCACCTCAACCAGAACAATAACCCCGGAGAGTAAGTTGACTTGCGCTGAATAAACTTTGGCAAAACTCATAAGGCGTATTATTTTCCTAAGTGCTTCTTGCAGGTTTGGGCCGCAGGGTTGGCTTCCAGTCGCGCATTTTCAATATCTTTCCTGCAAATTTCACATTTGCCGAATGACTCTCTGTTCAATCCTTTCAGCGCTCTCAAAATATCATTCAATCTTGTTTCCAAGGTTTTCATCATCGAGCTTCTCGCTTCAAAATCCTCAAATCGGTCGGCCTTGTCATTCTCATCCGATTTCGGAAAATCCAGCTCCTCCGGTGTCGTTTCCCATTCGCCCGTCTCCATATTCAACTTGCCCATGTCTTTCATTTCATCAAGCAAATCATCTCTCTCTTTTTCCAACTTTTCTTTAATTTTTTTCTTATCTAACATGAATTTAGTTTTTAAAGTTTATAATGTTATAAAGTTTGTAAAGTATTTTCTTTATAACTTTATGAACTTGATAACTTTTAACTACTTCATGATAGCACGCTGTATTTCCATAGCAAGGGGTTTAAACTTGTTCTTTATTAAACGAAAAGCGGCGCACTGAGATCTCTGTCCCGGTGCGCCCTATTGATGCATATTGTCATTTGATATACCTCCACTCCCCCCGAAAAATGGGGAGAAAGGCAAAGATGAGAATAAAGACGCAGACAACTAAAGCTAGTCCGGCCCAGGGGCTGAGCCGGTCAGTCAGTTCCCAAGTTCCCAAAAGGCCGACAGCGACCACGGTCGCCACCGTCCCTATAATATATCTCATGGCTTGTACCTCCCTGCCATAAATAATACCACACATTGTATTGAAAAGTCAAGATTTTTGAGATAGATTTTCTAAAAATAATTGAGGATATCCCTTCTTTATTTGATTATTTTCAACATCTTTAATTCCAAGATTTTCCAAGAATTTTATACATTCCTTTTTGGCTTCTTTCTTATCTTTGAAGTCTCCCTTTGCTTCTGCTTCCACAAAAGTTCCTGCCCCTTTAACATCATCCAAGGCAACTTCAATACCACCATATGTCCAATACTCTCTGTATTTTTCTATCGTTACAATTTTTTTAAAATCCAAAAACTCTAAAATTTTCTTAAACTCTTTAACATCAGAAATTTCTGTTTCATATTCTTCCGCATAATCATAATCTCCATCTATTTTCATATTTATTGTTCTAGTGTATTCAAAAACAATCTTATCGGGATTAGTTCTAATTCTTAAATGTTCTATTGGTTGAGGTTTATGGGCAAAGAAATCTCTATGACAAGGAATATAATATTCATCAATTTGTTTTATGGCTTTCACCAGCTTCCCCATTTTTGAAACCCTTTTCTTGATTTCCTTAAGATTATTTACTTTTACTTTTATTTCAACTTCAATATTCATGTTTTTATAATAGCATGCCAAGTTTCCATGGCAAATTTATTTTATTATTGATACAATATAAGAATATGCAATGGTTTTTCATAGCCTTGGGCACCCCATTTTTGTGGACGCTGTTTGTGATATAATAATCTTATGGACAAGAAGTCAAAGGTCTTAATAATGGTTTTTATTGTTGTTATAATTGTTTCGGTTTTTCTCACTTATAAACGAGCTTTTATTGATCAAAATTTTGAAATTATAAATATAGAAGAAAATTCTCAATAATTTATGTCAAATTGGTTTTTAATTGCATTAATAGCACCAATTCTCTGGAGTATAGTCAACCATATTGATAAAAATATTCTTTCCAGGTATCAAGAAGGCAGGGGGGTGGGCGCCATACTTATTTTTTCTTCCCTGTTTTCAGTTATTGTTCTACCTTTTATTATTTTTTTTCATCACTCTAAAATATTTAGTGTATCTTGGGTAGACTTTTTGATATTAATCATTATAGGATTTTTAAGCGCCTTGGCTTTTTATTTTTATTTGAAAGGAATGGACATAGAAGAGGCATCTGTTGTCGTTCCCTTATTCCAATTGATTCCGATTTTTGGCTATTTTTTGAGCTATTTTATATTGGGTGAATCTTTAAGTCTGGCTCAAATTCTTTTTTCTTTGATAATTATATTTGGAATAATAATGATTTCTCTGGAAATTGACCTAGATAATAAAATCACGTTAAAAAAGGAGGTGCTAATTTTAATCACAATATCTTCTTTTTTATTTGCTCTGCATGATACCTTGTTTAAAAAAATTGCCATAGTTGACAGTTTTTGGATTTCAGTTTTTTGGCAATATTTAGGCCTTACACTATTTGGTCTCTTACTTTTAATATTTTTCAAAAAGAGCAGACAAGATTTTCTTTTAATGGTTTCCGGCACTAAAATGAATATCTTGTCCTTAAATGTCACAAGCGAGGTTTTATATATAATTGGCAATTTGGCAAACAACTTTGCAACGCTCTTAGCACCAGTTGCCATTGTTTTAGTCGTCAGCAGTTATCAGCCATTATTTGTTTTTATCGGTGGTATATTTCTGACAATATTTCTTCCTAAATTTACGATAGAAAAAGTTTCCAGAAAACATTTTTTCCATAAGCTTATTTCAATTTTTATTATAATTATCGGAAGTATATTCCTTTATACTTCATCAATACATTAATTTTATGCAACAACTTTGCCCATGGGAAGGAGCTAAATACTTAATATATTCATCAAACGTTCCACAACTTCTTTTCTATTCACATATACCAGCGGTAATTATTGCTTTACTTGTCGGTTTTATTGTATTTTACAAAAGCGGTAAATCAAAAGCAGGCACTATACTTCTAATTATAAATATATTGTTTTCCATTTGGTGTATTTTTGATCTTATTTTATGGGCGACAAACAGGCCGGACGCGGTTATGTTCTTCTGGTCCATGCAGGTATTAATAGAGCCATTAATATATATATTGGGTTTTTATATTGCTTATTTATTTATTAAAAAAGAAGACTTACCTTTTAATTCAAGGCTTCTAATCATACTTCTATACTCTCCTGTTATTGTATTCTTATCATCACACTACAATCTCTTGGGTATAAACCTTTCCGATTGCACCGCAATTGAAAATTTTATTGCTCAATATTTTACTTATATTGTTGAATCAATACTCATATTATCCATTATACTTTTGATCGCTTTTGAATATAGAAAAATTTCTATCCCTGCCAGAAAAAAAGAAATAATAATTTTTGGACTAGGGGTTATATTATTTTTGATAGCATTTTCTTCGGGCAATGTAATAGGAAGCTTTACTGAAAACTGGAATTTGGCGCAAGTTGGCTTGATAGGTATGCCTATATTTATCGGATTTTTAGCTTATCTTATAGTTAAATTTCAAACTTTCAATATTAAACTTTTGGCAACTCAGGCATTAGTCTGGGGTCTTGTAATTCTAATAGGTTCTCAATTTTTCTTTATTAAAGTTCCAATTAATATGATTTTAAATGGCGTCACATTTATTGCTTCAATAATTTTGGGTTATTTCTTGATTCGCAGTGTCAAAAAAGAAGTACAACAAAAGGAAGAACTGGCGAAACTCAATATTGACCTTCAAAATCTTTTGAAACAAAGGGAAAGCCTGACGCATCTCATTACCCACAAAGTCAAAGGTTCATTTACTCATTCCAAATACATTTTTGCGGAAATGCTGGACGGAACTTTCGGCGCTATTTCTCCGGAACTTCAAAAAATGGCGGAAAAAGGCCTGGAATCGGACAATATCGGCATCGAGACAGTGGATTTGGTTTTAAACGCCGCCAATCTGCAGAGAGGTGCCGTCAAATACGACATGAAAATAGTGGATTTCAAAGAAATAGTTTTAAAAACCATCGCGGAAAAGAAGGGCCCGGCTGAAATGAAAGGACTCAAAATGGAGGCGGAAATAAAAGACGGCATTTATAATATTATGGGTGACTCTTTCTGGCTCAAAGAAGTGGTGAATAATTTAATTGAAAACTCCATCCGCTACACGCAAAAAGGGAAAATTACCGTCGGACTTGGGACCAGGAACGGAAAGATTGAATTTTACGTCAAGGATACAGGCATCGGCATAAATCCCGAAGACAAAAAGAATTTATTTACCGAAGGCGGACGAGGCAAGGACTCGGTAAAAATGAATGTGGACAGCACTGGTTACGGCCTTTTTTCAGGCAAGATGATTATTGAAGCGCATAAGGGGAAAATCTGGGCGGAATCGGAAGGCACAGGCAAAGGTTCTACTTTTTTTGTAGAGTTACCAATTGGATAGCTTGCGTCGCAAGCTATCCAATTTCTACTGCTTCTTTTGGCTGGAAGCCAAGCGAAGCATGATTTCGTGGGCTGATTCTGGTGAGTTGGTGATAATGACAGAATTATCATCGGCGAAAATATACATAACGACCAGATTCCCGTCTTTATCGGAAAGCAGGCGCGCATTTTTATTTTCCACAATACCATCTTCAAAATTTTTTGTGAGAAGGTATTTCGTCTCGTTGGAAATATCAATTCCTAAAAACCCGTACAAATCGAAAAACATTTTTTCTTCCCAAGAGCGCAGGGCGTCAAAAATATCGGCGGCCGAGCGAACTTTCAGGAGGATAAAAAAACCTTTGCTTGCCCCGTCAGCAGGCGGGGTTTCAGTATTCACAACACCCAGTAAAAAATTATCTTTAACAAAAAACAGATTATTGCCGGGAATAAAACTGCCCTTGATTAGAGTAATAAATCTTCTGAGGCCTATAATTTGTTTATTTTCGGTGAGATAAATTCCTTCCAGGCCTCCATTTTTTACCTTTGTGGCGTTAATTTCATTTAAAACGGTATGCTCTATATCGTCCTTTTTAAGTCCGGAAACTTCCAGAAAAGTGCTTTGGTCGTTAAAAATAATGGGAACAAATTGCTTTTCTATCGGAACCGTATTGGTTGTCTTTTTTAAAAACAAGAAAGACAAAACGACTGAAGCCAAAAACACAAGCAGGATGCTGACCAGCATAAAAAATCTATTTTTTTTTGATTGGGGGGATAAATTTTTTTTCTCAGCTTCGTGTCTTTCCTCTCCGCGAATTATTTTCTTAATCAGGCCTCCCGTATCGCTTTCAAGAATCTTCGCCATATCTTCGGCATAAGTCTCCACCATTGCATTCTTTGTCTCGCTTATAGCAGGTTTTATTTTATTTTCTTCCATGGTTATTTATTCTACCATTTCCCGTAGCTTTTGAGTATTCCCATATTTTAGCATCCCTAAATACGACTGTCTTACTTCTTTTCTCAGATTTTCTTTCATCTGCTTCAACATTCTCCTTTTTGTACTTGTCCGTAAAACTCTATGCCTCGGAAAATGCACCCAGCCCAAAAAGTCCACTCCTGAAGCAATTGTCTTAATAAAAACTTTGTCTGGGTGTAGAGATAGCTTTAATCTCTCACTGAGAAAATTAGAAATTTTGGGAAGCAAGTTTTCAAGCTCATTTTTATCTTCGCTTAATATCACAAAATCATCCGCATAGCGAATATAATATTTCACTTTTAATTTTCGTTTCACAAACTGGTCAAATTCATTCATATAAATATTTACCAAGAGTTGAGAAGTTAAATTACCCAATGGAAGCCCTTTGCATATATCAGCTATAGCGTATATATGATTTGTTAGATTTTCTGCTACCGCAGAATTTGTGTCACTTTGCATATTTACGCCATGGCTGAAATATGTATTCGCATGAAAACTATCTATCACTTGTGAAAGTAACCATAAGAAATTTTCGTCTGTAATGTGTTTCACTAAAATTTTCTTTAATATTATGTGGTCAATGTTCGCAAAAAATTTTCTAATATCACACTTAAGTACAAAACAGGTCTTTGTATTATTTTTTGAAATTTTACGGAAGAAAGTTCTAAATCTATTCATTGCTTTGTGTGTTCCCCTCTCTAATCTACATGAATATGAATCATGAATAAATTTTTCATCAAAATAATGATAAATTCTTTCCAGGCCAGAAGAAGGTTTTCAACGGAAATTATTTTTTCAAGATTTACTGTATCCATGCTATAATTCTACTTTATCAGATTAAAATACAAAAATATAAAAAATGACAAATAGGACCCCCCCCCCCGTTGCAAAATTTTTGCCAGTTTTAGAGGTGCTGCTCGCGCTCCAGTCGCCGCCGAGCCAGCCCCAATCCAGCACCACCCCGCCGCCGCACCCAATGAGGCACGGCACGCTGTCGCCCCGGACGCCTCGCCACGCGAAGATCGCTTTTCCCCGGAAATGTTTCCGGTAAAAATCGATCCCCTTGGCCTTGATGGCCTCGAGCTCGGCCAGGTCGATGCAACCGGCGAGTAGGCCGGTCTCGGTCAGGTGGGTGAGAATGGTATGACCCAGCACCCACCCCGTGTCCTGCCCCGGGGCCAACCACAGCTCCGTGCGGCCTTCAACAATGGCCGCTACAATGTCCATGCCCCGCCGGAGCGAGTCGCGCATCCCGATTAGGCGGTCACGCCCCGCCTGTCCCATCAGGGTCATATCCTCGGCGGTCCAATCCGCCGCCGCGAGCGAGTTCCCAACTTGTCTTAATTGTCCTTCCGAAAAGTGCGACATGTCGCACTCCTTTCTGGGCTCATGAGCCCAAAACTGGACGACTTGATTGTCGCCACAGCTCTAAAGAAACATTTGTTAAACACTGAGTGTTCAACATTTTTACTTCCTTAAAGCTATGGCGAATTTCGCAATTTTGAAGAACTTTTTATTTTTATATTATACACCTATTAGGTATTTCTGTCAAATTTTTATTTTTTATATTTAACTTTTTCTAAAAAAATTTTTATCGGCTTCTTTGATTGACAAGCTGATTTTGCCTCTCTCAATATCAATTCTTATGACCTTCACCGGCACGACCATACCTTCCTTTATTATATCGCTGATTCTCTCAACCCGAAATGGCGCCATTTCGGAAATATGCACCAGACCATCGGTAAAATGATTCAATTTGACAAAAGCCCCGAAATCGGCGATTTTTACAACTTCGCCTTTCAATACTTCCCCAACTTTAAATTCGTGGGTCATTTCCTCGACTATTTTCCTGGCTTTTTCGGCCGAATCGCCTTTGCCGGTCAGATAAACCGTCCCATCGTCTTCAATGGTTATCGTCGCGCCGGTTTTTTCCTGGATTTCCTTAATCATTTTCCCCCCGGTGCCGATAACAAAGCCGATTTTATCCGGGTCAATTTTAATAATTAAGATTTTCGGCGCATTGGGAGAAATATTCGGGCGCGGCTTTGGAATTTCTTTTTCGATTTTATCTATAATTTTTACTCGGGCATTTTTAGATTGCTTCATTGCTTCGCCCAATATTCTTATCGGCACGCCTTCCACTTTTACGTCCAGCTGGATCGCTGTAATGCCTTCTCTCGTGCCGGCGATTTTAAAATCCATATCGCCATAATGATCTTCCGGCCCTTGAATATCGGTCAAGATTTTGTACTTATCATCCGACTCATACATCAAACCCATCGCAATGCCGGCTACTGGGGCTTTAATTGGCACACCACCGTCCATTAGAGCGAGAGTCGAGGCGCAAATTGACGCTTGGGAAGTGGAACCGTTTGAGGCCATTGATTCGGAAACAATTCGTATCGTATAGGGAAAATCAGCAACGGAGGGCAATACCATTGCCAGCGCTTTTTCGGCCAGCGCTCCATGACCAACTTCCCGGCGATTGGTAAAACCGGTTTTCCCCACTTCCCCGCCTGAATAAGGCGGAAAGTTATAATGGTGCATAAATCTTTCCTCCACTTTTAATTGCAAACCGTCAACTAAATGTCTATCTTCGGGACCGCCTAGGGTCAGGACGGAAAGAACATGGGTGCCACCCCGGTAAAAAATTCCCGAACCATGAAGAATGCTGGACAGTCCTCCGGCCTGCGCGTATAAATCGCGAATTTCGTCCATCGCTCGGCCATCAGGACGCTTGTTTTCTTCTATCGCCTTTTTATGCAGGATGCTGTTTTCCGTATCATCAAATAAATTATCCTCCAGGAAAAAATCTTCCCTGTCGGGAAATCTCTCTTTTGCCAAGTTATTCCAACTGGTATGCAAATCATCTATATTCTTCTTCCCTGTCTCGCCGAAAATCGCCGCTTCCATTTTTGGTAAAATATTTTCCTGAAATAAAATCACCGACTCGCTGGAAATTATTTCTTTCTCGATGATTCTTTTCTCTTTGCCTATTTCAGCCGTTATTTTCTTCTGAAAATCCTCTAACTTGGCTATTTCTTCACTGGCTTTTTTAAGAGCTTCTTCCAATTCCTCTTCTTTGGCTTGGCGGGCGGAGGCCTCAATCATATTTATATTACCGTCTTTGCCGCAAACAGCCAGGTCAAATTTGTACAGTGAATCACCCAGGCGCAATGATTGTGGCGGGTTAATTTTTAAATTTTCATCGCTATATTTACCAATCCGCACACAACCGATAGGCCCCGCCCAAGGAATATTGGAGACCAGTAAGGCGAGCGAAGCGGCATTGACAGCTAAAATCGTCGGGTCATTATCATCTACCGAAATAACCGTCACGATAACCTGCACAGCGTGGCGAATCGATTGGTCAAATAATGGGCGGAGAGTGCGGTCTATCATCCTGCTGGCCAGAATCGCTTCTTCGGATGGCTTGGCTTCCCGGCGTACAAAACGAGAGCCCAAAATTTTTCCGGCCGCATAAAATTTCTCCAGATAATTAACTGTTAAATTAAAATAACCCAGACCTTCTTGTCTGTCCTTGGACATACAAGCGGTGGCGAGGACAATCGTCTCTCCGTATTTTAATATTACCGAGCCATGAGCTTGTTCCGCCAAGTCCGTGAAAACAGCTGTCAAAGTTTTTCCACCGATTTCTACCGAGTATTCTTTTTTTTGCATATTTTTTTAGTTCCCCTTCAGAATAAAGTATTGTTTCACAAAAAAGTGAGACACTATCTCTATCTAAAGGCGAACTCAACTTAACTGATAAACTTATTTTCCACCCATTAAGTATTTTCTGGGATTGTCGGACAGGTCAACAAAATCATCAGCCGCCTCACGAAGTTTTCCGGAAGTTGATTTGCCGAATGAAACAATTTCCACTTGAACACCAATCGTCTGTAAATATTCCACCAAAGGAACAAAGTCACCGTCTCCGGAGACGATTACCACCGAATCGAGCCGCGGCGACATTTTAATAGCGTCGACAGCGAGCCCCACATCCCAATCAGCTTTTTTTGTTCCGCCGGGAAAGATTTGCAAGTCCTTTGTTTTGGTTTCAATACCCAGCTTGCTTAATGCCTCAAAAAAATTCTTTTCATCTCCCGCTTCCGTTGTGATTACATAAGCCACAGCGCGCACGAGCTTCCGGCCGGCGACTGCGTCCTTCAAAACAGCGCCGAAATTTACCCGCGCCTGATACAAATTGCGGGCCGAGTGATATAAATTTTGAGTATCAATAAAAACTCCAACTCTCTGTTCTTTATGTTTTATGACAGTCATAATATTATTATAGCATTAAGCGAGGTCCATTTTCTTCATTAAGGCAGTATAGCGGGGTTTGCTTTTGCGCTCCAAATATTTCAAATGAGTGCGCCTGTCGGCAACCATTTTGATCAGCCCTCGGCGGGAATGATTATCTTTTTTATGTTTCTTTAAATGTTTCGCCAGAGCGTCAATTTGGCCGGACAAAACGGCCACCTGCACTTCCGGAGAGCCGGTATCCTTCTCGTGAATCTGATTTTTCTTTATAATTGCTTGCTTTTTCTTAGTTGCTAACATGTTGCTATATTAGCATAAAATAGTCAAAATTGCAATCTGTGTCGTGTCGCACAATAAAGATTATTCAACATTAAAAATGTCGAACAATCTCAAAATATTGTGCAACATTGAGCACGTCGCACAATATTTTGGTATAATTCTCTCTATAATGGCATCTTTGAAACAGCTCAAAACGCAATTTTTGGAATATATAGAAATAGAAAGAGGGCGGGCTTTAAAGACAGTGGAAAATTACGACCATTATCTTTCCCGCTTTTTGGAATTTATAAAAAATGATAATCCAAAGAAAATAGACGATGCTGTCATAAGAGATTTTCGCCTTTGGCTCAACAGACAGAGTACCGGCAACAATAGAGCAACCGGCGACACCTTGTCCAAAAAAACTCAAAATTATTACTTGATTGCCGTCAGAGCATTTTTAAAATATTTGGCGCGGGAAAATGTGAAATCCATGTCACCGGAGCGCATAGAACTGGCAAAAATTAACGAAAGATCTTTGGATTTAATCACTCATGAAGAACTTTCCAGATTACTAAAATCCCCAAGCGGCGCTGACCTTAAAGATTTGCGGGATAAGGCTATTCTAGAATTATTGTTTTCCACCGGCCTGCGTGTTTCGGAATTATGTTCTTTGACTTCCGATATCGACCTAACTTCGGATGAATTATCCATCCGTGGGAAAGGCGGGAAAGTGCGGGTCGTTTTTATGTCTGATGATGCGAAGAACGCTGTAAAAAAATATTTGGCTGCTCGCAAAGATATGAGTGATGCTCTTTTTGTTCAGATTGGAAAAGAAGTAGCGGGAAAAGATGCCAGCCCTTTGACGAAAAGATCTGTAGAAAGAATCGTCAAACAGCATGCTATCAAAGCCGGCATTTCAAAAAAAGTCACTCCCCACGTCATGCGCCATATGTTCGCGACTGATTTGCTCGGCAACGGCGCCGACTTGCGTTCGGTCCAGGCGATTTTGGGCCATGCCAATATCGGCACAACCCAAATTTACACCCACGTCACGGACAAACATTTAAGAGAAATACACAAGAAATACCATAACCGCAAATAAAAAACCTGCCCCGTACGAAGTTGAAAACTTTCGTTCGGGGTATCATAATATAAAATAAGATGAAAATTATCAGTTGGAACACAAATGGATTGCGAGCGACGGTGAAACAGGGATTTTTTGCTCCCCTGTTTGAGGAGAAGCCGGATATTTTGTGCTTGCAGGAAATAAAAGCAACTCCGGACCAATTGCCGGAAGATGTGCGAAATGTTCCCGGGTATTTCTCCTATTTTTCCTATCCGAAAATGAAAAAGGGGTACAGTGGAGTGGCGATTTATTCCAAAGAAAAGCCGAAGGAAGTTTTTTACGGGATGGGAATTAAAAAATTAGATACTGAGGGCCGGCTGATTGGCACGATTTATCGAGGGTTCACCTTGATAAATGTATATTTCCCAAATGGCGGGCAAGGATTGGATAGATTAAGATATAAATTGGAATTTTATGACGCTTTCTTGAAATTCATCTTGAAATTGAGAAAAAGGGGCGAGAATGTAATTTTCTGCGGAGATGTAAATACCGCCCACGAGGCAATAGACCTCGCTCATCCGAAAGAGAATGAAGATAGTACCGGTTTCTTACCAATTGAGCGCGCTTGGATTTCTAAAGTGATTAAAAACAATTTTATTGATGTCTGGAGGTATTTTAATCCGGACAAAATCAATGCCTATACTTATTGGGATATAAAAAGCCGCGCCCGGGACAGAAATGTCGGCTGGCGGCTCGATTATTTTTTTGCCGATAAAAAAATCCTGCCAAAAATCAAAAAAACGGGAATGATAACTGACTACATGGGCTCTGATCATTGCCCGATCTGGCTGGAAATTTCCTGAAAAAAGAATAAGGTTTTGAAGGGGTTTCGAGGCCGACGGGCCGAGAATTTCAGGATTTTTTAAGCTTCAAAAAATCCGTACCGGAAAAATTTTATTCTTTTTTCAGGAAACTATGCTATCATAATGATATGAAACACACAAGATTAGACCAGCTTTCCGACGGTATTTTTGCCATCGTTATGACAATTCTTGTTTTTCAAATAAGAGTCCCTGCTATCTGGGGACCGATAGACAACATGGGTCTCTGGCTGGAAATTAAAAAAATGTTTCCTCTGCTTTTGGGTTATGTTCTAAGTTTTTCTCTGCTTTTCACTTATTGGCGGGCTCATCACTTTTTTATTTCCATTTACGCGAAAAACGTTGACGCAATGCTCACCAATATAAACGCCTTGTTTTTTATGCTGATAAGCTTGGTACCTTTTTCGGCCAGCATTCTTGGAGAGTATAATAAAAATGAATTGTCAATAATAATTTTCGGCGGACACATAATTTTAATCGGCCTGACCTTGTACTGGATGCGGAGATATGTTCTTTACTCGCCCCATATCCAAAATCCGGAAATAAACAAAAGGGAAATTCGCGGCAGCACTATCCGCACTCTTGTGCCTGTTGTTTGCGCGCTAATCGCTATCCTGCTTTGTTTTTACAGTATAAAACTCGCTCTTACACTCTTGACTTTGGCCGTAATTTTCAACCTTTCTCCCCATAGCACCCACCTCTTCGAAAATATTATGAAAGCTGTTCATGGTTTCCTGTTCGGCATTGATACAAAAGGCCACTTCGCAGATTAGAACATTGCATATATCAGCTATAGCGTAAATATGTAACATGCAAAAAGTTTGTCAAAATTGTAAAAAGAATTTTGAAATAGATGATGAGGATTTTAATTTTTATGAAAAGATAAAAGTTCCGCCGCCAACCTTCTGCCCTAGATGCCGTCTGGCACGGAAATTGGTCTGGAGAAATGAGCGCTCTTTGTATAAAAGAACCTGCGATTTTTGCAAAGAAAATATTATCTCAATGTATAAACCAAATACCCTTTTCCCTGTCTATTGCCATGATTGCTGGTGGAGCGATAAATTGTATCGACTCGGCATTTTTGTATGACTGCCGAAATTGCCAAAATTGCCTTTTCAGTTATAAGTAGAAAATGCTCCTTTTAGCTATAATGAAACCTTGGCCCAAGAATATTTGCCCATCACCGAGGAAGAAGCTGTTAAAATGGGATATTCCTGGCATAATATGGAAGACAAAAGTTATATCCCGACGAAAAGCTGGAAAGATCTGCCAGACACTATAGAAAAAATCGACGATTCAATTCTTTCTGAAATTATCCTTTGCCAAGCATGGGATTTGGATAAAAAATCAGCCCAGAATCATAAATGTACCAAGGCATTCAGAATTATTCCAAATGAGTTGGCTATGTATAGAAAATGGAATATACCATTACCTCGAAAATGTCCCAATACGAGAAATTTCGAACTGTCGCAACTTAGAAACCCGGTAAATTTTTGGCACAGAAAATGCATGAAGGAAGGTTGCGAAAATGAATTTGAAACATCATATTCCCCTGCCCGGCCGGAAATAGTTTACTGCGAGACTTGTTATCAGCAAGAAGTTTACTAAAAACTAAAAACATAACTTTTGAAGGGGTTTCGAGGCTGACGAGCCGAGAATTTCAGGATTTTTTTAAGCTTAAAAAAATCCGTACCGAAAAAAGTTATGTTTTTAGTTTTGCTATTTCCTGACTCCGTGCTTAGTATGCAATTTTTCTATTTCTTTTTCTTCCAATTCTTCTTTTTTTTCTTTTCCGCGCTCGCCGAGAGTTTTTAATTCGGCATCACCGAGCATATTGAGAGATTTTGCCAACTCAGATAAATGTTTTACCATATTTTTTTCCGGCGCATCCAATATCTCTTCAAGGAGTGCGTGCAAAATCCAGCCCATCCGCGGACCTGGCGCTATTCCCAATTCTTTTATCATAAATTCCCCGTTAATTTTAAGCTGACCGACAGATATCGGATCCCGCAATGCTTCTTCAATCATCGCAAAATATTTTCGCAGACGATAGGGCGCTTCTTTTTTCTTCATCCCCACCCTGTCGCATTCACGCACGTTCATCAACAGCCAAATATTTTCTACACCGACTTTTGCAATAATTCTGCGCACGGCCGAAAGGGTTATTAATTCCGTATCCGAAAAAAACATATGGTTGCGGACAAGTTTTTCCACCAATTCAATTTCTTTTTTGGAAAATTTCAATCTCTCCATTATTTTTTTCGCCATTACCCCGCTGATAACTTCATGGCCGTAGAAAGTATATTTCTTTTTGCTTGGGCGAGCAGACACAGAAAAATTCTGTCCGTGTCGGAGCCCGCTTGCGGGTAAAGCGGCAGAATTTTTCTGTGTCTGCTCGGCATCCCTTCTCGCTCTCGGTTTCCCAATATCATGGAAAAGAGCGGCCAATCTTATTTCCAAAGACCAATTTTTATCTGCCGCATGACTAAGGGCGTGAAGCGAATGGTTCCAAATATCATAAATATGCTCGCCCAATTGTTCGCACCCTATCCCCTCTTCCAACTCCGGAATAATATTTTTCAGCAAAGCAAACTTTTGCAACATTACAATACCGCTTGCCGGACTCGGCGACATAATTATTTTTATCAGCTCATCGCGAATTCTTTCTTCAGATATTTTTTCCAGCAAATCCGAATTTTTTAAAATACTTTCTGTTGTTTCATACGACACAGAAAAATTAAGTTGGCAAGCAAGGCGCACTGCCCGCAACATTCGAAGAGCATCTTCTTGAAATCGGTCATTTGGGTTACCGACTGCTTTCAGCGTTTTGTCCTTTATGTCCTTTAGACCTCCAAACATGTCCGTTAGGATGAGATTGTCCTTTATCTTTCTAAAGGCCATGGCGTTAATCGTAAAATCACGTCTTTTAAGGTCATCTTCCAGTTTGTCACTAAACTTTACTTCATCCGGATGCCTAAAATCGCTATATTTTGTTTCAATTCTATAAGGCGTAACCTCTATAATGAAATTAGGTTCTAGGTTTAAGGTTCTAGGTTCTAGTGTTCCATGTGAAACATTACTTGGGACTGTTTCTCGTGAAACTACTACTCCAACTGTCCCAAAAGTATTCTCATAAACAGTTTTTTCAAAAAGGCCGATAATCTGCTCCGGTTTGGCATTTGTCGCAACATCCCAGTCCTTTGGTTCTTTATCCATCAAAAGATCACGGACACATCCCCCAACCAGATATGCTTCAAAACCTGACTTTTCCAATGTGTCCGTTACATGTGAAACTTCTTTGGGAATTTTTGATACTAAGTTTTTAAAAGTATTCATTGAATTATTGCGCACCCGGAGGGATTCGAACCCCCAACGACAGTTCCGAAGACTGTTGTGATATCCATTTCACTACGGGTGCAAAATTATTAATAATAATAAAATAATTATATACTATTTAAAAATATTGGCAAATAATGCTTGTTTTATAGGATAATTTTATAATTGCATTAGTTTTAATAAAATATTATAATTATTGTAATCAAAAAATATTTTTAATGAATTAAAAAAAATTGCGGCTATGGTTTAATGGTTATAACACGACCTTGCCAAGGTTGAGATGGGAGTTCGATTCTCCCTAGCCGCACTCAAAACGATGTCCTTTACTTAAAGCTTTACTGCGCAAGGATTTTATTAAAAATGTGGATAACTATGTTAGTAATGTTCATAAAGGACATAGTTAATGCCTGTCTCTTAGGGACATTGCGTTTCACGTGAAACATATATATTATGCCTAAAGTATTTACATCAGAAACACAAAAAATAGGAGAAATTGGAGAAAATATAGCAACGAAGTTTCTCGTGAAACATGGCTTTTCAATATTGGATCGAAATTATACTAAAAAATGGGGCGAAATAGACATAATAGCCAAAAAAGCCAATAAACTATATTTTATTGAGGTAAAGTCCGTGTCAAGGTTCGACCTTGACAATGTTTCACAAGAAACATTAGACCAGTACAAACCGGAAGACAATATGCATCCATGGAAATTAAAAAGAATGTCCCGTACAATCCAAACATATCTTCTATCCGAAAAAATGCCGGACGAAAAGGAATGGCAGGTAGATTTATTGGTTGTATTTCTGGATATAAAAAATAAAAAAGCGAAAATAAAAGTGGTTAGTGATATTATTTTATGATAAATAATGGTGTGCGGGATAGGAGAATCGGACTCCTGTCCGCGGTTTGGAAAACCGCTATTTTACCATTAAACTAATCCCGCAATGTCGGGCCGCTGGGAATCGAACCCAGTCTGAATGCTCCCAAAGCACTTGTACTACCGGTATACTACGGCCCGTTGTCTTTTCTTGACTGCGTTATATTAACATAAAAAATTTAAATATTCTACCCTGGATTTGACTAAAATTTTTATAGTTGTAGTATCAAAAATGGAGGTGTCCAATGTTCGATTTTTTGCAACGAAGAGGGGAACGACTCATAACACCGGGTCGTGTTGTTATTTTGCTGGCGCTCCTTGGCGCCGCGGTGTATTTCTTGGCCCACCATTGAAGACGGGATTACACCCAGAAAGGAGGTGCGCATCAGAGGGCAAGGAGTCGGAACACTGACTGCTTGCCCTTTGCTAATTTTATTCATAAATAAAATTTTTACTATATACTATATCTATGATTATCTGGATAAGCATAGCAACATTAATTTCCACTTTTCTGGGTGGAATGTTCGCCTTGCGTTTTAAAGACAAATTGCATTTGATTTTGGGATTTTCGGCGGGAGCGATTATCGGTGTTGCCTTTTTTGATTTATTGCCGGAAGCGATATCGCTGGGCAGTAAAAATTACGACGTCTCTTATATAACTTCAGTCGTGGCTTTGGGATTCATTGTTTACACGATTTTAGACAGATTTATTTTTTTTCATTCGCATGACCAAGATGAAAACGAAATCGATGGACGGGTAAAACAGCATGTAAATAAAAGGGGAATACTCGGTGCCGGAAGTCTATCCGCCCATAGTTTTCTTGATGGGATGGCAATAGGCCTGGCTTTTCAAGTGTCGGCTACAGTCGGCGCTATAGTCGCCGTGGCTGTACTGGTGCACGATTTTTCCGATGGAATAAACACTATTAATCTGATTCTAAAAAATTCCGGCACCCGAAAACAGGCATTCAGGTGGCTGCTGGTTGACGCTATTGCGCCGGTTCTGGGCGTTCTCTCCACTTTATTTTTCTCCGTGCCGGAATCGGCTTTGGGCCTTATTTTAGCTGTATTCTGCGGATTTTTCCTATATATCGGAGCGTCCGACTTATTGCCGGAAAGCCACCACAGCCATCCGACGGTCTGGACCACTTTTGCCACAATTTTGGGCATAGCGGTTTTATATGGAGCGATAAAATTGGCGGGGATTTAGTTTGCCCAAGACCCATTCACTCCCGGGTTAAAAGCACCCTTAACCACGAAGTGAAGATGCGAGCCCGTTGAATGTCCGGTGGAACCGACATTACCTATGACTTGCCCTTGAACAACCTGGTCACCAGCATGAACAATAATCTTAGACATATGGGCATACATAGTTTGAGTGTCGCTATCAGGATGAGCAATAATGACCAACCAACCAAATCCTCCATTGCGTCCGGCTTTAGCAAAAATAACCCTTCCTGAAGCGGCGGCGTGTATTGGAGTGCCTTTGGCGATAGCCAAGTCCACAGCATTTCCATCATGAAGACCCTGGCTTAAGCGATAACCAGGGACAGGATCGATAAATCCGGCAAGATTTTGGGCAGGATAAACTTCATAATATTGGGGCTGGTTGGAGCTTGGTTTTGGTGCTACGCTGGGTACCGGCATTTCAGCGCCGGGAATCATAAGCTCGTCATTAATTGCAAGCTTAGCGTTTGGTGTAATACCATTACAAAAAGCGATATCATTTATATTCGCTTTGTAAAATTTGGCGATACTTTGCAGTGTTTGTCCCTTGGCAACGGTATGTATAACACCAGATATGGGGGGAATGAAGAGTACATCATCTTTTACAAGTTTTTTCTTCATACCGTTCGCCGCCAGAACAGTGTCTTCGGTAACACCAAGCAACTTGGCTACTTTAGAAATGGAGTCCCCGTCTACTACTACATAAATGTCCGGTTCTGCGCAGGATGAGTCAATAGCATCCTGCTCACCTGAGACACCTGCTGGGCCAGTTTTGGGAGAAAGCGCATTGCCAGAGATATTGTCTGTATTTGCATTTGTATCATCAGAGGCGGAAGAAACATTGGCCTGAAGAAGAGCTAGGGTTTGAGAATTATCACTGCTGGGTTGAAGGGGAGTCGCTTTAGCATCAGCATAAACCTGGTCGCCAAAAAGGGAAGAAAAGAAATTTGCCTCTACTTTCAGAGGCACAAAAAGCGTCCCGAACAACAGGGAAAAGGCCAAAATGGATCTTAACGTTTTAAATTTAGGTTTTATAAAACAAATGGTATCGCGAGATTCCCTTTTCAACCTTTGTAAAATAAAGGCAGAATTACAGGACGACCAAAATAGTACTGCAAACAAGGGCTCTCACGATGGTTACTGTCATTCCCGGCTTTCGGCCAGTTTGTATCGTACCTCTCTTCAGAACTACACCTTTTAGGGTAGCCCAAAATAAGCCAAAAGTCAATCCGGGGTCAAGGGTTGTGTGAAAAACTATTTAAAGCCAAAAAGTATATAATGTTGATATATTATAAATAATGATATAATAAATATATGGGAATAATAGATTCATTTAGAAAAAGTAAAGATGAGAAAAAAGATGAGAATAAGGAACATCCCACGCCTCCTCCGGAAGGTCATGTTTTGGTGGAAATATTACAGGATAAAAAAAAGTTTGGTCTTTTCAGTATGCTGCTTGGAAAAGATGGATATGGAGACCTGGCACTAAGACTCGTCAAAGGGGAACTCAAAGGAGATGACATTGGTCTTCTTGAACAGGAAAGATTGGCCTTTTCAGAAAAATTAACCAAATCGGAAAAAATTAAAAAATTACTGACTAAAGAAAATGTAATTGGCTTTGCCCGCAATCATCCCGAATTTGAAAAGATAATTAATCTTGTCGGTCCTGAAAAAGCCATAAAAGCAATCCAAGGCCAGCTCGAAGAAATATCTATTACTGATGAAAATAGGTTTGATAACATTTCCGATTCAATACAGACATATGATAGTTATAAAAATGGGAAATATAAAGAAGTTAATGATAGAGTTGAAAAATTGTGCAAAGACAAGAATATTACCCCACAGGAATATTTAGATGCCCTGGCAATAAAAGATCCCAAAGAAAAAGAAAAGGCACTAAAAGAATTATCAAAAAGAACATACGGAAAATTTAAAAGTACAATTAATTTTATATCAAGGGGAAAATGGGCAAAAAATACTACTCTTGAAGGTTTGAAGACTTCTGAAATCTCGCTTGAAGATTCTGTCGCGGAATTAGACAATTACCAGAGAGATATCGGTTCTGTGCTCTTTTATAGTATTAGCGACAACGACGACATGAGAAAAGCCATGTCTAACGAATTAATCAATGAAAGAACGCCGGAAAAACCAAAAACTGGGCTTGGCGATATAAAACAGGAAATAGGGGAAAACACTCTCGACGAAGATAAATTCGGAGCGGACTGGGAAGCTTTCAAGGAAAGAGAAGCTTATGGTGCTGCTTATGATAACGAACAAGGTGCTCTTAAAGATAAATTCCTTAGTGAACAAAAAGAAGCGTACAAAAAAAAGAATGCGAACGTAGGGGGCAAAGGATGGTGGCACTCTTTTTTAGCAATTTTGTTCGAAGGAAAAATCAATAGCAAAAAAGACACATTAAAATAATTATGAGTGATACATTTTCAGATCTGTATAATAAATTTTTAGTTTATGTGAATAAAAACGACGAGCAAGGTGCGCGTGCTTTCTTAATTGATAATTTGCAAAAATTCCCGGAAGAAATACAAGATAAATTAACTTTTGCATTTTTCGAAGAAGCATTAATGGATGAAACGAAAGGCATAAAAGATACAGCCGAAATGCAAAAGCAGGGTTTGGATGCCATGAGTCAAATAGACAAAGCCAAAAAAATTCTTGAGGATAAGATAAAAATAGAAAATTTAAGATCCAATTTAACTAAATAGTATTCAACTATTGTGCTATATTAAAATAGTGCAACATTTAGCGGGTCTAAATGATAAACAAAAAGAGGCGGCGCTTCATATGAAAGGCCCGCTTTTGATTGTGGCCGGAGCGGGGGCAGGAAAGACAAAAACCATAACGCACCGGATTGTGAATCTGATAAAAAACGGTGTCGCCCCCGAGAAAATTTTGGCGGTGACCTTCACCAATAAGGCCGCCAAGGAAATGCGCGAGCGCATACGGGAAGCAATATTGCGTTTCGAAGGCCTTGGCAGTCGCGACGGCGACGAACAGAGAAAATTTTCAACAGAAAATTTTCGTGCCTTCGGAATACAATATTGCGAACCGTTCGTCAGCACTTTTCATTCATTGGGAGTTTATATCATAAAAGAAAATGCCAGATTATTGGGGCTGACCAGATATTTCACGATTTTGGACGAAGACGATTCGACATCCCTTATAAAAGAGACCATCAAAGAATTGGGGTATGACCCAAAACAATATTCTCCGGGCAAAATAAGGACGATTATAAGCATGGAAAAAGGAAATTTTGCGACCTTGGAGAAATATCGGGAAAAAATAAAAAATTCCTTTCAAGAATTAGTAGCGAATGTTTGGAAAATTTACGAGGAGAAAAAAGAAAAGGAGAATAGCTTGGATTTTGACGACCTGCTTTTAAAAGCGACAAAATTATTAAAAGAAAACGAAGAAATACGAAAGATTTACCAGGAAAAATGGGAATATATTCACATCGATGAGTATCAAGACACCAATGAAGTGCAATATTTGATGTCTAAACTGCTTTCGGAAAATAATAAAAATATTTGCGTCGTCGGAGATGCGGACCAAAATATTTATTCCTGGCGCGGAGCAAATTTAAAAAATATTTTAAGCTTTGAGAAGGATTACCCCCAGGCCAGAATAATTTTATTGGAACAAAATTACCGCTCGACCAAAAACATTTTGGAAGCGGCCAATGAAATAATCAAGAAAAACAAATACCGGCCGGATAAAAATTTATTTACGAAAAATAAAACCGGTGAAAAAATCAGATTATATGAAGCGTTAAATGAAAACGACGAAGCGGACTTCGTCGCAACAAAAATTCTGGAAATCTTGGATTCCTCCCGAGGTGAACCCTCGGGAATAGCAATTTTATACCGCGCGAATTTCCAGTCGCGGGCACTGGAGGAAATGATGCTTCATTATAATATTCCATACCAAGTTTTAGGCGTTAAATTTTTTGAAAGAAAGGAGATAAAAGACACTTTGGCCTATCTTCGGGCTGCTTTAAATCCAAATAGCTTGTCAGACATAAAAAGAATAATAAATTTCCCGGCGCGCGGCATCGGCAAAGTCACTTTGGCAAAAATTTTTGCCGGAGAAAAAGAAACTCTGCCGATAAAAGTGAAAATAAAAGTTGATAATTTCTATAAAACATTGGAAGAAATAAAAGAAAAAATATCCGCCAAAGGCGGACCAGCCTCTGGCTGGAAGACCAGCGATGTGATAAAATTTGTTGTCAAAAAATCCGGAATTGAAAATGAACTTTCCGGCGGAACAGAAGAAGATATGGAAAGATTGGAAAACATCAGGGAGCTGGCAACGCTCGCTCTTAAATATGATGGTTTGGAAAATGGAACCGGAATAGAGAAACTTTTGGAAGACGCTTCGCTGGCGTCAGAACAGGACGAGTTGATGAATGCCCCGACCAAAGTCGGGGCTCCGACGGGGGTCGGAGGGGTGAAACTAATGACTGTACATGCTTCCAAGGGCCTTGAATTTAAATATGTTTTCGTTACCGGATTGGAAGACGGGCTTTTCCCGCACGAAAGGAATGACGACAGGCCTGCCTACGCCGAAGGCTACGGCGAGGCAAAAGAAGAGGAGCGCCGGCTTTTTTATGTGGCTCTCACCCGCGCCAAAGAAAAATTATTTTTGTCATTCGCGAATTTCCGCACTATTTTCGGGGCGCAGAATATAAATACACCGTCGGAATTTATCGGGGATATACCAGGAGATTTATTGGACCCCGTCGCTCGCGAGCGACGGGGGGAAAAGAAAGTGAAAACAATTTATATATGATATAGTTTTCTTATGGATTCTCTCATGGGAAAAATGCTTTTGTATGCGAAATCCATGCCGATTACCATCGAATCGTGGATTGTTTCTTTTGTTAGCATTGTACTGATCAGAATCTTTTTTGAGCAATTTTCCAGTTTTCAACCCGGACGTTTTGTTCTCATTGATATGCCAACCATTATTCATTATGGCGTATTTTACCTGGCCACTACCGCCGCCCTAATGGTTATTTTGATATTCTTTGCCAAAACAAACATTCAAGAGATATCAGCGATATCTATTCTGGGATTATTCATTATCTGGCTTGCACCAATTGTTGACCTTATTTCGGGAGGAATAGCCGGACATCAAATAGGATATCTCTTCTTGTCCGGACAGGAATTGTTGCTCCGATTCGCGACCTTTTTCGGCGGACATATAACTTCCGGCATCACTCTTGGAATACAAGCCGAGATAATACTGGGAATTATTTTTTGCTATGTTTATGTGCATACAGCCACGAAAAATATTCTTCGGGCTATTGGAGCGGCTGTTGCCTTTTACTGTCTGATATTTTTTCTGGTTTCCGTGCCGTCGCTTATGGCTTTATGGTTAGTAGGACAAAATGGGCCTTTCTCTTTAATTGTTCAATCGATCATTTCGTCACACGTCATCCAAAATAATATTCATCCAAGTTTCACGGCGACCAATTTAGGACTATTTGATTTGGGATTTAATAAGGTTATGATTGGCGTTAACACTATTATAGCAATGATCGCATCTCTGTTTTTGTTTTTTCTGGGGGCACGAAAAAAATTCATGGCCTTAATGAAAAATAGCCGGCCGGAGAGGATATTTCATTTTTTTCTCTTATTTGTACTTGGCATTAGTTTAGCTCGTCCGGCATGGTTTACAAATTGGATTGATATTCAAAGTTATATACTGGCATTTATCGCTCTTGCATGCGCCTGGATGTTTAGTGTTTGCCAAAACGATATATATGATGAAACAATTGACACCGTATCGAATAAAAATCGTCCGTTTATCTCAAAAGAGCTGTCGAGAAATGATATGAATATAGCTTCAAAAATATTTTTGCTTTTTGCTTTTCTTTCGGCTTACGCCGCCGGTCATTATGTATTATTTTTTACCTGTCTCTTTCTGTTTATTTATTTTATTTATTCAAACCCGCCATTGCGTTTGAAACGGTTTGTAATATTAAATTCATTTCTTGTCGGTCTTGCCTGTTTATCGGTCATACTAACAGGATTTTTCCTGGCAAGCCCCGATAAAAGTATTCTGGCCTTTCCTCCCGGCCTTGTTTTAGCTACCATTGTTTTCTTTACGGCAGTTTCCAATGTTCGCGATATTAAAGATGCCGATGGCGACTGCGCTGAAGGAATAAAAACATTACCTGTGCTACTGGGAGTAAAAAAATCCAAAAAATTGATAGCGGGGATAATATGCTTTTTCTTTCTTTTGACACCATGGTACTTTCATATTTTATTCCTTGTTATTCCATCCATTATAGCCAGCCTCCTTTCCTGGTATTTTATCACCGAAGAAAATTATAAAGAGTGGAAAGCTTTCGCTGTGTATATGATATATCTTATTTTTATTATCGGAACCATCGTCATCAAATAATGAAAGCCAAAAAATCATTGGGACAAAATTTCTTGAAGTCGGAAATGGCTCTGAAAAAAATTATAGAAGCGGGAGAAATAAAACCGGACGATACAATCTTGGAAATCGGCCCCGGCCAGGGGGCTCTTACATCCAAACTTTTAGAAAAAGTGAGCGAGGGTAGTCCTTGCTCAGGAATTGTTATTGCTGTTGAAAAAGACCGTGAGCTTTTTAAAATGCTGGAGAAAAAATTTTCTGGACAGATAAAATCAGGTTCTCTTGTACTAGTACATGGAGACATATTGGATTTTAATACTAGCAACTATAACCTAGAAGCTAGAACCTACAAAATAATAGCCAATATTCCTTATAACATTACCGGCGCAATATTAAAAAAATTTTTGACGGCCAAAAACCAGCCAACCTTAATGGTCTTGATGGTCCAGCAGGAAGTTGCCGAAAGGATTTTAGCGCGACCCCGCCCTGACGGGGAAGGCGCCAAAGAAAGTATTCTCTCCATCTCCGTCAAGGCATACGGGGAACCGAAAATGGTAATGAAGGTACCGGCGCGATACTTTTCCCCGGCGCCCAAGGTGGACTCGGCTATAATTACCATCAGAAATATTTCCAGAAAAATTTTTATGGAAAATAAGGTTAATGAAGAAAAATTTTGGGAAATAGTGAAAGCCGGCTTTGCTCACAAAAGAAAAAAACTCTCCGGCAACCTTAAAAATGTTATTTCCTGTCAAAGGCGGCCTTTGACAGAGCTGGGAAATAAAAGAGCGGAGGATTTATCCCTTGCGGACTGGATTGCTCTTGCCAAATAACTTTTTCTTGCTAGTTTTATTTACAGGAGATGTTATAATTAATCTACAATTAAAGAAATTTGGTCAAAACACAAAAGGATGCTTTGGATTGCTTTTGCAGTTGTTTTTCTTGTCGCGCTTTTTTTACTAAAAACAACAACAATATTTAAAAATAAAACCGGAGAGTCAAGCGAATTAGCTTACAATAACACAACAATAGGGGCCTTGGTAAATAAAGATACCGATGGCGACGGCATACCGGACTGGGAAGAAAAACTCTGGGGAACGGACCCGCTGAAAAAGGAGACCATTCCGGGAACACCGGACAGTGTGGCAATTGAAAAATTAAAACCTCAAACAGAGCAAAATGAGCAAGGACTACCCTCGCTCAAAGATGAAAACCTGACCCAAACAGATAAATTTTCCAGAGAGCTTTTTGCGACCATCGCTGCGGCTACCCAAGGCGGGCAAACAATGGACCAAGCGACCGTAGACCAAATAGGCAGTTCTTTGGCGGCTCAGATTCAAAATTCCCCGCCGAGAAAAGTATTTCTGCTTTCTGATATTAAAATAATAAATGATGACAGTATCGAAGCTATAAAAAATTACAACCATGCGGTAGGCATTGTTTATAAGGGGTATAAAAGAACCGATAAGGTCACGAATATCTTAAAAAAATTTATTGCTGATAAAAATAATCCTGATGTTAGCGTATTGTCTCAACTTGACCCAATCATAGAACAAGCAAGCAAAATTATAGCTGGAATGATAAAAATTAATGTGCCACAAGGACTAGCACAGCTTCATTTGGATGCTATAAACGCAATTGAAAGAATAGTGGAAAATTTAAGCGATATAAAACTTTATAACAGCGACCCCGTGGTGGCAATGGGAGCGATGAGTAAATATAGCGATAATGTCACAACACTGAAATCAGTCAAATTAAAACTTCAAGAGGCGATCTGGCAAGGATTGAAGAGTTAAAGAAAAGTTGTATAATAAAGATAAAATAATGACTTTGCAATACAAAACAATTCAAAAAATTATTTCTTCTCTAATAATTATCGCTACGCTCATGCCCGCTGTATTGCTTTTGTGTTTTTCTAAAAAAGCAGACGCGCAATGGGTGGTATCTGACCCTGTCGTAGAAGTAAATACGGGATTAATTGCAGCAGACACTTTTGATATAGCTATTAATACTACTGACATTGCTGTTAATACTACTGACATTGCTATTAATACTACTGACATTGCACTTAGTACTGACATAACTGCGGGAGCGACTGTAACAAGCGCTGAGGCTGCAGTTGAAAGACAGGCAAAATCATGGTGGAATGAAGCGATGATGATTCTTGCAAAAATATTCTTGGCAAAAATAACTCAAGCCACCGTAAAATGGATTAACTCCGGTTTCCACGGAAGCCCGCTTTTCTTGCAAAACCCCCAGTCCTTCTTTACAGATATAGCGAAACTTGAAATCAAGGGCTTGATAACTTTAACCGGCTATGACCCCAATAGATTTCCTTTCGGCAAAGATTTCGCCTTAAATACGATAGCGGCTTACAAAAGACAGGGGGCGGAGAACATGCAATATACTTTGAGCAAAGTCATCAATGACGCCAATATGCTGAATAATTATAGGAATAATTTTAATACCGGCGGATGGAACGGATTTTTAATCAATACGCAGTATCCGCAAAATAATTATCTGGGTTATCAAATGCTCGCGACCAATGAACTCGCCCAAAAGCTTCAAGGCACAGTGCAGAACAAGGCGCAGGAAGTGCAAACAACACTCCAACAAGGGCTGGGCTTCTTGTCCCCGAAAATGTGTCAAACTAATTCCGAGTACAATTCCGATCTTATAAATGAATTCAGGCCGCCAAGCTGGGACGATGCCGGATATGAAGCAGCTCATCCCTATACGGGAACAACCGCCGCCGACTCCCTGGCCTGGTCTAATGCTAAAACCGCGGCAAAAGCAACGTGGGACAAGAAAAACACTTGCCCTCCGCGAGCCAATGGAACGTCTGGTTTAGTGGCTACCACTCCCGGCTCGGTGGTGGGAAATCATATAATGACTGCGATGTCGTCAAGCTGGAGACAGGGTGAACTTACGTCGGTTTTGGGCAATAGTCTTGATTCTATTTTGGACGCATTAGTAAACACATTCCTAACGAAGGGCCTGACCGCTTTGGGAGGCCTGGCGAACCAGGTGCCTTCGCCAGATAATTGGACTTATTATGGCCAAGCTCTCGGCACCAATATAACAGTTCCCACCGGCACAGGTTTGACCGCAGACCCATCAAGTGTTTCCGTCAGTCCCAATAATAATGCGACCGTAGTTATATCCGGCGGCTCAGGGGATTACAGCATCCAAACACCGCCCGATACAACAAAAGCAACCATTCAGAGTTCCGGCTCTGTTCTTGTAATTACCGGCGTCGCATCGGGCACAACTTCGGTTACAGTCAAAGATACGTCTTCTCCCGTCAAAACCATTACCATTCCGATTACGATTGGAACAAATGCTTTGGCCACAAGTCCGTCAACTGTTTCCGTAAACACAACAGAGCAAAAAACCGTTACCATCAGCGGAGGACAAACACCCTATTCTATTCAGAATCCGCCCGATACAGCAAAGGCAAAAGCCGAACTTTCCGGTGCCACTCTCACTATTACCGGCATCAACACCGGAACGACTTTGGTTATGATTCAGGACTCGTCTTCGCCAATCAAAACCATTGGTGTCTCGATTACAATAAGCGCCAGCGGAACACCATAAAAAATAATGCGAAAATAAATGAAAAAATAATGAGCGCAAATAAAAACAGTTTAATACCAAGTGAAAGAATCTTAAGTGAAATACTTTTTATTCGTGGTAAAAAGACAATGCTTGATAAAGACCTCGCTGAACTGTATCAAGTTGAAACAAAAAATTTAAACAAGGCAGTAAAAAGAAACATTGAACGTTTCCCCGCTGATTTTATGTTTCAATTAACAAAAGAAGAATTTAAAAACTTGAGGTTCCATTTTGGAACTTCAAGTTTGGTATCACAATTTGTGATACCAAGTCATGGTGGAACCCGCAAATTGCCTTATGTATTTACAGAACAGGGTGTGGCTATGTTATCCAGTGTTTTAAATAGCGAACGCGCAATCCAGGTAAATATTCAAATTATAAGAACCTTTACGCAATTGAGGGAATTGCTTGCAACAAATACAAAGTTGAGAATAAAAATAGAAAATATAGAGAAAAAATATGATAGTAAATTAAGAGAAGTTTTTGATATATTAAAACAACTTCTTATGAAAGAGGAAAAACCAAGGCGCCAAATAGGATTTAAAATGAAATGAAAAAATATCTGCCATACATTCTTATAATACTGATTATCTTGGTCGGACTGTTTAGCCCGATGGCGAGGGTGCGGGCGGGAGAGGTATGTTGGGATAAAAACGGGGTTGCTCTTTCTCTTGATACTTATGGTTCCAAAAAAGTCTGCGAAGATTTCGGTCTCCATTGGGGACCAACAGCTCTAGTGATACCAATAACAACAACAGAGCAGTGTTGGGATAAGAATAATGGAGCCCCCCTTACTAACTATACTACTAGACAAGTATGTGAAGACAGTGGAGAACATTGGGGAACATCACCACCAGCAACACCGGCAACACCGACGGCACCGGCAGACAAGTCAGCATTTCAAACAGCGGTTGATGAAAAAGCATGCCTATATTGGTTTGGTCTTTCCCCTGGAGGATGTCTAGTACAATTCATGTATTACCTTTTATATGTAGTCCCAGCTTTTCTACTGGGAGTAGTCGCGTATTTTTTCAATATCTTAATATCTATCACATTAAGCAGTACAATGTTTAAATCGGTTTTTATTTCTAACGCATGGGCAGTCGTCCGGGACCTTTCCAATATTTTCTTCATACTTATTCTGCTTTACATAGCGATTCAAATTATCCTGGGATTGGGAGGAACAAATGTTAAAAAAATGATAACGAAGGTGATAATCATCGCTTTGCTCATAAACTTTTCTATGTTTTTTACGGAAGTAGTTATTGACTCTTCAAATATCTTGGCTTTGATTTTTTACAATAAAATTAGTACTGGTAAAAAAGATCCTGTAACTGGAAATATTGCTACTGCTCCATATGATTCAGTGACTGGAGAAAAAGACATTTCCGGCGGTTTAGTATCGGCTTTTAATCCTACTTCATTATTAACTAAAGACTTTTTCGACCAAGCTAAAATAACACTAGTGCCTGGGCACGCTCCCATAATAGAAAAAGAAGTGCCACTAGGAATGATGGTAGGAATTATTCTTGTTACTGGATTAATTTTACTCTTTGCTGCATATGCATTATTTGTAGCAGGACTATGCTTTGTGGGTAGGTTGATTGAACTTTTTATTTTGATTATCTTCTCGCCTTTCGCTTTTATGTCGTCAACCATACCAATTTTGGGAAAGGTTGATTATATAGGATGGGATGCTTGGTTCAAGCGCCTGCTCACGGTGGCATTTATGGCGCCGATTTTTATGTTCTTTTTGTATTTTATATTTATGCTAACGAATGCAGGAATATTTAATGATAGTCTAAAATCGGGTAGCGGTATAATAATAGCATTATTGCGTATCGCGATACCAGCAATGGTAATTTTAATTCTCCTTTTGAAAGCGGTAGAATTTGCCAAAAAGGGTTCGGGGGTCCTGGGAGAAAAATTAATGGCTGGCGCAAAAATGGTGGGGGGTCTTGCTTTGGGCGCGGCCACGGGTGGGGCGGCGCTTGGCCTTAGCGGTTTAGTTGGAGGAGGCGGAGGATACCTTGCTAAAAAAGCTGCAACAGGAATGAATAAACTTGGAGCTACGACGTGGGGACGCAGGTTAGGAGCTAATAAGCTCGCTAGCGGATTACAGGGCGCTGGCGCGTATCTGCAAAAGAGCAGCTTTGATATAAGGGGAATAAAAGGAGTACAGAGCTTGGCTGGGGCTGCTGGTATTAAACTAGGTGAAGCGCAAAAAGGTGGAATTGAACAAAGGAGAAAAGATAAAGTAGAAAAAAGAATGAGGAGAGCAGATGAGCTCAAAGTTGGAGAAGATGAAGGACTGAAACAAAAATTAAATAAATCAGAAATTGACTTACAAACAATGCTGGGCAAGGTGGCAAAAGATTTTGGGAATATAGATAGAGAATTAGAATCTTTGAGAAAAGCAAAAGCGGACACGGCAACTGGATCAGATGAAGAAAAAGAGATAGCGGACAAGATGAAAGTTCTAAATAACGTAAAGAAGGAAGTGAAAGAAGGAAGGAGCGGTGCGTATACAATTGATGGTGTAACAAGGACTATAGCCCCCGTAACAGTAGTTAATGCAGGAAAAACAAGAACTATGAAGGAAATGGCGTCGCAAGTGATTCCAGAGCAAAAAGAAGACATAATAACAGAAAACAGAAGAAGAACGACTAGTTATGCTAACAGAGCAACAAGATTATGGGGAGGATTAAGAAGAGCTAACAGGGAAGCAAGGCATAAAATAATAATGGAATCAAAATTACCAGAAAGTGCGGCAAAAGCATAAAAAATATGACTGAAAAATCAAAAACAATAATAAGAGAGGAGATGCTGAATCTGCCAAAAGAGGCGCAGGATGCTATTAATGCTTCTAATTGGGAAAAAATATCTGAAGAAATTGGGAAAAAATATTTACTGGATGAAGATGAAATAGAAACATTCCAATTGGAGACGGCTTCTTTTTTACTTGGTCTTGTTGATGAAGATTTATACCTAATAAATATAGAAAATGAAGTCGGCACTAGTAAAGATGAAGCAAATAAAATAGCGGAAGAAGTAATACAGAAAATATTCACGCCAGTTAATGATGTTCTGACAGAGAATATTAAAAAGGGCGGGAAGAGCAAAAATCCGAATGCCGAGCAGACGCTTAATTTTATTCTGTCCGGTGGAGACTATTCCGCTTTCCTGGTCCCGACACGCGAAAATTCTCCTCTTGAGGAGTACCCTTTAGGGGGAGGTGGAAATGCATCCACCCCGTCTCGCGAACGAGCCACCCCTCAAGAGGGGAATAATATACCGATTAAACCAGGGAAAATGGAAGACATAAAAAGCAAATTTACTATATGAAACACTGGATTCCATTAAAAATTAAAGAGTTAAAATATGGCATAAAAAGAAATACCGCAACCCTAAAAAGGAAAGCGGCACCTTAGGATTACTTTACTTGACAATGTATATGTCTCACGCTACAATTAAAAATGAAGGGGGTCGAATATTAAAAGAAATCTCCGGTTTCGAATGGGATAAAGGGAACAAGGGCAAAAATTTAATCAAACATAAAATAATAGATGAAGAATGTGAGGAGGTATTTTTTGATCAAAACAAAAAAATACTCACGGATATAATTCATTCTGGAACGGAAGAAAGGCATATACTGATAGGCAAAACAAAAAAACAAAGATTGATTTTCCTTGTTTTCACAATAAGAAAAAATAAAATAAGAATAATATCAGCTAGGGATTTAAACAACAAAGAATATAAATTATATGAAGAAAAAAATTAAAATTCCAAAATTCAAAAAAGAATCAGAGGAAAGGGCCTTTTGGCTAAAATTTGATTTGGCAAAAAATTTCAAGCCAGGCGATTTTGAAAAAGTGTTATTTCCCGACTTAAAACCGTCTTCTCAGCCCATTTCATTACGTCTGCCGTCGCATTTAATCGCGCGTGTAAAGGAGCACGCAAATGAGCTTGATATGCCCTATCAGTCATTGATGAAAAAATATATAGCTCAAGGCATATTAAAAGAAGATTAAAATATAATAAATAATATGGACGACACAATAGATTTATTACAAATAAAAATAGAGAATGCAAAAAGGCAGTTATCGGAAGATACGCTGAACGCTATTGCCGCTGTTCCGTGGCAAGCGGAAATTTTAAAGATGAGAGAAACAAAAGGATACAGCTTTGAACAATTGGAGGACCTGGAGCTGGAAACGGAATTACTGCTTTGCGGGCTTTTGAGTCCGGAAAATTATCCGAAGGAGTTGGAAAATAGAATGAAAATTTCCCAAGCTCAAGCAAATGTCTTGGTCAAGGAGATGAATGAGCTGGTCTTTGCAAAAATAAAGGAAGAACTAGTCAAAAGTACCGAGCGAAAAAAAATATTCGTCCCGACCCCTCCGACAGTACCGCCGGAGGGCGTTGGGGAAGAGGAGAAAAAACATGATGAGCAAGTGCTCAGTGAGCACGGCATTGATATTATTCCGGAAAAATTAGAAATAAATTCTCCTCTTGAGGAGTACTCCACCCCCAAGGCGGAGGGAGGTGGATTATCCACCCCGTCTCGCGAGCGAGCCACCCCTCAAGAGGGGAATATCCACCCCATCTTGGCGCAAAAACTGTCCGGTTCTTTTCAAATTCCAACGGTTAAAACCGAACATACTCTGGAAAATATCACGAAAACTAACCAGCCAGCAAACACTCCTGTGCCGGAAACACCAAAGGCCTCTTATCCGCCCAAAGCGGACCCATATCGAATAAATCCCGAATAGGGATTTATTCTAGTTATAAAGTTCATAAAGTAAAAAGTTTATAAAGTAAAGATGAAGATAGAAAAATTTGAGGAAATAATATCTTGGCAAAAAGGAAAAGAATTAACACTGCTTATTTATATGGTGTTTAAAAAATGCAGAGATTTTAGTTTCAAAAACCAATTAGAAAGAGCTTCCGTTTCAATTATGAATAACATTGCGGAGGGGTTTGAAAGAAGGACAAATAAAGAATTGACGAATTTTCTTTATATAGCAAAAGGTTCTGCGGGAGAAGTTAGGTCAATGTTAGATTTGGGTTTAGAATTAGAATATGTTGCAAAAAAAGATTTTGATAAAATGTATAATTTAACTCTAGAAATTTCCAAATTATTGTCGGGTTTTATTAAATCTTTGGAATAGCTTGACAACTTTATAAATCGTATTAACTTTATGACTTTATAAACTTTATAACTTTCTACTCATTTCCATGCAATTCAAAGTTCCACAATTTTTAGACATCGAAGATAAAATTTTTGGGCCCTTTACATTTAGGGAATTTGTTTATTTGGCCGGCGGAGCGGGCTTGTGCTTCGTACTTTACAAATTGTTGGGTCTTGTTATGGGGGCTATTCCTATTTTGCTCGTCGCCGGTTTTGCCGGAACGCTTACCTTCTATCATCCGAATAATAAACCCTTCATCAATATGCTGGAAGCGGGATTCAAATATCTCATGCAAAATAAACTCTATATTTGGAAAAAAGGCGAAGAAAAAAACAAAGCCAAGCAGCAAATCATATCCAGCGAGGCGGACAAAATCAAAATGATGTCCGAAAAAGGATTAAAATTAACAGGAAGCAAGCTGCGGGATTTGGCTTGGAGCCTAGACGTTCTTGACTTGAGTAAAAGTCAAGAACGTCAGTTATAAAGTAAAAAGTTCATAAAGTCCATCAAGAAAATATAATGCAAATTAATTTTAATTCAAAACTTTATAACTTTAAAAACTTTACGATTCTAATTACTTTACAACTTTATAAACTTTATAACTTTATGAACTGATACTATGGCTTTAAATGCAAAAGCAACACAAGAATTTATACCGATTAAGGAAGTGCGTGATGGAATAGTCGTGCTGAAAGACGGTGATCTTCGGGCAATTGTTCTTGCCAACTCAATCAATCTATCATTAAAATCAGCCGATGAGCAAAAAGCGACCATACTCCAATTCCAAAATTTCCTCAATACTCTGGATTTTCCTATCCAAATATCGGTCCAATCCAGAAAACTGGATATCCGGCCTTATCTTTTGCTTTTGGAAGACAGAATCAAGGTGCAGAATGAGCCATTGCTTAAATTGCAAACCAGGGAATATATAGAGTTTATCAAAAATTTTACCGAAACGGTCAGCATCATGACCAAGACATTTTTCGTTGTCGTGCCTTACACGCACACCGTTCTAAAATCAGACACCGGAATAATTGGGAAACTATTTTCCAGAAAGAGCAAAGAAGAGGCGCGAACTGCCAAACAGGTGGACTTTGAGGAAAAAAGATCTCAGCTGGAAGAAAGAGTGTCTGTCATCCAGCAGGGTCTTGGCCGCTGCGGCATAAACTCAGCTCAATTGGGCACCGAAGAAGTGGTGGAAGTATTTTATAAGGTCTTCAATCCTGGAGCAGTGGAAGGAAAAATTAAGCTGGAAGCTTAATTTTTCAAGTAAAAAGTCGTAAAGTAGAAAGTTCATCAAGTGAAATATAAAAAATAAAAAATTTAATGTATAATTTAATCTTCAACTTTATAACTTTATGAACTTTATAACTTTCAACTACTAATATGGAATTTTTTAAAAAATTATCTGGAAAACAAAAAACGCCTTCAGCCGGAGAAATTCAGGCCTCTACTTTAGCCGTCTTGCCGGAAGAAATCTATGAATCGGCCACCCTGGAGCTCCAAGACGTCATTGCCCCATCGGCCTTAAAAATCGAGTCAAAATCAATAAATTTAGGCGAAAAAATCGCCCGCACCTTTTTTATAATATCTTACCCCCGGTTTTTAAGCGATAATTGGTTTTCTCCGATAATCAATTTGGACAAGGTTTTTGATATTTCAATCTTCATCCATCCGATAGACACATCGCTGATGCTCCGGCAATTTCAGAAAAAAGTCGCTGAAGTGCAAAGCCAGATAAATGTGCGCGAGAGCAAGGGAATGGTGCGCGATCCGATGCTGGACACAGCTTATCAGGATTTGGAAGGACTGCGCGACAATTTGATACAGGCGCAAGAAAAAATGTTTGATGTCGGCATTTATATAACCATTTACGCTGACAATGATTTTGACCTTTTCAAAATCGAAAACGAAATAAAATCAATGCTGGAGTCGAAACTTATATATATCAAGCCGGCGCTTTTCCAGCAGGAAGAAGGTTTTAAAAGCGTTATCCCGATAGACACAGACCTGTTAAATATCCACCAAAAATTAAATTCGGAGCCGCTTTCCAGCGTTTTCCCGTTCATATCTTTTGACCTCACTTCCGACAAGGGAATACTTTATGGCGTCAATCGGCATAATTCGTCTTTGGTTATTTTTGACAGATTTTCGCTGGAGAATTACAACTCCGTCTGTTTTGCCAAATCGGGAGCGGGAAAGTCATACGCGACCAAGCTGGAAATTCTGAGATCTTTAATGTTTGACACCGATGTCATCGTAATAGACCCGGAGAGGGAATATGAATTTTTGTCGGAGACAGTCGGCGGGCGATATTTCAATATTTCTCTTTCCTCGGACCATCATATCAATCCTTTTGACTTGCCAATACCGCACGAGGACGAGACGGCGGAAGATGTTTTGCGTTCAAATATCATCAATCTGGTCGGACTTTTTCGGCTTATGCTGGGGGGTCTTACTCCAGAAGAGGACTCAATGGTTGACCGGGCTATTTCCGAGACCTATGCTATAAAAGATATCACTCCGGAATCGGATTTTTCAAATATTGAGCCGCCTCTTCTTTCCGATTTCGAAATGGTGCTCTCGGGAATGGATGGAAGCGATTCGGTCGTTGCAAAATTGGCGAAATATACTCACGGCTCCTGGTCAACATTCCTGAACAAGCCATCGAATGTCGATATTAATAAAAAGTTCGTTGTTTTCTCCGTCCGCGACATGGAAGACGAATTGAAACCGGTCGCCATGTACATCATTATGCATTATATTTGGGGCGCCATACGCAAAAATTTGAAAAAACGCCTTTTGGTTGTAGACGAGGCCTGGTGGATGATGAAATCCGAAGACACGGCGTCATTTCTATATTCCATGGCAAAAAGGGGCCGGAAATATTATCTGGGCCTTTCCACCATCACCCAAGACGCCGCCGATTTTATGAAATCCCCCTATGGCGTGCCGATAATCACAAATTCCTCCATCCAACTTCTCCTGAAACAATCACCGACAACGATTGACATACTCCAAAAGACATTTAATCTGACGGACGAAGAAAAATATTTGCTTTTGGAGTCAAATGTGGGAGAGGGAATATTTTTTGCCGGATTGAAACATGTCGCCATTAAGACCATTTCTTCTTATACCGAAGACCAGATTATTACTTCCGACCCTTCCCAAATATTGTCGAACAGAAAAGCGAAAGCAGAACAGGAGGCGGCCGAGACAAAAGTTTAAGGACGGTCCTTAAGAGAGTTTCCCCAAGGACCGTCCTTGTATGATATAATTGGATTATGAAATTTAGATTTTTATTATTATATTTGATTGCGGCATTTACAATATTAGGAGCTTTTTTAGCATTTAGAGCAAATGCCACTTCTACGCCTGAAAGCATACTGGCAAACATCGCTCCGGAAAATCCGGCTCCAAATGAAAACGTAAGCATAAATCTAAGCAGCTACGAAAACGATTTGGATAGTGTTTTAATAGCATGGTCCGTGGACGGTAAAAGTATTTCGTCCGGTATTGGCCGGAAGTCCTTTTCGGTGAACGCTCCGGCGGCCGGCTTGGAAACAACGGTCATAGCTAAAATAGCGTTGCCGGACGGCAATACAGAAAAAACAATAATAATAAAACCATCGGAAATGGTTTTGCTCTGGCAAGCGAGTGATTCTTATGTCCCGCCCTTTTACAAAGGCAAGGCCTTGCCGACGCCCGACAGCAATGTGAAAATAGTGGCTCTGCCGGAAATAAGAACCGGCTCCCAAATGGTTGACCCGAACAATATGGTTTACGCATGGAAACAGGATTATACTAATGACCAGGGAGCATCGGGTTATGGCAAGAATTTTTATATTTATGCAACTGATTATTTGGAAAATTCAAATAATATTGAAGTAGTGGCTTCAACTCTTGACCAAAAGTATTCAGCGGAAGCAAGCATAGACATAGGAATGACACAACCGAAAATCGTATTTTATAAAAATGACGCCAATATCGGAACAATTTGGGAACAAGCGCTTTCGGACGGTCACAAAATACAAGGCGATGAAGTCGTGGAAGCGGCGCCCTATTTTATTTCGCCGAAAGACATAAGAATACCCACCCTCACCTGGAACTGGTCTATCAATGATAGTTCGGCAAATATAATCGGCCTTCGGAAGAATCTAATACCGCTAAAAGCACAGGCCGGTGTCTCCGGGACGGCAAAAATAAAACTGGAAATTAACAATAATGATAAAATTTTTGAAAGCGCCAGTAAGGAGATAAATGTACAATTTTAAAACACAAAAAAATGGATAAAATTATTAAAAATTAATTGTAGTATAATAAAACCATGAAAAAAACTTTTTTTATCATTTTGGTGTCTCTAATCGTCATTGTGGCCGGCTTCCGTTTGCTGTCGCCGGTCGGGGGCGCCTGGGCCGCAGGTAAAAGCGATATCGGCGGTTCCTGCGTCAACGACACCGACTGCAAGACCGGCCTGTACTGTTGTAAAAGCGTTCTCTGTCCCCTCGGCAATAATCTCACCGATCACCAATGCACTAAGTCGTCATCGGGTAATTTTTTCATCACTACATCATCTATGCCTGATGCTGTTATCGGCCAACCGTATCACTTCACCTTCTATGCCGCCGGCGGCACCCCTCCCTATAAGGTTTGGGCAGGGTCGGCGAATCCATGGCCATCGGGAATAGGTCTGCAACTTGACGGCACTATTAACGGTACCGTGGAAACCGGCTTCGGAGATATTCCAACCGCCACCGGCACTCGTACCTTCACTGTTAGAGTCAATGATGCAACCTACCCGCATACAGGCGGGCAGGCGACAAAAACACTCACTCTAAAAGTTCTTCCGGCCAGCAGTACTCCAACCCCGCTCAACGGCGCCTGTTCGTCAACCCACTATACTTGTTCTGTCGGCACAAGCGCGAACGAGGCCAGCGACGCTACCGGTTGGACCTGGAATTGCAACGGCTTCAATAGCGGGACAAATGCCTCCTGTTCGGAAACAAAAGCGTCTGCTGTCAGCGGCGCCTGTTCTTCCCCGCCCGTTCATTATACTTGCAGTGTAGGCATACCGGGAGCCACAGCTGAATACCCGAGCGTCTCCGCGCCGGACTTTTACGCTTACCAATGGTGGTGCAACAGCTCCTACGAAGGTGCCAATGTGCTTTGTACGGAACCAAAAGGAGGGGGAGGAGGTGGCAGCCAGGTCACCCTTGATTCGCTCACGCCGACTTCAGGCCCTACCGGCACGACCGTAACAGTGCATGGGTCTGGCTTCACCACGACCGGCAATATCATCAAGTTTGGAAATGGTTATATCAAGAGTTTGTCATCCGCTGACGGCACAACCATTACCTTCACTATACCGAGCATAGTTGATACCACGGCAGGCGGAGGTGGTGGCGGAGGTGGTGGCACTGGCGATATCGGCGGTTCCTGCGTCAACGACACCGACTGCAAGACCGGCCTGTACTGTTGTAAAGGCGTTCTCTGTCCCCTCGGCAATAATCTCACCGATCACCAATGCACTAAGTCGTCATTGGATAATTTTTTCATCACGACTCCCTCTTCTTCCTCCTTGCCCGATGCCCATATCGGCCAACCGTATAGTGTTACCTTCCAAGCCACTGGCGGCACCCCTCCCTATAAAGTTTGGGCCTTTGTGGAAACGTATAACCCTATGCCTAGCGGTCTGACCTTGAACCTTAACACTGGTATTCTTAGCGGTACCGTGGACGCCAGCTTCGGAAATATTCCGACCGCCACCGGCACTCGTACCTTCACTGTTAGAGTCAATGATGCGACCTACCCGCATACAGGCGGGCAGGCGACAAAAACATTTACCATGAAAGTCCTTCCATAAAATTTATGAAAAAAGCTTTTTTTATTGTCTCCGTATCTCTGGCCGTTGTTGTCGTGTTTTCCGCTTTTGCTAGCGCCGCATCCGTCACCATCACGCCCGGCACTTACGACGTATCAGTGGTGAACGCTAACGGCACAAGCGCCAGTCAGACTTTCACTGTTACTGAGGGCGGTGGTGGAGGGGGAGGCGGAGGCGTAGTTGCTGACCCGTCAGCTGTTTCCATAAATATACCGGGTACGATACAATACGTTGCCATCAGCGGAGGACAAAAACCTTACTCTATTCAGACCCAGCCGGATCCGAAGGTGGCTGTAGCGATCACTTCCGGAACAACCCTGGGTGTCATCGTTATGGCCGTCGCGCCAGGCACAACTTCAGTCACAGTTAAAGATTCGTCAGGTAAAACCGTTACCATTCCGATTACGGTAGGTGGTGGTGGTGGCGGTGGTGGCGGTGGCGGTGGCGGTGGCGGCGGCGGTGGCGGTGGCGGCGGCGGTGGCGGTGGAGGTGGCGGCGGCGGTGGCGGTGGAGGTGGTGGAGGTGGCGGAGGCGGGGGAGATTTAATTGCTAGTCCGCCAAGTGTCTCGGTTAATGTCGGCGGTATGGTTAATGTAACCTTCATCGGTGGCAAGGCGCCATACAGTATTCAGACCCAGCCCGACACAACAATAGCAACCGCTTGTATTCCGGCCTGCACCGGAGACCAAAAGTGCGTGAATGGCGCCTGTGTAGCAACCACTACTCCTCATTATAAATGTAGCGACACATCATGCGTCCGTGATGACACGAATGGCACTTACACTAGTGCAAATTGCAACAATTCCTGTGGTGGAGGCGGAGGGGGTGGGGGAACCCTATCCTGCGCCATCAGCCCCAATTCAATTGTAGCGGGCAGCGGTACCAAGGTTACTTGGTCTATAGCAAATGGAGCTCATAATGCCGCCGCCACTTTTACCAATGAAACGCTCGGCAATACCTGGTCCTGCGGTACTACGGATTCCGAAGGCAGTTGCACATACACTTACAGCAGTTATCCTTTATCAGATGCCGGCAAGACATATGTTTATCATGCGACTGTCGCTGGCAAGGATGTATCCTGCGGCAGTTTGGCGATTACCGCTACCGGGGGAGGTGGTGGCACTGGCGATATCGGCGGTTCCTGCGTCAACGACACCGACTGCAAGACCGGCCTGTACTGTTGTAAAGGCGTTCTCTGTCCCCTCGGCAATAATCTCACCGATCACCAATGCACTA
>Ga0315279_10000219_pt1 | contig 124034 bp, 118 predicted proteins | sample YL17G06_20_MG_FD_203694 | JGI IMG/M metagenome (GOLD analysis project Ga0315279, IMG submission 203694) | Sediment microbial communities from Yellowstone Lake, YNP, Wyoming, USA - YL17G06_20 | ecosystem: Environmental > Aquatic > Freshwater > Lake > Sediment | place: USA: Wyoming | collected... | reverse complement strand
TTAATGACCCTGACTATGCCTTAGAAAAGATAGTTCCCGATGTTATTTCTGTAATGAAAATTTACGAGCAACGTTACGGAAAAAACATTCCTGTGATTGCTGCAGGTGGCATATTTACAGGAGCCGATATTTATAGGTTTATTCAGTTAGGAGCAAGTGGAGTTCAGATGGCAACGAGATTTGTCGGAACTTACGAGTGCGATGCTTCAATAGAATTTAAAGAGGCTTATATAAACAGTAAAAAAGAGGATATCTTTATAATTGATAGTCCTGTTGGCATGCCGGGGCGAGCAATTAGGAATAAATTTTTAGACGATGTAAATCAGGGAATTAAAAGACCAATCAATTGTCCCTGGAAATGTTTGAAGCCGTGTGATTATGCTAATTCTCCTTATTGTATTGCACTTGCATTGACCAATGCCAAGAAAGGATATCTTGAGAATGGTTTTGTTTTTGCCGGTACAAATGCGTATCGTGTAAAGAAGATAATTTCTGTAAAAGAACTTATCAAAACTATACAAAAAGAATATGACGAGGCATCATTGCACTAAAATTTAGTCTTTTCTGGGTAAACTAGAAACTTCCCTTTTCCTTCAATCTCTTTTGAATAAATTCAGCAGTGTATTCTCTTTTTTTCAAACCATAGAAATGCAGATATCCGCGGTCCTCGCATGTGGATGAAACTCCATAAGGAATGAATTCTTTGCACGCTGTTCTATTTTTGAAATTGCATGTCGCGCAAATATCATCAATAGTATCTATGATTCTTATTTTTTCATCTGGATTCATAGCTTTTTCCAGAATCTGAATGATATTTAATCCGTGATTTTTTGAGTGCTCATGTATTGCTGTGGAAATAATTGAATCTTGCTTGTTATTTAATGAAAATTCATTATCATATGCAGTTATATAGCCATAAAGCAATTCCAGATGGTGCCCGCGCAGATGTATCATTTGTCAGATAGTACATATTTTATTATTTAAAGTTGCTTATTTCCGAACTTAAAATGACTTCTTTATATGTCGAATCCATTTTTCATAAACATTTAAAAGCAGGACTTTTATTCCATTCATCATGCTTGAAGAGACAAAAAGGAATAAGAAGAAGGAAGGAGCATGCCTCATAAGGAGCCCCATATGCGTTTTTGAGGGGCATGTTGACCACGGAAAGTCATCGCTTCTTGACAGAATCAGGGGCAGCACTATAGTTGAGTCAGAGGCGGGAAGGATTACCCAGGAAATTAGGGCTTATCTTGTGCCAATTGATTCAATAAAGAAATTGTGCGGGCCGATACTCTGCTCCACCAATGCAAGCTTTTCCCTTCCAGGGCTTCTTTTCATTGACACTCCGGGGCATGCGGCATTCATGAACATAAGGAGGAGGGGCGGCTCCCTCGCTGATTTTGCAGTTGTTGTAGTTGATATAAATGAGGGCTTCATGCTTCAGACAGAGGAAGCAATAGAAATTCTCAGGGCAAACAAGACGCCTTTTGTTGTTGCCGCAAACAAGATTGACATTATTCCCGGCTGGCAGGCCAATCAGGATTCTCTTTTAATCAAAGATATTTCTTTGCAGGGGAAGGAAACCCAAGCGCTTCTTGACCAGCGCATCTACAAGCTTGTCGAGAAGCTCTATGCAGTGGGCTTTACTTCTGAGCGCTTTGACAGAGTTGAGAGCTACACTACGCAGATTGCAATCGTGCCTGTCTCGGCAAGGACAGGAGAAGGAATCCCTGAGCTTTTGAGTCTGATAATTGGGCTTGCCCAGCGCTATCTCCAGTCAGGGCTGCACTACAATATTGAGGGCTCTGCAAAGGGCTCTGTGCTTGAGGTTAAGGAGGAGCCCGGCGTTGGGAGCGTTATTGATGCCATAATCTACGACGGCTCGCTCAAAAAGACCGACATTATTGTCATTGGCGGCTTGGGAAAGCCGGTTGTTGCAAAGGTGAGGGGGCTCCTTGAAAAGACAGTCCCTCACAGGAAGGACAGGAAATATGATTTTGTTCAGATAGACGAGGCGTTTGCAGCTGCATCAGTGAGCATAATCGCTTCAGAGACAGAGGGAGTTCTCTCAGGAATGCCGCTCCTCTCCTGCGCAGAAGCAGATGTTGAGAAGGCGAAGCTGCAGGTTCAGGAGGAAGTGGATGATGTGGTCATAGAAACAGAATCGAGCGGGATAATCATAAAGGCAGGTAATTTGGGAGTTCTTGAGGCGATAACCTCGCTCTTCAAAGAAAAGGGCATAAAGATAAGGAAGGCGAGCATAGGTGCAATCACAAAGAGCGATATCATGGAAGCAGAGTCAAACATTGAAAAAAACCCCCTTGACGCAGTGATAGTCGGCTTTGAGGCCAGCCCGAATACAGAGGCAAAGGAGCAGCTCAAGTGCTCGCAGGTCAAGCTCATTATGTCCAACATAATTTACACGCTTCTTGATGACTTCGAGAAATGGCGGGCTGCGAGGAGCGGGGAGATTGAAAGCTCGCTCCTGGACTCGCTCGCGTCGCCCTGCAAGATACAGGTGATGCCCAATTTCATATTCAGGAACAGCAATCCTGCAATTGTAGGAGTTGACATACTTGGAGGAACTCTTAAAGTTGGGATGCCGCTCATGAAAGAAGGGAAGAATATAACTTATGTTAAAGGAATCCAGGAAGACAAGGAAAGCCTGTCTTCTGCAGGGCGCGGAAAGCAGGTTGCAGTAAGCCTTGAAGGGGTAACAGTTGGAAGGCAGATAAATCCCGGGGACATTTTATTTTCATACATAATTGAGAGCGAGTTTGTAAAGCTCAAGAAATCCAAGGCATATCTTAAGAAGGATGAAATTGAAGTGCTTAAAGAGATTTCCGCAATCATGAGAAAGGAGAACCCCCTTTGGGGGATATGATTTTTAGGAGGTAAACAACATGCCGGCAAAAGAAAAAGAACAAAAAGGTTCAATGAGCAAGGATGAGCAGATAGGGTTCCATAAGGGCTCGCTTTCAACCCTTGCAAAGGAAAGGCAGGAATTCATGAAGACCCTCTCAATTGTAGAGCAGCTCATGCAGATGCACATAAAAGCTCTTCAGGAATTGGGAGTTGATTTGACAAAGGAGGCCCAGGCAGCAGTGCCTGAGAAAAAAGAGAAGAAGCCCCCGATTGATGAGATGCTTTAAGCATCTCATTTTAAAAATGCCCAATAAAATCTCATTCTCTTCATTCGGGCATAAGAATATCCTGTCAACCCAGAGGAACACCCTTGAATTCACCAAGGAGAGCGGGCTTTCAAGTGAGGGCGACTGCATAATCGGGGTTCGCTCTGATTTCTCGCTGGAAAAAATAAGAAAATTCCTCTCCTCGCTGGCTCCAGGGCACGAAATTATAATCACAATCAGGACCGGAAAAATTTCAGAGAGGGTAACTGCAGTCCCGAATCCTGATTTTTCCTCTGACTCAGAAATTGTTGTGCGCAAGACAGGATTCCTCTCAGCGAGGACTCTTGGAATCTGGGCTGACAAGTCCTCAAAGGAGCTCTCAAGGACTCTTGTTTCAGAGATGAGAAGCCCGAACTGCAGGATAAAAGTCACTATTGAGGAAGGCCCACTCTCAAAAAAAGAAAAAATTATTAAAATCCCGTTCTAAATCATATTAGCATGGAAAACGGGCTGGACATTGTTTTCAGAAAATACACCTTCTCTCCAGACCCTGCCATGGACCAGCACTTCCTGAACAATCCTGATGACATCAGGGAGATAATTGCACTTCTTGAAGTTCATTCTGAGGATATCATATTTGAGGTGGGCGCAGGCATCGGGACAATAACAAAGAATATACCGCAATGCAGAAAGGTTTTCGCAGTTGAGATAGAGCCAAAAACATTTTCAATACTTAAGCAGGAAGTTTCAGCACTTCCATATGTCGAGCCAATAAACGGCGATGCGCTCTCTTACATTAGAACTCTTAAGTTCACAAAGCTTGTCTCAAGCACGCCGTTCTCCATATGCGAGCCCCTGCTCCAGGAGCTTTTCGTGCTGGACTATGAGAAGTGCATCCTTCTCCTGCCGAAAAAGTTCACTGACAATGTGCTTTCAAAGAGCACAAAGCTCGGGCTTTTTGCAGACGCCTTCCTGAAAATAACCCGCGTGCGCGAAATCCTCCCCGACTCCTTCAGCCCTGTCCCAAAAGCAAGGACAATGCTTTTGATGGTGAAAAAGAGGGAGCTTCCTAAAAAAGGGGAGGCATTGAAATCAGTTGCAGAGCTTGAGCGCTTTGCACTCGCAAGCCTTTTCCAGCAGAGGGACAAAAAGCTGAAAAACGCCCTGCGCGAGACGCTGTGCGCGCTCCTTGGAAAGACAAAAAGGGAGGCGGGCTCAATGGTTGCTGCAATGGGCATCAGCACTGCAGTGCTTTCCAGGCATGTTGAGAACCTCAATTACAATCACTACCTTAGAATTCTTTCAGGGCTCAGGAAGCTCACCACATCTCCTTTATCCGGCGCACCTTCGGCACAAAATTGAGGATATTTCCCTCCTTCAGGCGTCCGCTTCCCAGAAACTTCTTTTCAAACCTTACAAGAAGGTAGCCGGAAAGCCCTTCTGACCTTTTTTCATCCACAGGAATCTCTTCTCCCTTCATCCAGGCCGCGCATTCCGCCCCTGACAAGTCAATGATATTCTTGCCGGCTCCCCTGCCCACAATCTGGGAGCCCTCGATGCTTAGCCGGATGCTGTTGTTCTTCATCTCGGCAAAATAGAGCCCTGCTGAATCTATCTTTAACTTAGGATTGATTATCCTCGCGATGTCTTTTGAGATTATGAAAAGGTTGCCTTTTTTGTTCTTCATGATGCTGAACCTGTCCAGGAACCCCTCTTCATAGAGCCCGCACCCCCACTGCTCTTTTATGAGGGAAAGTATTTCTCTTGCTTCCCTGCTGTTAAGAAATTTTAGCTCAGTAGGCATACTAATAATTAGAAAGAGGGATTATAAAAAACTTGTTATTGACTCATTATTCATCCTGTTCAGAAAAACATTTATAAATCAGGATAGAACAGTATCATAAAAATTCGCTAAGCAAATTTTTAGGAGACAAAAAACGGCGCTATATCTTGCAACTAGAATAATGATTTTAGCGTCGTTTTTTTGTATTACAAAATGCTCAAGGAAGACTTCAGGAGGATATTTGTCGGGAAGGACCCGCTGACCGACATCTTCGGCCAGGACAACACAAAGCGGGACATAAAGTCAGCTCTCGTGATGAGCAGGCACATGATAATTGTGGGACCTCCGGGAGTAGGCAAGACAACCCTTGCCAAGAATATTGCAAAGCTTCTCCCGAAAATAAGGGTTAATGACTGCGGATACAACTGCCTTCCTGAGATGCCAATCTGCCCCTCCTGCAGGGCAGGCGCCAATGTCAAGACAAAGGAGATTCCAGGCACGCAGCGCTTCATAAGGGTGCAGGGAAGCCCGGACCTCTCTGCAGAGGACCTTTTCGGGGACATAGACCCGATAAAGGCCATGAAATTCGGCCCGCTTTCTGTTGAGGCGTTCTCGCCGGGAAAGATTTTCAAGGCAAACAACGGAATCCTTTTCTTTGACGAAGTCAACAGGTGCCCTGAGAAGCTTCAGAATGCACTCCTTCAGGTTCTTGAGGAGAGCAAGATAACAATAGGAAGCTATGATATTGACTTTCCTGTGAATTTCATATTCATAGGCACAATGAATCCCGAGGACAAGAGCACAGAGCCGCTGTCAGATGTTTTCATAGACAGGTTTGACCTGACCTACATGGGATATCCAGAGGACCTCGCAACAGAGAAGAGGATAGTGCTTGAAAAGGGGAAGAAGATAATTGAATTTCCTGACAATCTGCTGGAATTTGCCATAACTTTCATAAGAGAGCTAAGGAAAAACAAGGAGCTGGAAAAGCTTCCCAGCGTGAGGGCATCGCTGGGAATATACGAGAGGGCGCAGGCAAACGCGTTCCTGAAGGGGAAACGGGCTGTTTCCATGGAAGAGATAGATGAGGTTGTGGTTTCTGTGCTCGCGCACAGGATTGCCCTGAAGCCAGCTGCAAGGTTCATAACATCCCCTGAAGAGCTGATAAGGAAAGAATTTGAGAAGGCGAAAGAGGACTTCTCTGAAAAGGGCGGTTGCCTTTAGCAGCGAAGGAGAGAAAAAAGAAAAATTTTCTGAGGCAGAGAGAATTGAGGAGCTCTCCGGAAAGATGGGGCGCTCCGACGAGAAGGGGCTGATGCACTCAGTCCTTGAGAATGACAGGGAAAGCATAGGGGCTGCAAAGCTGCTCTCCGAGTCCCTGAACTACAGCATCCCGCTTAACGCCGATTCCATTCTTGAGGAGCTCGTAAGCAACTACAAGCTCGCAAAATCCCTCTATGGAAAGACATTCATCAGGGAAATAACCGGCTTCTCAGAAGAGTATGTTGAAAACAACAGGCGCATCCCTGAATTCAGGGCAGAGCTGAAGAAGAGGATAGAGAACAGGATAAGGTTCCTTAAAAAAAGCGGGCTGATTGAGAATGACACACCTACTGAAAAGGGGCTTGAGCTAGCTGCATACATAAACTATATCGAGGAGATTGACGCTGCTGCCTCAAGGGGGCTCTTCGGAAAGAAGGCCTTGATGAAGGCGAAGGAGGGAGAGAGGACAGAGAGCCATCTCTACAAAAGGGACAGGTATCATGACATAGACATCGCAGGCACTGTGAAGCTGGCGATAAGGAGGAGCCACCAGTCAATAGGAAGCAAGGACCTGAAGGCGTCAGAGCGCGAAAGCAGGAGCGCCATAAGGATTGTCTACGCCCTTGACTCATCAGGAAGCATGACAGGGGAGAAGATAGAGCAGTGCAAGAAGGCGGGGATAGCGCTCTCCCATAAGGCAATAAGCGACAGCGACTCAGTGGGGCTTGTGGTCTTCGGAAGGGATGTGAAAAAGAGCATACCCCCTACAAAGGATATCCACCTGCTGCTCAGGGAGATAATGGCGATAAGGCCCCATGGAGAGACGGACATTGCGTCTGCAATTGCAGAGGCGGCAAGGATTCTCTCCTCACAGGAGAAGAACTCTGCAAAGCACCTGATACTGATAACTGACGCGATGCCGACAATGGGAGAGACTCCTGAAGAGGACACAAAAAGGGCTGCCTCTGCTGCGAGGAGCGCCGGGATAACAATCTCAATCGTGGGAATCAAGCTTGACAAGAAGGCAGAGGAATTTGCGGAAAAGATTGTGCTAATGGGGAAGGGCAGGTTCTACAGGGCGAGGGAGATAGCGAACTTGGACAGGATTGTGCTTGAGGACTACTACAGAGCAATTGAATAGTCAAATTCTTTTCCATAATAACCATTAATATTTATATATGACAAGGCGGTTTTTGCAATCATGAAAGCAATCGCATTTGCAGACCTGCATGGGAACATGAGAGAGCTTGACAGGATAATCCGCACCTCAAAAAAGGCAGAGCTGCTTCTGTGCGCAGGGGACCTGACAAACTTTCAGAGAGGGCTTGTAGGAATGCTCAGGAAGCTTGAGAGGACAGGCAAAAGGGTTGTAATAATCCCGGGAAACCACGAGAGTCCCAGATACTTAAAAGAAGTTTCAAGGCGCTTCCCTCACATAAAAGAAATCCACAAGTCAAGCTGCATAATCGGAAATCTTTTGATAATCGGCTACGGCTCAGGCGGGTTCCAGCAGCGGGAGCCGGATTTTCCTGGGACAGCAAGGAAATTTGCAGAGCAGATAAGGAAGCATCCTGAAAAAAAAGTAGTAATGCTCTCGCACACTCCCCCATACAGCACAAAACTCGACCGTATAGGAAGGGAGCACAGGGGAAGCAGGGACATCTCTGAATTCATAAAAAAACACAGGGTGGAGCTGCTGCTGTGCGGGCACCTCCACGAGAACGCAGGAATTATTGAGAAGATAGGAAGAACTACAATAATAAACCCGGGAAACTATATGGAAATAGAAATAAAATAAATTTAAAAAAATTACTGCTCTGTTTTCTTCCTTGACATTACGCTGTATATAAAAAATGCGATAATACCAAGGATTGCAACAAGTATCACATATGCCCAAACCAGTGGCAGCTTTCTTCCTGAAGGTGCAGGTGTTGTCTCATTCTTTACCACTGAGGCATTCTGCGCTGGAGGAGTTACCGGCGGAACTGTCGGAGTTACAATGGGCGGAGTCACCGGAGTTGTTGCAACAGGCTGCTCCACTGGGCTGAATCTCACTGTTGCGCCACTGGAGTAAATTTTCACAACAGTTATGTTGACATCAGCATTTCCGTCATCTGTAACATCAACCAAGGCATATTCGCCCTCCTTCACTGTAACCTGCTTAGGAGTGGACTCCACGCTAAAGGTAACAGAGCCGTTGCCTACTGAAATAAGCGTGCATCTATGCCAGAGATTCTTTATTGGGAATCTCAAATACTCATTTTTTCCCAATGTAACAAGAGTTTCCCTGAAAATTATCTCCAGCGTGCCATTTATTGTAGCGTTTCCGTAATAACCGCTTGAGGTATGGGAACCGCCAGTTGAACCCTCAGTAACAGAAACAGTAATCTGCCCTGTTGAGTTGGAAGTTGTCATTGCATTTCCTGCAGTATCCCTGCACGAAACATAATAAGGCCCGATTGTGCCGTCGCTTGAATAGCCTATGCCAAAGGTGTGAGAGGTTCCGCTTCCTGAAAGCAGCGTTGCTCCAGTAGTGCTGTTCGCAGCTGTGAAGTTTGCATCCTTATACCAGCAGGACGCATCCTCATCAGTTGTTATCGTGATTGTGGCTGTTCCAGTTGAAGAGCTGGAGCTTGTTCCAGAGGCTGAAATATCAGTTATTTCCGGCTTTGTCCTGTCTATGATTATCACATATGTCTTTATTGACGCATTGTTTCCCAGCGTATCATTTGCAGTGAACCGCAGGTAATGGGTTGCTTCTGTAGTGAAATTTATCTGCGCCGAATAAGTCTGGTTTGGCGCGCAGCTGCTATTTGAGGTAGAGGTGCAGTAATATATACCGCTTACATTCGTTGCATCAGTCGCAGAAATGTTTGCACTGACATTCAGCTTTGTCCTTGTGTTGTTTGTGTATACACTTCCGTTAGATAGCTTCATCACTACGCTTGTTACTGGCGGAGTTATTGTATCAACTGAAAAAGTCAAGCCTGATGTCGCATTGTTTCCCGGTGAAGAGCCGCCGCCGTAATCATATGCTGTAACGTTTAGGGTATGCAGTCCATCACTTAGATTTGCGGCTAAATTGCAATAATACAATTCAGACCCAGGTGTTTCTGGAGTGCATGTTAATTCAGATAAATTACTTTGTGGATGATAACTGCTTCCCGTTCCATCCACATATACTTGCACCCAGCTTACTTCTGTTCCTGTTCCATTTACGCTGAAATTTATGCTAATGTTTCCTGTATTGAAGAGTTCATCAGTTGCCGGACCTGTGATATTTATTATAGGCGAGGCGTTATCTAAAATGGTATATCCAGAAAATCCTAAAACCTCAAGAGTTAAATTTCCTGTAATTACATTCAATTGGGGATCAGGTCCATTAGAAACCCAGGTAGTAGTAACTAACTTGCTAATATTATCAGCCAGCACAGCAGGTTCTGTAATAAATGGCAATCCAAATAATTCTATTGTTGTGTTTGTGTCTAACTGTGCAAAATAAGTTGTGTCGATACCTATGAATGAATTTTCAAACTCTCCTGGAAGAGTTATAGATATATTCAAGTATTGCGGAATATTCATAACTTTGCTCGCCTGCTCTGGCGTTGATAAATTAACAGAACTAAAGTTCAACAGCATGACTTTTCTGAAATCTGAAACATTTAATGTGCCATTAGTTATACAGGACAGATTTGCCTCCAGGTCAAGAATGAAATTAACATGGCTAAAATCTGAAACTTTTGTGAAATTAGTTGTTGCTCCTGAAAATCTTGCGCAAGAGTTATTACCTAGGAAACCGCCTGGAACGCCTAAATCATGCATTACAATATCCGCCATTGATTGATTTGTATAATTATTCCTGTTAGTCGAATCATCATAAGCCGTGATAGGCAGTATTGTTCCAACGGGCAGCTGTTCTGAGATTATGTAAGAAGAGACATTAATCAAGCCATCCCATAATCTAGTTACATTGTTATATGATAAATTGTAAGAACAATTATTCGATTCATTCGATTCACAAGCGCCATAGCTTATGGGATGCAAATCTGCCTGCACAAAGCTCACATTTCGGTCGTCGGTGACATTTACACTGAAATTTATCATGTTGTCATAGGGTGAAAAGAAATTGTCCGGATTGTTTATTATTATTGCATTTACAACAGGCAATTCATTATCTACATAAATATTCCATGAACTCATGGCGCCCCACCAATTATCACTAGCAGAAAAAGCAAATTGGTAATTGCCTGAAGGCATATCCTGCGTCAAATTAACATTGCTTAAATCCCCTATGCTGTAAAGAGTGATTTCTTCTGTCAAATTTGCTTGAGACCACTGCCCATTTGAAAAATTAAATGAATCTTGCTGAGGGATAAACTTGCTTGTCCCATTATCTATTAAATGACCGCTTATATTGCACCCGTTTTCATCGCACCAGTCATCCCTCACCAGCCCGAGCAATCTTCCGCTCCATTCATTTTCCGTAAAGTTTGAAACATTATAAACAAGATGCCATCTCCAGGGTCGGCATTCTGGTCCGCTGCTGCTGCTGCAATCATCATAACAGGAATAATTTTCCATAACACCAGTTTCAGCAAAACATCCCGGAACAGAGACAAACCACCAGTTAGTATCTTGCTGTTGTTGAGGGAAATAGAAAACATTGTGCGCAGGAACCACTTCACCATTTATTGAATATTGGTCAGCATACCATGTCTTATTGAACATTCCGCTTCGCGATTGGTTGCACATATCATCGTCTGCTTCATTGCACTGCTGCCCCCATTCTATGACTGTGTTGTTATTGTTATCCAGGACATATGCCCTCACTTCTCTCAGATAAGTGTCAGAGATATTTACTCTTATACTCCATTGTTTCATGGAATAAAGACCGCCATTATTGTTCGTTTCTAAAGTTAATGTTGCGTTTGTATCAATGTAAGGAGGAATATTATCAATTAAAATGTCATATCTCCAAGTTTCATTTTGATTATTTGCTTTGTCGTATGCAATTAATTGCAAAGAATAATTCCAGCATTCAGCATCAGTACAAGAAAGGTTGGTGTTCCATGTGCAAATGGAACCGTTTATGCTTTCTCCGCTTGTATCTGAACATGCCACATTTACAAAAATTGAATCATTGTTGTAAACATTTATTGTCCAATTTTTTAGGTTTCCATTTGAATCATCAACCAGCCCAAAAATCTCAACCTCATCAGTTCCGCCAACAACAGTCATATTCACTCCATTAATCTCATTCACCTTAAAATTATCTCCAAGTATAACTGCTGGCGCAGTGGTGTCAAGTGTAACATTTCTCAATTCTGTTGCGTTAAGATTGCTGCCATCCATTGCAGTTGCGTTAAAGAAGTAAAGTCCTTCTGCAAGTCCTGTAAAATTTGCTGTTAAGGTGCCTAACGAAGTGGTGTTTGATGAAGTATTGATTAATTCTTCTGTTGAATTATACAAATAAATAGCAAGCTGCAATGGCTGATTTGCGTCAGTTGCATTAATGCTTACTGCAATAAAATCTCGGTTTACAAATGTTCCAGGCGAATCTGTCGGAGGAACAAACTCAATTGCTGGAGCAACAGTGTCTATTGTTGTTGTACCCGTTGAACTTGAAGTGTTTGAATTTCCAGCATAATCAAAAGCAGTTACATTAAAAGAATAATTCTCATCAGCAAGATTTGTGAAGTTGAAAGTAAGATTGGCATCTGTTGTTGTTGAATAATTTACTAAACCTGTGGAATTATACAAGAAAATTGTAAGATTCCTCAAATTTGCGTCTGAAGCAGTGGCATTAACCCAAATCCAATTTCTTCCCGGAGTAAAAGACTTACCTATTACAGGAGCAATTGTATCTATCGTGATATTCATGGGAGCACTTGAGTTTGTTCCTTCATCATCTGTGCAATCTATGTACCATAAGTAAAAGTTATCTGCAAGAGTGTCATTTGCGGTTATGTTAGCAAGGGAACTGTTGGTTGCTTCGGAATTCCCGTATGCGCTATCATTTATATATAAAGTGCAGTTGATTGAAGTTGAAACATTGCTGGAAGCATTAAAATAAAATGTTGGCGTGCTTGTATTGGAATAAGAATTATCTGAAGGCAAAAGCCCGCTTATGGTTACTTGGGCGAGAACATATGTCCCGTATAGGATGAGAGAGATTGCGAAGCAAACCAAAAGAATCAGTGCTGTGCTTTTAACAAATGCTTTGTTCATATACCTACACCTCATGTTATTATAAAAATATTCACCCTACGTCTTATTAGCGTTATTATTGCAGAAAAAAAATGACATTCCATTTAACTCCATATACCTCCTATTCTTTTTAAATGTTTATTACTATTAAAAAATAGTTTATTTAGCCTGACTAAAAAGTTAATTTTATAAACCAGCAGGATTCTCTTTTTATTATACGAAAAAACGGCGCTAAAACTCATTACAAAGAAATTCCAAAGGAATTTCTTGTTCAAAGAAATGCAAAGAAAGGCTATGCCTTTCTTGCACAAGACTCGGTCTTTGTGCTTTGCATTTCTTGAACTGAAAATCTTTGATTTTCATGTTCCAAAATTCGCCTGGCGAATTTTTGTTACTTGAGTTGTGAGATATATGGCGCCGTTTTTTGTATCATAAAAATCCACTGAGAGTGGATTTTTAGGATATCGGGGACATAGTATAACCTGGTAGAACATGAGGCTCCAGTTTCTGGAGCGCTGAGCGAAAGCGATGAAGAGGCGTTCTCATGAGGAAACCTTAGGGTCGGGGTTCGAATCCCCGTGTCCCCACTATTTTTTCTTGGTTAGTTTTTCCACCCGCGCTTTTTTTAAAAGGGCGGTTCTTCTGAGCCCACCATTTTTTTTTAATTCGTTCTTTTCCATCCGCGCTTTTCCCGTAGGAAAAGGGCGGTTCCCCGTGTCCCCAAATTTTTTTAAAATAATAAAACTGTTCCTATTTTCGCTTTTTCAGAAAAGCCGGGAAATGAGAGCTCAAGGATATATCTGCACGGATGCCTGGGCGTGTAGAAAGTGAATGGGAGCAGGTGGGCCTTCTCAACAACCCTCTTTGCAGAGTCAAGGAAGAGCACGTCTATGGGAAAGAATACAAAGAACATATGAAGGCTTACTAATGCTTCGCGCTTAAAGGCGAAAATGAGGTTCTTCTTGCCTGAGAACATAAGCCCCCTTGCCTGGGACCAGGGCGTGCCATATAAAAAGGCGGTTGTATATGATTTTTTACCTTTTATACCTATTCTTATACATTTATCCATATTAGTATCCAAAACCATAAAGTATTTAAATCATTCTGTTTTACACACCCTTAAACACTCAAAAAACTGGTGAAGACAAGATGAAACGACTTCATAAATACGCAACAGAAATAAAACAATGCCTAGAAAATATGTCTGTTGAGGACATGCAGAATATAATTCTTATCTGCCGCGATGCAAAGCTGCACATATTTGACAATGCGGACAAGCCCTATTACTTTCAATTGGACAAAAGTTTCAGGGACATGGAGGCCCTTGCGGAGAATGTGGTTTCAGAGGGGCAGCAAAAGGAAGTGGACCTCAGCCACAGCAGAATTGAGAAGATGAAGACAATCACATCTGCTTGGGACAATTACTTCGAGAAAATTGAGGTAGAACCGAAACTTGTTATTTCCGTTGTGAAATCAGACTCCTCAGTATAAAAAATTCAGCAGGAAATTTTTTGAGCGATAAACTTTTTTAGTTTAACTGGATATAAACAGTTTAAAAGGCTCAAACTGAAGAAAAACTAACTAAATCTGCCTGGAAAGCACTACTATTGCCCTGTTGTTTATATTCGAGAACTCAAGCAGCCCGTTCCTCTTCATCTCTTCAATATACCTGTAAAAGGTGGCCTTTGAGCAGTATCTCATCTGCTCTACAACAATGTCCTTGACTTCAGGAATTGAGATTGCCCTGCTGCCGCCGATTATGTCGAGAATCTTGCTTTTGATGATGTTCTTCTTGTTCCTATTGAACTTTCTCATGAGTTCGTCTTTAAGCGGCTCCTCCTTCTTTGAGAGCTCTTCCCTGAGCTTCTTTATCTCATCAATAAGAACCCTGTTTTGCTCCTCAAGCAGGGCTATCCTCTTATTGTTGGCGTCTATCTCCTCTTTGATTGAAAAATCATCCATGGACATCCCCAAAACTGAGAGCCCTAAACCTAGCCCCTATAAAAACCTTTGGTTTTGAGACAAGTCTCATAAGGACTCGATACTCCTGTGAGACACCCCCTCATTTCCTGTGGACGACACCCCCTTATTTCTCATGGAACTTTTGAGACAAACCTGAGACAGCATTAAGACAGGACTGAGACAAGAAAGAGTTAAAAAATGGCAAAAAATGCTTTAGAATATATAGAATTTAGCGAAGTCCCGAAAGTGAGGATTTTTCCTCGAAAATGAGGCAACCCACATTTTCAGAGCTGAAAAGGTAGAGAATCAGGGGTTAAAAATCGTAAAGTTTATATATAATGTATGTTTATAGCATACATATGGCTGTTAATAACATACAATTTACAAAGATTGAAATTCAAATAGCTAAATACTTGTTTAAGCATTACAAGGATAGATATAACGCCAGGCAATTGTCCAGGATATTAAATATTAATCATGCCCATGCCAATAAGTTATGTAATCTTTTGGCAGATAAAAAGTTATTAGTCAGGGAGGAAATAGGCAATTCTGTCTTTTTTTCCTATGAATACGATAACAATCTTGCCATCAAATTTATGGAATATACGCTGAGTTTGGAAGAAAAAGAGTTCCCTGAATGGTTAAGTGCCTTGTCACATAGTTTGAAAAAATTTAAGGACTGCATTGAAATGGGCTTGGTTTTTGGTTCATCTATAAATACTAAGGATTTCAACGATGTAGATGTTTTACTTATGTATGATATCGAAAAATCAAAAGATATCAAAAGGATAAAGGATGAAATAAGAAAATCTGAGTTGGTTGAAAAACCAATAAGATATATAGATATAACTGAGAAAGATATCCTGCTAAATAAAGAAGACAAAATTTTCTATAATATGCTCTCTGAGAATCTTGTATTCCATAATCCTGAAAAATATGCGGAGGTAGTCAGAAAATGCCACAAATAGATGAGCATTTGAAATGGTGCCTGAAAGACCAGAGACGGCTTGTGAAAACAAGGTCGAATTTGGATCTGGCACAAAAACATGTTAAGAAGTCTGAGTATAATTATGGCGTGGTGCAAACACTTGAAAGGCTAAAGATATACGACTGGGCTTTGAATGTAGGATTTTATGCTATCTATCACTGCTTTTTGGCAATTCTCGCCAAATATGGTTATGAATCCCGAAATCAGGCCTGTACAATAACTGTCTTGCTTTCTTTGATAAATGAGAAGAAATTGGACTTAGATAAAGAGTTAGTTACTCAATTTGATACTCTTGATGTTGAAAAGAACATTACTAATCCAACTATAAGAGAAAGTAGGGAGCTTTCCACTTATGGTGTTGAAACAAGCATTGATTTACAACAGCTAAAGAAAATAAAGGAATTAATCTTAAAGGTGCAAAGAGAAACTATCAAAATATTGGAAGAATGAGCAAAATAAAGCAAAAAATAATTAGGGCATTACACATAGCCCATTATGGCACACTTCTCCGGAAGGACAGCCATGCGGGCAGCTGGAGCATGCCCCGTTTTCGCAGCCGTCTGGGCAGGCATAGGCAATAAATGCCTCGTTGCTGGAGAAATCGCAGTAATACTCAATGATGTGAGTGTTATTCAAAAAGCAGTAGTCAGTAAAATTAATCCCGTATTTCGGGCCGATGACAACTCCCCTGACATAATATTTAATGCCTCTGTCAGAGTCAGAGCAGGTCTGCGGCGCCCCGCACTTTATTGTTATGTTCATAATGTTATTGGTTTCATTGGATTCATTGATTTCGCCAAGGGCGTCAACCTTTACTGTTATGTTGTGAGTGCCTCCTCCTGCCGGGCAGCGCCACCTGCCAAAATATTCTGTGTAAAGGGCAAACCAGGAGGCATTGAAATAATAAATTGAGTCGGGCTCTTGAATGCTGCCTGGAGCAATCGGGGCTGTAAAGTTGAAACTGCCTACAAGATGGGCGGCATCGGGAGCGCCGTCTATGTATATGTTGGTTTCATGGTGGTCTGCACTGCGCTCTCCTTGATTTGTCTCATTAATGTAAATTCTTACTGCGTCCCCAGGGCTGTATGCAGCCCTGTCAGTGGTCAAAGAATACACAATCAAATCAGGACGCAGGGGAGTGTTGCATGCGCCATCCCTGCAGCCATCCAAGCAGGCATAAAGAGCAAATGACTCGTAGCCATTTGCAGCGCAATAGTACTCAACAGCATACCTGCTGTTCAGATAGCAATAATCAATCAAAGCCCTTTCATATCTCGGGCCGAAAACAACGCCTCTTACATAATAATTCCTGCCGTTGTCAGAGTCAGTGCACTTCGGCTTTATGCATGCGCCTGCCTGGCAGCCATATGTGCAGCTCTGGTTTATTGACGCCGGAAAACGGCTCCGGCAGTAATATTCAGTCAATGTCGTGGAATTTAAGCAGGCATCCTGGTATGAGATTGTCTTGCTCTCGTTTGTTGTAATTACAGCAGTGCCTTTTAGATAGTAATTCAGGCCGCCGTCTGTGTCGAGGCAGGATGAAAATGCTGAGGTGGCAAGCCCTGTCATCCGGCTTTTTTCAGCAAACATGAAGAATCCTGCTGCTGCAATTATTAAAAGAAGAAGCACGGATTCTGCAGCGACAGCTCTTGAATTCATTTTTTGCCTGAGTATGCTTTTCTATAATAAAAACTGTTTATATTCTTTTGGCTTCTTTTTTGCTGGAAAAACATTATTTAATCTTACAATAAGAGATAATAGTAACATTTAAATAGATATTATTCTTACAAAGAGAGAAATAAATAAAACAGAAAGAGAAGAATAATGCCTGAACTGCAGTTACCTGAAGAAAGAAAAAAGCTCATTGAGGCACTCGGCAGCCTGATTTCCTATGCAGAGTCGAGAGGAATCTCAAAAAATGAGATATTCAGCATTTCCCAGAAAACCTGCCTGGTGCCTGCCAAGGCATTCAGGAAACTGCCCGGGCTCGAGGCAGTAGTGAAGTATCTCAGGGAAAACTGCGGGCTTGAAAACACAGATATTGCAATTTTGCTCTCAAGGTCCGGAAAGACAGTATGGGCTTCTTATGAGAGGGCAAAAAAGGCAATGCCAGAGAAAATTTCAGAGTCCTCAGAATTTCTCATTCCTGCAGAAGAGTTCGGCAACAGGCATCTGAGCATACTGGAGAATGCGGTTTCCTACCTGAAAAATCAGGGGCTGAAAAACAGCAGGATTGCGGAGATTCTTGGAAAAGATTACAGGACTGTCTGGACAATATCGTCGAGGGCAGAGAGAAAGAATGCAAAAAAAATTGAAATTATCAACTAAAAAAAATTCAGAAAATAAAAAAGAAAAATCAAAATTAAAAGATTATTTTGTCATCTTCTTTGAAATTCAGGATTTTTTCAAAATTTTTATAAAGTATTAAGCAATATAATCAGCAAAAGAGGTGTTTGATGCAGGCAATTTTACTTTTAAATTCTGTTTCATTTCTGGCGCTCGCAGCGCTCTGCTGGGTCCTTTCCAACAGAAGCTTCAGGAACAGGAATATGCATTTTGCCTGGGCAATACTTTCTACCTCATTTTTTTATCTGGCATCAGCTGTGCTGAATGCAATCTGGGCATTCAACCTGGCAAGCCCCTCGCCTCTTGAGTCAATAATGGCCGGCTCTGCATTTGTGATGCCTGTTGCCGCGCTTCTCTCATTTGCGCTTTACAGGATAACCTCTGACAAGAAAATCCTTGTCTTCTTCTCAATATTTGCCCTCTGCCTGTTCGGCTTTGGAATGAAACCCGAAAATTTCCTTTTCATCATTATTTTTGTCTCATTCCTGCTCCTGCTGCTTATAGGAGTGAATGTAGCTATTTCAAAAAGTGCAATAGCCCATGCAAGCATCTTCATAGCTGCCTACGGAGCCACAGGCGCTGCATTCACATTCCTCTCAACCCGCATCAACCTTTCTCCCATATGGTTCATCCCGAACCTCGGAATGGCAATGGCATATTACCTTATGATTGGGCAGTGCTGCCGGCTCAATGAATCAGAGGACAAGAAACCTCATTCCGAGAGTGTATTTGCCGCATGCACACGCTATCTCATTTTTGTAATCACCCTTCTCGCATTCCTTTTCCTGAGCACAATAGCAATACATGAGATAGGGCACGGCGCTGCAGGAGCACTGTTGGGGTGTGAGACTGAGTCAGTGATTTTCAACTCACAACTTCCGCAGAATCCTTTTACAACGGTGAACTGCGCAAATGCATCAAGCTATTTAATAGTAGGCATTTCCGGAGTGATGCTTCCTTTAATATTCGGGCTGTTTCTTCTTTTCTCAGGCAGGGGATTCATCAGGAGCATCGGGCTTGAAATAATATCCATAGGAATTTTCCTGTCATACGGCGACTTGAGTATGCTGAATGTGCCGCTTTCCTACATAATACTTGCATACATCTTCGCCGTATTCTTCATGGCAATCGCGATATTGCGCCTAGGAAATTTGTATCTGAGGCGTGGCGAGAAGCAAACCAAACCAGAAAGCAAGCCACGACTTCCAGATGATAGTGCCTGACTACGGCGGCATACAGCAGGCAGCAATGTGCCCTATTACCTGTATCTTGAGGTGATTTAGTCTGTTTCTGGCCTTGCTTTTCCTGTCATAAAAATTACTATTTAATTTCTTACTTAAGAAAATAAACAAAACATTTAAATAGAAGTATATCCTAATATACAAAAAAGGTACAAAAGTATACAAATGTATACTTGAATTTAATTAATATTTAAGCAGAGGTGGTTAATTTGAGACTCAAGCAAGCAATTCAAGCATTGGCGGTCTTGGTTCCTCTGGCTTTCCTGCTCTATTTTTGGACTGCGTCCCTGCTTCTTTTCGCAGGCTCGGCATCTGCTGTTTCGTCATGGAACGTGAACGCTACGGTGAACGTGACAAATGTGCAACCTACGGTGAACAATGTTCTTTTAGATGACAACATCTCTAGTCCTTCAGACCAGATAGATCTTGTTGCAGGAGGCTTCCAGCTTGCATACTGCAATGCCACAATCAACGACACCAACGGCTACCAGGACATAATAAACGCATCTGCAGTAATATATTACTCAACTGCAACTCCGACCAGTGCCGACAACAACGAAACGCACTACACTAACAGTTCCTGCACCCTCGCAGCAGGTTCAGGGCTTTCAAGGGGTGCAAGTTGCGCATTCAACATGCGTTATTACGCAACTAATGGGACCTGGACATGCAATATGACTGTATTAGACTCTGATAATGCAAATGTCACAGGCACAGACACTGCTGTAGTTAACCTGCTTGTTGCGCTGAACATCTCAACGAGCATATTAAATTACGGAAACCTTGCTCCCCTCGCAGAATCAAGCGCTATTCCAGAGACCATAACAAACCACGGAAACGGGCAGATTGACATGGTTCTTAACGGAACCAGCATGCCGTGCAGCAGCGTAGGAACCATTGATGTTTCAGCCCAGCACTACAATGTGACGGGTACAGGCACAACCTATACCACAATGACGCCCCTGTCCAGCTCTCCAGTAACTGAGACAGCATTCAACCTCGCAAAAAGGACAGATGCATCAGGAGACACAACAAGGCTTACAAACTGGAAGATTGTGGCTCCAGTAGGAACAAAGGGAATCTGCACAGGAAACGTCACCATGGCAGTTGTTACTGGATAAATTTTTTGAATATTTTTTAATCTTATTTTTTCTAATAAAAAGCTTTAAATAAGAATTAGCCCTATTTTTCTAGCGGGATTTAATGGGCTGAAATTAAAATGCGAAAACAGAATTGTTGGATGTTTCTTATTGCAGTTCTCATTTTTTCAATTCTTATGCTAAAAAACGGCGCTAAAACTCAATACTTTAGTTTAGAGATAAAGCGCCGTTTTTGGCATCCTAAAAATCCGCGAATCAGAGAGTGTCCGGTCAAACTCCGCACTTTAGTGCGGAGTAGGACACTCTCAGCGGATTTTTATGATAATCCTCATTTCCAATGGCGTTTCTGCAGCTGCTGGAGAAGGGCAGGAAGAAATCTGATGAGTTCGAAAGCACAATCGTAGAGGAAATCAGATGAATAAATTAATTATTGTAGCATTCTGGATTCTAATAATCAGCATACTATCATTGGGAGTTTGGGCAAGCATTATCTCAGAAGGTTGGGAAAGTGATTGCACAAGCGGCGTCTGTGTTGACAAGTACTATATGGGCAGGCAGTTCTATTTCGAGAACAGCACTTGGAAAGCGATAAATAACACATTCTACTACAACGGCACTCACTGGGTGGCTGACAAAAACAATCTCAAAGTATACATTCGAGACAACATTGTTACTCTAAAGGGCGAGAATGAATCAGTAGTAACTTTCACTATCCCTTCCGCCATAAATCCAATTCTCTTTTCTGTAGCTGGAGATACTGTAACTTATAACGTTTCAACCAAGGGTGCTGTGGTGATGAGTGGAGTTTTAACTCTTACTTTGACGAGCGAGGGTCTTGAAAAGCTCCTAAGAATTGATAGTTTGTCTACTAGTGCAAACAAACCATGGGATTATTTGGAATCCATTAATAAAACCTTGTCCAAGAGCAGGTTTTTGGTTGGCGATTTGAAAATATGGTATGTTATGAGCAACAGTACTGATGTGTGGAATGTTTATTATCCAACAAGCTGGACTGAATCTTCTGGGCAGATTGGTTTTAGCATGAATAAGAGTTGGTTTCTGAACGCAGTTTTCCCAATTTTTGTTGACCCGACGATAGTTTACAATTTTACTGTGGTTAATAGCAATAAGGCTTCTTATGCTACGACTGGCGGAAGTTTGAATCCAGCTTGGGCTACGGGTTGGGCTGCTGGAACTAATGCGAGTGCTGCTCAGTATACTAATATGAGTTCGCCTGATGGAATTTTTGCGAATGTCGCCCCTAGTAACGCTCAGGCGGAGCCGTGGTGGAGATTTGAGATGAGAGCTAATGATGTCATAACTGTTTTTGATTGGCTGAGAGTTCGTTTTACTGGAAGTTACACTACTAATGGTGAGGTTGCTTATTGTTATATTGCTAATTTTAGCAGCTCAGTGTGGAATTCTTTCGGAACTATGAGTTCATCTAATGCTAATATTACTGTTAATTATACAAATGTTGCAGTTAATCAGGTTAGGAATAGTACGAGTGGCGTGGTTAGTGTTTATTGTATAGGTGATAGTTTCGATGCTGGTGAATCGATTAATGTTGATTATTTTGAGGTGATGGCAGGATACACAGTGAATGTTCCATCATTATCTGATAATATGACGAATAGTACGCAGCCATTAGCTGGCGACAGCGTCAATTTCAGCATCAGCATAAGCAGCGTTAACGCTAACGTTTCAGGGTATATTTTCAGCTGGAACGCTTCAGGAGCAGATTGCGACACGTGGGCAAACTCAACATTTACTTCAACTTCGGGAACGAGCGTGAACGCATGGAACATTAGTATTATTCCTGCAGCATGCACTGGCAAGAACATAGGTTGGATGTTTTACGCTAACAACACAGCAGGGTGGAATCAATCAGCAGTTTACAATCTGTACGTAGGCACTAATGTTGCTCCTAGCATAACAGCGCTATCTTTCGATGATGACACAGCAAGCCCCCCAAATGAGATAGACCTCGCAGCAGGCAGCACAAAATCAGTGCTCTGCAACGGCACAGTTGATGACCAGAATGGTTTTTCTGATATAGATTCTGTCTCTGCAGTGCTCTATGCCAGCGGCAACGGAACATTGCCCACAGACCCAGAAAACAACAACACCCTCTATAAGAATGCTTCCTGCACCCTCTCTGATGGTTACAGCAGCACAAAAAAGGATTTCAACTGCTCATTTCTGCTTTACTACTATGCTCAGAATGGAACTTGGACATGCAATGCAACTGTTAATGATACAAAATCAGAATCAGCAACTCTTTCTGTAACATCAAAGGTCAATAATCTTATTGCAATAAATATTTCATCAATGGAAATAAATTACGGAAATCTCGCGCCAGGCGCAACCTCTCCCTCTTCAATTGTTTTTTACATCACCAATTTTGGAAACACCCAGATTGACTTATCATTAAACGGCACAAACATGAGCTGCGGTGCAGGCATGATTATTGCTTCAGCAGAACATTATAATATAACAGGAACTGACCAGGCATACGCCCAGATGAGGGCGCTCTCAAACTCAGAATTCCTCGCATCTGACTTCAACCTTGACAAGAAAGTCACGTCAAATTCCAACAGGACAACCTATTGGCGCATCCAGGTGCCGCAGGCAGTCAAGGGCAGTTGTACGGGAATTATAAGTATCTCAGCCCAGCAGGGCTAGTAATGTTTAAATAATAATCAACAAAAAGAGTGAGTGAGAATGAACATAAAGAACGGCGCAGCAATATTCTTTTCAGCACTTGCACTAATCCTGCTCTCTTCCAGCACCATAGCAACCCTGGGAGTTAGCCCTGCTACCATCACATTTCCAAACATGCTCAAGGGCGGTTTTTCCCAGAGGGCTATACTAATCAGCACTCTCTCTGATTCAATGATTGTTGACCTAACCCTCGGTGGCAATATAGCTTTGTGGATAAACTTCTCTGAAAACGGAATCGCTGTTGCAACAAACAGGACAAAATCAGTCTATGTAATAGTAAGGCCTCCCAATGACATTGCCAACGGCAACTATTCGGGCTACATAACAGTTACAAGGCGCTCAGCTAATGCATCAGGGCAGATTACAGGAATGGGAAATGTTGTAATAATGAGCATCAAGGTGCCTGTTAACGTTGAAATAACTGATAGGCAGATAATTGGCTGCACTGCCTACTCCTTCTCAGTTGACAGCGTAGAACAAAATAACCCCAGCAAGCTCCACGTCACGATAAGAAACGAGGGCAATGTAAGGATAAGCGCTTTCATAAAGATTGACATCTGGGACCGGGAGCAGCAGAACATTGTGAAATTCTTTGACTTTACAACTCAATCCCTGCTTCCAAGCATTGAGCAGCAGTTTGAGTTTACGCTTCCAGTAGAAGACCTTCCCTTAGGGCAGTACTGGGCTGACATCTCTGCAGGCGAATGCCACTCATCTGATGTTGTGACTTTTGACATCCTTGAAAAGGGAGCGCTTTCATCAATGGGCAAGCTCATCCAGATAACAAACCCTCCCTGGATATCTGTGGGGCAGACCGCAAAGATTGATGCGGTCTTCAGGAATGAAGGCAAGAAAGACGTCACAGCGAGGTTCAAGGGCACCATATCCTATAATGGGCAGATAGTTTCTGTTCTGGAATCAGACGCAATAACTGTTCCCGTAGGCCAGACAGTGTCCCTTACAACTTTCTTCAAGCCAGAGCAGCCGGGTAGGTATGTTATTGAGGGCAAGGTATACTATGACAAGAAGCTGACATTCCCCTCATCATCAATACTGAATGTCACAGAAAGCAAGGGCGCTGGATTCAGCATATTCACCCTGCTCTACATTCTGATAGCTGCGGGAAGCCTCTTCTTCCTCTTCGCAATCTTCAGGAAGAGAAGAAAGCATAAAAGATTTTAGACTATGCTTTTTCAATATTTTTCATTTCATTAAAATTTTATTAAATCTTAATATCTTTTTGATAAGTGAACATAGGTGTCCAGTATTTTCAGCTGGTATTCAGCGCCTCCTGTGAGCAGCTGCGGCCTTCTTACCTGCTTCAGGAAGTATGACATTCTCATCTCCCTGTGGACTGCAAACTCAGAAATCTTGAGCTTTATTGCGCCTGCCTCCAGAGTTTTCTCAATCTCAGTTGAGGCATCCTTCTCAATCTCAATCTCGCCCTCTATCTGGGCATTTAATTGGAGCGGTTCTTCTATCATAAGATTATACAGTGATGCTGCCCCAACATTTCTTGCAATAAGCTCTACCTTGAAGAGTCCCGCCTTCTCTTTTGTTATTGCCCTTCTTATGCTCAGGGGACCGCGCCTCTTGGCAAAATCCTTTATGACCCTCTTTCCAAGCATGAATGATGAGAAAATTATTGCTGCTGCGAAGAACAGCCCCAAAAACAGCGATACATTCATTATTCTCTGGGGGAACTGGCGCTCCGGCTTCTTCAGGGCTTCAAGCGTTATGCTATAGTTGCCCTCTGTCCTGTTGTTGTAGGCAATGCTTATGTCAGGAACGCTGTCCCTGTTTATGTCAGCCAGCACATCCGCGGGCTTCCTGAAAAGGAAGCCGGGCCCGTCAAAGAATCCAATATACATTGATTCCCCTGTGAGTTGCGTGAGTGTGAGGAAATAGTTTGTGCCCTCATATGTGAAGAACCAGATAGGGCCCTTGTACATCGTCACATTGAAGATGCTCTGGTCCTTGAAGTTTCCGATATAGATTATCTGAGCCCTGCTGAAAATTGCTAATTCTTCTGGAGTGAGCTCCCTGACAGGTGTCTGGTTTGTCATGTTCTTCTTTTCTTCTTTCTCCGCAGGGGCAGGAGAGGGGCCCCCTCCTTCGTTTGGATAAATGGTTCTGGAAATAACATTGAGAATGAAGATGTCGTGAGTAGCATTGCAGCTGTCAAAGGCAACTATTGTTATGATAAAAGTGCCTGGAGTTGAGAGAAGAGTTGAGATTATTCCTGTTGTTGAGTTTATCTCAAATATTGGGCTGTTATCCGAGAATGTAATAAAATCATTTTCTAGGTCAGAGGCCAGCACTTGGTAGCGGAAGTAATCATTTTGAAATATGGTTATTTCTCCTATAGGTGTTATTTCAGGGGGGCTGTTGCCGACGCAGTACCTAAACTTGAAGAAGTCGCTCCAGTTGCCGTAGCTTTCATTGTCAAAGCCCCTGACCTGCCAGAAATAGTCGGAGTGAATGTATGTGATATTGGGCGTGTGGTTTGTCCTTTCAATTTCTTCAGGTATTTCACTGATATTGTAGGCAATGTTGGTAAAATTTTCATCAGTTGCAAGCATGAAATTGTATGTTACAGGGTCGTTGTTCAAGTCCTTGGAATTGTTCCAGACAAATGAGAGCGGCTCATCCTCATAAATTGCAGAGTTGTTCTCCGGGCTTATGAGCGCCTGATTTGTCGGCGGGACATTTTCAACAGTCACCTGCGAGACAGCGAACCCTGTTTTTTCAACGCCCTTCAGAAGGAACATGGCTCCTCCTATAAAAAGCACTGCCAGCGCCAGAAACAATGGAATCCTGCTCTTCAAATCAGACATCTTGCTTACCTAATCCTGCCTAAAAGGGCTTTCTTGACTATTGAGAACGCCCTCCTGCCTGCTCTGCCTTTATCTCCTCAAGCCGCCTTATCTCTGATATTACAATGCCCCTCTGCGCTTCAGACAGCTCCTCAAAAGGCATCGTCCTCAAGCTTGCCAGCACGTCGTCTATGGATTTCTGGCTCACATATGCTTTGCTTTCCTGCTGGGATTCAAGGGCGCTTCTGCTTTCTTTTGCAGTATCTGCAAAACCTTTCTCTCGTGCATTTTCCCCTATCAGCCCGCTCTCGTCATCAATCATGCTGTCTATCTTGCTGCCTGAGGAGAACGCATCCTTCCTCTGCTTTCCCATCCTGAAGTAGTATGCCGCAAGTATGCCCAAAACCAGCATTCCAATTATTATCCCGATGTATTTTGCATTTGATTTTATTGTTTTAGCAACTGCGTTTCCAGTCGCAGGGCTCGGGCTTCCATTCTGATTCTCCATCAGCACTGCCTTTATTCCTGAAAGGTCTGACTCAGACGCCTTCCCTTTTATCACATATTCTATTGTCGTGCTCTGCCCTGATGAGGAAGCTGAGTAGGGGAAGCTTACGACAGGGTCGTTCTGTATCACGCTGTAGCCCGCTGTTATGAAATCAATATTTGAAGTGTCCTCTGCAACGCTCTTTGGAATCAGTATCACAAGGGTGCTGTCATTCACCTGCTGATTTGCAGTTATCTTCTCATTGATGAAAGTGAAATACTGCGTTGAGGTCTCATACACAGCGCTTACAAGCTTTCCTGAGACCTTCTGGCTTATGGCTGATTGTGCGGCATTTACATTTTTCAGGTAATTCAGGTCTCCTGAATTTTGCGGAGATGCCTTTGAAATTGCAGAGGCGATGTCCTCGCCGCTCGCCTGCACGCTCGTCGGGCTGTACTCTGTCACTTTCACATCCAGAGGCACAGAACTCTCTATTGACCTTATTGCAAGCTCCTGCCTTGCAACCTCTGAATTTATATCTGAGTCATCGCCTGAGCTTGACTTGAGGGCATTGAGCGAATCATATATGTTCTGAAGCCGCGTTTTTGCGTCGCCCGCATCCTGCAATATTCCTGTTGCCTCTATGGCATCCCTATCTGAACTGCTGGAAATTGCGCTTATCCTCTGGCTCACTGTTTCTATTGATGATTCTGCAAGTGCCATTGCCCTATTTATGCTCTTCAACGCCTCAGGCGAAATCTGGCTTGAGTTTGAATCCGACTTCATTGAGACAGCAGAAACCTCATTTGAGAAGCTGCCCTCATTTCCTGCCTGGTCCACAGCAGAAACTGCATAATAATATGTCTTGCCCTGGCTTACCTGCCTGTCAGTGAATGAGGAGGCGTTGCTAGAATTTGTGTAGAAATCCATAAGGGTTACCCCTGCAGAGCCCGCCCTGTAAATGTTGAATTCCGAGAGCGCCTCCCCGTCATACCTTATCATTAGCCCTATGCTTCCGTCGGGGTTTGAGAAGGCGCTTATTGTCGGCTGAGCAGGAGGCACAGTGTCAACCAGGAAAAGTTTTCCAGAGGTTATCAGGTTGCCTGTCTGTCCGTAATAGTCGGTTCCACTAAATGAAAAGGAGCCAACCTTGTCTCCGGCATCAGGCGGAATTATAAGATAGCCCTTCCATGTGCTTCCCGAGCCCACAAGCTCTATGCTGCCTGATGTGCCGCCAATATTGTAATTTAGTTGAGGAGTTGGTATTACGCTCCTTGATGTGATAAGGGTTATCTGGTAGAGTCCTGCCTTCAGCGGGCTGGGGCTTGAAAAGTCAACATCGGCAGAAACAGGTATGCTGACTGAGAAGTTTATTGAATAACCCTCCGCCATTCTGTTACCATAGATATCTGTGCACATTACAGTGTAGTAGTGCATTCCCTCTGAAAGCCCCTGCAGCAGCACCTGATGATTGAGCCCGTTGCTTGTGGAAAGTGAGATGGGAGTTGAGTTTGAGGAGTTGTAGACACAGCTCGCCATCTCATCTGTCGACACATAAAGCGTTGTGTAATCAGCGGGAATGGAATATTCCGGGCCGTAGTCAGTTATTGTCGGCGCTGTAGTATCGTAAACAACCCCTGTGTTTGTAACAGTTGTTGCTGCATTTGTTGCAGCATCTGTTGCATCAAAAGTTACAGTATATGTTGAGCCGTCAACAAGAGATATTCCTGTTAATGAACCTTCTACAATTGAGTGTGCACCACTTGTTAAATCTCCAACAGCAAGAGCGTATGTGTATGTTGTACCAATATCAGATCCTGCAGTTGATGTGAATTTTATTATACCACTTGCAACAGCTTCACTTAAAGTATAACCAACAGTAAATCCTGCTTTAATGTGAACGTTTGTTGCAGGAGAGGTTGAGGAAATTACTGGTGCTGTGGTGTCTACAATAATTGCGCTGCCGTCTGCGATTGTTGTTGCTGGAAGAGCTACTATAACATCGTTGTTTGCTGCATCTTTAATTGTTCCGCCATTGAGTGTGATTCCTGTTGAGTCTAAATCAGCGCTCGTGTCTCCTGCTCCGATTGTATAAGTTCCGTCTGCTGTAGTTGATGGACCAAACGCCGATATTGAAACTACTTTAGCTGTATCAAGCGTCACATCAAGTGTTCCGCCAGCCAGTGTAACTGCTTCAGAGAATGTTACACGCACATTGATCGAGTCACCTGCATTGTAAAAACCGTCAGCTGTGGTAGAAGTTATGCTGGAAATTGAGATGTTTAAGGGTTCTCCAAATGCTGCAACTGGGAATATTAAGAGGGCAAGGGCAAGCGCAAGTATTCCAAAAATCCAGGAGTTATCACGCGCTCTCATTTTTTTCTCAGCTCGAGAGCGAGCTCCTCCCTTATCTCTTTTTTAATATCATCAATCCTGGCATTATTTGAAGAATATGAGAGCCACTTCTTCCTGACAATGCTTCTCACTTCCTCGCTTATGCTGAGGTAGTGCGCCTTTTTGGCAAGCCCCTCAAGCCGCTCTGCAAGGGAGGAGGGAATCCTGACGCTGACTATGCTATTTGCCAGCGCTCTCGCCCCCTGCCTCAAGCACAAATTCCCGCAGAAAATCTCTGATCGCTTCTGACCTTGAAGAATATATCCCCTGCTCAACAAGAGAATCAAGCCACCTGATTATCTTATCAGGAAGCCTGATGTTAAGCATCTCTGTTTCGGCAATGTTTGCTTTTCCCATCAAAATACCGGCCGGAATGTTGTAATTAAAATGTATACTAGTGTAATATAATTGTTTATTTATAAAGCTTTCTAAAATTACTATATATTCAAAATTTTTTATTCATAAATTAAAAACAGCTGGCTAAAGAAGATGTAATAAGTTTGTAAGACAAATGATTATTTATATAATACTTTTGACTTTGCTGAATTTCAGCTGACAAAAACATATAAATAGGACAAGCCGGAAATAGAAACACATGGCAAGCCCGGTATTTGAAGCGATAGCCACTCTTGTAGGCTGCACAATAGGAGCAGGAATTCTTGGAATACCTTATGTTGTATCAAGGGCGGGCTTCCTGACAGGCGCGGTATGCATAATTGTGCTGGGAGCAATGATTATGATGCTGAATCTCTTCACCGGAGAGATTGTGCTGAGAACAAAGGGGGAGCACCAGCTTTCTGGATATGCTGAAAAATATCTCGGAAGGAGCGCCAAAAGAGTGATGGCTGCTGCAATGATATTCGCAATCTACGGAGCAATGCTTGCTTACATAATTAAGACAGGGGACATTCTTGCAATGTTCCTTGGAGGGAGCGCATTTGTCAACAGCATATTATTTTTCTCAGTAATAGCGCTTTTGATCTATCTCGGGCCGAAGATTATAGAAGAATCAGAAACATTCATGGTGATATTCTTCATAGCCATGGTAGCTCTCATATTCGCCTTTTCGCTGGGAAAGATAAACCCCGCAAACCTCTCTGAATTCTTCCCTTCAAAACTCCTTGTTCCTTACGGAGTGGTGCTTTTCGCCCTGATGGGAATGGTTGCCATACCTGAAATAAAGGAGGAAATAAGGGGCAATGAAAAGTCATTGAAAAAAGCCCTGATTATCGGCTCAATAATTCCAATAGTGGTTTATTTCATATTTGCACTAAGCGTTGTCGGAGTTGCCGGGATAAACACAAGCGATGCATCTGTGAGCTCAATCTGGCTTCATATGGGAAATATTCCGGGAATTGCAGCAGCAGTTTTTGCTGTGCTGGCAATGTCAACCTCATTCCTTGCGCTGGGGCTCGCCCTTCAGGAGATGTACATATTTGACTACAAGAAGGACCGGCTATTTTCCTGGTTCATAACCTGCTTTGTTCCCCTGGGAATGTTCCTTCTGATAAAGAACTTCATAAGGGTGCTCTCAGTGACAGGGGCTGTTGCCGACGGGACAATAGCAATACTGCTTGTGCTGATTTACATTGCCGCAAAAGAGAAAGGAAACAGGAAGCCCGAGTATTCATTGAGGTTCTCCAAGGCCACAAGCGTTGTGCTTCTGCTCATACTCATCCTAGGGCTCGTATATGAGGTACTGAGCCAGGTTGGAATAATAAAAGTATAGGACTATTTTTTCTTATCTGAGAAGATAAATATAAAAAATAAGGTAAGCACCAACCCAACTGCGAAGCCGAGGATTATGTAATTCTTATATAACACAATGAAGGACTTTGCCTTTTCAAGTACAGATTCAGATGAACCAGTTAAATTTGAGAGCGCGCTTTTGTTTAGGGCCTGATTTGTCTTTGGTACAGTCGCATTCTTGCTAATAGTTGTATTCTGAGCGACCGTTGCATTCCTAGGCACAGTTACATTCTTGGATGCGTTTGTCTCGTTTTTAACAGCAGGAGCAGGCCTGAATCTGAGAAAGAAGGCAACAGTTTTCTTATAGCATTTTGATGCAAATGATGCTATACTTTTACCTGCCTGTGAAAAAAAGGATATCACTTCCTGCCCTGCCTTTGGAAATACAACAAAAAGCAGGATTGCTGCAACTGCAACAACTGCGATTATTGCAAGGATTATTATCAGCCACTTCAGCCAGCAGGGAAGCTTTTTCCTCTTTGCGACAATGCGCCTGTAATATCTTGAGGGCTGGGACTTTGCCTTTGCCATCTTCAGAAGTTTCCTCTTTTCTGAAATGCTCTTGTAGTATGGCTTCTTCCTCATTTCCATCAGGGCTTTTCTGCGCTCAATAATTGTGTGCACTTCATGCTTTTTCCTGCTGCACCAGTCCGCAATCCTGCGCCAGTTTTTCTTCAGCAGCAATATGATAATCAGGAGCACCAGAAGCGCAAGGAGCACAAAAATCACTATCTTCACTATCTTCAGGTTTGCCAGCAAGAAATCCTTAATAGCCTGCATAAGCGGCTTTTTAGGAGGCAGGCAGCTTGACACCTTGAAGCCAAAAGGTATTTTTGAGATGAGCTGCGTTGCATCTGACTCAACAGAGAGATAACTTTTGTAATTTCCCGGCTTCAGGTTTGAATAGGATAGCGTGATGTTCTTTGTTTCTCCATGGAGAAGCGCTGCTTCTTTCAATGAGAGGGCGCCTTTGCCGGAAATGTTGAGCGCTGAAACCTTGTAGTATTCAAGGAATGAGCCGGGGTTTGTTAGATTGAAGCTGAAGGATATTGAATCATTTGCGCAGAAGCTTGAGGAGAGATTCTTTGAGTTAAGCACAAGATTATAATAAGGGAAAACCTGGACTTCCTGCGAGAGTATCTTTTCCTCGTAGAGGGTCTCAAACCTCATTTTCAGGGAATACTGCCCTGAGGTCTGGCATGACGGGGAAATGAAAACATAAATCTCCTTTGACTGGCCGGGAAGCAGCATGAAATTCTCCTGCGAAAGGCTTGCAAATCCAGAAGCAGTTCCGGATGATGTGACCCTGAATGTAAGTGGCTGCGCCTGGAGGTTCTTGACATAGATTATGTCAGTATACTGGGTGCATGCAGAAATCTTTAGCATGGAATTGTTTGCATAGGCATAGAACCCGCTGTAATCAGCCCTTGCTGAAAAAGAGAGCAATATTACAAGAGCGAAAGCCAGTGCAAAAAGTTTATCCGCGCCTTTCATCAACAGCACCCCCTAAAAATAAATGTTAAAAAAAAATAAAAAAGGGCTTAATAGTAGCTCTGGCCCTCTTCCTTCTTCTCTTCCTTGCCCTCGGATTTCCTGAACGCAAGGACAATTCCGAGTATCAGGAGCACTACAACGAGGACAACAAGCCCTATCTCAAGTCCCTTCTTGACTCTGTCCCATGAAGCAAATGCCGGCTTTCCTGAGACAATTGCTGAAACAGGTATCTGCTTTGTCTGCCCTGCTGCATTGACGTTTATGTTGAACATGTGCTGCCCCTCTGCTGCTGTGCTCTTGGGAACAACATACACATAAACTGTCTGCGCATCTCCTGGTGAGAGTATCAGCACGCTTGAAGGCGAAACCTGCGTGTTTGCCCAGTCGTCTGCATTGCTAACTGTTACTGAGTAGGTCTGCGCTGAAGTGCCGTCATTCTCTATAAGCACAGGGTATGATATTCCTGGGCCCGGCCTTGTGACTGTCTGGCTGTAGCTTCCCACAACGATTGTGCTCTTCTCTGTGGGCGCAGTTGCATTTGCCGCGCAAAGCTCTCCTGCTGCGATTGTTATTATCTTGTCAAAGGATGTGTCTTCATATCCATCAGCATAGCTGATTGCGGTGTGCAGGGTGTAGTCACCGGGCTTTGCGCATGCCGGAAGCTTGAGGTATATCTCCTCTGAGGACTTTGAGTCGCCGGAATCAAGCTCATCAATATATTCTGAGCCAGAAACCCCGAGCTCCGGGATTGAGATAGTTATTTTTATCCCATCCTCGTCCTTTGCCCCCATATTCTTTATCCTGGCTATTGCAAGGAGCGCCTTGCCTGCCTGTATCGGGCTTCCTGGGCTGAGGATTACGTCCTTTATCACGACATCGTGCCTGGGCTGTGTTATGTGAAGGCTGTAGAGCCCCTCAAATGCAGGGCCTGTCCTTGTCCCTACCCTGACTCTCAGGTCATAATAGTCCTTCTGCACGTTTTCCGGAACCTTTATTGTAAGATCCTTATAGATGGTGTCTCCGGCATCCATGTCAAATATGGGAGTTGCATCAGAGAGCGAATCGTAGTTGGAATATTCGTATCCGAGAATCGCGCCGTCAACTTCCACATTGCTTTCTGAGTTGTCTGCCTGGAGCTTTACCCTTATGTTCAGTGTCTCTCCTCTTTCAACAACAAGGTTGTCGCCTGGCTGGTAAACGTCGCCGTTTATCTTAACCTGGGTTACCTCAGGCAGGGCTGAAACCATTGCTGTTGCAAGTATTGCTACAACAAACACCATTAACCAATAATTTTTCATTTTTCCTTACCCCCATTTTGTTTATATAAATATCAAAGCGGCGCAAAACGCGAGTTTTCCGCTTCTAGTGTGTAACCGTCTCGCATATATAAATCTTTCGATTTTTTTGTTATGCTTGAGTGGTTACAAAATTACCCTGTTGGGAATCACACCTTACAATAGTCAGGGCATCTCCCGCAGCTCCTGCTCACTGTAATCTCTCTGTATTTCACGCGCCTGTAGTCGTCGTTTATTGTGAACCTCACATCGTAGGTTCCCTCAGGAGTGTCATCAGGTATTCTCATAATGAGGAGCTGTGAAATATCATCCCTTGAATTCACGTCGATGGGCCCGATTCTGGACCTGAGCCCGAGGTCAGGTATGACTGCTGTTATTGTTATGCTGCCATCCTTATAGCTGTAATATCCAACCTGGAGTGAAGCCATAAGCTCCCCGCCGGGCTGGACGCAGTCATCATTTATTATCCTTAATGAATCAATATTAATTTGGGTTTCTGGGAGGGTGCATCCAGTCCAGAGGCCCCATTTAAAGTTTGACATGCATGTCCTCTCATCCTTTCCAGAGTAGCCGTTTATTGTGCAGTCGCGCTCCTGTGTCTCACCGGGATAACATTCTCCCTCACCAGTACAGTTTCCCCAGAGCTGCCAGGAGCATGAATCGCTGCAGCTCCTGGTTTTAGTGCCTGTAAGCATGAAGCCACATCTTTCGGTCTGGACAGTGCCAATGCTGCATTCGCCCTCTCCGGAGCAGGCGCTCCAGTTGCCCCACTGATAATTACTTTTGCAGATGCGCTGGCTTGTGCCGCAGTTTCCGCAGGTTTTATTTTCAACTGTTCCTGCAGGGCATTCCCCCTCGCCAGTACAATTGCTCCATTCGCTCCATGAGCAGGAGGCAGTGCATGCCCTTGTCTGGTAGCCGCCTAATCCGCAGCTCCTGTTGTCTATTTCTCCAATAGTGCAGGATGCACCGCACCCTGACTTGTCGCAGGTTGAAGTCACAGCCAAAGAACCCTGAGTACATGAATCAGTTGCCTCACTGCACGAAGATATAAATGAAGAGCGATAATCCCAAGTCAATGGATTTCCATCGGGATTATTATTGCATGTTGAAACCCCTGCTATGTTGAATGCAGAGCAGTCAACAGGAGTCCCAGCAACGCAGCTGCCGGCTGAGCAGGACTCAACACCATTGCAGAAAAGCCCGTCATTACAGTTTCTTACAAGAACAGGGGTTCCGGATGCGCACCTGTTTGAGATGCAGACGCCGCTTGAGTGGAAAACCGAGCTTCCGCTGCAGAAATCATAATCAAGATTGCTGCAATCAGAATTGACACTGCATTCGCCGCATCTTGAATCATTTCTGATTACAACAGGCGCACCACATGCACTATTTGTGCAGGTGCAGCCTCCTATGCACGAATTCGCAACATCTGAATAATCATAATAATCTCTCCCAACGCAGCTGTCAAGATAATCGCACTCTGTAGCAGCACAAGGATGACTTGAATCGCACTCGGCACCACAATTACCCACACTGCACGAATAAGAAAATGAATCATAAGAGCAGCCACAGGCAGAATTGCAATTGCCATAAGAATCCCTTGAACCATAAAGCTTGCCCAAGCACTGATGATTTGACTGCAAGCAATAATTATTATTTACAGTGTTCGGAAACTCACACTGCTCACCAAAATTAATCACACCATTTCCGCACGTTGGCTGAGGAACGCACCTTGCATCATTATATATTATCTGAGAAGGCGTTGAGCTGCACGAATTATGACTACAATCACAACCAGCACTACACAAATTAAAAACATCAGAATAATCATAATAATTATTCCCAACACAACCATCCTTATAATCACAATCAGTTACAGAACAAACATGCGTTGAATCACACTCAGCACCACAATTACCAACACTGCACGAATAAGAAAATGAATCATAAGAGCAGCCGCAGGCAGAATTGCAGTTTCCGTATGAATCCCTGCTGCCATATAACTTATTAGAACACTGATGATTAAACTGAGGGCAGTAATTGTTATTCACGGTATTCGGAAACTCACACTGCTCGCCAAAATTAATCACACCATTTCCGCACGTTGGCTGAGGAACACATCTTGCATCATTGTGATATATTGTCGGATTAGAACATGAGTTGGCAGTGCAGGTGCAACTTGAAGTGCATGAATTCAAAACATTGCTATAATCATAATAATCATTTCCCCTGCAGCCATCAAGATAATTACACTGCGTAGCAGGGCAGGAATGGCTTGAATCGCACTCAGCACTGCAGGATGAGATGCTGCATGCGCTTGAAATAAATGAGCTTCCAGCAGTGCATGAATCAGTTGCCTCACTGCACGAAGATATAAATGAAGAGCGATAATCCCAAGTCTTTGAGTTGCCGTCAGGATAGTTAAAGCATGTTGAAACCCCTGCTATGTTGAATGCAGAGCAGTCAACAGGAGTCCCAGCAACGCAGCTGCCGGCTGAGCAGGACTCAACACCATTGCAGAAAAGCCCATCATTACAGTTCCTGATTGTGGTGATGCTGGAATAGCACAAACCCGTCTGACAATAACCATCCTGCTTCTTGAGTGTTGAACCCTCGCAGAAATTTCTGTCAAGAGAATTGCAGTTCTGCATAAGAGAAGCTGAACCAGAAATACACACATGATTTACGCATTTCCCCTCAACATGAAAAACAGAATCCCCGCTACAATAAGTAGAATCCAACCTATTGCAATCAGAATCTATGTAGCACTCATAATAAACACACCTGGCATCACTATAATAAATTGTAGGACTTCCGCAAGCAGTATGCGAGCACTCGCAGCCAGAACTGCACGAATTAAAGACATCTACATAATCATAATAATCATTCCCAACACAACCATCCTTGTAATCGCAATTAGTCATTGGGCATGCATTCATCGAATCGCACTCTGCGCCGCAATGCCCAATACTGCACGAATAAGAAAATGAATCATAAGAGCAGCCGCAGGCAGAATTGCAATTCCCATAAGAATCCCTTGAGCCATAAAGCTTGCCCGAGCACTGATGATTTGACTGCAAGCAATAATTATTATTCACCGTATTCGGAAACTCACACTGCTCACCAAAATTAATAACACCATTACCACAACTAGGCGGAGAAACACACCTGGCATCACTATAATAAATTGTAGGACTTCCGCAAGCAGTATGCGAGCACTCGCAGCCAGAACTGCACGAATTAAAGACATCTACATAATCATAATAATCATTCCCAACACAACCATCCTTGTAATCGCAATTAGTCATTGGGCATGCATTCATCGAATCGCACTCTGCGCCGCAATGCCCAATACTGCACGAATAAGAAAATGAATCATAAGAGCAGCCGCAGGCAGAATTGCAATTGCCATAAGAATCCCTTGAGCCATAAAGCTTGCCCGAGCACTGATGATTTGACTGCAAGCAATAATTATTATTCACCGTATTCGGAAACTCACACTGCTCACCAAAATTAATAACACCATTACCACAGACAGAGATGGGCTTGCAGCCCTTAGAAGGGTCATTAGCATCCACACGAGTATAACCTGATTTACAATCGCAATAAGCCCCAGAAACAGAATCCTTACAAGTCATATTCAACACAAGCCCTTGATTAGGATATCCCCTCCCAGTTTCTATCTGAACACAACTCAAATCCACTGAACCGCAAACCCCGCCTTTGCAATAACGCGAAGTTACAGTATCAGCATTAGCACAACTACTAAAAACAGGGCTATTACCCTGCACAGTGCAATTTGTCCCGTGAAACCTTGTAACACCCATAGAAGTAGTAGAACTAGCAGAGCAAGAAGCTATCAAAGTGTGCTTGCAACTGCAATTACTTAAATCACAAGTATCAACTGTATTAGAATTAAAATCATTACAATCAGAATCAACACCACACTCAGCACCGCAATTACCAGCACTGCACGAATAAGAAAATGAATCATAAACACACTGACAAGCGGAACTGCAGTTACCATAAGAATCCCTTGAGCCGTAAAGCTTGCCCGAGCATTGATGATTAGACTGCAAACAATAATTATTATTCTTTGTCAATGGAAGCTCGCACTGCTCGCCTGAATTAATGATACCATTGCCGCATGTGGATGAGGCGCCTACTGATGACGCAGAGAGTGCAAACAGTGCAACTATTACAAAAATTCCTATCAAAAATATCACGTTCCTGTAAGTGCCTTTCATGATTATCACCTAATAATTATGGCTGTTCGTGCAGATGTCCTCGTTGGGATGCCTTGCCTGGTAGTCCCTTGCAACTATCTCAACTACCCTCTTGAGCTCGTTAAAGTAGTCCTTGTCTTTATAGTGAAGAGTAATCGGTCCTTTTTCAAGGTTGAAAGTGAGAGACCCTGTGCTGTCGGGGTTTTCTTGAAGTTTTACAGTATAACCTTTCTGGCTGTTGAACTCGCCATTGGCTAAGTCAGAGTCAACAAGCTTTTTCAGATAGCTCTTAAATTGGGAGGAACTCTTTCCCTCATATTCTATGCTCTTTCCAACAGCATATGTGAAAACCTGAGTTCTCGGCTGGATTCTGTAATCGCCCTCGCCTTCAATTATGGCTTTCACCAGGTTATAATTAAGTGTCTGCCCATCTTTCAGGTTTGAGAATAACTTTTCAACCCTGCCTTCTGAATCTTCTCTCACTTTGCTCTCAAGTTCTGAAGCGTGTTCTGGAGTGATTTTTGCAAATCCGTAAACTGTTTTTCCATCCTTGCCCTTGATTTCATAAATCAGGTTGAAAGGTCTGCTGTCATTCATGAACATTGCTGAAGCTGCTTCTCCATTCTCAAGTTTGCCGTCATATAGAATTTGATTTATGTTAGATAATTCCTTGAAATTAGCAGTTAACTGCTTAACATAATCTCCTGAGAGGAAGCTCTCAATTACCGGAGAGTCCCTGCTGTAAGAGTCCAGTTCTTCTGGAGAAAGCTCATTTTTTACGCTCCATCCGTTGTCAAACTGATTAAGAGTTTGCTCGAGGGGGCTTTGCGGTGTCTGAACCTGCTGCTCTATTTTTGTCCATTCTTGCATGTTTTTATAATGGTATTTTTCCCTAATTTTTTGCACAGAACATGTTCCAATCACTCCCACAGCAACAGCTGCGCTAAGGGCTCCTGCTATTATGCCAATTCTTATTGCTCTTATTTGTTTAGGCGTTTTTTTAGCAACCCAATTCATGAAACTCATGAAACGCACCCCCAATAAGTTACCACTAAGCAATAGAAAATATATTGGGTATATAAACCTTTCGCTCTGTTACTACTAAAAAGATCATAAAAATCCGCTGAGAGTGTCCTAGTCCGCACTAAAGTGCGGAGTTTGACCGGACACTCTCTGATTCGCGGATTTTTAGGATGCCAAAAACGGCGCTTTATCTCTAAACTAAAGTATTGAGTTTTAGCGCCGTTTTTTAGCATAATATCATTTAAAGTGAAGAAAGAAGGGAAAAAATTATAAAATGCAGACAAAAATGAAGGAATTGATGATAACTGTAATAGGCGCTGGCCCTTCCGGCAACTATTTTGCGTATCTTCTCTCAAAAAAGGGCTACAAGGTGCAGGTGTTCGAGGAGAACAGCAGGATTGGGGTGCCTGTGCAGTGCACAGGGCTTATTTCAGAGGAGATAAACCGGATTGCAAGGCCTCCCAGGGAATGCATTCTCAACCGGATAAAAAAAGCGAGGATAATCTCTCCGGGAAAGGTAGAGGCGAGGGTTGAGCTGAAGGAAAACATCATAGTGGACAGGGCTGCATTCGACCTCTCGCTCTCTGAAAAGGCAGCGCTCGAGGGCGCTGAATATTATCTCAGCACCAGGTTTGAAAAACTTGAGCGCGCAGGCCGGGGATATCTTCTCAGGATGCACGGGAAGGGGCAGTCGACTTTTAGGTCAGATTATGTCATCGGCTCCGACGGCCCGCTTTCAACTGTTGCAAAGGAAGCGGGGATGTACGGCAACAGGAAGTTCTTCACAGGAATGCAAATAACTGCAAAATACAGCAACAGCAACGAGATTGAGTTCCACCTGCAAAAGGGAGGAATCTCCTGGATTGTTCCTATTGACGAGGAAAGCGCCAGAATTGGGGTTGCTTTTGAGAAAGATGCCAATAAGGAATTCAATGCTTTTCTAAAAAAGGTTTTCGGGGATAAATACAGAAAGAAATCTTCTGAAAAAAGGGTGGCCGGGCTGATTCCAAAATTTTCCCCCTTCCAAAGAGTGGAGAAGAGGAGCATATTCCTTCTCGGGGATGCTGCAACCCAGGTCAAGGCAACCACAATAGGTGGGATTGTGCCTGGCATGAAGGCAGCAGAGGCGCTTTCAGCGGCCATACAGGGCGGGGCAAGCTATACAATAAGGTATCTTGCAAAGGTCTTTCCGGACCTGTATGCATCTTTTGTCGTCAGGAGGATAATTGACAGGTGCAGTCCTGATGAGATAGACCGGCTTGTCACCCTGATGGGTGAGAAAAAGGTGAAGGACTTGCTGCTCGCGAACAGCAGGGACAGGATGCTCCCCCTGGGGCTCAAGGCAATGGCCAATGAGCCGAAACTGCTGTATTTCTTGAAGAGGATTTGATGCTGAAATTTTTAATAATGTTTATAAATATAATGCTGTTTTCAAAAGTATCTAGTGGGGTGCTTTAATGGAAGAGGATAATAATAATGATAATAATAAGGTTGTCGAGGCAGAAATAATTTCTGATTCTAAAGAAAACGAAGAGAAAGAGGAAAGCAGGGAGCCGGAGGAAAAGGCAGAAGAGAAAGAAGAAAAAGAAGATAAAAAGGAAGAGAAAAAAGAAAAAAGAGAGGAGAAAAAGAGAAAAGCCGGGCTTTTTGCAAAGAAGCACGAGGAAGAAAAAGAAGAGGATGAAGTGGAAGTGAGAATAGACTGGAAGAAGGCAGCAAAGATGTTTGATGCGCGCTGGCTCTGGGTTCTCCTCATCTTGATACCAATAATTCTCACAAGTACAATAAGGATTCAGCCGAACACCCTCGCAATAACTCAGGACTGGGCAACAGGCACAGTTTATAATGTTTACAAGAATTCCATCGCCCAGCAGGTCAGTTCAATGTATCCAAACCTGCCTGACGCCAACAAGCAGACCCTTGTGGACCAGCAGTTCAAGGCATACCTGAAAAGCAATTCTGCAGCAATAGACAACCAGATAAAGCAGACAGCCGCCTATTTCAAGTCAAAAATGCAGTATGATGTAAACGGCGCCTCATACACCTACCTTGGAGACCTTGATTCATATTATTTCCTGAGATATGCAGAGAATTACCTGAAAACAGGAAAACAGGCAGATGAAATAAGAAACGGGACAAACTGGGATAATCACATGGTTGCACCAATAGGCGCAGCAATGACTCCCACAATGCATCCCTACTCAATTGCATATTTGTATAATTTCTTAAGATTATTCAATAAGAACATAACCCCGATGCAAGCGTCATTCTATGTGCCGCTGGTGTGCGCAGTTATTGCTGCAATCGCCGCCTTCATGATAGGAAAGCGCCTAGCAGGCAACATGGCGGGGCTCTCAGCGTCTGTGCTTGTCTCTGTGAACACAATGTTCCTCTCAAGGACAATGGGCTCTGACACAGACGTCTACAATTTGATGTTTCCCCTGCTAATTGTCTGGATGATTATAGAAGCATTCGAGGCAGAGAAAAACAGGAATAAGGCGATATTCGCAGGGCTTGCAGGGCTCCTGATAGGAATATTCTCGTTGGCATGGATGGGCTGGTGGTACATATTTGACTTCATGATTGCTGCAATAGGCGCATACATAATATATCTCTTGGCTGAAACAAGAAGAAAAGACAAGCACGAAAAGGACAATGCAAAAAAACAATTGAAAAACACTATTGTTATTACAATAATACTTTTTGCTTCAAGCGCACTTTTTGTAAGCCTATTTAGTTCAATACAAGGGTTTACTGCATTCATAAACGGGCCTTTTGGGGTTATGAACTTAAAAGAAGTTGTGCACCAGACATTATGGCCGAATGTTTACCTGACTGTTGCAGAACTCAACCCAGGGAGTTTCAGCACCACGCTTAGCGTTATGGGCGGATGGCTGTTCTTCCTGCTTGCAATCATTGGCGCTGCATTTGCATTTCTTAAGAAGGACAAGAATGGACACTATGACATAAGGACAGCTGTGCTGCTGCTTATATGGTTTGCAGGCACCTCATATGCAACGCTCAAGGGAGTGAGGTTCTCGCTCCTTGTGGTTCCTGCATTTGCAATAGCAGCAGGAGTTGCCCTTGGAAATATTTTTGATATAACACGCAAATTTGCAACAAGGGAATTAAAGATACACAAGTATATCTCATATGCAATACTGCTGGTGCTCCTCGGGTTAGTGCTGATGCCCCAGATAAAGGCAGGATATGCTGCAGGAAAATCATATGTGCCATCAATGAATGATGCCTGGTACAATTCCCTCACCAAAATAAGGAACGAATCAGCGCCAAATGCGATAATAAACTCGTGGTGGGACTTCGGGCACTGGTTCAAGTATGTGGCAAACAGGGCGGTTACAGCTGACGGGGCATCCCAAAACAGCCCGCAGGCATACTGGCTTGGAAGGATACTTGTTACAAATGATGAGGATGAGGCAATTGCAGTCTTGCGGATGCTTGACTGCGGCTCAAACACTGCATTTGAGATAATTGACAAGACAAACAATGATACTGCAAAATCAATAGAGATGCTCAGAAAAGCAATTATGATGAACAGGACTGATGCAGAAGCATACCTCTCGCAATACCTTGGCAAGAGTGATGTTGAAGCAGTGCTGAACAACATTGACTGCAGCCCGCCAGAGGACTATTTCATAACCAGCGGGGACATGGTGTCAAAGGCAGGAGTCTGGGCCCACTTCGGGCTTTGGGACTTCAACAAGGCGAAGCTGATGGTTAAGGTAAAGACCTCTAATCTGTCATATGCAACTGAACTTATGAAGCAGATGAATTACAGCAACGCGCAGATAGAGCAGACAATATACAACATAAGCTCGCTTGCCTCAAGCAGGGATGAAGAAAACTGGGTTTCGCCATGGCCCGGCTATTTCGCAACAAACGGCTACTGCCAGGACCAGAACAACACTAACATTACTCTGTGCAGTAACAACCTGCAGGGGCAGAACGTAATGGTGCTCATAAACTGGACGAACATGAGCGCAGTCAGCGCAGGGCTTTATACAGGACAGAATCTCCTGAAGCCATACTCATTTGTCTATTATGAGAACGGGAGCCTGATTGAGGAGAAGTATGAAAAACCGGACTTCCCCTATTCAATAATACTCACTCCAAATCATGAGACAGTGATTGCCTCGCCGGAGCTCTCAGAGAGCGTCTTCACAAGGCTGTTTTTCATGAACGGGGCTGGGTTAAATCATTTCATCCTGTTCGACCATGAGACAGAGATAACCGGCTCAGAGATTTATGTATGGAGTGTCAGCTGGGCTTAGTAAATTTTTATTTACATTTTTTCATGTTATCATAAAAATCCGCTGAGAGTGTCCTACTTCGCACTAAAGCCCCGAGAAACAAAGAAATTCTAAAAGAATTTCTTGTTCAAGAAACGCCCAAGCGTTTCTTTGAATGCACAGCATTTCTGGGGCACAAAAATTGTAAAACAATTTTTTGTGTGCGGAGTTTGATTGGACGCTCTCTTAATCGCGGATTTTTAGGATACAAAAAGGCGCTGTATCTCGCAACTAAAGTAATGAGTTTTAGCGCCTTTTTTGTATAAAAAAATGAAAAGCAGGAAAAAAAGCGGATTTGAAAAGAAAAATGTAGCTGTAATAATGCCTGCATATAATGAAGCAAAAAAAATAGGCTCTGTGATTTCTGCCCTGAAAAAATCCGGATATCATAACATAATTGTAGTAAATGACGGAAGCACTGACGCAACATCAACATTAGCTGAAAAATCCGGGGCAATTGTTGTAAACCATTTCATAAACAGGGGACTGGGTGGAGCGCTTGGGACAGGAATTTCTGCTGCCTTAAAATTCACTTCTGCACAGGTGTTTGTCACATTTGACTCAGACGGACAGCACGATGTTTCTGACATAAAAAAAGTTGTTGAGCCGATATTTTCAGGCGAAGCAGATGCTGTAATCGGCTCTCGCCTCATAAATCCTGAGGGAATGCCTTTAATAAGAAGATTCGGGAACTGGCAGCTCAACATAATAACTTTCCTGCTGTTCGGCAAAATGGTGACTGATTCTCAGTCAGGGCTGCGCGCATTTTCAAGAGATGCAGCATCCAATATAAGAATACAGACAAACACGATGGAGGTAAGCTCTGAGATAATAAGCCTTATTTCAGAAAACCATTTGAGGCTGAGGGAAGTGCCGATAAAAGCAATTTATAGCAAATACTCTCTCTCAAAGGGGCAGACAAACCTAAATGGGTTCAAAATAGCATTCAAACTTTTCGTGGAGTGGCTTTTTGGATGAAGGAAATCTTTAAGCTGATGAGGATAGCGCAGTGGTACAAGAACTTAGTGATATTCCTACCGATAATATTCGCAAAATATCTCTTACTGGACGGAATCTGGAAGACATTTCTTGGGTTTATTGCACTCTGTTTAATCTCATCAGCAAATTATGCAATAAATGATATAATTGACAGGAAAGCCGACAGGAAAAATCCTGAAAAGAAGAGCAGGCCAGTTGCCGCTGGAAAGATAAGCATTCCTTCTGCCTGGCTTCTTGCTGCTGTGCTCGGAATATCTGCTTTTGTAATTTCAGTATTCCTATTAAGAGCATTCATGTTTTCTGTTGCTGCGCTCTTCCTGCTGACACTGGCATACTCTCTCTGGCTGAAGCATGAGGCGTTTGCCGATGTGATAGTAATATCCGCAAATTTTGTCATAAGGGCAGTTTCAGGAGTGTTCATAACAAATGTGCGGCTCTCACCCTGGCTGATACTCTGCCCATTCTTCCTTGCGCTTTTCCTCGCAGTTGGAAAAAGGGAGGCGGAAGCGAAAAAGCTTGGAAAAAATGCAGTTTCGCACAGGGAGAACCTTTCAGTTTATACTCCTGGGCTAACAAAGGCCCTTACAGGAATATCTGCAACCCTTTTGATTATTTCATATTCGCTTTACTGCTTCCTCAGCATTTATCCTCAGCTGCTTTATACAATCCCATTGGCGGTCTATATGATCTTCAGGCATCTTTATCTAATAGACATTGGTTCAGAGGTTGCGAGGAATCCGGAAAAGATTTTTTCAGATAAGAGAATGGTTATAGTAGGAATAATAACTGCAATGTTGGTGTTTGCACTGATGTATTTTGTGTGAGGTGAAAAAAATGCTTTTGCAAATAATGGTTTTGGTTTTCGTGCTCTTTGCGTGGACAAGGGCCGTAAAAAGGTTCAAAGACAAAAATCTGTCCTGGAAGCAATTCATCTTCTGGAGCGCAATCTGGACAATTATACTTGCAGCCGTCTTCTTTCAGGGCTGGACAATGAAGCTTTCTTCAATTCTCGGCATCGCAAGAGGCGCTGATCTAATAGTATATGTCAGCGTTGTGCTACTCTTCTACCTGATGTTTCGGCTCTATGTGAAAATGGAGAAGATAGAGCAGGACGTGACAAAGGTTGTAAGAAAGATTGCGATTGATGAAACAGTTAAGAAAAGGAAGAGATGATACTTTTCTGAATCTTTTGATACTTTTTTATATCAATCGATACTTTTTTATATTACCTTTGCTTTACTTGCATCATGAAACACAGATATGAAGTGCTGGATGTTTTCTTCAATGAACCACTGGAAGAACACTACTTCCGCGAGATTGTCAGGAAAACCGGAATTTCTCCGAATTACGTCGCGAAAAATCTAAAAAGCCTTGAATCAGAAGAGCTGATACATAAAGAAGGGAAAAAAGGAGGGCTTGTGCTTTACTCTGCAAACAGGGAAAATTTGGAGTTCATAAGGATGAAAAAGGCAAAAAATATCTCTCTGCTGATAAACTCCGGGCTGGTTGAAGCAATAGCTAAAGCGTTATCGCCGAAGGCAATATTACTCTTCGGCTCGTATGCAACAGGGACAGATACCGAAAAAAGCGACATTGACATAGCAGTAATTGTGCATCATGAGTTAGAAAAAAAGATTGAGATTTCAAAATTTGAAAGATTGCTTGGGCGAAAGATAAGCATCGAGCAAATAAGCAGATTCCCTTCACTTTCAAAAGAGATGAAAAATGGGATAGTGAACGGCATCCTCCTTTACGGCTATCTTGAGGCGTTCTAAATGGAATCTGTGTTCTCAGTAAGGAAAAACAAGGAAAGAGCAAAGTCGCTTCTTAAGGCAGCAGAGACGCGACTTCAAGAAATGAATAAGATACGAAAGCTTGTCTCAAAAGAGAGAATTGTTGAGATATATTACGACTCTGCAAAAGAGGTTATAATCGCGATAATGTACATGGACGGATTCAAGACGACAAGTCATGTTGAGATGATAAATTACTTAAGAGAAAAATATCCTGAAATTGGGCAGGTCAGGATAGCATTGCTTGATGAGCTCAGGCAAAAGAGAAATGCGATAAGCTATTATGGTGAAAGCATAGGAGAATCTTTCCTTGCCCAAAAAGAAGAAGAGATAAAGGATGCCATAGAAGAAATCAAAAAGAAGGCTAAATCAAAGCTTTAATTATTTTGTTATTATCTTTATTATCCTCTTTGCAGCGTTTCCATCTCCAAGCGGATTGTCCCAGGAACGGGAGCTTGCAAGCATCTTTTTTGATGCATCTAAAACTTTATCCGGCTCTGTGCCTACAACAACATTTGCGCCAACCTCAACTGTCTCCGGGCGCTCTGTGGACTTTCTCATTGTGACGCACGGAACCTTCAGGATGCAGGATTCCTCCTGTATGCCGCCCGAATCAGTTATTATTAATTTTGCATCTGACTCCAATTTAAGAAATTCCAGGAAGCCTAGTGGCTCTATTATCTTTACTCCTTCTGGAACTGATAGGCGGAACTCTTCAATATTCGCCTTTGTCCTGGGATGGATGGGAAGAATTATTGGAAGATGAAAGTTTTCATAAATCAACTGGAATGCCTTCAGCATTTCAGCGAGCGTTTCCTTTAAGTCAACGCTTTCCTGCCTGTGAATTGTAGAGAGAATATAGCCATCTTTTTTTAGCTCAAGCTTTTTCAGGATTTCGCTGCCTGCGAGCTCAATATTCTGGAGCACAGAATCAACTATTGTGTTGCCTGTGACAAAGATTCTCTCCTTTTTTATACCCTCTTTTTTCAAAATCCTTTTCTGCAGTTTTGTAGGGGCAAAAAGGAAGTCAGAGCAGTGGTCTGTCAGAATCCTGTTCAACTCCTCAGGCATGCGCTCATCATAGCTGCGAAGCCCTGCCTCAATATGCCCCACCTTTATGTTGAGCTTTTTGGCAGCAAGCGCCCCTGCGAGCACGGTGTTTGTGTCCCCTTCCACAAGAACAACGTCCGGCTTTTCAATCTCAAGCACATGCCCGAACTTCTCAATTATTGCGGCTGTCTGGGCATAGCCGGGCATTGAGCCAACCTCAAGATTGTAATTCGGCTCAGGAAGGACAAGCTCCTCAAAGAAAACCCTGTCCATGTTGTAGGAATAGTGCTGCCCCGAATGCACAACGATGAAATCCAGCTTTTTCTTTATGCAGGCGCGTATAACAGGCGCCATCTTGATTATCTCGGGCCTTGTGCCGAGAAGGATGCAGATTTTCATTGTATTGTGGGAAGCTGGCATTTTTATAAATCTTTGCAAAAAAAGAAAATGTCACTTCCAAAACTCCCGCAGAGTTTCTTGATAGTGCTGTGCACCCGTAGGGTCCAACCCCGCACCAAAACGCACCAGTTAGTTTACTTCATTGAGTTTTGTCCTTTAAGTGGCATTTTAAACAATACAGAAAAAACACTAAACATTTATAAACAAAAATAAAATAACTTTTCTTCCATGACAGAGAGGAGTTACAAAGAGAAGGCAGTTTCTGGAGTATTCTGGAATTTCCTGTTCATAGTATTGTCTGCGCCCTTAGGATATTTGGTAAGGATACTTTATGATAGAAGCATACCTCTTGTGGACATTGGACTTTTCTATGCTGTGCTTGACTTGATTGCGGTATTCGCAATAATCCGTGAGCTCGGGCTCAGCTATTCTCTCATACATTTCATCCCAAAATTTCTCGCCATGAAAAGAAAAGAACTTGTGAAGTCAACAATAATAATAGTTGCCCTGATGCAGGGGATTGTAGGGGCGGCAATAACCCTTCTCACAATCCTTTTTTCAAGGCAGATTGTTGTATATTACCTCTCAAATAAAACTGCAATACCGGATATCAGGCTGGCGATTGCAGTAGTAATCATTGGAGCAATAAGCTCCCTTATTGACTGCTTCTCAGGCATCTCAGTTCATTCAATACTTGGATTTCAGAGGCAGAAGGCTTTTGCATCCTACAATATCGCAAAAATGTCAACAGTGCTTGCTGTCTCTCTTGTGGGAGTGTATTTTTTTAAACTGAAAAGCGCTATTGTGCCTGCAATCGCTTACCTTGTAATGCCAATTTTAATGCTCGCCGCCTACTGGATTTTCTTTGTCAGAAAGGTTTTCCCTGATTTTTCAAGGATAAAAGCAAGGATTTCCAAAAAATTATCCTTGGAGATACTGAGGTATGCAATACCTCTCGCGCTCACTTCTGTTGGAATAATCATAATGACATCAATAGACGGAATATGCTTAACCTATCTATCCGGGCTTGAGCAGGTAGGAATATACAAAAATTCAGTTGTCCCAACCTCAAACCTTCTCTTATATCTTGCTGCTGCAATAAGCGTTGTGCTTTTCCCGATGATATCAGAGCTTTGGGCAAGGAAAAAATTCAAGGAAATATCCGTAGGAATAGAAAAAACAGTCTCATACTCAATGATTGCAGTTCTTCCGCTCTCAGTATTCATGGCGTTTTTCCCAACAGTAATACTTAACATACTCTGGACGTCCAAAAACCTGGTGGGAGCAAATGCATTAAGATTGCTGGCAATAGCCGCCATATTTTGCACATTATTCTTAATATTCTCAAATTTCATAAGGGCAACAGGCGACTCAAAAACACCGATGAAGATACTTTACCTGGGAGCAATATTCAACCTTATTGGAAACATAATTTTGATACCCAAGATGGGCATGACTGGCGCAGCGTTTACAACTATGCTTGGCTACCTGCTGGCTGCTGCGCTTGCATACATCTACACAAAGAAAAAAATTGAAATACAAATTGACTGGAAAAGAATATGCATAGCGGCTGGGGGCGCTCTGTTAAGCGTGATTGCAATACTTCTGGTCAAAAACATATTCAGTAGCTTAATACTGAAACTGTTAGTTTCAGCAGCAGCATACTTCGGGACTTATCTGCTCATAATGTTCTTGACAAGAACAATAGACATAAAAGAAATAAAAGAGGCAGTATTAGCAGTAAGAAGATGAAAGCGGTCATACTCTGCGGGGGAAAGGGAACACGGCTGGGAAGCATTGCAGCTGAGATTCCAAAGCCAATGATTCCTGTTGGCGGAAAGCCAGTACTTCTCCACCAGGTTGAACTCCTGAAAAGATATGGCATAACAGAAATCATCATGATAACAGCCTATCTGGCGGATGTTATTGAGAATTATTTTTCTGATGGCAAAAAATTCGGAGTTTCAATCTCATATTTCAGGGAAACAGCGCCTCTTGGAACAACAGGCGGAATAAAAGAGATTGATGAAATGTTGGATTCTGACTTCTTCCTGCTGTATGGGGATGTGATGGTCAACATGAACCTTGCACGGCTCATTGAATTTCACAAGGAAAAGAAGGCAACTGCAACCCTTGTCGTTCATCCCAACAGCCACCCCTATGACAGCGACCTTCTTGAGGCAGACGCTTCTGGAAGAATCATTGGCTTTCACCCAAAGCCCCATGATGAGAACTCATGGTATCATAATCTTGTAAATGCTGGCGTCTATTTATTCTCTCCAAAGATACTTTCTTTCGTGCAAAAAGGCATTAAGGCGGACTTTGGAAAGGACATCTTCCCAAAAATCTTTGAAAAAGAGGCGCTCTATGCATACAGAACTGCAGAATACCTGAAGGACATGGGAACCCCTGAGCGGCTTGAGCAGGTAAATAAGGACTATACCTCTGGAAAGATAAAGCGCCTTAACGTGGAACACAAGAGAAAAGCCATATTCCTCGACAGGGATGGCGTGATAAACGAGGATGTGCATTTCCTGCACAAAATTGGTGATTTTAGGCTGATAAAGGATGCTGCAAAGGCAATAGAGAAGATAAATTCCTCTGGTTACCTTGCAATTGTTGTTACAAACCAATCTGTAATTGCAAGGGGACTATGCACAATACCCCAGCTTGACGAGATACATAAGAAAATGGAAACTCTGCTTGGCAGAGAGAATGCATACCTTGATGCCATTTATTACTGCCCGCACCATCCAGACAGGGGATTCCCTGAAGAGATTCCTGAATACAAGATTGACTGCGAATGCAGGAAGCCAAAGATTGGGATGATAAGGCAGGCAGTTTCTGACTTCAACATAGAACTTTCTGAATCCTTCATAATAGGGGATTCTGAGCGCGATGTTCTCACTGGGAAGAATGCAGGGATAAGGACAATAGCCCTCAGAAGCGGCGAGGGATGCAAGGCATGCAAAGAGGCACCTGATTATTTCTTCGACACCTTGACAGATGCTGTGGAATTCATAATTGACGAGCCATATAAGGAATATGCGCAGAAAGTCGTTGCTGCATTCCAGAAGAGCGCGAAAAAGCCATTTGTCATAGGCGTCGGGGGCAAGAGCAGGACTGGGAAAAGCACCTTTTCCAGGTACCTTATTGAGTGCTTTGAAAAAATCGGAAAAAAGGCATTAATTGTATTGCTTGACAACTGGCTCATCCCTCTATCTGAGAGGAATGAAGAAGACAATGTCTATACCCGATTTCAGATTGAAAAGGCATCAGATGACATAAGAAAGATACTTTTAGGAGAGAGTGTTTCTGTAAAGAAATACGAGCCGCTCCTCCGCTCAAATTCAGATGAGCGCGTGGAATATAATGCATCAGGCTATGATGTTATAATAGTAGAAGGGGTGACTGCTCTTTCCTATGAAAAAACAAGAAAAATGTATGCTCTAAAAATATTCATGAGAATCCCAGACAATCTTTTCATGAAGCGAGTTTTCTCCATATATCTCTGGAAAGGTTTAAATAATGAGGAGATAAAATCCATTATCGAGAAGCGGGGTGCAGATGAATATTCTCTCATAGCAAAAGAGGAGAGATTCGCTGATTTAATTATAAATTAATAATTGGGGTGGGCATTATGATAATAACAAAAACGCCGTTTAGAATTAGTTTTGTAGGCGGAGGAACAGATATCAGGGACTTCTACAAGAACGAACAGGGAGCTGTTCTCTCAACATCAATAAACAAGTATGTCTACATAGTGCTGCATAATTTCTTTTATAACCAGATAATGCTGAAATATTCAAAGACAGAACTTGTGGATAAGCCAGAAGATATAGAGCATCCGTTAATCAGAGAATGCTTTCTTAAAACAGGCGTAAAGTCAAATATAGAGTTTGCAAGTTTTTCAGATATTCCCTCATCTGGCTCAGGGCTCGGCTCTTCATCAGCATTCGCAGTAGGGCTCCTGAAGGCGCTTTATATCCACAAGGACATAACAAAAACAAATTATGACCTTGCAAAGGAAGCCTGCGATATTGAGATTAACCGGTTAAAAGAGCCGATAGGAAAGCAGGACCAGTATGCCTGCGCAGTAGGCGGGCTTAACCTCATAAAATTCAACGAGGACGAAAGCGTTAAAGTTGAGCCAGTTAACATTTCAAGAAAATTGACAGAAGAGCTTCAGGGAAACATGGTTATGCTCTTTACGGGGATAACAAGACAGGCAAGCTCTGTCCTTTCAGACCAAAAGGAAGAGATGAAGAAGGAAAATAAAATAAAAACAATGGTTAAGATGAGAGATCTTGCTTTTGAATTAAAGGACTCGCTTTCAGAAGGAAACCTCAACTCATTCGGGGAGATACTCAACAAGGGATGGCTCTTAAAGAAAAGCCTGGCATCAGGCATCTCAAACAAGAGCATTGATGACTACTACAATAAGGCATTGAAGGCAGGCGCACTCGGAGGAAAAATCCTTGGCGCAGGAGGCGGTGGCTTCTTCCTGTTCTACTGCCCAAAAGAAAAGCAGGCGAATCTGATAAATAGTTTAGGGCTAAGGCAGATGCCGTTTGAATTTGAGCAGAGCGGTTCAAGAATAATCTATATGAGAACTGATGAGATGAACACGCTGGACAGCATTTATGACGCATCAGACAGCATCCATGAATTCTCCGAAAAATATTCAGGATACCTTGGGGAATTGTTCTCAAAAATAGACCATGACGTAGTTGAAAAAATAATAGACTCATTTATTGAGGCAGAAAGGAACGGGAAGACAATATACTTCATGGGAAATGGAGGAAGCGCTGCAATAGCGACACACTTCGCCTGCGATATAGGTAAGGGCACAAAAACAGCAAATAAAATGTTCAAGGCAATATCCCTCGCAGATAATCTTTCAATGTTTACCGCTTATGCGAATGACTTGGGGTATGAACATGTTTTTTCAAAACAGCTTGAGAATACGCTGGAAAAAGGAGACATTGTGGTATGCATATCCTCCTCAGGCAACTCTAAAAATGTGATAAATGCAGCAGAGTATGCAAAAACTGTTGGCGCAAAGACAATAAGCTTTGTAGGATTTGACGGCGGAAAGCTGAAAGAGATTTCAGACATATGCTTATGGATACCTTCACATTTAGGAGAGTACGAGATAGTAGAAGATATCCATGATGTAGTTCATCACCTCATAGAAGCATATATCAATAGAGTAAACAGGAAAGGAAATAATAGCAAATAGTCCTAATTATGTGGGAATGTTTTAGGATGAAATACTTCATAACTGGGGGGGCAGGGTTTATTGGAAGCCACTTGGCAAAAGAATTGCTTAAAGAGGGAAAGGTAACAGTATATGATAATTTGTCATTAGGTAGAAGGGCGCTAATAAGGGATTTAGAAAAAAATGAAAAATTCAGATTTATCAGAGGAGATTTAAAGAATCTAAAAAAACTGAAGAGAGCAATAGCTGGGCATGATGTTGTCTTTCACCTTGCAGCAAATTCAGACATAAGCAAGGGGGCAAAATACACTGACATTGACCTGAAAAATGGTACGATAGCTACATATAATGTCTTAGAAGCAATGAGAATTAATGATATTAAAAAAATAGTGTTTTCTTCCAGTTCAGCAATATATGGGGAAGCAAAAAAAATGCCAACCTCAGAAGATTATGGCCCGCTCTTCCCAATATCCCTTTACGGAGCATCAAAGCTTGCCTCTGAGGCATTAATCAGCGCATTCTGCCACAATTATGACATGCAAGCATGGATATTCCGTTTTGCAAATATCGTAGGTTCACATGGCACTCATGGAGTAATTATAGATTTTATAAGAAAGTTAAGGAGGAATCCGAAAGAACTTGAAGTGCTCGGAAATGGAAAACAGGCAAAGCCATATTTGCATGTAAGCGACTGTGTCTTTGGGATAATATACGGCTTTAAGCACTCAAATGAGCAACTGAACTTTTTCAATCTTGGTTGCAGGGGGAATACAAGTGTCAAAAAAATAGCTGAGAATGTTATAAAACGCATGGGATTAAAAAAAGTCAAGATAATATACACAGGAGGAAAACGTGGATGGAAAGGGGATGTGCCAATAGTTTCTTACAATGTTTCAAAAATAGAACAAATTGGCTGGAAGGCGAGGCATTCCTCTGACGATGCTGTTAAAATCGCAATTAAGGAACTGATTGAAGAAAAATGAAATACTTCATAACCGGCGGAGCAGGTTTTATTGGAAGCCACATTGTAGACAAACTTCTTTCTACCGGAAATTCTGTTGTTGTGTATGATAATTTCAGGACAGGGCAGAAAAAATTCATTGAGCACCACCTGAAAAACCAGAGATTCAGACTTATAAAAGGAGACATACTCAACTTAAGGGCGCTTACCCAAGCAATGAAAGGCTCTGACTTTGTCTTCCACCTCGCTGCAAATGCAGATGTCAAAGGCGGGGTGATAGACACTGAAATCGATTTCAGGGAGAATGCTATTGGAACAAAAAATGTGCTTGAGGCCATGCGCCTGAATGGGATAAAAAAACTAGCGTTCTCAAGCTCTGCAGTGGTGTATGGAGAGCCGAAGATTTTTCCAACTCCCGAAAACTCTGAATTAATACAGACCTCGCTTTACGGAGCGTCAAAGCTCGCAGGAGAGGCGCTTATTGAAGCATACTGCAACTATTACAGGATGCAGGCGTGGATTTTCAGGTTTGTCTCCTGGCTAGGGGAAAGGTACACCCACGGAGTTGTGTTCGATTTTGTGAAAAAACTCAGGAAAAATCCGAAAGAACTTAAGATACTCGGGGACGGGAAGCAGAAGAAGTCCTACCTTTATGTCAAAGACGGGGTTGAAGGAATATTCTTCGGAATAAATCACTTCAATGAACGAGTAAACATATTCAACCTCGGGCACAAGGACTACATGGATGTAAAAAAACTTTCAGATATTGTAATATCCGAGATGGGGCTCAAGAATGTGAAGAAGAGGTTCACAGGGGGAAAGCGCGGATGGATTGGGGACAGCCCATTTGTCCACCTTGACATAGGAAAGCTTGAGAAAGCCGGGTGGAAGCCGAAAGTATCAATAGAGGAAGGGATAAGGCGCACAGCAAAATACCTTTTGGAAAATCCTGAAATTCTTAGAAGAAGAGGCTAGAATGAAAAAGCCGCTCCTCTCAATATGCATCCCAACATATAACAGGAAAAAATACCTCAATGATGCAATAAGAAGCATAGTGAAGCAGGTTCCAAGGGCGCTAAGCTCTGAGATTGAAATCTGTGTTAGCGACAATGCATCCACTGACAATACCAAATCAAGGGTAAGGGAGTGGCAGAAAAAATCACATATAAGAATAGTTTACAGCAGAAACAGGAAAAACCTCGGCGCAGACAATAACTACATGCGTGTGATTGAGATTGCCCATGGAGAATACTGTTGGTACCTCTCAAGCGACGATGAGATTGAGATGGGCGGGGTAAAGAAAGTTCTGAATGAGATAGGGAAAAACCCTGAGATAGGACTTTTCATAATCAGCAGGGAAGTATATGACATAAAACTTAAGAGAAAGCTCAGCAGGTTTGACCGCTCTTTTGACATAATGAAGAAAAGAGAGGAATTTAAATCGCCAATTCAGGCGGTCAGAAGGATAACAACCCTTCTTGGCTATCTTTCAGTTCTGATATTCAAAAGAAGCGAATGGAACAGGGCAAAGCCAGGATACAAGGAATTCATCGGCTCTGCTTATGTGCTTGTCTATGTTCTTCTGAAGATGATAAAGAACGGCTCAAAAGTCCTCTTCATGCCTGACAAGATAATAAAATACAGGTTCGGCAACGACTCTTTCCTTGACGGCTTGAAGCTTGTGGGAAGAAGCAGGATAGACATAGAGGGATTCTATAAAATAGGGGCAAGGGTTTTTGGAACTCACTCAAAAGAGCAGGATGCAATAGTCGGAAACCTCTTTGACACAATAATGACAAGGTATAGAATTGCGACAATAAAAATAGAAGGAGACCGAAAATCAATAAATACGATTTTTGCAATGTATTTTAAGTATTACTGGAGGTATTTGCGCTTCTGGACTGAACTATTCCCGTTCATGATTGTCCCAAAATTCATCTATGTTTGGGCATCAAAGACAATATTCAAAAGCGTTTATTGGGGGAAATGAAATGACAACTGTGCTACTTACAGGGGCAACCGGATTTTTCGGGAGCCATATTCTTGAGATGCTCCTAAAGAGCAATTATTCAGTAATAATCCTGAAAAGAAGCTTCAGCGACACAAAAAGGATAAGCACATTTATCAACGGGGCAAAATCATATGATGTTGATAAAATTCCCATTGAAAATGTTTTTGTGGAAAACAAGATTGACATAATAGTGCACACAGCAACAAACTACGGAAGAAACGGTGAAAGTGTCTCTGAAATTGCAAAAACAAACCTGCTCTTCCCATTAGAGCTTCTTGAAAGCGCAGTAAAGAACAGGGTTAAGACTTTCATAAACACAGGCACCTCGCTTCCTGACGATCTTAACTATTACGAGATGTCAAAGAAGCAGTTTGTGAGCTATGCAAAGAAAATAGCAGAAGAAACAGGAATCAACTTCATTAATGTCAAGATGGAGCACATGTACGGGCCAGGAGAGGATTCCAATAGGTTTATGCCTTCGCTCATAAAAAAGATTATGAAAAATGAGAAAGTCGACATGACAAAGGGCGAGCAGGCAAGAGACTTCATTTATATTGAAGACGCAGTAGAAGCTTATTTTGCAATCATACAAAACGCAGGGATTTTTAATGGCTTTAAGGAAATTGAAGTGGGAAGCAGCATCCCCATAAGGATAAGAGACCTTGCGACCATAATAAAAAACATGATTGGCTCAAAGTCAACTATTAACTTCGGGGCAATCCCTTACAGGAAAAACGAGCCAATGTATACCTGCGCAAATATTTCACCATTAAAAAGAATGGGCTGGACTCCAAAGATTACGCTTGAAAATGGGATTATGAGAACTATTGAATATTATAAAAAAGGGAAAATAAAATGAAAGTTTTAATAACCGGCGGACTTGGGTTTCTGGGAAGCAACCTCGCGCACAATGCACTTGAGGAGGGCGACGAAGTATTAGTTATAGACAATTTGTTTAAACCGAGAAATTCGGAAAATCTCAAATGGCTTAAGCAATTCAAGAAATTCCAATTTGAAAAAAAAGATGTAAGGAATTTTACAGATGTTTCTAAAGCTGTAAAAAAATTCAAGCCAGACGTGATATTCCACGCCGCAGGGCAGGTTGCAATGACAACCTCAATTGCAAACCCAAGGCTCGATTTCGAGACAAATGCACTCGGAACATTTAATGTATTGGAAGCAGTAAGGCAATTTTCCCCAAACTCTGCAGTAATATTCTCATCTACAAACAAGGTGTATGGAGACCTCGAAAACATAGAATATACTGAAAGCGAAACAAGGTATACTGCAAAGAAATTTCCAAACGGCTTTGACGAAACTCTTCCTCTTGAATTCCACAGCCCATACGGATGCTCAAAAGGATGCGCAGACCAGTACCTGCTTGATTACCACAGGATTTACGGGTTGAAAACAGTTGTATTCAGGCATTCTTCAATGTATGGAGACAGGCAGTTCTCAACGTATGACCAGGGATGGATTGGCTGGTTCGTCGAGCAGGCACTCAGAATAAAAAAAGGCGAGATAAAGGAGATAGAGATACACGGCACAGGAAAGCAGGTAAGGGATGTGCTTTTTGCTGATGACGTGGTTGCGCTTTACTTTTCTGCTGCAAAAAACATAGACAAATGCATAGGACAGGTATTTAATATCGGGGGAGGAATAAAAAACAGCTTATCCCTCTTAGAGCTTTTCAAATTCCTTGAAAAGGAGCTTTCAATAAAAATAAAAATCAAAAAGAAGGAATGGAGAGAAAGCGACCAAAAATTCTTTGTTGCTGATCTGGGAAAGATAAAAAAAGCAATAAAATGGAGCCCAAAAGTCGGTAAAGAAGAAGGAATAAGAAGAATAATAAAATGGGTTAAAAAAAATGAATAAGATTTCTGCATTTATAATAACAAAAAACGAAGAGAACAAGATAGAAAGAACTCTGAAGAACATAAAAAACCTTGTTGATGAAATTGTAATAATAGATGGATATAGCACAGATAAAACCTATGAGATTGCAAAAAAATATGGTGCAAAGGTAATACATCACAGCCTAAAAAGTTTTTCAAAACAAAAAAATTTAGCAATCAAAAACTGCAGAAACAAGTGGATTCTTGACATAGATGCAGATGAAATACTCTATCCAGAAACAAAAAAGGAAATACTACAAATTTTGAAAGCGCCAGAATATGATGCTTACTACATCCGCAGAGAAGAATTTTACCTTTATAAAAAGGTAATGGAAATAAAACTCATACGCTTTTACAAGAAAAACAAAAGCCATTATGAAGGATGCGTTCACGAAGTCCTAAAGGTAAATGGGAAAGCTGGAATGCTCAAGGGAAAAATGAAGCATGAGCAGTACAAATACGTGACGGTATTTAGTGAAATGAATAAGATGAATAAGTACTCCGACTTAGAAATGAAAAAGATAGAGGATTCAGGAGTGAAGCTCAGCAGGGCAAAAAACATCTGGCTTATAACATTCCTTCCAATAAAGCACTTCTTCGGATTCCTTCTTTACAAAGGAACAATAAGAGGTGGGTGGGTAGGCGTTTGGGAAGCATACCTTGCTGCTCACAATCAATTCTTAGTATACCTAAAATATTATGAAAAACATTATGTCAAAAAAGAAAAAAAATGAAAAAACTCTCAATTTGCATTCCGACATACAACAGACAGGACTTTCTTAAGCGTCTCCTTGACAACTGTATAAAAGAAACTGAGGGAATTGAAAAATTTGTTGAGGTGTGCATTTCAGACAACGGCTCAATAGACCAAACAGAAAAGATTCTGAAAGAATACTCTCAAAAAAGTAAACTAATAAGATATAGAATAAACAAAAAAAACCGTGGCTTTGACAGCAATCTTATTTCTGTGCTTTCCATGGCAAAAGGACAGTATTGCTGGATAATGGGAGATGACGACATTTTCATCCAAGGCTCAATAAATGCCGCATTGAGTATGATAAATGCAGAACATCCAGATTACATGGCCGCAGAATACAAAAGCAGCTATAACGGCAACTATATCAACTGGAAAGGGAATGCAGTTATAGAGGACAAAAAGGCAATAAGAGAGCTCTTCATAGACAAGTTTCAGGATTTCTCGTTCATAAGCTCAAACATAATCCGAAGGAAGATTTTCTTAGAGATAAGAAATACCCTTCCAAAAGATGCAAATGGATTCATGCACACCGCAATACAGTTCCATGCATTAGAACGCATGAAAAAGGTTGAAGTTACCAGGAAAACAATGGTATTTGACGTAAGTGACGGCGCTTTTGCAACAAAAAAAAACATGCTCCTGATTTCATTTAAAACAGGCAATTCAGCAAGCGAGCTTTGCAAAAAGGGATTAATCACAAAAGAGGAATATCTGCAGATCATAGAAAAAGCGTACAGCCATTTCTACCTGCACCTAATATTCTATAATTTCGCAATAGATGATGATGGAGGCAAAAAAGAGGAGATAAAAAGCCTGACCAATGAGATTTACAAGAGGTTCATAAAGAATACAAGAAATGATGACTTGAAACTTCGCCTCTCATTTTTAATAATTAAAAGCAAATTCCTGCTTCAGATATTCAAAATTGGATATGTAGTTATTTATGTAAAATTTATGAATGTTTTCAGAAAGGATAAGAAGCAAATCGCATGGGAGTTTTGGAAAAAAAACAGGAGTGCAGGTGGAAGAAGGAATTACTTTTAAATTGATAGAATAATTTAAATATTGAAAATAGTGAGATACTGTTTGGGGTGGAAAAATGAAGGTTATAATTCTTTGTGGAGGGCTTGGGACAAGGCTGAGAGAGCAGACAGAGTTCATACCAAAACCAATGGTGACTGTGGGCGGAAAGCCGATACTCTGGCACATCATGAAAATCTACTATCATCAGGGGTTTAATGAGTTTGTGCTGCCTCTTGGATACAAAGGAGAGTTGATAAAGGAATATTTCATGCATTACAAGTGGAAAAGCTCTGATTTCACGCTTGAAGTTGGAAAAGACAAGGGAGCGGAATTCCACAACAACAAGGAATGCGAGAACTGGAAGATACACTTCATAGACACAGGGCTCCTGACAAAAACCGCAAGAAGGGTTCATCTTTTAAAAAAAGTCCTGACAGATGAGGACGGCTTCATGCTGACATACGGAGACGGAGTTGCAGACATAAACTTAAAGGAGCTTCTTGAATTTCACAAGAAAAAAGGGCTTCTTGCAACAATAACCGGATTCAAACCAAATCATAGATTCGGGCTTGTTGAGGAAAGAAACGGAAAAGTTGAAAAATTCAAGGAAAAGCCGCAGATGTCAGACATGGTGAATATCGGATTTATGGTGTTCAGCAAGAAGGCACTTGACTATTTTACAGAGGAAGATGTAATGCTTGAAACAGACGTCCTTCCCAAAATTGCAAAAGATGGAAAGCTTGCAATTTACGAGCATAAGGGCTCGTGGCATTACATGGACACCCAAAGGGATTGGGAAGAACTCAATAAAATCTGGGAACAAAAACCAGTGTGGAAAATATGGAAGGACTAAACATCTATAAAGGAAAAAAAGTGCTTGTCACAGGGCACACCGGCTTCAAGGGAGCATGGCTCTCAATCTGGCTCATAAGAATAGGTGCAAAAGTAATTGGATTCTCGCTTCCAGAGTCGGATAATGATTATATTTACAAAAGAACCGGGCTCGGAAGTGCAATTTTTGGTGATGAGAAAGGAAACATAAGGGATTACAAGCAGCTGAAAAAAGTTTTTGACAAATACAAACCTGATTTTGTATTTCATCTCGCTGCTCAGCCTCTAGTGAGGCTCTCTTATGAACTCCCCCTTGAGACATTTGAGGCGAATGTGATAGGAACTGCAAATGTGCTTGAGTGCATAAGGAAAAGCAGTTCTGTGAAGGGCGCTGTGCTAATAACAACAGACAAATGCTACAAAAATAAGGAAACAATAACACCATACAAGGAAACAGACGAGCTCGGAGGATATGACCCATACTCATCAAGCAAGGCCTGCGCAGAAATCGTTATCGGAAGCTACAGCGACGCATTCTTCAGGAATTCAGATATACTAATTGCATCTGCAAGGGCAGGAAATGTGCTGGGAGGGGGAGATTTTGGAAGAGACAGGCTTGTTCCTGACTGCATAAACTCACTGATAAGAAGCGAACAGATAAAGATACGAAATCCAGATGCAGTGAGGCCATGGCAGTACATTCTTGATGTGCTTTATGGCTATATGCTTCTCGGAAAGAGGCTTCTTGAAGGAAAAAAAGAATTTGCAGAGCCCTGGAACTTCGGACCTGAGCAGCGCTCAATAGTGCCTGTGAGGAAAATTGCAGACCTGATGGTAAAAGAGTGGGGCTCGGGAAGCTGGCAGGACTGCAGTAATTCCAAAGAGAAGAAGCACGAGGCAAAACTCCTCAACCTTGACATAACAAAAGCCAAGAAGAAATTAGGATGGAAGCCAAAGCTCACAATTGATGAGAACATAAAGCAAACAGTCAGATGGTACAGGAACGAGAGGGCGCTTGGGAAAGGGGATGTTCTAAATCTATGCTATTCAGAGATAGCGATGTATGAGAAGAAAAGATGAGAGAGAAAAAGGTTCTGATAACAGGCGCAACAGGGTTCATAGGCGCAAACCTGGCGCACCGGCTGGCAAAAGAAGGAAAGAGCACATTATATGTAACTGTAAGGAAAGAATCCAATCTATGGAGGATAAATGACATAAAAAATTCGCTGAAATTTATAAATTGTGACCTTACAGATTATTCTGAGACGGAAAAAATTGTGGAAGAGATAAAGCCGGATGTTGTTTACCACTGTGCAGCATACGGCGCGGTATATGGAGAAAATGATTTTCTTAAGACAATTCAAACCAATCTCATTGGAACAATAAACCTGATTAATTCATGCATTGGAAAGGGGATTTCTGCATTTGTGAATCTCAGCAGCTCTTCTGAGTATGGGTTGAAGGACAGGCCGATGAGAGAGGATGACCCGCTCAATCCGAATACTGACTATGGCATATCAAAGGCAGTTACGACAGAATATGCATCCCAGATTGGAAAACTCAAGGGCATGCCAATAATTACATTGCGCCTTTTTTCGCCTTTTGGATACTATGAGTCAAAAAGCAGGCTGATTCCATCGCTTCTGCTGAGCATCATAGAAGGCAGGGAGCCGCAGCTTGCAAATCCCAGCTCTGCAAGGGACTTCATTTTCATTGAGGATGTGATAGATATCATAGTTGAGGCCTCCCTGAAGGCAGGAAAGCATGCCGGCGGGGTCTTCAATGTTGCAAACGGAAGACAGTTCACTGTAAAAGAGGTTGCAGAGCTTGCAATAAGAATAAGCGGGAAAAATCTGAAGCCGCACTTCAATGCGCTGCCCGAAAGAGTATACGACACGAACTGCTGGGTTGCGGACATGAAAAAGACATTTGCAAGCTTTGACTGGAGGCCGAGATACAGTATGGAAAAATCATTGGAAATAATGCTTGGCTGGCTTGAAAAAAACAACTCGCTTTACGATTAAAATGGAAAAAACGAAAAAGAATATGGAATTATCTCATATCAATGTCTCAGAATATCTTGTGCGTTTTCTTAAAGAGAAGGATATCCACACAGTATTTGAATTACAAGGAGGGATGATAACTTTCCTTTTAGATGCGCTATATCGGTCAGGAGATTTCAATATAGTAAACATTCATCATGAGCAGGCAGCTGCTTTTGCAGCAGATGCGTTTGCGAGAGTTTCAGGCAAACCAGGAGTAGCATTAGCAACCAGCGGTCCGGGAGCAACAAATCTGATTACTGGTATAGGCAGCTGCTATTTTGATTCTGTTCCTGCAATTTTCATTACGGGACAAGTAAACATAAATGAACAGAAAGGGAATAAGAGCACTCGCCAGCTCGGTTTTCAAGAAACAGATATTGTTGATATAACAAAGCCCATTACAAAAAAAACTTATGCAATAAAATCGGCAAAAGAATTTCCAAAAGCATTAGAAGAAGCTTATTCTACATCAGTATCTGGAAGGCCTGGTCCGGTTCTTATTGATATTCCAATGAATGTACAATTAGAAGAAATTTATGAAAAAGATTTTGCATGCGCATCATCATCAATTCTGTTAGATAGTAAGAAAGACGCTATTGCTAAATTTTTTAATGAATTTAAAAATGTTCTTTCAAAAAGCCAAAGACCTTTAGTTTTAGTTGGGCGAGGAGTGCGAGCAGCAGGGGCTACAGATAAATTCATTAAGTTTATTGCAAAATACAATCTTCCCGTAGTTTATTCTTTATTGGGAATAGATAACATTCCTTTTGGCAATCCAAATCGAATTGGACTTATTGGAACATACGGAAATAGGTGGGCAAATTATGCATTAGGAAATTGCGACCTTCTGCTTGTTTTAGGAAGCAGGCTCGATATCCGCCAGACAGGAGCCGATGTTAAATCATTCTCCCAAAATAAGAAAATTTTTCGTGTTGATTGCGATGAAGCGGAGTTGCATATTCGTTTTTCAGAATACTTAGTTCTTCAAACAGATGTTCTCCCCTTTATTGAATATGCCTTGACACAGGATGTTAAATTTAATTCAAAGTCGCTAGGCAAATGGATAGATAAGATTTCTAAAAAGAAACAACAAATGCCAGACACTAAAGAATTACAGGGTATAAAAGGCATTAATCCGAATATATTTATTCACCAACTGTCACAAAGTTCCAAATTAGCCAAGGTATTTATTGCCGATGTAGGCAATAACCAGATGTGGACTGCACAATCTATTGAATTGAAGGAAGGACAACTTTTTTTAACTTCTGGCGGCATGGGATCGATGGGTTACTCGCTGCCTGCGGCAATCGGTGCATCAATAGCATTAAAAAATAAGCCCGTTGTCTTAATCTCAGGAGACGGCGGATTTCAGACTAATATTCAAGAACTACAAACCGTTGTAAGAAACAAGCTGCCAATAAAGATGATTGTACTGAACAATCATTGTTTAGGGATGATTAGACAATTTCAAGACAGCTATCTAAACAGCCGGTATATTGGCACTGTATGGGGTTATGACACACCTGATTTTGTTGCTGTGGCAAAAGCATATGGAATAGATGCCGTATCTATTGAAAAAACAGGAGAGATAAAAAAAGCGCTTGAGTGGTTATGGTCTAATCCTGAAAAGCCCATGCTTTTAAATGTAAATATTGATATTCATACTAATGTTTATCCAAAATTGAAATTTGGAAATCCAATTACAAAAATGGAACCTGAACTTGACAAAAATGAGAACTAAAGAAGAAATAAAAAAAGAGATTTATTCGCGGATAAAAGAGTATTATGATTCTTACCTCTCTTCAAGAGGCGAGGCAATACCTGTTTCCGGAAAAAAATATGATGAAAAAGAGCTGATATCCATAGTTGATGCTGCTCTTGAGGGATGGTGGACAGAGGGAAAGGTGACACTTGAGTTTGAGGAAAAATTCAAGAAATTCTTAGGAGTGAATAACGCAATTGTAGTGAACTCAGGCTCTTCAGCAAATCTGCTTGCGCTTAAGGCGCTCATGTCCCAGAAGCTCAAGGAGAGAAGAATAAAGCCAGGGGATGAAATAATAACTGTTGCTGCATCATTCCCGACAACAGTCAACCCGATAATACAGTCAGGATGCGTTCCGGTGTTCTGCGATGTGGACATAGGAACATACAACATTAATGTTTTTCAGATGAAAAAAGCGCTCTCTTCTAAGACAAAAGCAGTATTTCTGGCGCACACGCTGGGAAACCCGTTTAATCTGAAAGAAGTGTCTGAATTCTGCAAAAAAAACAATTTATGGTTCATTGAAGATTCATGCGATGCCCTTGGAGCAACGTATAATGGAAAAAAAGTTGGAACCTTTGGGGACATCGCGACATTCAGCTTCTACCCTGCACACCACATAACAATGGCAGAAGGGGGAGCAGTTGTAACTGACAACAATGCGCTTGCAAAAATTATAAGGTCAATACGTGACTGGGGAAGGGACTGCTGGTGCATGACAGGGCATGACAACACCTGCGGAATGCGGTATTCCTGGAAACTTGGAGACCTGCCTTACGGCTACGATCACAAATACATCTACTCAGAAATAGGATATAACCTGAAAAACACTGATTTGAATGTTGCAATAGGGCTTGCGCAGATGGACAAGCTTCCCTCATTCATTTCTGCAAGAAGGAAGAATTTTGAAGAACTGCTGAACAGAATGAAAAAGTTTGAAAAATACTTCTACCTTCCGAAGCCTGAGCCCGGCTCAGAGCCAAGCTGGTTTGGATTCCTCTTGACGGTAAAAGAAGATGCCGGCTTCACAAGGGAAGATTTGCTTAAGTTCTTGGAAAAAGAGAAAATAGGAACAAGACTTCTTTTCGGAGGAAACCTCACAAAACAGCCTTATTTCATAGACAACAAAATAAAGCACAGGGTTGTCGGGGACTTAAAGAACACAGATATCATAATGAAGAATACATTCTGGATAGGCGTGTGCCCGCTGATTGAAAAGAAAGATATTGAGAAAATGAGCTCTGCTTTTGAAAGGTTCTTAAAAAAATGAAAAAACCAAAATTTAAACCGAATTTAGACATTGATAAAAAGTACTTAGAGATGACGTTAAATGAAAAAATCCAAAAATAACTTAAAAATCCTCCTGGTAATTCCCAGATATAGTTTTTCAGATAAAATTAATTATGATTATATATTTCCTCTTGGATTAGGATCTATATCTGCAGTCATAAAAAATGCAGGTTATGAAGTGAATTGCCTTAATATAAACCACAAAAATGGAAAGACCGACCAAATATTGAAAGATACACTAAATCAAAAAAAATATGATATTGCATGCACCGGAGGTAATGCCCTTGCGTACCACGAAATAAAAATTATTCTCGACACACTTAAAAAACATGAGAGCAAACCTATAACAATTTTAGGTGGTCCCATAATAACCAGTGAACCTGAACTTATTTTTGAAGCGTTAAATCCTTCAATTGGCGTGATTGGAGAAGGAGAAGAAACAATAATTGAAATTTTAAGGACTATTAGAAAAAAGGAAAACTGGAAAGATATTGACGGCATAATATTCGCTGATTCAAATGGAAAAACAATAAAAACAAAGACAAGAAAGCCAATAACCGATTTAGATTGTTTACCTTACCCTGATTTTGAAGGGCTTGGATTTGCGGAACAGCTTGAAAGTGGAATACATTCTTCTGATAATTATTTTGTCTATTTGTCAGATAATCCAAGAATATATCCTTTACTGGCAAGCAGGTCTTGTCCTTACCAGTGCACTTTCTGTTATCATGATAGTAATTACAGAAAGCGTTCAATTAAAAGCATTGTTAAGGAATTAAAGTTCGCGATAAAACGGTATAATATCAATATGATTATAATTTACGATGATTGTTTTTCAATAGATGAAAAAGGGCTTTATGATTTTTGTAGGGAGATAAAAAAACTTTCAAAAGAATTTACCAGAAAAATAAGGTGGATGTGTCAATTAAGAGTTGAAACTGTAAATGAAAAAATGCTTAAAACAATGAAAGACGCAGGATGTGAAGTAATTAGTTATGGTTTCGAAAGTTTCAGCAAAAAGGTTCTTGAAAGTATGAGAAAAAATATAACGCCAAAACAAATAGATTATGCATTTAAAAAAACATTAAAAGCAAAAATTGCAATACAAGCTAATTTCATATTTGGCGATACAGCAGAAACTAAAGAAACTGCAAAAGAGACGCTAGATTACTGGAAAAAGAATTGTAAAGGCCAAGTGAACCTTGGATTTATACAACCATATCCGGGCAGTGTAATATATGAGAGATGTATCAAACGAGGGATAATAAAAGATAGATTAGAGTTGATTAAAAGCATAAATAACATTTTGTGGCTTAATATGACAGATACTATGACAGATAAAGAAATTAATGATTTAAAAAAAGAGATTTGGGATGCTACACGTAGATATCGAAGATTTGTAGTCCCAAAAATAAAAAGAAATATTCACAATAATACTTACTCTGCCTATGTTAAATGTCCATATTGTAAAAAAGAAGTTGAATATAACAATATTTTCATAAATAATCCGCATTTTTATAATTTTTTCATAACTTGCAAGGAGTGTTATATGCGTTTTTTTATGCTTAGTCCATTGATGAGAATAGCTTATCTCAATTATCCTAAAGTTAGACCAATTATAGACATATACACCCACTTACAAAATAAATTATTAGTCTGGAAAAAAGATAACGTTATTTAGATTACATTATTAAAAAGCATACCCTTGCAAATAACAAAATAAAGTGACATTTTACAATAACCATCTTCAATGGAGTGCCTGCTTTTATATTTGTATTTAAAGCAGGATACTACGAGAAGCTAAAATATACTGTGAGTGGGAATGTGCACAAAAAAAATGAAAAAATTCGATTATCAAGAGTATTATAAAGATTATTGGGAATGGGAATTTGAAAAAAAATGAAAAACAAACACGAAAAAATTTCAGAATTAGTTTTTGGAGAGAACATAATTGATGTTGGCTTTGCATCGGTTCCAAATAAATATCTTAAAGGAAATGTAACAGGAATTGACATACAACGAGTTAAAAAACCTCAGAATTATAAAAGAGTTTTAGTTGTAAACTTAAATTGTGAAAAAATTCCTTTAAAAAATAATTCTCAAGATACGGTAATATTGGGAGATGTAATAGAACATGTTGAGAACCCTTCTTTTCTATTAAGAGAAGCAAATAGAATTCTTCAGAATGAAGGCAAATTTATTTATCCACATCACATGCAAACGATTTGTGGACAAATATTCACAATTGGTTCTTGCCATTCATAAAAGACTAGGATGTGGGGGAACATTTGAGCAATTGGACTAAGTTAGATATGGTGCGGTTGTTAAAGAAAAACGGATGAAAGTTTTTTGAATGATGTGATAATTTCACAAAGATTAAAAAGTGCCGAATGATTTGTAGCAGTATGCCAACAAAAAAAAGAATAGCCATTCTGTGTCCGGGAGTTGGAATTGTTGAGCGTGGAGTAGAAGGATATGTAACAAGGTTTAAAGAGTATTTAAAAAATGAATATGATATTGACATTTTTTCTTATAAAACAACAAAGGACAGCATAGGTGTCCCTTTATCAAAATTTGAAAAATTTTTCTATTTCCACTTCAATCCCATAAAAAAAGAGAATCGGATTACGCATCTAATAAATGGGGGTTATAACATAATCAACGGGATTATTCTCAGTTATTTGTTTGGAATAAAGGTATTCCGTAAAATAAAAAAATCAGGCAAAAAATATGATTTAATATATGACAGCTCAGGACTTGGCTCTCAACTATTGTGTAATGTTTATAGAAAAAGAACATGCACACCTTTTATAATTACTGATCACTCAGGTGACAAAGTCGCCTTTCTTTCTCTTTTGACAAAGCCTAACGCGTTTATTGCATTAAAAAAAGAGAGTCTCAAAAGGATAAAAAGGCAAACTAAAAATTTTAAAATAAATACAAAAGGCGTAAAAATTTTAGTGATACCGAATGGTGTTGATTCTAGACCTTTTGAAAAGCATAAAAAAAAGAATATATTAAAAAAAGTTTCTCATCCTATAATATTATCTACATCCGCTTTAGATAACTCCAAACGACTTCATCTTTTAATAGTTGCCGTAGCAAAAATGAAAAAAGGTACATTAGTAATGACTGGCAAGGGTAGTTTGAAAGAGAAATTACTTTCTCTTGGAAGAGAAGTTTTAGGAGATCGATTTAGGTATCTTGGTGTTCTGTCATATAATAAACTTATCAATCTTTATTACTCATGCGATGTGTTTTCGCTTCCGTCAGAAAATGAGAATTTTAGCACATCAATTCTTGAAGCCATGATGGCAAATAAGTCAGTAGTAACTCAGAAAGATTCTGAGCGGAAAAGAATTGTAGGGAAAGCAGGCTATTGCATTGAATGCACAGATATCAAAAAATATGCGCATTACCTTATGAAAGCATACGAAACAAATTTTGGCGACGAGCCAAAAAAACAGGCATTGAAATATGATTGGGAGAAAACTATAGGTGCATACAAGAAATTAATAAATAATCTAATTTTATTTTAATAATTACCCATTTAATTGGATAAGGAATAATTCTAATAATCATGTCATATCGTTTTGCTTTAAATAAAAACATTTTGGGGTGAACGAGCGGTAAAAATGGTTCATTATATTGTTTCAGGTATTTTTGTAATTGTATGTGACTTTTTAAATAATCCTTTTTAACAAAGAATATAATATTCTGTGCATAGCAAAAAGACACATCATCATTGTTCCAAATTTTTCTCCTGATACAATCAAACGGAACATATTCATTATCTTTAAAAAGGTTGACCCAATATGTTGGCCACTGTTCATTTACATGATGAGTACCACCTTGAAATGGAATTGCTGCTGAGAAAAGGACAAGTGGACCCAAATTTGTTAGAGTGTTCACAAATGTTCTTGCAGATCTCTCACATAAATGTTCTCCAACTTCTAAAGAAAGAACAAGATCAAATGTCCGGTTTAATCTGAAAGGCTTTTCTAAATCAGTAGATAAAAAGCACTTTTTTGGAATACGTAATTTGTATTTGTTTACCCATGGGCCATCTATGCCCAAGATATTTTTAACGCCATGCTTTTTAAATATAGATAAAAATTCTCCAGTAGCACAACCAACATCTACAACACTCTTCGGTTGAACTAATTGTAAAACCAATGGAACAATATGCTCTGCCGACTTTAAAGAGTCGTTACGATCTTCAAAAAATTTATCCAAGTAATATGTTTTAAGTGCCATCCTTGCCTTCAGTTATTATCAATTTATAAATATATTCATTAACCCGTTTTAGGTTTATATAAAATCTGCGAAAAACAACTCCCTTACTAAGTTAGATAGATGCTTTGGCGAAGCTATGATGCTTACATTAAATTGTTTTAAGACGCCAATTCATAAAAAAATATTTATAAATGAACTTCTCTCCTAGCTCAGCATGAAAATTTTATATGCGGTTCATCCAATTGCCTTTCAGCTGGATGGCAGTTCTGAGCTTTAATTAGAAAAATATTACAATGATAATGTCTATGCGTAGTCAATTCTATTTTTAAAAACTTTTTAGAAACATTTATAAAATAATGTAACAAAACTCGCTGCTCGGAGCTATCTCCGGACTAAAGTCCGGAGCTTTACGCTCATCGCTGATTCGCGAGTTTTGGAACAAGAAATTGCGCACTAAAGTGTGGGGCTTTAAACCCTACGCAATTTCTTTGTAATATACAGTATCTTCATTTCAATCATTCTTTTTTAACTCTTAATAATCCTTTGCATATCCCAATGAAATATGCGAAGTACTGCACCGGGTAAAATATGAAAGATAATAGATAAATTAAACTTTTCTTTTTTATCAAATAGAATATTCCGAAAATCAGGAAGAATATGAACTGGGATGCCAGCGAAAGCAGGAGTGGCCAGAATATCCCAAAAGGAATTAGAAGCAATGCTATAATGTGGTAAAGCCCGTAGAAGAAAACAACAGGAACGTACCAGCGGAACTCACCGCTGTTTTTCATTGAGCGCACCTGCATTTCGCCGTATGATTTCATCTTCCTGAGGAAATCTGCGAATGAGTCAATGTAATTGTGGGTTATCTGCGCTTTTTCAGTGAGCCCGAGAAGATAGCCCTTTTTCAAAAGGCGCCTGTTGAACTCAAAATCCTCTCCCCCTTTTAATGAACTGTACTTTTCCTTAAGGATTACTGACCTAAGGTAAATCCCGTTGCAGTTGGGGAATGAATCAACAAGATGAAAGAAAGATGCGCTCTCATTTACCTGCATGCTCCCGCCAGAGCCTATTGGCGAGGAAAGCAATGAATAAATTATTTTTTTTGAGAGAGTGTCTTTAAGAAAGATTGTTTTTCCGCCCATACCCGCAAGTTTAGGATATTTTTTTCTTTGCTTTTCAAACTCAGAAACCATTTCAGAAAGCCATTTACCTGATGGCTTCGCTCCAGGATCAATAAAGCAGATAAGAGATGAGCGCGCCTTCTCTGTGGCAAGGTTCCTGTCAGAACCCCTGCTTCCAAGAGAGGATTCAAAAACCCTTATTTTCTTATGCTTCAGCGAGTATTTCTTCAGAATCTCTGCTGTTCCATCTGTTGAGCAAGCATCAACCACAACAATCTCATAATCAGGAAAGTCCTGAGAAAGCAATGAATCAAGAAGGTGTCCTATTGAGTCCCTTTCATTCCTGACAATGATTCCTATGCTTGCCTTTGGCATAGAAGATAAACTTATTCCTGTGTTTTAAAAACTTTCTATGAACGCATTCCAAAAGAACCGGAAATTCACATAGGACAAAAAGACAGATGCAGAAAAGGATTATAAACCATAATTGAATATTAAACATTAAATTCAACAAAACATTTATATATTAACTAAAGTTAATATCTCTTAACTATGGTAAATATGTATAAACTTAGGTTAACAAATCTTCAGCAGGAGATTTTAAGGCTGCTTTTTGTAAAGGCAGGAACATCTCTAAACCACAATGGGATTGCAAGGTTTCTCGAGGTTTCTCCTCCAGCAGTCAGGAAAGCCCTTCCCAGACTGGAGAAAGAGAATTTAATCAGGATAACGCAGGATAAAATATCAAGAAGATGGGCTGTTGAACTGAATAGGGAAAATTATAGGGTTATGCAGTTAAAAAGAGCGGATAATTTCAGGCAGATTTATGAGTCGGGATTGGCTGATTTTCTATTCAATGAATTCCCCGGCTGCACTGCAGTTATTTTTGGAAGCTATTCCCTGGGAGAGGATGTTTTTTTCGGAGAAAATGACGAGCGCAATTCAGATATTGACATTGCAATCATCGGCACAACAGGAAAAGAACTGGATTTAAAAGAATATAATAAACTGCTGGAGAGAAATGTATCTGTTAATTTTTATAAATCCTGGCAGGAAATCCACAAGCAGCTAAAAGAGAGCATCCTCAAAGGAATAACCTTAAGCGGAGGAATTGAATTATGAGCATGCCCAAAGAATTTGAGGAATATGTAAAAGAGGGAATAATCAGGAAATGCTCCATCAATAAGCCAAGAGCAGAATTTCTAATCAACGAAACTGAAAAAGCATTCAGGGGGCTGAACAAGAGATTAGAAGCAATGGAAATAGATGAGGATAATGCCAACTCAATAATAAAAGACTGCTATGATGCCATAATGGAATTGGTGCGTGCAAAGCTGCTCTTAACCGGCTATTCTTCAGCAGGGCAATTTGCGCATGAAGCAGAAATTTCTTATGCAGAAAAGCGGCAAAGCCGCTTTTAGCATCCTAAAAATCAGCGGATTTTTATGATCTCAAAAAATGCGGCTTTTCAGATAATGTTATTTCATTTATCAATGATTTAAGATACTTTAGAAATTCCATAACATATTACGGAAAAGTCTTAAGCGTGGAATACGCCGAGCAGGTTGTGGAATTTACAAAGAAAACATACCCAAAATTAAAAGAGATGATTAAATAACTGGAAATCCGCACAGGACAAGTGCGCAAAAGAGATGCAAATTGAGCATTAATCCTTAAAAAAATAAATCGTTCACATATTAACTAAGGTTAATATCTCTTAACTACAGTAAATATGTATAAACTTATGCAATTAAAAAGGGCAGGAGACCACAAGATAGTTACCTTCTCTTCCTTAAAGAAGCGTATTCCTTCAAATACCTTTTTACTGTGTATAACATGAATGTCTCTTCTTTTTTTCTTGTCTGGCTTCGCTCCAGCGCTGTGTAATACGCGTTTCTGTTCGCGTATTCTATGTTCAGCATGGGATATCCAAGACTGTTCAGCGTGTGATTCATCATCAGCCTTGATATTCTTCCGTTGCCATCGCTGAATGGGTGTATGGATACAAACTTCAGATGCACAAGCGCTGCCATTAACACCGGATTTATTTTTCCATAGTATTTATTGTACCATTCAAAGAATTCTTTTAATAAGGAACTCAATTCCGCAGGCAGGGGCAGTTCCACTTTGCTTCTCGCTATTGCCACAGGATGCTCTCTTATTTTTCCCGCGATTTCAGGATCTGCCTCTTTGAATAATTCCTTGTGCCAATAAAGAACAGTTGCCAAATTCAGTTTATTTGTATTCTCAAGCATCTGGTAGAATATGCTCTTGTGCGCTTCTGCCTCCCTGACAAATTTCAATGCCTTGTTTTTTGGGGTAACCTGCTCCTGGAGCAAGTCTGCTGTTTCTTTTAATGTCAGCGTGCTTCCCTCTATTTTGCTGGTATTGTAGGTGAATCTAATCATAAAAGATTCTATGTACTTCTCTTTAGCAGATTGTGGATAATTTCCGTATTCCTTATTCCAGGACTCTTTTATGGCTTCTAATTCCCTGCCATATACTCCTTCAAATAACCCATAGAGAAATTTTTCTTTTATTTCACCTATATTTTTTGGAAGGTTATTGCCCAGATATAATCTTTTGTTAGAGAAACCGCCATTTGCTCTTATTGTGTGCTCCAAGTAGTAATATTTCTTATTTCCTCGATTGATTATTCGAATATTGACCATAAAATGTGTATACGTCACAAATATATAAATTTAACTATTTTTAACAGAATGTGACGTATACTGAATTTAGGAAAAGCTTTAAATAGAATCCATAATAATTCACAGATATGCCAAAAGCACTTGTAACAGGGGGTGCTGGCTTCATAGGAAGCCATGTTGTTGACTTGCTTCTGGAAAAGGGTTATGAAGTTGTTATAGTTGACAATCTTGCATCCGGAAGCATAAAGAACATTGACAACCGTGCAAAATTCTACCAGGCGGACATACTGAGCGATGCTATTGACACAATCTTCTCTGCTGAAAAGCCGGATTATGTCTTCCATCTTGCTAGCCAGATAAGCGTCTCAAAATCCCTGAGAGAGCCGATGTATGATGCCAATATGAACATCCTCGGCTCGATAAACATAATGGAGAGTTGCGTGAAGCACGGGGTGAAAAAACTAATCTTCTCCAGCACAGGAGGCGCCTTATACGGAGACCCGAAAAACATCCCTTGCGATGAAAAAACAGAGATACTGCCCCTCTGTCCATACGGGGTTGCAAAGAGTTCAATTGAGCAGTATCTTTCATATTACCACAGGGTTCACGGGCTGAACTACATTTCATTAAGGTATTCCAATGTTTACGGCCCCAGGCAGGACCCTTTCGGGGAAGCTGGGGTAGTTGCAATATTTGCAAAAAAGCTCTTGAAAAAGGAGATTCCAACAATAAATGGGGATGGGGCGCAGACAAGGGACTTTGTCTATGTTGAGGATGTTGTAAGGGCAAATCTGTTGGCAGCAGAGAACAGCATATCCGGCGTTTCAATAAACATAGCAACAGGGAAAGAAACATCTGTCAATGAGATTTTTGAGAAGCTTGAAAAAAACATAAAGTCGGGAATAAAGCCAAAGCATGCGCCCGGAATAAAGGGCGAGGTGAGGAAAATCTCGCTGGACTGCTCGCTCGCAAACCGGCTTCTCGCATGGAAGCCAAAAGTGGACATTGATGAGGGAATAAAAAGAACAGTGGATTTCTTCAGAGAGGAGGAATGAACATGCAAGCAGAAGCTGCAAAAAGGGTGAAGTCGTTCGGGATAGTAACATACATAATTGCTTTGATGACGCTTTTTGCGCTGATGATAATGCATCTATTCCGACTTTTCACCCTAAATATAGACAAGTTTTCCTTTTTCATAGTATCGCTTCTCGTGCTGCTCCTGCTAATACCTATAGTGACATACATCAAGTTTTTCAACCTGGTAGAAGTCAGGAAGGATATAAGGATAATGAAGAAAAAGTGATTATTGCATCCTCTTTGTCCAGACCTCAGGCGCCTTCTTGGTTATCTCAAGATTCTTCCAATACCTGAATTTCTGGGGACCCTGCTTTTTTACCCATTCTGCCATGTTGTGAATTCCAACCCGCAGGGGAGTTGTGGTCTTGTAGTCAAGTATCCTTCTTGCCTTTTCAGATGAGCAGTATGAATGCTTAACCTCTGAAGGCCTTGGAGGCGCATATATCGGCTTCAAATCTGTCCTTGCCATCTCCTCAAGCACGATTCTTGCAACCTCATTGAGGGTTACAACCTCCTCTGAGCCGATGTTTATCCTCTCTCCGAATGCCTCCCGGGCAAAGCCCGCCTTGGCAATGTAGGGAGTGCAGTCCCTCACATAGGTGAATGCCCTGGTCTGTGTGCCGTCTCCAAAGATTATGGGCGGCTTTCCAGCAGCAACTCTGTTCATGAATATTGCGATTGCGTTCCTGTATGGGTCCTGAAGATTCTGCCTCTCACCATACACATTGTGCGGTATCAGTATTGAATAGTTTAGCCCGAAAACATCATGGTAGATTGGAAGAATCTGCTCAATTGCAGCTTTGCCCACTGCATAAGGGTCCTTTGGATTGTAATGCTGTTCCTCCCTCATCGGCATCTTTTCCTGCCTGCCATAAACGCTCATCGAGCTTGTGTGCACAAACATCTTTACACCAGAGTTTATCGAGGCCTCAAGCAGCTGCAGGAATCCAATGTAGTTTGACTTTGCATTGTAGACAGGGCAGAAGACGCTCTGCCCCTCTGCTGCGTGGGCTGCAAGATGATAAACCATGTCAATGCCAGAAACTGCTTTTCTGCATACCTTCGCGTCCTGAAGGTCTCCCTTTATGAAATGCGCATTCCTGTTTACATTGGAGAGGGAGCCGCCTGAAAGATTGTCCACCACTGTGACATCATGCCCTTCCCTTATCAGCTGGTCCACAAGGTGGGAGCCCATAAACCCTGCGCCGCCTGTAACGAGTATGCTGTGCTTCATCTCACTTCTTCTCCACAAGCATTATGCTCAGGAAGAACCCTGAGAACACTGTCTGTATTCCAAGTATGAGGAATGTGAGGGCTACGAGGGGAAAGCTTTTTGCATTTATCCTGACTGCCCAGAGTCCAAGAATTAGCGCTGACAAAAATATTGTGCCGCCCAGCAGTATTGTCCTCTCCAGCGGGAAGTGCCTTGCTGTAAAATCTATAATGGGATCATGAGGAGTGAAGCCGCTTATTATTGCATATGTCTTTGCATAGAGCCCTATGTTTATTATCTGATAGCCGAGTATTGAAAGCAGGGAGCCCAGCACTCCAGAGGCAGCTGAACCTGCAAGGTATGAAATCAGCAGGAAGAGCCCTATTAAAAATATTATTGCCCCGGGTATCATGAAGAGATAGGTGGGGCTGTACATCAGCATGAAGCGGAGATGGCGCCAGCCGTCTGAAATTGGCCTGAGCTTTGACTCTGCCTTTCTTGGGTAGTATTTTATCGGAACCTCTGAAATGCGCATGCCCTTCTTTATTGCGTTTATCAGCATCTCTGAAGCGAACTCCATGCCAGTTGTCCTAAAAGTGAGCTTCTCAATTGTCTTTTTCCTGAATGCGCGGAACCCTGTCTGGGGGTCTGAGATGTGCGAATTGAAAAAGAGGTTCAGGATTCCTGAAAGCACTGGATTTCCAACATAACGCCTTATAAAAGGCATTGCTCCTTTTTTTATCTCACCCTTCATCCTCGAGCCGAGCACTATGTCTGAATTGCTGAGCTTTGAGACAAGCTTTGGAAACTCTGAGAAGTCATAAGTGCCGTCTGCATCTGCCATCACGATTATCTCGCCTTTTGCAGCGGAAAATCCTGCAAGCAGCGCAGAGCCGTAGCCGACCCTTTTCTCGCGCACTACTTTTGCGCCGAGTTTTCGCGCAATTGATGCAGAGCTGTCAGAGGAGCTGTTGTCCACGACTATTATTTCATAAGAGTATTTGGAGGCAGTTTTTTTTATTGTATTAATGCATTCCGCAATTGTCTCTTTCTCATCCCTGCACGGAAGCACAAAAGATATTTTTTTAGGCATCAGCGCTGGAAAGATGATTTCATTATAAAAAGTTATCTGAGAAGAAAATCAGGAGGTATGATAAGGTAGCATAAAGCCAAGATATTAAAACAAAAAAGGGAAAGATAGCTGTAAATGCAAAAGATTTCTATAATAGGCGCCGGCTATGTGGGGCTTGTAACTGCAGCAAGCTTTGCGTCCCTTGGCTTTTCTGTAGTGTGCGCTGACATTGATAAGAAAAAGGTTGAGAAGATAAACAGGAAAGAGCCCCAAATATATGAGGAAAACCTGCAGGAGCTCCTTGAGAGGGCCGTTCCTAAAAAGCTCTCAGCGACAACCAAGCTAAAATCCGCCATCCTTGGAAGCGGGGCAACATTCATATGCGTGGGAACGCCTTCCCAGGGAAACGGCATGATTTATCTTGAGGCAGTAAGGAAGGCCTCAATGGAGCTGGGGCTTGCGCTAAAGGAAAAAAAGACAGGGCATCTAATAATAGTCAAAAGCACTGTAGTGCCTGAGACAACTGAAAAGCTCATAATACCTGAAATAGAAAAGTTTTCTGGAAAAAGATTTGGGAGGGACTTTGGAGTTGTGGTAAATCCGGAATTTCTAAGGGAGGGCACTGCAATAGCCGACTTCCTGAGCCCTGACAGGATTGTGCTTGGAAGCACTGATGCAAGGTCAATCAGGGCAGCAAGGAATCTCTATTCCTGGGCAGAGTGCCCCATAGTTGAGTGCAGCTTCCGGGAAGCAGAGATGGCAAAGTATGCGAGCAATGCATTCCTCGCAACAAAGATTTCCTTCATAAACGATATTGGAAACATCTGCAAAAAGCTTTCAATAGACACCAACAAAATTGCTTATATAATGGGGCTTGACTCCAGAATAGGAAAAAACTTCCTTAAGGCAGGAATAGGATTTGGGGGAAGCTGCCTGCCAAAAGACCTTAGGGCAATAATCCAAAAAGCAGAAGAGAAAGATTATAGTCCTGAGCTTCTCTCATCTGTGCTTGAGGTAAACATGAAACAGCCGTCAAAATTAATTGAGATGCTTGACGAAAAGGGAATGCTCAGCAGGAAAACGAGGGTGGGAATTCTCGGGCTCACATTCAAGGCAAATACAGATGACATAAGGGAGAGCCCTAGCTTGGAGGTTATAAAGCTGCTAACGCTAAGGGGAGTTCAAATCTGCGCATATGACCCGAAAGGCATGGCTGCAGCAAAAAGGATATTCCCAAAAATAAGATACAAGCGAAGCGCCCAGCAGGTTGCAGACGAAAGCACAATGATACTCATACTTTCTGAATGGCCTGAGTTCAAGAAAGTTGATTTCAGGGGAAAGCAGGTAATAGACGGGAAGAACCTCTTTGGCGAGGGGGAAAGGCCAGGGAATTATGAGGGGTTGTGCTGGTAAGGTTTTTATATTGAATTGAACAATTTCTAAAAAATGAAAAAGAGAAAGGCAATAGGGTTTGACTTTGACGGGGTTCTTGTTGATTCTCCAATGAAGAAAAAGAGGATTTTTGAGGATTTAATGGAGAAGGAATTTGGAATTCCAAAAGCAAAATCAAGGCAGGCGTTCGTGAGGGGCGACGGACTCTCAAGAAAGAAGCGGTTTGAGATTTGCCTGGGGCATGCTCTTTCAGAAAAAGATGCCGAGAAGCTTTCCTTAAAATATCAGAATATGATAAGAAAAGAGAAATTTAACCTTATCCCGGGCACAGAAGCTGCACTTAAGAAGGCAAAAAAGGATTTCATAATCTTCAGCGCATCAGGCGTTCCCACAAAATACTTGAGAGAAGCCCTTAGGAAGGCCGGGGTGTTTTCATATTTTGACAGCTGCCTGGGAGGGGAAAAAAAGGAGATTATCAAAAGAGAAATTAAAAGATTCAAACTTGAGGCGTCTGATGTTTTCATCGTCGGAGACGCCATAAACGACATGAAAGTTGCCCGCTCCCTCAAAGCGCATGCAATTGGCGTCTATCGCAACATTAACCACAGAAGAAAACTGATTGAGGCAGGCGCAGAAAAAACGATTCCAAACCTGAAAAACCTTTTAAAGGCAATAAACAGAATTTCTATAAAGAGGCAGTAAATATGCAGCAGAAGATAACAAAGGCGGTGATTCCCGCAGCAGGGCTGGGCACAAGGTTCCTGCCTGCCACAAAGGCGATGCCTAAGGAGATGATGCCGATTGTCGACAAGCCCGCAATACAGTACATCATAGAAGAGGCAGTGGCATCGGGCATAACAGACATTCTCATAATAACGGGCAGGGGAAAGAGAGCAATTGAGGACCATTTTGACAGGAGTTATGAACTTGAGGCAGAACTGCAGAAAAAGGGAAATGCTGATATAATCAGGGAGCTCAACAGGATAAGCAGCCTAGCAAGCATACACTACATAAGGCAGGGAAAGCCGCTCGGGCTTGGGCATGCCATACTGAAGGCAAAGGAGCACGTAGGAAACGAACCATTTGCTGTTTTTCTCGGCGACGACCTTGTAAAGTCAGAGGAGCCCTGCATGAAGAAAATGATGGAAATCTTCAGCAGAACTGGCTTCCCGGTTGTTGCTGTTTCGCCTGTTGAGAAAAGCGAGATTCCGAAATATGGGATAGTGAAGGCAAGACAGGAAGGCAGCGAGCTCATCATAGAAGATATGGTTGAAAAGCCGGCTGCTGAAAAGGCGCCCTCAAACCTTGCCATACTCGGAAGGTATATACTCACGCCAGATATCTTTGGAATCCTTGAAAAGACAAAGCCGGGAGCAAACGGCGAGATAAACCTCACTGATGCAATAAGGGTTTTGGGAAAGAGGAAAAATATCTATGCTTACATGATAAAAGGCAAGTGGATGACTGTCGGGGACAGAATGTCCTACCTGAAGACAGTGGTTGAGTATGCCCTTGACAGGAAGGATGTGGGCCCCGAATTTCTCTCCTATCTCAGGCAAAGGATAAAGTAGGATATTGGTAGGATTTTTCAATAAATTTTTAAATTCCTGCTGTTTTTCTGACTGTATGAAAAGGAAGATTTCGATAACAATAGATTCCCGGCTCCTGAAAGAGGTGGACTCTGTAGTTGACAATCTCTACATAAGGAACAGGAGCCAGGCAATAGAGTTCCTTGCGAAAAACGCCCTTGGGGGAAGGAAGACCGCTGTGATACTGGCAGGCGGACCTGAGGAATCGCTTAAAATTGGGAAGGATTTCAGGCCAACCGTCCGAATAGGGAAGAAAACTGTCATAGAGCTCGCTGTTGAAAAGCTGAGGGCTTCTGGATTCAGGAACATTTTCATAATTGCAAGGCAGCATGCCCTTACTGCTATGTTCAACATCCTGAAGGACGGCTCGGGATACGGAGTGAAGGTTGATTACATCGAAGAAAAGGAGTCATCGGGAACAGCTGACTCCCTGCGGCTCGTAAAGGGGAAGATAGAAAAAACATTCCTTGTGGTTTACTCTGACATTGTTTTCAGCAGGGCAAACATAGATGAGATATGGAATTCGCACATAAAGGGCAGCTCAATCTCAACCCTTATGCTCACAAGCTCAAATAAGCCGAGCGAGAAGGGTGCAGTTACAATGGAGGGCAGCCGCATAATAGAGTTCTCCCAGAAGCCAGCAGAGACAGAGACAAACCTTGTTTTCTCCCCAATATTCGCCTGCGAGCCAGAGTTGCTTGAGTGCAGGGGCGCGAGTTTGGAAAAGGATGTATTCCCAAGATTGGCTGAGAAAGGGCTGCTTTCAGGATATATCAGCGCCCAGAAGGAAAGGCACATACATTCTGAAGAGGACATGAAGAGTTCAAACTAAAAAATCAAATAACCATAGAAAAAAAGGGTGACGGCTTTCTGCATTTCCCGCTCACGAGAGCAGTACAGGGCAGAACGTGGGCCTGCTTGACTTCCGAGTTCGGGATGGGATCGGGTAGGACCAGGTCGCTATGGCCGTCTGAAGATTCAGGAAATGGAAGTTATATTTAAAGGTTTCTTTGCTGGAAATGCGCAAAATATTTCTAGAAATATATCGACGAGAGTGGGGTGAAATTAAAGAAAAACAAGATTGAATAAGAGAAAAGAAGATTCAAGGGCATCTAACTCTCACTTTTTTGAAAAACTTTATATAAGACATAGTGCCCAAAAGCACAAAGCGCTTTTGGCACAACGAAATGCAATGCATTTCTTGTGCAGGATCTTGTCCTTGCATAAGACCCGTCTTTGTGCCCAAAAATAAAAAAATATTGGTTTGCAGTGATTTGAATGGGATTCATGAGAGTGAAGGGACACGGAAACCACAGGTATGCATACTTTGTGGAAGAGGAATGGACTGAAAAGGGCCCCAGGCAGAGCGTTTCTGAATACCTTGGAAAGACAGAGAAGACGAAAAAAGTGAGGGAATTCCCAATTTTCTCCGATGAGATTTCAGCACTTGGATATGAGGAGCTGGTAAGCAAACTCGTGGAGGCAGAGCTGCTCTCACGGGGATTTGAAAAAAAAGCAAAAGGGAAAATGTGCCTTGCTCTCGACGGAAAAATGATAGTTGCAGAGCTCTCTGGGAGAGCCCTGAAGCTCTGCTGGAAAGGAAAGTTAGGAAAGGAGCGGGGCTGCGTGCTTGAAATAAACGACGGCTTCCTCTGCGCAAGGACATTCTCGGCTCTTATAAGATTCAGGGCAGGGCTTCCCAAGAATAGCGACGAGAACTTTACCTCAGAACCAGAGGAAGGGGAAGAGCTGGCAAGGCTGGTGGTAAATGCCGGGCTCTCGCTTTCAAGCGATGTTTTCATAAAATTATATGAGAAATGCACAGGGAAAAATCTGGGACTGGCTCCTGAGAAAAATTAAATTCTTTCCCCGCTTATCTTGAAAAGCACTTCTGAGACGTCCTTCCTCGAGAGCACTTGCTGGTTCATGAGGTCAAACAGGACATCCATCACATCCTTCTTTCCAACCCTGTTGGTCTTCAGCATGTATGAGAGGATGACTTCAAAGATATCGTTCCCTATCTTTCGCTTCCTTGAGATGTTTGCTATCTGGACGACAAAGCCCTGCCTGGAGAACTTCTCTGCAGTCACTGCCTTGGTTATCTGCTCGATTATCTCCTTCTCAATGCTTCCCCTCCCTGCAAGGTAAATCTTCTCTGCGAGGCTCTTGACCTGGAAATCGGCAACCTTTCTCATTATGAGCTCCGCCTTCTTCCTCGCCCCTGCGACATAGGGTATCTCAACGGAGGGAACTGCCCCTGCAAACTCAATCCTGACCATTCCAAGATTGAGGAGGCCGTACTGCCTGAAGTTGGTCTTTATGGCGTCAGAATACTCTATCTGCTGCCAGTGGATGAAAAAAATGCCGGAAGAGTAGTTTATCTTGTCGTCTGAAAACTCGAGCCTGAGGATGTTCAGTGACACTGTTATGTAGAACAGGTAAACGAGCGAGATGATAAACGAAGCGTAGCCCAAAAATGAGAGCACAAGGGACTGCTCTATTGAAAAAAAGCTCATGAGGAATGGGACGGGATTTTCTCCACCCATAACAAGAATGAAAAGCCAATAGAGCCCGCACAAAACCCCGAAGAAAATCCCCAGCTTCACTATCCCTGACACGAGCGCAAGGAAAATGTCGGGCTTTATGACAAGCGTGCCTGAGCTAGGTTCATTGTTTTCAGCCATTTTCAGAGTAGTCATTCAAAGTGGAAGGTAATCTTTCGCTCCTTCTTGTCAAAAGATTTCACGCTTTTAAATTTTTTCAATTTATCAAACGCCTCGCTTACAGAGAAATGGGAAATTTCCGCCGTGAGGAAATCCAGCGCCTCCCTGACTTCTCCGTAGTGCTGGTATATAGCTCCTGCCTTCTTCTCTGAGAGTTCAGCTTTTTTCAGCAGCTCATCCATTGAAGATTCCTGCTCGGATATTAGACGGAGAATCCTTTCCTTTTCGGGGTTGGCCCTGCTGGCAGAGTTAATTCCTGAAGCGAAAAGCTCGTCGAGAGCGCTGCTGAATGAGGGGAGCTGCCTCTGCTCAAGCGAGGAATATGATTTGAGTTTTATGGGAACAGCGTCGATGGCATTTCCTGAATCATAGACAACTGAGGCAGAGGGCTCCTCGCTGAAAAGGGCATGCATTGAGTCAAAGACAAGAGATGCCTCCTCTGCAGAAAGCGAGCCCGCCTTTTTGGACTTGTCGACGCCAGCCCTGAGGCAGGCCTCCTCTGCGTAAAGCCCGCCCAGCGAAAGCTCTGTTGCCAGAAACGCCGCAAGCTCCTTCTCAGAATGACTTACAAACAACAGGAACTCCTCCCTGCTTACCGCAGCAGGATTTCTCGACGGAGGCGGAGGGCTGTAGACAAGCCCTTGGGTGAGCTGCCTGTCCTTCCAGCTCTGGCTCTCAACAAGCCCGATTATCTTCAGCTCGTTCGAGCATAAAATCAGGTTTCCCCTGCTGAAAAGCTCAAAAAAAAGCGCGAAGCCCGCACTTTTTGATGCAAAATCCAGCCGCATTATGCGCTCAAAGCCCTGCTGGGCTATTGATTTCAGCATAGCCCCCTCGAGGTATTTCCTGAGCAGACTGCACATCCTCGGCGGGTTCTGAATTACAGGCGGCTTGCTCTCGCTCAGGAACAAAAGCGAGGGCAGATGTGCCCTGAGATATCTCCTTCCCTTGCCAGGAATATGGAAATCAAAGAGGAAGTCCCTCTCAGAGAGCTGGTAGACCCTCTGCAGCTTTGCGCCTAATAGGGAATTCAGCTCTTTTGAGATGAATCTGAGTTCAAAAGAAGCGATTTTCTTCACAAACCCTGAATTTTTGCCTGTTTTTTCTCCTGCCATTCCAAAAATCAGCCAGAGAAACCTCATATAAAAAGGTTTGTACAGGACAGCATCAGCAAGGAAACTCTCACTTTTCATATATGAAACTCCAAATAAAAGCAGGCATTACCTTCTGTTAGGACTTGCTTTTGCCCATTATCCGCATTTGCAGGGCATTTAAGGGGCTTTCAGGGCTCAATAAGGTTTTTATATAAGCGCACTCTAAAAGCTGCCATGGGGTGGAATTTCGGGCTTTTCAAGCGGAAAAGTGAGGAATCCAAGGAGATTTCTGCTGTTGAAAGGGTGGAAATAAGCGTTTCCCTCTCTTTTTCAAGGCTGAAGGCGGATATCGAGAAGATAGGGCTCTGGATACGCTATTTTGCCGAGGAGGCGATAAGGAACAGGCAGGAGCACTCTCTCGTGAGAGGCGAGCTCTCCAGCCAGCATTCTGAAATTTCAGAGCTCAGAAAAAACCAGCACTCAATGATTTCTGCGCTTGAAAAAAATGCTGTGATAATTTCAGAGCTTTCTAAAAAGATAAAAAACACGGAAAATGCGCTCTCTGAAAATAACAAAAATTTGCCAAGCAAATTTTTGGAACAAGAAATTCCAAAGGAATTTCTTTGTAAAATTGAGCAGGAAAACCAGCTCGGGACATGTCCCGGGACAAGTACGGGACAAGTCAGGGACAAGTCAACAGAGAAGCCAAAGGCATTTTCCAGGGAAGCCAGGGCCCCAAAAATTGAAAAACTAGAATATGAGCAGGAAATGTCCGAAGATTCTGGCGCCCATTTTGACAGGAGCATGTTCCTGCCCAGCGAGCTTGAGGTTATAAAGACGCTCTATTACTCGGAAAGACCAATTGGATATGCTGAGATAGCAAAGCTCCTCGGAAAAAGTGGGAAGAGCATAAGGAACATAATCTGCGATGTGAGAAAAAAAGGAATAGAAATTTTGGACAAGCCGATAGGTATAAGGGATAAGGGGTTCTATCTTTCGGGAAAGGCAAAGGTGCTTGTTTCAGGAAGATGATAATTTTATCTGAAATCAGATTTCTTTGGGGAAATGTCCTGGAACAGATGGCTGATGTCCTGAGTATTCTCGGGACATGTCCTGAATTTCGGGACAAGTCGGGACATGTGAAATGGCAGGATTTGGGCAAAATTCTCAAGATTTTTTGAAGAAACTCTAAAAAATTTTGAAAAATATTTTTATGAAAAATGAAAAAATAAAAAAATAAAAAAGGCAAAGAAGATTGTTTAGAAAAGCTCTTTTTTCACAAGCAATGCAGCTTTTTTAAGTGATGCCCTGCTGCTGGTGTCAATGGTGAGAATATTGTGGCCTGTCTCTCTTGCCTCTTCGAGGCAGACGCTGAATATCTCTGAATCAAGGTTTTCCCTCACTTTTTTCCTATTATAACCCCTTTTTTCAAGCCTTGTCTTCAGGATGGGAAGAGCGCAGGTGCAGATTATGCAGAGGTCTGCCTGCTCTTTTGGGAAAAAATGGGAGAGATGAGAGTCAATTATGACTCCAGAAGCCCTGTTTTTGCCTGTTTTCAGGGCTTTTAGGCGTGAAATCTCATTCTCAAGGGCAGAATTGAGCTGGTCAGTGTCTACTACCAGACAGTCCCTTTTCCTGTCAAAATGAGAGGAAATGTGCTTTTTTTCAATCAGTTCCCTGCAATCTATAGAGTGAAAAGTGAGAGTTCTGGCCAGAAATCTGGCAAGGGTGCTTTTGCCTGTGCCAGGTGTTCCTGAGATAAGGATAATGTAAAAATGCGATTTTGCTGTATTTCTACCTGATTTTACAGTTTTTTTGCAAAATTTTGCGCTTTTTGGCATTTTTTGGCTCTTTTAGATGATTTGCCTCTCTAGAGAAGGGCTTTGGTATTTAAAGCTAGCCAAAAACAGCGCCTGTGCATCTTTTTAAATGCTTTGCATTTTTAGGCACAAAGACAAGGTCTTGTGCAAAGACAAGGTCCTGCACAAGAAATGCATTGCATTTCGTTGTGCCAAAAGCGCTTTGCGCTTTTAGGCACTATGCGGAAAAGTGAGTAAAAAGTGAGGATTGATAGGGTTTGGCAGGGTTTTATGTATTATTCAATGGAATAACGCGCCTTGCTTTATAGGCCGTGAAGAGATTGTGTAATCATAAGAATATTAAGAGATTATTAAAAGATTAGAAGGAGGAAATGAAGGGGGAATCCGACGACAAAAGAAGTATACAAAAATATTTATTTCTTTGAATATAGCTTCTTCTTTTTCTCTGCAATCTTCTTCTTTAGCTCCTCTATCTTCTTAATGTGCTTCTCATATGCTAACTTGAACTCCTGCTCGAGCTCCTTCTTGCTCTCTGTCTTCAGGATTTTCTCTGCCAGCGCCTCTTCCCTTATGTTTGAGCGCACCCACTCTGCAAACTCCTCCTTGCTGTGCCTGGCAAACTCCTCGGAATCCATCTTCTCCAGAAGTTCTATGAGTTCTGAAAGCGTGCCGGCGCTGCTTATAGAGCTCTGCTGCTTTTCAGCCAATCCTTCCAATCCAAGAACAGGAATCTCTTTTGGCTTTTTCTCAACAAGCGGCTGTTCCTTCTTAATTCCTAGTTTGCGCCCGAAGTGCACTATGACAAATATCAAGGCAATCATGAGCAGGCTGTATCCTAAGAGCAGGAAAAACTCATTTCCTATTGCATATAGAGGTGTTTCAAATATTATGGCGCGCCTAAGCAGGAGCTCTGAAATCACAAAGGGATTGTATTTTGCAATCTTCATGAGATAGGCGGGCATGCTCTCAAGCGGCAGCACAACGCTTGAGGTAAGCAGCAGCAGGCTGGAGATTGAGATTGCTCCCAGGGTTGCGGTCTCCTCAGAGTGGAAGAGATAGCCGATTATTATGCCGAGAAGGGTGAAGAAGGTGGCTATGAACAGCAGCAGCACAAGCACTGTGGGCAGCATCCTTATTATCTGCGCCTTGAAGAATATTATTGAAATAAAAAGCATGATAGCTATCTGTATTGACGAGAGAATCATGTTTGTCAGGTATGCTCCTGTTATGAAGACATCTTCCCTTGTCGGGGTTATGAGGTTTCTGAAGTGGGCGCTCGAGCGCTTCTCTGTTATTATTATTGTTGTGGAGAAGACCACGCTTATGAACATGGTGAGCATCGTAATAAGTATCGGGAACATGTAGCCGAGATATGACTGTGTTGTAACCGGCTTTATCACAGTAGATACAGGGCTCGCTATGGCCCCTGCGCTCTGGGATGATGTGCTTTGCAGGTTGTCTGTTATTGAGTTGAATGAGCTTTGGAGAAGGGCAATCTTCTTTATGCTGTTGTCCAAGGTAGCTTTTATCGCGTCAATCTGCCCGGAGATGTTTGTCCTCGCAGAGGATGCCGCATCAAACTTCGCCTTTGTCTCGTCAAGCTTCCTGTCAAATGCAAGAATGAGAGTGTTGATTTCAGATGAGTTTGAGGACGAATTTGAAAGGCGGTTTTCTATCGTCAACAAATCATTAATAGCTTTGTCAATTATTTCATCACTTAAATTGTTTTCAGCTTTTATTTTATTGAGTGCAGTTCTGCTTGTATTGATTGCATCTTTTCCTGCATCATTGAGCGCAATCATCCTAACTTTCAAGTATTCCAGATTGAAGCTTTGCTTGTCTAGCGAAAGGTCAAGCCCTGCGAGCTGGGACTTTATGGAAAGCATCTGCTGCCCTGCCTGCCCATTGGATGTTGAGAGCTCTGTAAGTGTGGATTTTCTCGCATTCAGCTCAGAAAGCGTGTCATCAATCTTTTGAAGGAGAGTGCCGGCAAGGCTTGTGCTTATCTCTGTGGCGCGCTCAGAAATCTTTGAGAAAAGAGTGTCCCTGACCATCCAGACAAGGTTCACCTTTGAATAGTCAACGTAGAATGTCACGTTGCTGGTAGCGTTTCCGCTCACCTGGAAGCCGGACGGGAAAATTATGCATGTGTGCGAGATTCCCTGCCTGATGCTGTCGACGCACTTCTGCTCTGAGTCAAACTTCAGGGTCCTGAACTGGGACGAGGAAAGCTTTCCCAGGAAGGAGTTTATGTCATCTGTGTAAGTTGGCGAATACACACCCACATTTATCCTGTAGGCGTTGGAGTTGTTGAATGCCAGCCCCGCGAGGAAGATAAGAAGGAGGGGCCCCAGTATCACAATCATCGCAGAGCCCTTGGACTTGACAAGCAGCCTCATGTTCTTCTTTATAATCTCAAAAATCTTGCTCATTTTATCTCTTCCTTACAACCTTCTTGAAAACCTCATTGAGCGAGGGCCTTGCCACATTGACGTTGACGATGCTGTCCTGGGAGTCCTTGACTGCCTGCAGCAGGTGGTGCAGAACCGCCTCTGCTTCAGGAGTGTAAATTACAAGCTTCTGCCCCCTGTCAACAACATGGCTTATCTCAATCATCCTAACTTTTTTCAGTTTCTCAACAATCAGGTCGTAATTGCCGTTGGCTGTCTGGAGGTGTATCTCCTTGTTGCTGCTGAGGCTTTTGCTCAGCTGCTCTATAGTGCCTATTTCCGCAATAATGCCATCGTTCAGTATCGCTATCCTGTCGCAGAGATACTCAAGCTCTGAAAGGAAGTGGGATGCAATGATTACTGTCTTGCCCTCTTTGTTTATTCTCTTGAACAGCCTTATCAGGTCTGCCCTTGTTATCGGGTCCAGATCTGCAGTTGGCTCATCAAGTATGAGTATTGACGGGTTGTGGATTAGGGCGCAGGCTATGTCCATCTTCTTCTGCATCCCTCCAGAGAGAAATTTTCCCTCAAGGTTTTCAAACCCTGAAAGCCCAACAAGCCTGAGGGCACGCTTTATGTTCTCTGCTGCCAGCTCAGGAGGAAGGTCGTATAATGCAGCAAAATATTCAAGGTTCTGGATTACAGTGAGCTCGTGGTAGAAGGAGCCCCTCTGGGCTGCGAAGCCGACAAGGTTCCTTATGGCAAACGGGTTCTTGAACACTGACTGGAACTTCTCGCCCTCGAGCACCCTGTTTGACTTGAAAAGCACATCCCCTGCATTAGGGTTCAGGGCGCCTATAATGGTTGTCAGGAGGGTGGTTTTGCCTGAGCCGCTCATCCCTATTATCCCAAACAGTTCCTTTTCTTTTACCTCAAAGTCGATTTTCTTAAGGATGCAGTGCTTGCCGAAGCTTACAGAAATGCCCTTGACTCTGAGGACATCATCTCCAAAATGCTTCTGCTTTTCTGCCGCCTGCTTGTCCATTAGCTTCTCCTCTGAACGAGTTCATGTAAAATAAAAGGTTATGCAACTACTTTAAAGAGATAAAAAAGGTTTCAATTTCGATTGAAGGCTTGGACAGGTTTAAATAATACTTCTGGTTTCTGTTTCTTGATTGATATGGCTGAAAAAAAGTCATTCATACTGCTCTCGCTTGACGAGAAGAGGATAAAGAAGATTGCAGAGGCGCTCTCCAGCGAGACAGCCCACAAGATACTTGACTTCCTGGCTGAAAAGGGCTCTGCCACAGAAACAGAAATCTCAAAGTTGCTTATGCTTCCAATCTCAACTGTCCACTACAACCTCAGGAACCTGATGGAGAGCACACTGGTTTCTGCCAAAGAGTTCCACTACAGCGAGAAGGGAAAAGAGGTGAACCACTATTCCCTTGCAAACAAGTACATAATTATTGCGCCGAAGGGCGAGGAAAAGACAAGGGAAGAGATAAAGTCTGCGCTGTTCGCCACTGCTATTGTCGGACTGGGAGCAGTTGCGCTCTGGCTCTTCTCAAGGGCAGGGCGCTCATTCTCAAAAGCATCTTCCTTCAGCGTGCAGTCGGCAAAATCTGCAGAGATGCTTACTGAAAGCGCAGCATTGGCCTCAGCCGCGCCTGTCCAAGCAGCACCTCAGACCTGGCCCTGGTTCCTCGCAGGCGGGGTTGTGGCAGTCCTGGCATTTGTGGCAGTGTCGATAATCAGAAAGAGAAGCTGATTTCCTACCTTTTTTACTTAATTTTTCTTAATTTTACAATAAAAATAAATAGGCGTTCCAATAAACCTTCTGCTGGTGGTGGACATGATTTGCGACCTGTGCGGAAAGGAGACCGAGGACTCCTACAAGGCAATAATAGAAGGCACTGAGATGAATGTGTGCGCTGACTGCGCAAGGTTTGGAAAGGTTGTAGGCAGGAAGGCGGCTCCAAGGAAGGAGGAAAAGAAGACTGCTGTCCAAAGGCACATTGAGAAAGGGCCTGAGCTTGTGGAGTCAGTAATCCCGGAATTTTACAAGAAGATAAGGCAGAAGAGGGAGCAGATGGGGCTCAAGCAGGAGGATTTCTCAAAGATGCTCTCAATAAAGGAGTCAATGCTCCACAAAATGGAAATCGGCGAGTTCATTCCAGCAATAGCACTTGCAAAGAAAATAGAGCACGTTCTCAAAATAAAGATTGTCGAGCAGGCTGAGGAGAAGCCCGAGCACGCAATGGCTCAGAGGAAAGCAGAGGGGCCGATGACAATAGGGGACATGATAAAAATCATAAAGGAGAAAAAATAAATGGAAGAAATTGATTTTTCATACTGGAAAAAATTGGAGATTGTTTCAGGAAAAATTATTTCATGTGAACATGTCCCAAAGACAGAAAAACTCTATAAATTAAAAGTTGATATCGGTGAAAAAACAATTCAGATCATAACAAGCCTTGTGCCGTATTACTCAATTGAAGAAATTACGGGAAAAAACATAATTGTCTTAAAAAATTTGAAGAAAGCAAAATTTGGTGGGAAAATTTCAGAAGGGATGCTTCTTTGCGCAGAAAGTGAAGATGGGAAAACCTGCGTGCTTCTCTCTCCTGAAAAAGAAGTTCCGCCTGGCACAAGGGTAACGTGACGAAATGAAAAAAAAGGAAGTTCCAAAGCCCAAGAGGGAGAAAGAGTTCTGGCTCATACTGATATTTATAGCAGCGCTGGCGTTCAGGCTTTTTTTTGCCCTCAGGACCAGCGGATTCACAGGGGACGAGTCCTACTTCAACCTCAGGCAGATAGAAAGCATAAAAAAATCAGGAATGCCTATACTCCATGACAATCTGAGCTATTCCGGAAGAACCTTCGCATTCCTTCCGGGCATGCATTACCTGCTGGCAGGGATAAGCTTTATTTTTTCGCGGTTTATATCAAATGAAATCCTTTTCAAGATAGTCCTGAATTTCTTTGCTGCAACAGCAGCAATAATTGCATACATGATAATCTTTGAGCTTTCGCACAACAGGAATGCCGGGCTTGTTGCCGCATTTGCAACTGCTTTTTCCCCCATATTCCTTAACAGCACAATAAACTCGATAAGCACTTTCTCAATAAGCATACCGCTGAATCTCCTGCTGATTTACTTCTTCATAAAAAGCGAGTATGACATGAGGGCTGTCACAAGGTTCATGGCAGTCCTGATTCTTGCCTCCTTCACTGACTCGCTTGTGATGATACTCCTTATAGGAATAATATTTTACATTCTTATGATAAGCACAGAGGATATGCCTGAAAGCCCATCGCGGCTTGAGTTGGTAATATTCTCAATAATTTTTGTCTTCTGGGTAAATTTCATAGTGTTCAAATCTGCCTTCCTCGCCCACGGGGTTGGGATGATATGGAGGAACATACCCTTGGCCATAAGCTCACAGTATTTCTTCAGGATAAACATTATAAACATAATCTACAGAATCAATGTAATACCCTTCATTGCAGGGATTTATGTCCTCTATAATTATACAATCAGGGAGAAGAAAAAGAACATATACATATTTGCAGGGATAATTTTTGTGTTGCTCATGATGCTCTGGCTGAAGCTTGTGGAGTTTTGGATAGGGCTGATGCTTATAAGCGTATTCTTCGCCCTCCTGCTGGGCTACTTTTACCATTCGCTGTCCTCTTACCTGGCAAAAACAAAAATATCAGGAAAGCTGGAGGGGATAGCTGCAGTTTTCATCTCGCTTCTCGTTGTTTCTACTGTGGCAAGCGCCTGGCAGTACGCTAATAGTGCATCAGCCGATTCGCTATCCCAAAATCAGGAGGAAGCGCTGAATTTCTTCGCTGAAGTTCAGTCAGAGGAGGCAGTAATTTCAGCGCCGGAGTCAGGAATGCTCATAGAATATTTCTCAAAGAAGAAGACTGTCATGGACTCTGAGTTTCTGATGATACCAAATATAAATGAGAGGTACGCTGATATCAAAACCCTGTACCAAACACCCTATGAGACAAAGGCACTGGAGATAATGGACAAGTATGATGCTGACATAATATACCTTTCAGATACTGAGAGAGAGGAATTCAGCATAATCTCCCTCAAGTTTGTCGGGGATGAAAAATGCTTTGAACTGCTTTACAATAACTCAGTAATGATATACAGGAAGCTGTGCAGGCTTGGGACTGCCTGATAAAAATGAAGCACGGTAACAAAAATTCGCATGGCAAATTTTTGGAACAAGAAATTTCTCTGAAATTTCTTTGTAAAAAAAAGAAAAGTGTAAAACATGCTGAAACCAAGAAAAAGAGAATAGCAATACTTCCAATAATTTACACAATAGTTGTCCTGCTCTTCATGTTTGCGGTTTTTCATGCATACAGGAATGCCTTCATGGGCGGGCTGCCTGCTGGAAGCGAGGGATATTATCATGAGAGAATAGCAAATGCAATAGAGAAGAAGGGCATACTCTCGTATGACTCGCTGAGCTTTTCCGGAAGGACTTACATATTCAGCACCTATGACTATTTGCTGGCGCTGGCGGGAAAAGTGACAGGAGTCAGGGCTGCCTCAATCTGGATTCCCCTGGCAATGGCGATAATCTCAGTGTTTGCCTTCTACGGCATAATGCGCAAGTCAGGCATGAAGGAGAACAGCATTAACATCACCCTGCTTATACTCGTTGCAACACCTGCCTTCGCCTATTCTGCACTCACCTCAAATCCGCAGATAGCTGCTGCTGCATTTCTCCTCTCGGCTTTTTATTTTTACATGCGTGAGGAAAAATTCGCATTTGCACTGAGCGCCATATTCTTTGGATTTGCCGCGCTTGCAGGAGTCGCAAGCTTCATAATATCGCTGTCAATGGCGGGCTTCTATACAATAAAGCATCCAGAAAGAAAAAAGAGGTTCTTTGCAATACTTGGCATATTCGCCCTGATGTTGCTAACATATATAATTATGACTGTAAGAGTGGGGCTTCCGCCCATCTCTTTCGGGAAGAGCCTAAGTTCGATTGTGCTGGAGCTTGGGGCAATTTCAGGAATCGGGATATTTGAGCTGATAATCGCTGGAATGGGCCTGATATACGCATGGGGCTCAAAAGACATGAATTACCTGCCAATCAGCATGGCTGCGCTTTTGCTCCTGCTATTCTTATTCGGAATGAATGTAAGCGTGTATCTTGCCTTTGCATGCGCATTCTTTTCATCGCTAGCAATCAACTTTCTGGACGAAAGAAAATGGAGCCTTGGCATAATGAGAGGCGCGTCGATAATACTAATACTGTGCGGACTGCTGTTTTCGGGGCTCACATTCATGGGCAGGGCAGTCAAGATGGAGCCGGACCCCGGCACCATCGGAGCGTTTTCATGGCTTTCCAATAACTATTCCGGGGGCAACGTGCTCTCGGTGCCAAAGAACGGCTTTTACATAGAATATTTCGGGATGAAGGCATTTAGCGACGACCATTTTGAATATGCGCCGAACCTCGAGCAGAGGCTCAACGCCTCGCAGCAGATATTTTACTCAAGGGACCTTGATAAAACAATGGCAGAGCTGGCAAAAAACAACATAACATATATAGTGATAACCCCTGAGATGAAGAACGGGCTTGTGTGGAGAAAGGAGCAGGAGGGGCTGCTCTTTCTCCTGAGAAACAATGAAACATTCAAGAATGTTTATTTGGAAAGCACACAGGCCGGGGAGATTGAGATCTGGAAAGTGGTGCCTCAGCCCATGGCAGGTTAGATTATGAGCGCTGTTGATGTCATAACATGGATAATTTTTATCATCACCATATACTTCGCATTCTTCTGGCTCATAACATTCCTGGGAATGGGCCAGGAAAAGAAGAGGAAGGCGCTTAAGAAGTTTCCCCTTGTAAGCGTAGTAATACCTGCGTTCAATGAAGAGGAAACAATAACCGGGACAATGAAGTCAGTGGTGGAGCTGGACTACCCCAAAAATAAGATACAAATAATAGTTGTAAATGACGGGAGCACTGACTCGACAGAAAAAAAAGTAAAGAATTTCATAAAGAAGCATCCCGGCAGGAAGATAATGCTGATAAGCCAGAAAAACAGCGGGAAATGGGTGTGCATGAATGCCGGGCTTTCAATTGCAAAGGGTGAATTCTTTGCCTGCCTTGACGCTGATTCTTTTGTTGAGAGGGAAACCCTCAAGAGGATGCTTCCTCACTTTGTCGGAAGGACTGCTATCGTGCTTCCAATAATGAAGGTGAAAAATCCAAAGAACATGCTCCAGAAGGTGCAATGGTATGAATATATTGTCAATATGTTCTACAAGAAGATTGCAGCTTACATAAACTGCGTGCATGTTGCTCCTGGCCCCTTCTCGCTGTATAGGACTTCTGTGCTGAGAAAGGTCGGCGGCTTCCGTTATGGATATGCCACAGAGGACCTGGAGATTGCGATGCGTCTTCAGAAGCACAATTACAGGATTGTCCAGACAATGGATGCAGAGGTCTACACAATAGCTCCTGACAACATGAGAGAGCTCTACAAGCAGAGGGTGCGCTGGAGCAAGGGCTCCCTGCTGAATGCGATAAGCTACAGGGAGATGCTCTTCAACAGGGATTACGGCGACTTTGCGATGATACAGATGCCCCTTGTGATTGCAGCTGGCTTCATATCTGCTGTCCTTATTGTGATATTACTGTATTACGGCCTGCTGAAGCCCCTTTACAACCTGGCAAAAAATATAGTGCTGGTCCACTTTGACATAATGACGCTGATAAGGAATATCCAGCTAAACGCGAACATCCTTGATGCAGATTTCTACCGGCTTGTGATTGCGGTTTTCACCCTGGTCATTACAATCGCCATATTTGTAGCTGCCCACAAGCGCAGCAAGGAGAAAATAGTTAAATACGGATTTTTTCCACTCCTGGTGTACCTGTTCGTTTATTATATAGCGCTCGGCCTGATCTGGCTGGTAATACTCAAGGATTTGGCAATAAAGAAGTCGAGGATGAGATGGTAAGAAAGCTGGAAAAGAGCAGATATTGGATGGCTGCAGTTTTCACTGCGATGATATTCGCATTCGGGCTTAGCGTAGGAATGCTGGCTGAGCAACAGAGGACAAAATATGTTACCGAGCAGTATCAGGAGCAGAGCAATGAATATGAAAGTCTGCAGCTGCAGTATGCCTACCTGACATCGCTTTCAGCTGAAAGGGAGAACTGCCCGGCGCTTCAGTACTCGCTCAATATTTACATACAGCACCTTGAAGACACCAGGCTAAAGCTTGAGAATTACCACGAGTCATCATCTCAAATCAACAAGGCTGAGTTTGACACCCTAAAACGGCAGTATATTCTTGCAGAGATAAAAGCGTGGATGTTCACACAAAAAGTCCAGAAATCATGCAATGAAACAGACATTGTAACTATTCTTAATTTTCATTCAAAGGACTGCAGCAGATGCGATGATGAGGGAATGGTGCTCTCATATTTCAAGGATATATTAAAGGATAAACTCTTTATCTTCTCATTTGACATGGACTATGCCAACGAGCCAATGGTAGATATTCTCAAAAGAGAGTATAATATAACAAGCGCTCCAACACTCATAATAGAAAACGAAAAGAAAGAGGGATTCACATCAACAGATGAACTGAAAGAAGTACTTTGTAATTACTATAAAAACGCAAGCATATGCTAAAAATGGTGCTTTTTAAAAAAAATAATAAAATATGGGCCCACCATAAACCTCTGTTCATAATTCTTGGAGTATTACTTGCTTTAAAACTTGCACTCTACAAAATTTTCTACACCATATTTTGGGATGAAGCTGTTTATGACGGGATGGCAAAATTCATATACTCTGCCGGAGAAAAAGGTTTTTTGGAAGTAGTAAGGCCAATAGGGCTTTCGCTGATATCAGGACTTTTCTGGAAAGCTGGTTTAGGCATAGTTGCTGCATCAAGAATTACTGTAACACTCAGCCAGATTGGACTAGTTGTCCTGGTGTATCTGATTGCCGAAAAATTGTTCAGCAGAAAAAGCGCAATTTTCGCTGCTTTTGCAATTGCAATAAATCCATTAATACTTTTCTGGAGCACGAAAGGGTATAATGAAATAACCGCTGCGTTTTTTGCGCTGCTGGCAGTTTATCTTTTTATGAAAAAAAAATTCGCCATGTCCGGAGCATCCATGGCCTTCTCATTCATCTGCAGATTCCCTCTGGCATTTCTTCTCTTGCCGATTGCCCTTTTTTTCTGCTGGAGCTGCGCTTCAGAGGAAATAAAAAAAAGGAAATTTCCAAAAAACGCAGTTTTGTTCGCTGCCGGCGGGATTGCTGTATTGGCGTTATACTTATTGCTATTCAACAAAGTGTACTATCAAAACATCCTAAGCCCTTTTTTAGCTGGCTTTGAAAGCAGGAATTGGACAGGCGGCTCTTTTTTACTGAAAAAAGACGGCTGGATTTACATAGAAACGCTTGCGATTTTTCTTAATGCTTCCTTAATCATGTATCTATCAGCGTGCAAAAAAGCAATAATAAAAAAAAATGCCTTTATCATTGCAGTATTCATAATCGCCCCCGCAATTATGCTCATTTTTCATCAGTTATTCGGGCTTGTTGAAGAAAGATATCTCATTCCAATATTTCCTTTTATGATAATATTGGCATCATCTGTGTTCAAAAAGAACAGCAGATGGGCAAGAGCTGCAGTCATAGCAACTGCAGCAGTGTCAGTTGCTATGCTCTTAATCTGCTACTTTGCCACAAACAACCCTTTTTCACAAGAGATGTACTTATCAGCTGATTCGAATGTTTTACGGGAATGCCCAAAAGAGCTTGCTATTGCCTCATCATCGCCTCTTCCGGTAGTTGAGCGCGACAGGGTGTATTTTTACTACGGCGAGCACAACAATAAAATGATTGAAGAGCACATTGAAACAATAAAGTGTTTCATGTTTCTTAATTGTGATTTTACAGGTAATATTCCGCCTGCACCAATCAAAAATTTGAGTCTTGTATACAGCAATGAAAAAAATTATTGCAAGTTTTATGTTTTTTCAAATGACAAATTCAACAGCACTGTAGAAGATAATTTTCTTATTATAGGATGAAGACCTAAAAAATGGAAAATATACAAAAAAAGAAGGGTTTGCTTGCGTTATTAGTGATAATTATTCTATCCGCGGCAGCCCAAATTTCGATTTTGCGCAGTTACCATCCTGTTTGGTGGGATGCTGCAGTGTATTCTGGAATGGGAAAATTCATATTCTCGGCAGGAAAATCAGGAATTTGGGAGCCGTTGAGACCGCCGATTCTGCCTCTTATGTTGGGAATTCTTTGGAAGTTAGGAATTGGGCTTGTGCCTGCAGGAATGATACTCTTAATCATATTCAGCTTAGGAACTGCTGTGCTGGCTTTTTTGATTTCAAAAAAACTATTTGGCGAGAAAACAGCGGTAATTGCCGCTTTTCTAACTGCATTCAGCCACTTATTCATTTTTTACAGCCACACTGGCTTATCTGAGATTCCATCTGTTTTTTTCGGAATGCTTGCTGTGCTGCTTCTGCTGAACAATAAATATTTCCTGTCAGGAGCTGTTGCGGGAATATCATTTCTTACTAAATTTCCATCGGGAATAATATTCGGTGCTTCTCTCCTTTTTATTATATTCTTCAGCACCGAAAAAAAGAATGAGAAGGCAAAAAAGGCAGGTATGTTATTCCTCGGCTTCTTAATTCCAGCCATGTTATACCTGCTTGCAAACATTGCGATGTATGGCAATCCGATGCTGCCATTTCATGAGGGGCAGCTCGCAATAGATTACACCTTTCCGAAAGCCCCTTTTTATTTTTATATTAAAGGAATTCTTGCAGAAGGAATTGTGTGCGCATTTGCAATTGTTTACGGACTGCTCAGTATTTTCAAAAAGGAAAGCCGCAAAATCCGAAGTGAGAAAATCCTGCTCTGGATTATCCTGGGGCTTTTTTTGCTGTATTTTTCAATGCTGGGCTACAAGGAGATGAGGTTTTCGCTGCTTTTCATACCCTACATTTACATTTTCTCTGCTGCAGGAATAGCAGCTGCATTCAGCAAAAAACCCGCTTTGATAATTACAGTGCTGGTGATTTTCGCATTTCAATCAGCATATGAGCTTTCAAGCTACCAAAATTACTGGGAAACAAAATCGCCTAATCCAACAATGCAGAATTTTTACAATTCAATAACCGGAAAATCGGGTGAAATCTGGGTTTCAGATCCCCTTTTCTCACTTCATACAGATGCTAGGCTCCACCTGCTCTATTATCCGACGTTTGAGGAAGCTTCAAAGCAGATTAAACTTGAAAACGCCAGTTTTGTGTTCCTAAACACCTGCGATTTGGTCTGCAGGAATGAAGAATGCGAAGAAAGGAAATCAGAATTGATAGAATATCTGGAAAATTCGTTTAATAAAAGCGAAACAAACTCATCCTCGTGCAGGCTTCTTTCCTTTTCCAGGTAGCCTCTTTATAATATAACAGTCCACCTGCTGCTGCCCCTGGAAGAATGTTAGGTGCTCTGCAATCGAGAAGCCGGAAGTCTCTGCAAATGACTTAAGGTCCTCGTAGTCCCTGCATGCGACGCAGATTGAGCCTCCGGTTTCCAAGAGGTAATCTGCTTGATTGAAGAATTCTCTCATTATCTTTTTAGCGTTCTCAAACTTTCCGAAGGAGAGGTCTGAGACAATCAGGTCAATCTTCCCCCCGCCGAACCTGATATCCAGCCACTCAAGGTCGTTCCTGCTAAACAATATCTTCTTTTCAACTCCTGCAATCTTCGCGTTCTTTTTCGCATATGCAAGGTTTCTCATCTCTGGGTCTGATGCGAATATCCTGAAATAGTCGCGCTTCTCAAGCTTTGAATCCGCGTCTTTGAAAACCTTGTCAAAATCGCCTTCTGGAAATCCAAACTTAAGGAATGCAAACGAGTCGCGCCTGAAAAAGTTGACAGGAAACCTCGAGAAGAAAAGTGCCGCCTCTATTGAGATTACCCCTGACCTGCAGAACGGGTTTAGTATGCTTATATCACCGGCCTTTGCCGACGCCTCAAATCCTGACCTGAAAATCGCGTATGCTATTGTTCCCTTGAATGCACCGGGATGGTTGAAAACCTTGTATTCGCGCTTGCTGAGGTCAAAGCCGGAAAGGTCCAAGCCCACGTGGCAGTCAGAGTCCCTTGCGTATGCATATATAATATAAAGGGGGCTCTTGAAATCCACAAAAGCCCCTGTTTTAGCAATTATTACAGATGCGATTGCCCTTGCAAGGTCAACGCTTGAGTATTCATGGGCCCCAATCCTTTCGCACTCTACAACAAATGGCTTTCCTTTCACGAAATCAAAGTTCAGCCCTGAAAGCGCATTTTTCACCGACTCTTCAGTTTCATCAAGCCTGAGAGAGATTGGAAACTTTGAGAAGAGAAGGGCGCACCTCTTTATTGACTGGGCAGAATAGCACAGCTCAACTGCAGATTTGTACTGCGTCTTAAATATTGATACAGAATCATCTGAAACTGCTTCAGAATTGGTTAATTCAAAAATCTCATTTTTGGAAATCTGCCCGAGACCCCTGTCAGAGACCGTGAAGAACATGGCTTCTGATGAGAGCGACTTTATTTCTGAGACCTGCTCATTTGCTTCCATGAAAATATTGATTTGATAATTGTTATATAAATATAATGAAAATTTGAATAATATTTTCATAAATACTTTACAGAAAGCTTTATAAATGGGAGCGGGTTTCCCTTCACAACAAATGGTATTTAATTGACATTAAATACAATAAAATGCGAAGCATTTTATGTACAAATTGAGCAGAGCTCAATTGCACACAAAATTTATGATTTTGTTGTACAAAAAATCTTTGATTTTTTTGTACAGTAACAAAAATTCGCTTTATTGCGGATTTTTGAACTTCAAAAAGCCCATGGCTTGTTTGAAGCGACTAAACGAGCCTGGAAGAAAGGGTCTTTCAGTACAATTTAGTGAAGATTTTCTGAAAAATCTTTTCTACGGGCTCAAATGCTGATTAAAATTTAATTTAAAAAAATAAAAAAACTGATAGAAAATGCCAACAAAAAGAAGCCCGCGCAAGGGTTCAATGCAGTTCTGGCCGAGGAAGAGAGCGGCAAGGCCCTATGCCAGAATAAGGAAATATTCTAATGTTAAAATGGAGTGCACCCTGCTGGGATTCGCAGGCTACAAGGCGGGAATGCTTCAGGCAGTTATTTCAGACAATGCGCCCACCTCAATGACAAAGGGCGAAGAAGTTGTAATGCCTGTAACGATAATTGAGTGTCCGCCCTTGCGGATTGCCGCAATTAGGTTTTATTCAATTTCAAACGGCAAGGAAAGGGTGGCCAATGAGGTGCTTGTCGCCACAAATGACAAGGACCTTGCAAGGAGGCTTTCGCTTCCAAAAGAGTCCTTCGAGAAAAAACTGGGCGAGCTCGGAAGCAAAATTTCAGAATTCTCAGATGTTCGCGCAATGGTTTACACAAAGCCAGGGCTTACAGGCATAGGAAAGAAGAAGCCTGAGGTCTTTGAGACCGGGCTTTCAGGCACTGCCAAGGAAAAGCTTGACTACCTAAAGGCAAGGATTGGAAAGGACATCAGCGTGAGCGAGATACTCTCAGACGGGCAGAACGTTGACATACATGCTGTCACAAAGGGAAAAGGCATACAGGGTCCTGTCAAGAGGTTCGGCGTAGCGATAAGGGCTCACAAGTCAGAGGCCACAAAGAGGGGCCCAGGAAGCCTTGGTGACTGGTGTTCACAGGGCAAGATAATGTACAGGGTTGCGCATGCAGGGCAGATGGGATACCAGCTCAGGACAGAATACAACAAGCTCATACTGAAAGTTGGAAAAGAGCAGATAAGCCCTAAATGCGGATTCCCGCACTACGGAAAGCTCAGGAATCCATACGTGCTGATAAAGGGCTCTGTCGCTGGAAGCAGGAACAGGCTGGTCAGGCTCAACTTCCCAATAAGGGAGAAGAAAAAAACAGTTGAGGGCGCATACCAGCTCAAGAACCTGATTTTCAGCAGGAATGAATAAATTTTGTTAGAGGATCAAAATGCAATTAAATGTCTTAAACCTTGAAAAGAAGGAGATAAAAAAGGCAAAGCTCCCTTCCCAGTTTGAGGAGGAAGTTAGGTCTGACCTGATACAAAGGGCAGTCCTCGCCATTGAAAGAATAAGAAGGCATGCATACGGCGCAAAGAAGGATGCAGGAATGAGGCCCTCTGCAAAGCTTTCCAGAAGGAGAAGGAACTACAAGGGAAGCTATGGAAAGGGAATCTCAAGGGTGCCCAGGAAAACACTCAGCCACAGGGGCTCAAGCTTCTCCTGGGTGGGCGCAGTAGCGCCTGGAACAGTGGGAGGAAGAAGGGCACACCCTCCAAAGAGCGAAAGAATTTGGGAGCAGAAGATAAACACAAAAGAGAGAAAAAAGGCAATAAGGAGCGCGCTCTCGGCAACAGTAATGCCCGATATTGTCAGGGCAAGGGGGCACATAATCCCGAAGGAATACCCGTTCATAATCTCAAATGAAATAGAGGATGCCAAAAAGGCAAAGGACGTGCTGGCAGCACTAAAAAATCTGGGCTTTTCCGACGAGCTCAAAAAGGACAGCAAGGTCACCATAAGGGCCGGAAAGGGAAAGTCAAGGGGAAGAAAATACATTACAAAAAGAGGAATGCTGATTGTGGTCTCAAAGGAGTGCGGCCTGATTTCAGCTGCAAAGAACCTGCCCCTTGAGGTGAAAAAGGTCACTGAGATAAACGCAGACGACCTCGCGCCGGGAGCAGTTGCCGGAAGGCTCACGCTCTTTACAGAAAGCGCAATAGATGCTATTGAAAAGCTGAATCTTTTTATGCCATAAAAAAGGGAAACAACATGGAAACATCAAAAGTTATAAAATATCCGGTCTCGAATGAAAAGACCATAAAGATGATGGAATCAGAGAACAAGCTCGTTTTTGTGGTAGACAGGGCTGCAAGGAAGGCAGATGTCAAGAAAGCAGTTGAGGAAGCATTCAAAGTGAAGGTTATAGACGTGAACTTCCTGAACGACATGAAGGGCAACAAGAAGGCCTATGTCAGGCTCAGCGGGGATACGCCTGCAATTGATATTGCAACTCAGTTGGGAATGATGTGAATGGGAAAGAATCTTATCAGCCAGAAACGAGGAAAGGGCTCAGGAAGATACAAAGCGCCAAGCTTCAGGTATGCGGGAAGATGCTGCTACAAGAAGAGGGAGCCCGCCAGCTTTGTGATAACTGAGATAATCCACAGCCAGGGGCACTATGCGCCGCTGATAAATGTCAGATATGCTGACGGCACTGAAACGCTGCTTCCAGCTCCCGAGGGAGTCAGGAAGGGAGACATACTTTTTGTAGGAGGAACAGAGCTGAAGAACGGAAACATCATGCTGCTGAAGGATTTACCTGCTGGAACAGAGATATTCAATATAGAGATGGCCCCTGGAGACGGCGGAAAGCTGGTCAGGACAGCAGGGGGAGTTGCAAGGGTTCTCGGAAAGCTCGGCAGCAAGGTTACGATACAGCTGCCCTCAAAGAGAGAAAAGGTTCTCGATGAGAAGTGCATGGCAACAGTAGGAATTGTTGCAGGAGCAGGAAAGAATTCAAAGCCATTCCTTAAAGCAGGAATAAGGCATTTCAAAATGTTCGCAAAGAACAAGAGATACCCGAGGATACATGGCATCTCAATGAATGCTGTGCAGCACCCCTTCGGAGGCTCAAGCTCGCACCATAAGGGCATACCTACAATTGCACCCAAGAATGCTCCGCCCGGAAGGAAGGTCGGAAAGATAAGGCCCTCAAGGACAGGATGGAAGAGAAAGTAAATTTTACAATTATAAAAAAACCAAGGTAACGGAAAAATGGTCAAGAAAGAATTTACCTACAGGGGAAAGACATTGAATGAACTCAAGAATATGAGCCTTGAGGAGCTGATGGTTCTCCTTCCTGCGAGGGAGAGGAGAAAGATAAGGAAGGGCTTCACTGAGCAGGAGAAGAAGTTCCTTAATAAGATTTCCAAGGGAAAGATGAGGATAAAAACCCAGTGCAGGGACATGATAGTCCTCCCTGGCATGGTGGGGCTCACAATCGGAATCCATAATGGGAAGCAGTTCGTAGATACGCTGATAGTGCCCGAGATGATAGGGCACAGGCTTGGCGAGCTGTCCATGACAAGGAAGAGGGTCATGCACCACGCGCCGGGAATCGGTGCCACAAAGTCAAGTGCAGCCCTCTCAGTGAGATAAAGAGGAATATAAGATGAACTACTCATTCAAGGCATATAACAAGGAGCACATGGCAAGGACATATGGCGCCTCGCTGAAGATATCCACAAAATATGCTGTGGAAGTCGCAAGAATGATACGGGGAAAGAGCTTTGCCAGGGCAAAGGCGATGCTCTCGGCAGTCATCTCAAAGGAAAAAGGAGTGCCATTCAAGAGAAGGCACGGAGACATGGCGCACCAAAAAGAAATTGGTGTGGGAAGGTTTCCGGTGAAGTGCAGCAGGGAAATCCTTTCACTGCTTGAGGGCGCAGAGAAGAACGCCCAGTTCCTCGGGCTTGACACATCCAGTCTCGTTGTGAAGAGCATTGTCGCAAGCAAGGCGGCAGCGGTCCACAGGTATGGACGAAAGAGGGGAAGGACCGGCAAAAGCACTCATGTTGAAATTGTCTTAGAAGAGACCAAGAAGCCAGAAAACAAGAAGGAAAAAAAGCCCGAGAAGAAGTGAATTATTTTTAGAGGGAAAAATAATGATTGAGAAAAATTTTGTGGCCCAGAACGTAAAGGAATTCGAGATAGAGGAATTCGTGGAGAAAAACCTCACAAGGGCCGGCATCAGTGGGATAAAGGTCCAGAGGACCCCGCTAGGGGAAAAGATTGTCATATTCACATCAAGGCCCGGGCTCGTGGTAGGAAGGAACGGTGAAAGCATAAGAAAGCTGACAAAGAGCCTCAAGAAAAAGTTCCAACTTGAGAATCCCCAGATAGAAATAAGCGAAGTCCCCGATGTCAATCTTGACCCGAGGATTGTGGCGGAAAGGATTGCCACCTCTCTTGAAAGATTCGGAGTGAACAGGTTCAAGGGCATCATGCACAAGGCAATGGAGGACGTAATGGGTGCTGGAGCAATGGGAATAGAGATTGTGGTCTCTGGAAAAATTCCGGGCAGCAGAGCAAAATCGTGGAGAGTATACGACGGATACCTGAAAAAGTGCGGAAACATCGCGCTGGAAGAGGTAAAGAAGGCCAAGAACAGCGCCGAGCTGAAGACAGGCACTGTTGGAATAAAGGTGAGCATAATGCCCCCCGGCGTGGTGCTTCCCGACAACATGAAAGTCATCGAGGAGATAAAGGAGCAGACATCCTCTAAGGAGCCGGCTTCAGAAGAAATGAAGGTTGCTGAAAAGCCGGAAGAGAAGAATGATGAAAAAAAGAAGAGTGCTCCCAAAAAATCCTTCAAGAAAAAGAAGGGCTCCGAAGAGAAAAGGGAGTGAAGAGGCAATCATCAATCATGATTAACTAAAAAATGGCGCTCAAAACAAAGGATATCAGGGAAATGGGAAAGGAAGAGCTTTTATCAAAGATTGTTGAGCTCAGAAAGGAGCTTGTAAAGCTCAATGCGCAGGTCCATACCGGGACTGTGCCGAAAAACGCCGGGCAGCTCAAGCTCATCAAGAAGACAATAGCAAAGATACTCACTATAATGAATGAAAAGAAGAAAGGCAAGGAGGAAAGCAAAAAAGAATGAATATTTGCCCAAAATGCGGTCTGCCTAAAGAGCTCTGCGTCTGCGAGACAATAGCAAAGGAGACGCAGAGGATAAAGGTATACCTTGAAAACAAAAAGTTCGGAAAGAATTACACCATTATAAGCGGCATAGATAACAAGGAGATTGACACCAAAAAACTTATGAAGACGCTCAAGTCGGAACTCGCCTGCGGCGGAACTGACAAAGAGGGCAGGATTGAGCTTCAGGGCGACCACAGGCACAAGGTCAAAGAAGTGCTGATAAGGTTCGGCTTCCCGCAAAACATGATAGAGGTTAAGTGATGGATGCAATGCGCGCCGAGCTCATCGGCAGGCAGGCAAAAGTCATTGATGCCAAAAACAAGTCGCTGATAGGCATCTCGGGAAAAATATCCGACGAAACCAAAAATATGCTCTTCATAAAGAATGCTAATAATGTAAAATCGCTGATAAAGGGCGAATGCACGCTGTCTGTGGAAATTGACGGCAAGGAATTCATCATTAATGGAATAAAAATAGCAAAGCGGCCCGAGGACAGGGTCGGAATGAAAATCCAATAATTAAGAAGTGAATGGTTATGGAAAAGAAAAACAAGAACATCGGGCTTGGCGTCAGGGCGCCTGAAAAGACATGCAATGATAGGAACTGCCCGTTCCACGGGACAATAAAGACCCACGGCAGGATATTCACTGGAATCGTAATAAGCGGCAAGGCGCAGAAGACCGTAACTGTAAAGATAAAGAGGCTAAAATACTTCAACAAGTATGAGAGGTATGGGAAGAAGAGGACCATAATCCACGCCCATAATCCTGAATGCATTGACGCCAAGAAGGGCGATGTCGTGAAGATCATGGAGACGAGGCCCATCAGCAAGATAAAGAACTTTGTAGTCATAGAAAGGGTCGGCCACCAGGAAGTGAAAGAGGAAAGCTACGAAGCGGTCGAGAAGGAGATGAAGGCTGAAAAAGAGCCGGCAAAGGAAGAAAAGGGTAGGTAAAAATGCAGGCGGTAAAAGCACGATTGACAAGGTCACTGAATTTTATGTCGCATGTTCCGGTCTGCGACAACTCCGGGGCAAAAATTATCCACATAATAAGCGTGATTGGCGCAAAGACAGTTGCTGGAAGGCTATCTGAAGCAGCCATAGGAGACCTTGTGCTTGCATCAATCAAAAAAGGAAAGCCGGAAATGAGAAAGCAGGTTGTATACGCGATAATTGTAAGGCAGAAAAGGCCCTTCAGAAGGGCGAATGGCGAGCGCATACAGTTCGAGGACAACGCTGCAGTTGTGCTGAAGGATGAGAAGGGAAATCCCAAGGGGACAATCTTCAAGGGCGCAATTGCAAAGGAGGTCTGCGAGAGATGGCCCTCAGTCGCAAAGATAGCCAGCATAATTGTTTGATAATAATAAAGAAAAGGAATGGCAAATGAAAACATTTTCACCTAAATGGAAAGGAAGCAGGCAGCCGAGGAAGCAGAGGAAATACCTGCACAATGCTCCTCTTAACATAAAGAGAAGGATGGTATCAGCCCACCTTTCAGCCGAGCTTCGCAAGAGGTACGGCAAAAGGAATATTGCAATAAGAAAGGGTGACAAGGTCAAGGTAATGCGCGGAAGCCTCAGGGGCAAGACCGGCACAATAGAGTCCATTGACCTGAGAAAAATGAGCGTCCACGTTTCAGGCACGGACTTTACAAAGAGGGATGGGACAAAGGCAAGGGTTTCAATGGACGCCTCAAACCTTGTTGTAACCGAGCTGAACCTCAATGACAAGAAAAGAAAAGTAACAAAAAATTTGTAGACAAATTTTTGGAACAAGAAATTGCGCATTAAACGCAATTTCTTTGTAACAGAGGGAAAGAAAAAATGAGCAAACACCTCAAAAGAATCACAATGCCCACTACCTGGCCCATGCAGAGGAAGGGCTCGAAGTTCGTAACAAAGCCCAATCCGGGGCCGCACTCCCTCAAATACGGATTATCGCTGGGCTCATTGCTGAAGGAAATCCTGGGATACGCTGAGAATTCGGTTGAGATAAAGCACATCCTTAACCAGGGGCTGGTAACTGTCGACGGAAAGAAAAGGGCAGACCCAAAGTTTCCTGTCGGGCTTATGGATGTAATAAAGAATGAGAAAACCGGTGAGGGATACAGGGTGCTGCTCAACACAAAGGCAAAGCTCTGCCTTGTCCCGATACCAAAGGATGAGTTTTCAGTGAAGCCGTGCAAGATAGCCAGGAAGACAATGATTTCAGGCAAGAAGCTGCAGGTTACGCTCCATGACGGAAGGAACCTGCTCGCAGACAACGCGGAATATAAAGTGGGCGACACAATAATGATTCACCTTCCCGACGGCGAACCGAAGGGGCACTTCAGGCTTGGCAAGGGTGCGTTCGCAATAATCATCAATGGAAAGCATACCGGCGAGTACGGCGTGATAGAAGAAATCATCGGAAAGGAATCAATAGAGAAGACCAGAATAATGCTTAAGACAAAGGAAGAAGAGTTTGAGACCCTTACAGAATACGCATTCGTCATAGGCGAGGGAAAGCCCGCCATCACAATGAAGGAGAACTGAACTTATAGCGATTCAAATCAATCAAAGTGGAAGAAATGAAACAGGAAAATGTCATGAGAAATATAGGAGTCGAGAAGGTTACCCTTAACATAGGAGCGGGGAAAAACCCGGAGCGCCTGGACAAGGGAGTCAAGCTCATAGCAGCCATAACAGGCAGGAAGCCGATAAAGACAATAACCAACAAAAGGATTCCCGCATGGGGGCTCAGGCCTGGGCTGCCGATAGGGTGCAAGGTCACGCTCAGAAATAAGGATGCTGATGAGATACTGAAGAGGCTGCTGGAAGGTGTCGAAAGGAATCTCAAGAACAGCCAGTTCGACAATGAGGGCAACATCTCATTTGGCATACCAGAGTACATCAATGTGCCGGGAGCCAAGTACGACCCTGAAATAGGCATGATGGGCTTTCAGGTCTGCATAACCCTTGAGAGAAAGGGATTTAGGATAAAGAGGAGAAAGCTCATCAGGAAGAAGGTTGCAAAGAATCACAAGATAACAAAGGCAGAGGCCATAGATTTCATGAAAGAGAGGTATAAGATAGCGGTCGAATGATTCCGGAGGAATAATAATGACAGTCTCTTATTATAAAAAAATATTGAAGCAGCTCAAGACGAAGCCTGTTAAGAAGGCAAGGTTCCTCAGGATGAGCGCTCCAAAAAAGAGGGCCCACGGAATGGCCACTGCAAGGTGCGAGAGGTGCGGAAGGACAGGAGGGCACATAAGCAAGTACGGGCTCAATCTCTGCAGGCACTGCTTCAGGGAAATAGCGACAAAGATAGGCTTCAAGAAATTTGATTAAGGTGGAAAAAAATGCTGAATGATACTGTAGCCAACCTGCTGGACAAGATGTACAGCTTCGAAAAGGCAGGGAAGAAAAAGTGTACGGTCAGGCCCTTCTCAAAGGTAGGAAAGAGGGTGCTTGAGATACTCCATGAAAACCTCTACATCGGCGACTTTGAGGAAGGAGAGGATGAGAGGGGCAAGTATGTGACAGTGAACTTAATAGGCAGCATAAATGAGTGCAGGGCGATAAAGCCCAGGTTCGCAGTATCAATGGAGACATATGACAAGTTTGAGAAGAGATTCCTGCCTGCAAGCGACTTCGGAATACTCATCATATCCACAAACAGGGGTATAAAGAGCCATACCGATGCAAAGAAGGAAAAGCTCGGCGGAAAGCTGATTGCATACTGCTACTAAGTACTGCTATTAAATAAAAAAGAGAAAGCATGATGAAAAAAAAAGCAAATGAAAAAGAGCCCTCAAAGAAGGGCACAAGGGAACTGCTGGAGGAAAAAATAGAGATACCTCCTGGAATAGAGGCAAATCTGGAAAACGGGATTATCACATTCAGGGGGCCTAAGGGAGAGTCGAGCAAGAACTTCTTTGACCCGAAGATTCCTGTGAAGAAGGAGGGGAATTCAATAGTCATAAGGGCGTCAAGGAGCACAAAGAGGGACAAGACAAAGGTTTACACCTTCCTAGCCCACTTAAAAAATATGATAAGGGGAGTCCAGGAGGGATATGTCTACAGGCTGAAGGTGTGCTCAAGCCATTTCCCCATAAAGGCCACTGTATCAGGAAATGATTTTTCAGTCAAGAATTTCCTCGGAGAGAGGAAGCCGAGGACTATGAAAATACCTGCCGGAGTGAAAGTGACTATCGACGCAAGCACGATAACTGTGGAAGGGGCGGACAAGGAAATCACAAGCCAGACTGCTGCAAGGATGGAACAGATATGCATCATAAAGAATAGGGACAGGAGAATATTCCAGGACGGCATCTACATAACAGAAAAGGCAGGGAAGAGCCTCCTCGAATAGAAGTAAAATCAAGCTGACAAAAAATGAAATCAGAAAAAAAGGAAAGCAATGGAAAGAAGGAATCCCACCTCAAGCTCAGGGAAAGCCAGAAAAGGAAGAGGCCAAGCTTCATAAGGCAGTGCGCCGGCAAGAGAAGAAGGGTAAGCCATGTATGGAGATATCCTACCGGCATACACTCAAAGCTCAGGCACCAGATGGCTGGGCACATACCAATTGTCACAACTGGCTGGAGAACCCCAAAGGATGTAAGGGGAACGCACAACTCAGGGCTTGAAATGATAATGGTTGCCACTCTGAGCCAGCTTGAGAAAATCAAGAAGGAAACACAGGGCATAATCATCTCATCATCAACCGGCACAAAGAAGAGGCTGAGCATAATAGAAGAGGCAAAGAAGAGGGGAATCTCAGTCCTCAACCTCGACGCTGAAAAATACACCGAGAAGGCAAGAAAGGAGCTCGAGGCAAGGGTTGCCAAGAACAAGAAAGCCGTTGAGGAAAGGAGAGAAAAGACAAAGAAGAGAGAAAAGCAGGAAGCCCCTAAAGAGGAGAAGAAGGAGGAAATCTCCCCTGAAGAGAAGAAAAAGGAAGAGATAAAGGAGATGGAGAAGGTCCTGACCTCAAAAGAGTAAAATCAATTTCAAAACGTGGTCCAAATGAATTTGAAAGTTCAAAAAAGAATCGCAGCAAACATCCTCAAATGCTCTCCAAAGAGGGTGCATTTTGACACTGAGCGCCTCGATGAGATAAAGGAGGCAATAACAAAGCAGGACCTCAGAGCGCTTATCTCGTCCGGAGCAATCGTAAAGAAAAGCAAGAGCGGCGTCTCCAGGGGAAGGGCAAGGAAAATCCTCATCCAAAAAAGGAAGGGAAGGCAGAGGAACGCCGGCTCCATAAAGGGAAAGCGCGGGGCAAGGCTGCCGCAAAAAAAATCCTGGATGAACAAGGTAAGACTGCAGAGGAAGTTCCTGAAGGAACTGAAGAAGAAGGGCATAATAGACAAGAAGGCATTCAGGACGCTCTACCTGAAATCAAAGGGCGGAATGTTCAGAAGCAAGAGGCACCTAAAACTCTACATAGACGAGCAGGGGCTGGCACTGAAGGAGAATAATGCTCAATAAATGATTGCGTGATTGACATGAAGAAGAATAGGATAAAAACTGTCGTATATAGAAGGAAAAGGGAAGGAAAAACAAACTATCCTAAGAGAATAAGGCTGCTCTCCTCAAGAAAGCCAAGGCTTGTTGTCAGGAAGAGCCTGAAGAACATGCACATCCAGCTCATCAACTACACAGAAAAGGGCGATAAAATCATTGCCTCAGCCGACTCAAGAGAGCTTATAAAATATGGATGGAACCTGAACAGGGGAAACCTTCCTGCAGCGTACCTCACTGGGCTCCTGATAGGGAAGAAGGCAAAGGGAAAAGCAGAGGAAGCCATCCTGGACATCGGGCTTCAGGAATCAATAGGCGGCTCAAAGCTGTATGCGGCTCTTAAGGGTGCAGTTGATGCGGGCATGAAGATTCCGCACTCAAACGACATATTTCCTGACGAGAAGAGGATACGGGGAGAAGACATAACCGCATATGCGCTAAAGCTCAAGAAGGAAGAGCCTGACAAGTTCAAGAGGTTCTTTGCTAACTATGAGAAGAATGCCCCCACGCTGAAAGTTGAAGATGTCTTCGGAAAAGTTAGGGAGAACATACTGGGAGACAAAGCCAAGGCAGAGGCAATAAAGAGGGCTGCCAAGAATTAAACGAGAAGACTTTAATATTTGTATGAAATTTGTTAAAGTCTTCTGGATATAGGCAAGGGAAAATAATAACAAATATTAATGTCCTCACCTATAAATCATTCATATTCGGGAGATAATGAAAATGGCTGAAGAAGCAAAAAAATCTGGCAAAGGAAAAAGGGAGAGCAATAAAGCCCAAAAAAAGGAGGAGCCAAAGGCAGAAGTTTTAGAAAACAAAACTTTGGAGAGCACTGAAGAGGCAGTCATAGTTCCTATCGAAGAGGAGTCAACAGAGGTAAAATCTGGCTTTTACAAGGAGGCCTGGAATCCGAAGACAACGCTTGGAAAGAGGGTCAAGAGCGGCGAGATTACAGACATCGACTACATACTTGACAACGGCATGAAGATACTCGAGCCTGAGATAGTGGATGCGCTGCTTCCCAACATGGAGTCAGAGCTGCTCATGATAGGGCAGGCAAAAGGAAAGTTTGGAGGCGGGCAGAGAAGGGTGTTCAAGCAGACCCAGAAGAAAACGCCCGAGGGAAACAAGCCCCATTTCGCAACATTCGCAGTCATTGGAAATGGCGACGGATATGTCGGAGTCGGCTACGGAAAGGCAAAAGAGACAGTGCCTGCAAGAGAAAAAGCGCTGAGGAATGCAAAGCTCGCGATAATCAAGATAAGAAGGGGCTGCGGCTCCTGGGAATGCGGATGCGGAGGGCACCACAGCATTCCATTTGCAGTGGAGGGAAGGTGCGGCTCTGTCAGGATAAAGCTGATACCTGCTCCAAAGGGAAAGGGACTTTGCATACAAGGGGAGTGCCAGAAGATACTCAAGCTCGCGGGAATAAACGACATCTGGTCAAAATCACTGGGTCAGACAAGAAGCACGATAAACCTTGTAAAGGCCCTCATGGCTGCGCTCCAGAAAATGAATGATATGAAGACAGCCGGAAGCAGCTCAAAGGCGGGCTTTATCGAGGGAAAGGCAAAGGCAGCGCCGAATGATGCGCCCCTGGAAAAATAAGGTGAAAAGGCAAAAATGGCAAAAATCGCAGTTATAAAGATTCGCGGGACAGTCAGCGCAAGGGGCGACGCAATAGACACTCTGAGAATGCTGAACCTGAAAAGGAAAAATGTCATGGTTCTGCTTGAAAAGAATGATGAAGCGCTGGGCATGCTCGCTAGGGTGAAGGACTATGTCGCATACGGCGACATAGACGAGTCCTTTGAAAAGACGCTCAAGGAGAAAAGACCCATTGAATATGAGAAGGGGTTCTTCAGGCTGCACCCCCCTAAGGGCGGCTTTGAGAGCAAGGGCATAAAGAAGCCATACAGCATAGGCGGGGCCCTCGGCTACAGGAAATCCGAGATTGCTGCGCTCATAAAAAAAATGATGTAATGGTGAACTCATAATGACGACAAACAGAAGAAAGAAGAACTCGAGGATGCGCGGCTCCGGCTCGCAGGGCTGGGGATCCAAAAAGAGCCACAGGGGCTCTGGAAGAAAAGGAGGGGCAGGGTACTCTGGAACAGGAAAAAGAGCGGACCAGATGAAGCCCTCAATCTGGAAGGACCTCGACTTCTTCGGAAAGCATGGCTTTTTCCCGCATGGCTCGCCAAAAACGCTTCCTCCAGTGAACATCAAATATATAGAGGAGCGCCTTGAGCAGCTTGTTGCTGATAAGAAGGCGGAGAAAATAGGCGACAAGTACAACATAAATCTCACAAAGCTCGGGTTCGGAAAGCTCCTTTCGCAGGGAAATCCTACCCACAAGCTTGTTATAACATGCACACAGGCAAGCGAGAATGCCTCAGAAAAGATAAAGAAGGCAGGCGGGGAGATATTAATGCCCGGCGCATCACTTGCAAAGATGCTGAAGGCAGGACAGCAGCATCCACAGCAGAAGAAGGAAAAAAAGGAAGAGGGGGCAGAGCAGGAAGAACCTGAAAAAGAATCTGAGGATTCTGAAGAATAGAATAGCAATAAAAAGATTTTGAGCAAAAATGGCTGAAAAAAAACTGCCGGCAATATTCACTTACTTTCCAGAAGTAAGCGTACCGACGCAAAAGGTAGTGCCATTCAAGGAAAAACTCAAGTGGACCCTCATAATTCTTGTGGCATTTTTTGTTCTCGGACTGATACCGCTTTTCGGGCTCGGGCAGAATGCTCTCCAGCAGTTTGAATACCTTTCAATAATACTCGGGGCGGAATTCGGCTCCATGATAAGCCTTGGAATAGGGCCAATCATCACTGCATCAATAATCCTGCAGCTTGTGGTAGGGGCAGGGCTCCTGAAAATTGACATAAACACGCTCGACGGAAGGAAATATTATGAGGGACTGCAGAAAATTCTATCACTGGCGTTCATAATACTTGAGGCAATGCTTTATGTGTATACTGGAGGGCTTGCGCCCAACGCAGGCATTCCAAATTTCGGCATCATGAGGCTGGTGCTGGTTTTCCAGCTGTTCCTCGGCGGGCTTCTGATAATGTTCATGGACGAGGTCACAACAAAATGGGGCTTCGGCTCAGGAATATCACTGTTCATCGCAGCAGGCGTCTCAAAGAGCTTATTCATTTCAGCTTTATCTCCCATGAAAAGCCCGGCAAACCCGAGCGTCTTTATAGGAAGAATCCCAATGTTATTCAAGAGTCTCATAGAAGGGGATGTGCAGACCGCAGTCCTAATGTTTCTTGCGGTCTTCTTCACAGTTGCTATTTTCGTGCTTGCTGTCTATGTCCAGGCCATGAAAGTTGAGATTCCCCTCTCATTCGGAAGGGTAAGGGGGTATGGAATAAGATGGCCCCTGAATTTCATATACACAAGCAACATCCCAGTGATACTTGTGGCAGCGCTTATGGCGAATGTCCAGCTTTTTGCACGACTATTCCAGAACTGGGGAAGGCCCATCCTGGGCACTTTTGTCGGGAACACTCCATCCACAGGAATTGTGGCATGGATGAATGCGCCCAACATTGTTCAAAAGCTAGTCACAGGAAGCATGACAGGGCTTGACTGGGCTCACGCGCTGGTCTATATGCTCTTCATGATTGTAGGCGCAGTGATATTCTCAATATTCTGGGTCCAGACATCAGGCCTGGACTCGCACAGCCAGGCAAAGCAGATAATGGCATCTGGGCTTCAGGTGCCCGGATTTAGGAGGGATGAGCGCGTGCTTGAGAGAATACTCGACAGGTATATCTTCCCGCTGACAATAATGGGCGCAATAGCAGTGGGTTTCCTTGCCGCGCTCGCAGATGTCTCGGGAGCGCTTTCAAGAGGAACAGGAATACTCCTTGCGGTGATGATTATCTACCAGTTCTACGAGAAGATTGCAAAGGAGCATGCAATGGATATGAATCCGCTTATAAAAAAATTCATAAAGACATGATAAAGACATGATTTTCAGAGATTAAACAGGCAAAAAAATTGTGAGGTATGCAAATGAGCTCAATATTTGACCCGGTATTTGTACCCCTGATAAGAATAAGCCCTCTTCTTGCAGTTGTAGTGCTCTCTCTCTTAATAACATTCATCATGACCATCATCTACAAGTACATGACCAACCAGAAAAGAATGAAGGAGATGAAGGACAAGCTAAACGGCTTTCAGAAGGAGATAAAGGCGGCAGGCAAGGACCAGAAGAGGATGATGGAAATCAACAAGGAAATGATGATGATAAATGCAGAATACATGAAGCACTCCCTCAAGCCGATGATAGTCAGCTGGATACCTGTGCTGCTGATATTTGCATGGATGTCTGCAAACCTCGCATACTACCCAATACATCCCGGGGAAGCATTCAATGCCACGCTGAAATTCGCCCCTGGCGTCTCCGGAAACGTCACAATAAGCTCATTTCCCCAGCTCAGCATAGAGGGCAGCACAACAAAGCCAGTGGAGAACAGCATTGCCTACTGGGCCCTGAGCGGGAACGAGGGGAGCTACACCCTGAGCTTCTCATTCCAGAACAGGAGCTATGAGAAGAAAGTGAAGATATCAAGCGGCACGGGCTATGAGAATCCCGTGACAAAGCTGGCGGGGAACATCACCTCAATAGAGATTAGCAACAGGGCGATGAAGGTTGTGAAAATAGGCAATTTCAGCATGGGATGGTTCTGGTCATACTTCATCCTCGCGCTGCTGTTCAACACCATACTTAGAAAAATAATGAAAGTGTATTAAATCAGAACAAATAACAATTATTCACCCGCAATATTTTTAAAGGGAAGATAAAAAACAGGGTATAAGGAGTTCAAAATGACAGAGCCAAGATTCAGAGCAAGGACGTTCCGAAGGGTTTTTGTAAAGACGCCCGGCGGAAGGAATGTTATTCATTATGAGAAAAGGAAAAAAAGTGCAGGCAAATGCGCGATATGTGGAAAACCATTAAACAGGGCAAAAATGCTTTCCTCAACAAAGAAGAAACTTTCAAAGAGCGAAAAGAGGCCGGAGAGGCCGTATCCAAACCTCTGCCCATCATGCATGAGAGAGGAAATAAAGAGAAAGGCAAGGGCGCAGAGCCAGTAAATATTTCATGATTTCACGCTAAATAATTCAGGAAATATCTCTTCCAAATCGAAAAGGATGGGCTCCTGGCGACAGGTTCCTTGATGAGATTGGAGCGAGGTTGGAAGGGCTATTTCTTTGTAATAATTTGTTTGAAGGTGGAAAAAATGATGGAAATAGGACAGGTTTGCATAAAGATAGCAGGAAGGGACGCAGGAAAGCTCTGCGCAGTAATTGACACAATAGATGACAGGTATGTTGTAATCGAGGGCGCGACAAGAAGGAAGAAGTGCAATGTAAGGCACCTTGAGCCAATGATAAAAAAGCTCGAGATAAAGAAGAACGCCAGCCATGATGAAGTAATTGCAGAGATGAAAAAAGCCGGCTATGAGATAAAAGAGCCAGAGCACAAGAAGGAGAAGAAGGAAAAGAAGGAGAAGCCGCAGAAGGCAAAGCATGTACAAAGGGCAAAGACAGAAAAAAAGGCAGAGAAGAAGAAAGAGCAGAAGAAGGCGGCCCAAAAGAAAGAGAAGAAGGAATAAATCTTTTTTAGTTATTCTTATTTTTAATTTTAATAACAAAAATTCGCTGCTCGGAGCTATCCGCGGGCTAAAGCCACGCGGTTTTACGCTCCTCGCTGAATCGCGAATTTTTGGGATTAAAAATTGTCGGACTAAAGTCCGAGGTATTAGACCGACAATTTTTAATAAAAAGAATCAGCTTTGCTTCTGAGCGATTGCCCTTATTGCATCAAGATCAAGCTCCATGCAGCAGACCGGCGTCTCGAGCTGCCAGTTTGAGAGCACTGCGGGGCTGAGCTCGCCAAGGTATCCTGCTTTCTTGCCATTTATGAGAACAGATGCAGCCCTGCCTGGGATGAAAGAGGGATGGTCTGACTCCTTTATGGAATACTTTACCCTCAGCGCTGACATTATTACATCCAGAACCTGCTTTATCTTTGTAAAGTCAGATGCCTTATCAGCAATTGCAACAGCAAGGGATTTCCTCTCAAGAATCTTGGTTTCTTCTCCTGCATCTGGAAGGAATATTGTTCCAATCTCAAATATCCTGTGGGGAAACTCCCTTGTCTTGTTCTCTGCGAGTATCTTTATCTGTAATGGGAGAAGCCATGGCCTTAGGATATAATATTCCGAGGAAACTGAATTTGCAATCTCCACATAGGAAATCTTATGGTTCATCTTTGTCTTGATGTCGCTGTAGCTGGCAAGGTGGAATGTGCTGGTCTCAAGGAAGCCGAGCCCCGCCATTATCTCCGAAACGTGCCTGTAGAAGACCTCGCTCTTGCTCTCCTCGCCGATTGTTGAGATTGTCGGAAGAACCGGCTCGAAGTTTTCGTAGCCGTATGCAATTGCAATATCCTCTACAACATCAATAGGGTGTATCATGTCAACCCTGTATGCAGGTATTATCGCGTTCTTTCCGTTGTAGCCAAGCCCCATCTTTGCAAGAAGCCGCTTTAATGCAGATTTCTTGAGCGAAAGCCCTAGGAGACTATTGACATAATTTAGCTTTACAGGAATTTTTGAGGGAGCAAGGTTTGGAGTAAGCTGATTTCCTGTCCTGACAGAATATATTTTCCCGCCCATGTCAGCAAGGGTTGTCACGATAATTGTAAGCGCCTGTCCGACTGCAAGCTCGTCTGTGCCTGTAACATCTACGAATATGTTTCTCGTTTTTTCTGTAACTGCAGTGAGCTCGCCGTTTATTACCGGAGGAAAGCTCATCACATTTTCATCTGCATCAATCAGCAGGGGATAGTTCTTTGCCTCCTCAAGTATCCAGGCATACTGCTGCCCTTTCTGGCTCTTCTTCAGAATCTGTTCAAGAGTCAGCCTTCTCCTGTCGCCGAGGGGAACAAATGAGTATGAATCAGGCGGGACTGCCTTGTACAAGAGGGGAAACTTCATCTTGTCAAAGTCATGCACACCTATGGCAACCCTTTTTCTTTTTCTTCCGTGGGTCTGGTGGAGCTTCTCCTGAACCTGCATAAGGCTCTTTATTGCCTCATCTTTCAGATTAACATTTTTCACTAAGCCGCACTTGATGAATGGCCTTACCTTTTTCACCGACGGGTCTATCTTGACCTTGAGCCCGCTTTTTTTTATGGAATAGGATGGGGGGTTTCTTCTGATTCCCATGAAGCATGAAAGCCCTCTTGCAAATCCCTCAATAGAGAGCATGTCAGGCCTGTTCGGGAAGAGCTCAATCACAAGCTCATCCTTGTTTTCTCCCTCAAGCGCTGTTCCCATCATTGATATTCTGTCGAGAAGAACGCTCTCCGGAATTTTCTTCCCAAGAAGCTTGAAAAGGTATTTTTTTTCGACGTTTATTGTAGGCATTTTGTCCTCATTTGAGCCAGGCGCGCACCTCGCGCAGCTCCTTAAGGTCGTTGCTGTGCAGCTTCCTCAGGTCATTAAGCCCATAATACTGCGAGATTATCCTTGAAAGCCCGAGCCCCCACGCCAGCACAGGGATGTCCTTGCCGAGAAGAGGCTTGATCACCTCTGGCCTGAAGATGCCTGCGCCTCCTAATTCCATCCACTTGCCGTGCTCCTTGTCATAGACATCTATCTCAGCGCTCATCTCAGTATATGGAAAATAGCCAGGCCTTATCTTAACCCTGTCATAGCCCATCTTCCTGTAAAACAATTTAAGGTATCCTATGAGGTTCTTGAAATTGGCATTCGGATCCACAATAATCCCTTCCACCTGGTAGAACTCAAAAAGGTGGTTCCAGTCCTGGGTCTCGTTCCTGAAGCACCTGCCCACTGCGAAAAACTTTGCAGGAAGGTCCTCCTGCTTTAAACTCGCTATTGTCTTTGCAGAAAGGGGAGTTGTGTGGGTTCTTAGCACGAGCTTCCTGGCCTCTTCAGGGTCCCAATGGTAGCGCCAGCCCTTGCTCCCAGTTGTCCAGCCATTTTCATGAGTCTTAGCAACTCTTTTCACAAGATTCTCATCTGACAGCTTTGCCTTGTCAGGGTTTGAGATGAAGAAAGTGTCCTGAAGCTCCCTTGCAGGATGGTCCTGAGGCGTGAAAAGTGCGTCGAAGTTCCAGAAGCTTGACTGGATAAAGTTTCCCTCCATCTCCTTGAATCCGAGGTCGAGCCAGATTCGTTTTATGTAGTCAATGGACTCATTTACGAAATGGCGCCTGCCATAATATATTTTCGGCACCGGTGCCTTGACGTCGTATCTCCTGAATTTCTTGAACTGCCATGAGCCGCTCTTTATTATTTCAGGAGTAAGAGTTTCAAGATTGTCCTTGGTGAGGTCATAGCCGGCTATTTCAGAGCCGAGCTCTGTGAGAAGCACTGTCCTTGTCTTCACCATCTCATTCTTGACAATCTTGCTCCTTTTTTTCATTTCATCATAGCAGAACCTGTCCTCGCGGCCCATGGATAAGAATTCAAGCGGAAGCCTGTTGAGAAACTGCTCCTCTAGAGAGCCGCTTTCAAGAATTTCCTTTCCATTGCTTGTTATGCTGAACTCAAGCCCCTTTGGCTTCTTTGAGATTTCTATCGCAAGTTTCTTCCTGAGTATGCCTATGCAGACCTCAACTTCCTGGTCTGAAAGCTTTATCTTGGACTTCAGGGCAGAGACAGTGAGGGGTCCTTCCTTTATTGCCTCAAGGAATCTCCTTTCAGGAAGCCTCTGCTTGAGATAGAGCTTCCCGTTAGAATCAGGAATGACAAGCTCCTTTAGCTCTTCCTTGATTGTAACGAGCCCCTTGTTCTGGAGCCATTGGACAGCCCTCATCACCTGGACCTCCTTTAGCCCTGTTTTTGAGACAATTTCATCAAAATTTGAGGTATCCTTGAGCGTAGAGAGGGTTTTCCTTTCATAAGCATGAAGTCCGTCTATTATCTCTGCAGTGTTCATAATCTATTCGGGAATAGAAAAATTCTATTTAAATCTTTGTAATAGGTGTTTTAGGGGGCTAAAAACACCCTGATTTTGGGCATTATTATACTTACATAGTAAGTATTTAATATTACATAGTAAGTATAAAAAAGGATTAAAAAGAAATATTTATATATGATTCTACTTACATAATAAGTATATTAGTATTATTTTTGTGTTTTTACGGCAACAGCGGTCCAAAATCGTGCATGAAAAAGGAGAAGAAAACAGCGAAATCCCTGACAAAAACAGGGCTCCTGCTATTTACGAATCTAACAGACCATGCCGAAAAAGCAATTTTGAAGAAAAGATTTCTGCAGAGCTAAAAAGTGTAATACAGGAAAAGGCAGAGGAAGCCATAAGGGAGTTCATAAAAAAGTCAGTAAAGAAATACAAGGAACTGCCGCCTGAAAAAATAATTTCTGCATTATCAAAAGAGGAAAAAGAGGAATTCCCCTCATCAATATTCTCCGAAAAGATAAGTTCTCTTGAAGCAATCACAAAATATTTTGCTGAAGAAAAAAAATATTCATACAAGAAAATTTCTCAGATACTCAACAGGGACGAGAGGACAATCTGGACAACATACAAGAGAACCTCGAGGAAGATGCCTGAAAAGGTTGACACCTCGTCAACAATTCTGATACCCACTTCGATAATCGCCTCAAGAAAGCTCTCTGTCCTCGAGTCAATTGTTCACTTCCTCCACGCTGAGAAGAAACTCCCACTCAGCAGAATATCACTCATGCTCCACAGAAATCAACGCACGATTTGGACAGTGGAATCCAGGACAAAGAAAAAACTATCAAAAAATGAATAAGAAAAATAAGCAGCGGATAGAGAAACTCAGGAAAGAGATAGCTGAGAAGGCATTCTCTATTGAGCGCTATAATAATGAAAAAGCGCTAATCAGAGAGAAGAGTGAAGCGCTGTATAGAACCTACATTAGAGATGAATACAGCATTGACGAATACAAGAATGAGCTCAGAAAGGCATTCGGCGACAGGGAAGGCACTGAGTGGCTCTCGGAATACAGCAGAAAGATAGCTGACAGCTATTCTGGGATAGGGGAGCTTGAAAAGAGGATAAAAGATGCGGAAGCAGAAAAAGAGAAGCCGAGATACACGGCAATATTCGCCGTGCTCTTCCTTGCAATAGGGCTTTTCGCAACTCTTTATGCAACAGGAATACTCAGGCCTGCTGTAACTGGATTTGCAGCATTCAACGGCACAGCAGAGAACATCACAAACATTACAGCGCCGGCTGCAGAAAACATCAGCGCAAACATAACAGAGAATGCAACAGCTCCAGAGACAAACATAACTGAAAACATAACGCCAGAGAACATTACTGCAAACCTGAGCGAACTAAACATAAGCCTGCCGAATGTCACAGAAAACATAAGCGAGAACATAACAGCAAACATTACAGAGAACATCACAAATGCAACAAACATCACGCTGCCTGAGAACATAACTGCAAACATCACAGAAAACATAACAATGCCTGAGAATGTCACAATCCCAGAGAACATCAGCGCAAACATAACGCAGAACATAACTGCAAATGTGACAGAAATTACCGAGAACATAACAAACGCGACAAACATAACAGCAAATCTGCCTCCAGTGCTGATAGCTCAGATACCTGCAATTACAATGCAGATGGGCGAATCAAGGGAGATTGCGCTCTCAGATTACTTCAGAGACCCAGAAGGAAAGCAGCTTACATACCTTGCAATAGGGGCAGACGGGCTCACAATAGAAGTAGACAGCGACACTGCAATTATAACTGCAAATGCAACAGGCAACTACAGCATCTGGTTTGCTGCCTCTGACCTTGAGAACATAACATACAGCAACATCGTGAATCTTGAGGTAATGCCAAAAGCCAACATGCCGACATCCTGCACAATAACTCCGATACTGCTCATAGGCACTGATAAAGTCAGCATAAACCTCTCAGAGCACTGCTCAGATGAGGACAGCAGCAACATCACTTATGCATTGACAAATGCAGTTAATGTAAATGCGACAGTAGAGGGCGAGATTCTTGCTGTCTGGACTGACGAGCTGTTCAGCGGGCTTGGATACGTCAGCTTTACTGCGACAGAGGGCAATCTTACAACGAAGTTCACTGTGCTTGTCGAGGCATTTGAGAAGGGAGTAAGGGTGCTTTCACAGGAGTTCGTGCAGTCAAAAGCAGAGATAGGAAAGCCAGTGGAATGGACTCACCACATAGTCATAGAGAAGCTTGACAACAGGACAGAAGACATTGAGATAACGCTGCCGAATGACGCGAGGAACATCACCATCTACAAGAAGTACGGGCAGACAGACATACAGGTTACTGATGCAACTGTGAATACAAACGGCTCTGTGCAGAATGTTGAGCAGTTCAACAGCGGGCCCACTGCGCTTCAGGTGACAGGACAGGCAATAACAGGAAACGCAGTGAGGATAACGCAGGGCAGCGGAAAGCTCGCAGAGCGCTTCATCGACTGGCTCATAGGCATATTCAGGCAGATTGGAAGGATAACAGGATTTGCAGTTGCAGAGCCGAATGTAACAGCTGAGAACATAACAAATACCACAAATGCCACGGCGCCGGCTGCAGAAAACATCAGCGCAAACATAACAGAGAATGCAACAGCTCCAGAGACAAACATAACTGAAAACATAACGCCAGAGAACATTACTGCAAACCTGAGCGAACTAAACATAAGCCTGCCGAATGTCACAGAAAACATAAGCGAGAACATAACAGCAAACATTACAGAGAACATCACAAATGCAACAAACATCACGCTGCCTGAGAACATTACTCAGAACATCACAGATAATACAACTATGCCTGTCGCAATCCCGGAGAACATCAGCGCAAACATAACAGAGAATGCAACAGAAAATGCCACTTACGAGAACATAACAATACCAGAGAACCTGACAAGCCAGATTATAGAGAACATAACTCCTGTAATTGTGCCTCCAGCAGAGATAGGGAACAATATGACTCTGGCAATACCTGAAAGTGATATGCAGTCAGAGTACACAATAACATTCACAACCCCTGCTCCTGAAAAGACAGAGGGCATTGCAACGAGGACAGACAGCTACTGGAGCAAGAATATAACAATAAGCTCAGACGCCCAGATACATTACATAAACATAACTGCATACACCAGCATAATAGAGTCAAGGGCTGAGCAGGTGAAGCTCTTCTGGCTTGCCAATGGAACAAGGATAGATGTGACTCATGATGAGAGGTTTGGAGTTGCCTTAGAAGATACAAACAACAATACACTAATAGACAGGGTTTCATGGATAGTGCCTCGCCTGAGCAACGAGTCATTTGAGGTGCAGGTGGACATAACAATAATCACACTCCAGAGCTATCCGATGATTGGAGGAAACTGGACAACAGAGTTCAACACAACAGGCACTGCAAACCTGACAGTATCAGCAATAAACGGAACAACCTACACTGAAAAGCCGAATGATAACAATGAGACAGAAGATGATTTAGAGTTCCTGCAGATTGCATGCGGCAACAGCACGCTGCCATGGGATTCTCTCCTGGCAATAGTCAATGCAAGCTGCATAAACGGAACAATCGAGAACTCAACTCTTGGATGCACAGGCAATGACTCTGATGTCTATGTGAATTACACCAACCTGATGGATTCAGGGCTGAGCCTGCCATTGAAATCAATATTCATAGAGAATTACACCTGCAACTCAACAGCATACTACACAGTGCATGTGCTGACTGCAGGAAAGCACACCCAGGAGTTCAGGTTCGGAGACAATGTCGGCTACGCTTATAACATGGCAGGGCTGCCCATTGTCACGCTTGAGAAGCCAGTGAACAATTCAATAGTGCACACAGGAGTGCTGCTGAACTTCACAATAACAGGGCAGAATGCATCATGGTACAGCATAAATTCCAGCACAAACATGACGCTGAATGCACCTTATGATATAAACACAACCGGCTGGAGCGACAATACTTCAGTCAATGTAACAATATATGCGAACAACTCACTCGGAGATGTTGGCACTTCCATCTACACATTCAACTTCAACAACTCTGCATACGGGCACTTCGAGCCATACTACGTCTGGCCTTATGAGGACTTTGGCAACACAACTGTGCCATACCTGAAGTTCTTCACATTCAATGCAGGCGTCAGGTGCATAGGAGGACCTTGCGGAGACATAAACGCAACATTAGACCCGGAGCAAATAAACAGGATGGTGGAGGAGGCGATAAAGAGGCAGATAGAATACTATGTGAATGAGCAGATGAGAAACGGGAATTCCATCAAAAATCTAAAGGTGACTGTTGAAGGGAAGGTGATTGCTGAATCAGGAGCAGACAAGGTATCCTATAATGTTTCAACAAAAGTGGAAGAGCAATAATACTTATTAAATTAGATAAATATTTAAACAAAAGGGTATAAAATACTTATTAAATAGGAAAAACTCGCATGCGAGTTTTTGGATTAAAAATCACGCACTAAAAAATTGGGTTTTATGCCCGGCGTGATTTTTAATGGGAAAAATGGAAACCGAAAGGAATTTTGGGAATTTGAGCGATGCAGAGGAATTGCATCCTGACAAGGAGAAGGCACTCTCTTTGATATCTGAAAAAACAGAATACCTTTCCACAAAATACGGAATTGAAAAAGACGAAATATTTGAGGAAATAGAAAAAAGAAACAATTCAATCCCATTAAGCACGCTTTCATTCGGAATTGCACCGCTTGAAGCCCTAGTTTCATACTTAAAAGAAAAAAAAGGGATTTCAATAAAAGAAATTTCAAAAACATTGGGGCGAAGCTATAAGACAATCTGGGCAACATATTCAAATTCAAAAAAAGGAAGAAGCAAAAGAAAAAATAAAAAAAATCTGAAAGAAATAATGATACCGATAAGCGCTTTTTCAAATCCTAATCTGGGAATATTGGAATCAGCTGTGAAATTCCTGAAGGAAGAATGCAAAATGCGCTACAGCGAGATAGCAGAAATCACTGGAAGAAACCAAAGAACAATTTGGACTGCATACAAGAAGGCGAAGGAGAAAGAATGAGCCCTTTGAGGACTAACAGGAAAAGAGAAGCAGGAAAGCTGATAGGCACAATAGCAGTGTTGCTAATGATGTTCTTCCTTCTCTACGGCGCAGACCCTGATGCAACCGGAAAGACGTTCGGGTTCAGGGCGTTTGCTTACACTGTAACATGCTCAATATCAAGTATCACCGAAGGCACAAATCCTGCTTACCAATACGCAGCAAACCCGTATGAATATTATAATACAGTCACAAATGGAGATTTCACCGTAGCTGTTTCCGCAAGCACAGATGATCCTAGCGGAATAAAGAATGTCACATTTCCTACCACAGTTTCAGCAGGAGGAGCTGACACTTCATCTCCATATTCTCTAGCATACAGCTGGACAACAGGCAGCACATTTTCAAATTCTGCAACAATAACCTGCTATTCAACTTACTCTTCAAACACTGCGACATTATATGTTTATAGGGACATTACAGCACCCACAGTTGGAGCTCCAACACTTTACTCGGGAACAAGAACAGGGGACGCATCAGGAAGCTACTTCAAAGGAACAGTAAGCGCAAGAGCAACCATCTCAGACAGCGGCTCAGGACTGGCATCAGGCACAT
>Ga0315279_10000218_pt1 | contig 124882 bp, 111 predicted proteins | sample YL17G06_20_MG_FD_203694 | JGI IMG/M metagenome (GOLD analysis project Ga0315279, IMG submission 203694) | Sediment microbial communities from Yellowstone Lake, YNP, Wyoming, USA - YL17G06_20 | ecosystem: Environmental > Aquatic > Freshwater > Lake > Sediment | place: USA: Wyoming | collected... | reverse complement strand
GATAAAGAGGTTCGGCGTCCCGTCTCTGGGGTACGGACATGGGACGCTTTAGAACCTTTCCCGTCTCCGTTTTGTTCGGGAAAACTTGGACAGAGACGGGTCGCTTGCACAGAAATCATCTGCTCCGGTGGCAGGACTCGAACCTGCAACTTACTCCTTAACAGGGAGTCACTCTACCATTGAGTTACACCGGAATAGTATTCTAATTATAGTGAAATTTAAAAATTTTTCAAGTCTTGTTATTTGCTAATTGAAAAAATTAATATCCTTTCAACTTTTTGAGTTTCTCGTGCTGCCTAATCCTTTCTAGTGCTTTTGCTTCAATCTGTCGAATTCTTTCTCGAGTGACGCCAAACTCTTTCCCTACCTCTTCAAGAGTGTGGGTTATGCCATCGTCTAAACCAAATCTCATTTTAAGAATTTTTTGCTCTCTGGGTGTTAAATCAATCAGAATTTCTTTCAGTCTCGTTCTTAACAAACTTCTGGCTGCTTCCAAAGATGGCGGAGTTGTTTTTTTGTCTTCAATAAATTCGGCTAAGACGCTGTCTTCTTCTTCTTCGCCTACTGGTGTCTCCAAGGAAACTGTCGTTTGGGAAATTTTCATTATGTGGTGGACTTTACTAACTTCAATTCCCATTTCAGCAGCGACTTCTTCGGGCAATGGCTCTCGACCTAAATTCTGTAAAAGCCGTCTCCTGGCTTGGGTGTATTTTGAAATCGTTTCCACCATATGGACAGGAATTCTGATGGTCCTAGCCTGATCAGCCAGAGCTCTGGTAATTGCCTGCCTTATCCACCAAGTAGCATAAGTGGAAAACTTATATCCTTTCCTCCAGTCAAATTTCTCTACTGCCCTGAATAAACCTAGATTTCCTTCCTGAATCAAATCAAGCAGGGTTAAATTGGGGGACCTACCGACATATCTTTTTGCTACCGAGACAACCAACCTCAAATTGGCCTTGGCCAGTTTTTTCTTTGATTCCTCATCTCCTTTTTCGATTTTTTTTGCCAAGTCTTTCTCTTCTTGGGCAGTCAAGAATTTAACTTTCCCGATTTCTCTTAAATACATCTGGACGGGATCCAGTTTCAGCTCTTTAACTCTTTTATCTTCCGGCTCTTTTCCCAGTTCCAAAAATTCCTTGGCTTCTTTTATTTCAATACCAGCTTTCTCCAGTTTGTCATAAACGTTGTCTAACCCTTTAATATCTTTTTCTATTTTAGGAAAAAAATGCAAGATTTCGGCCGGAGTAACAAATCCCCTCTCCTTTCCTTTCACGATTAAGGCCTGCAAGTTTTCCTTAGTAACGATTTTTTTTCTTCTTGCTAGTTTTTTGCTCTTTTTTGCTTTTCCTTTCTGAATGACTTTATTTCTAATTTTTCTCTTCAATAGTTTTTTCTTTGGCTTAGCCCTTTTTCCCCGAAGTATCTTTTTTCTCTTTTGGGTTTTTTTCTTTCTAGCTAGCTTATTTCTCTTTAATGCCTTTTTCCTCTTTATTATTTTTTTTCTTTTCATTTTTTATTTAAATTAATTTTCTAAATCGTTTAAATTTTTAGAATAAGAATTAAACTTTTCCAAGAGCTTCTGAGTTTCAGGAACATTTTTTTCACCTTCAGCACTTTTCATTTCTTTTGATATCTCACCAAGTTTTTGTTTGATTTCAAGAGACTTAATCTCTTTAACACAGAGGTTAACTTCTTTTAATATTTCTTTTTCATCAATTTCTTCAATCTCTGATTTTAAAAAAAGGTAGTTAAAGAAATCTAAAGCTTCTGGTGATAAATTCTCTAGAGGAAAATCTAGATCTTTTTTAAAATTAATTAAAATTTCTACAGCTTTTTTGGAAAAACAGGGCTGATTTTCTTTTTGCTCAATGAGCATTTCTTCCCCGATTAGATTTAAATTCTGTGTATTTTTTACTATAAGCATTAATACTCTTTCTTCTAAAAGATCTTTCCTGGTTTTTTGAGGCAGATTGGCCAATTCTTCTGGTTCTAATCCATATCTTTCTTCTTCTAATTTTACTTTTTTTAATTCTTCTTCAATATTTTCTTCTTTAACTTCCAACTCTTTGGCCAATTTTTGGATCCAGAAAGCCTGCTCGATTTTGTTAGGTATCCTTTTTATGACTGGCAGCAAAATTTTGGAAATTTCTTTTTTCCCTTGAGGAGTTTTTTTATCAAAATTTGGAAAAGTATTCTGGAAATAGAAATCTAAAATAGAAAGCGAGTTCGCTATCATTTTTTCAAACTCTTTTGGATCTTTGGAAATTACGTCAGCAGGATCTAAATCCTCAGGCAAGGTAACAACTTTTATGTTAAAACCCTGAATCTGGGCCAGATCTATCCCCCTTTTGGTAGCATTGTCTCCGGCAATATCCATATCAAAACAAGTAAATAAGTTTTCTGAATATCTTTTCAAAATCTTTAGCTGATAAGGAGTCAAAGCGGTGCCTGAGGTTGAAACCACGTTTTCAATCCCGGCTTGGTTAGAAAGAATGACGTCAGTATAACCCTCAACTAAAATGCAGAAATCTTTTTTCCTGATTGCTATTTTTGCTCTGTCTAAGCCGTAAAGAATGCGGCCCTTATCATAAAGAAGGGTATTGGGAGTATTAATATATTTCATTACTTCTTCCTCTTCGCTTTTCACTTTTCCAAATATCCGGCCGCCAAAACCAACAATTTGAGAGCTCAAATCAAATACCGGAAAAATTATTCTGCCGCGAAAACGATCATAAAATCTCCCTTCTTCGTTTTTTATTGCCAAACCGGCACTCTGAATTTCTTCTTTTTTGTATCCTTTGGAAATCAAAAAATCAGACAAGCCCTGCCAAGTATCGGGAGCATACCCTATCTTCCATTTCTCAATACTCTCTTTTTTTATTCCTCTGCCCAAAATATATTCTTTCACTTCCTGGCCTATCTTTGATTCCAGTTGTTTTTCAAAAAACTGACTAGATAGTTCGCAAATTTCCAAAAACCGCTGCCTCTCTGTCCTTAATTCGGGCTTCATCGGTTTTAATTCAACGCCAGCTCTCTGGGCTAAAGTCCTTAAAGCGTCACCAAACTCAACCCCTTCAATTTTCATTACAAAACGGAAGATATCACCACCTAAATTACAACCAAAGCAATGCCAGATTTGTCTAGCTGGTGAAACAAAAAAAGATGGCTTTTTTTCAGAATGAAAAGGGCAAACAGCCCTATAATTTGCGCCTGCTTTTTGAAGTTTTATATAGCCACCAATTACTTCAACAATATCAAGCTTATTTTTTATTTCATCAATAGGGGAAGAAATCATAAAAAGAGAGAATACAACAGTACCCACATTATACTAAAAATTAGTTTCAAAATCAATTTAAAAACAAAAATAGAGGCAGTATTGACAAGCCCATTGAAAAATATAAAATAAGATATAATACCCATCGAAACAAAAATCCCGATAAAAGCGGGATTTTAATTGGGATAAATTAAAAATGAAAATCCTTTTTCTTTATGATTTCCCCCTCTGGGGTTCAGGATCTGCAACTTATCTCCGGAATCTAACTCAAGGATTATTGAAACTAGGTGATAAGATAGGAATTGTGGTTCCAGAAGAACGCAGATTTTTAGAGGAGAAAATAAAACAATATAAAGTAAACCTTCCTCAGGTTCCTGTTTTTATTGCTCATCCTGAACTAAAGGGCGCTAAAAAATATTCTGAATTAAGCACGAGAGAAATTACTGAAATTTATAAATCTTTTTTGGATACCACGCTAGAAGCTGTTGCAAATTTTGAGCCCGACATAATTCATGTAAACCATCTTTCAATTATCAGTTGGGTGGCACGATATATTTATGCTATTAAAAAAGTTAAATACATAATAACATCCCATGGAAGTTGTCTCTATAATATGTTAAATGATAAGAGACTTTTCCCCCTTTGCGAAGACGCTATAAGAAAAGCAAGAGCGATAACGGTCGTTAGTGGTGACACTAGAAGAAAATTAATAAAAACTTTTAAAGGAATCTGGCCTAATAATATCCTTGAAAATATCTATATTATTCCTGGAGGCATAAATCCGAATTCTTTTCCAGAAAACATAGATACTTCTTATATTGATGAAAAATATAACGTAAAGGATAAAAAAGTGGTTCTTTTTTCTGGACGTCTTATTTCTCAGAAAGGGGCAAAATATTTAGTAAAAGCAGCTAATGAAATAAAGGGGGAGATTTTGATAATTGGCGATGGTCCAGAAAAAGAATATTTTAAAGATTTAATCTCGCAAAAGAAATTACTTAATGTTCATTTAGTTGATTATATATCAGGTAGGGAGCTGATTGATTTTTATTACAGAGCCGATGTATTTGTCGCTCCTTCTGTCTGGGATGAACCCCTAGGGCTTACGATATTGGAAGCTATGGCAGCTAAGTGTCCAGTTGTCGTCACGAGAAAAGGAGGAATTCCACTTTTGGTTAAAGGAGGTTATAATGGAATTTTCGTGAAACCAAGAAATTCTTCTGAAATAGCTCAGGCTTGTAATAAGCTTTTAACAAATGACGAGCTAAGGGAAAAAATAGGCGAAAATGCCAGAAAAACTGTACTTGAAAAATTCACTTGGGACAAAACAGCCTCAAGATTTCACCGTCTTTATAATAGAATATGTCCAAGTAATAAAAACGATAAAAAGTAAAAAAACAAAAATTTTGTCTAAAAAGGCTAATTAACTAAATCGCCTTTTTTGTTTACGTAAATTTTATAGTAAAATAGGATAATATGTATATTTTTATTACATATGGCATCCCCGGCTGGCGAGGAGTTCAAGAAAGAGGCATAGCCATAGCTAAAAATTTCAAGAAAAATGAAATTTTGTTTTGGAACGGCTATGATTCAAACTTCATTAAAAAATTTGGATTTAATTGCAAAACATTTAATCCTAGCCTAATTGATCCTAAAAAAATAAGATTTCCTACCAAAACAAAGGCGGTGATTTTTGCCGATTTGCCAAGTAACGAATTATTTATTTTTTCTGTTTTTTCTGCCGCCATTCAAAGAAATATTCCTACTGTAATTTTCGATCAAATTTATAGAAGAAATCAATTGAAAGAAGGGGTTTATAAGAATTTTATCGAAAATTCTGACTTATTAATTTTAAATGGTTTAAATTTTCTCCAAAAAGGGGAAACGAAAAAAATAAAAATTATCCCCCCCCTCCCTGACTATAAATCTAGAATTGGAATTAAAAAAGCTCTTGCTTTAAAATATGATCTAGATCCAAACAATATTTGGATCCTTGTCTCTGGATATTTCAAACCTGTAACTAAAATGGCCAAAAGCGCTTATTCTATTATTTCTAAAAAAATAAAAGAATTCAGTTTAATTATCTGTGGACTACCAATTAAGAATCCTCTAAAAAATAAAAACAGATTTTTTTTACCATATTTACCCCAAAAAGAATATCTAGAACTTTTAGATGCATCTGATATTTTTGTTAGTAAATTCGGCTATCTACAAATATTAGAAGCTTTAGCATTGAAAAAACCTGTCATTGTAGCAGGTGAAGCTGGTTATGTTTTAAAAATGGGAATCTTAGACAAAAAACTTCAAGAAGTTATAAAATATGTAGATAATTCAAGTGATTTAGCAAAAAAAATTCTTTTTCTCGTAGAAAATACTAAAAAATTAAAAGAAATTAAGAATAAAATATCGAAACTTCACAATGGCTCTTTTGGAGGCGCTAGTATCGCAGCAGAATATATAAAAAATATAAAACCAATAAAAAGAATGGAGACAAAGAAGAAAGTATTAATAGTTGCGAACGATGAACTAAAAAAAGCTGAGGTATTAATTAAAAAAGAAAAATATATTTACGTTTTAGGAATAATAACTCCAATTTCCCAGCCCGGTCCTGAACTCCATCCAGTCAAAAGAGCCGATAAGATAATATTATCAAGAAAAATAGGAGAGCTCACTCCTAATGATAACGAAATTTTAGCCCATGGATTTAAACAAATATATATATTTTCTAATAGAAAATATGATGGGTTGGTTGATATAATACCTTGGTATAATTTATGGTTAAAAAACATAAATTTGATTTTAAAGACCGCTGATCAAGTTTTAGTAAGTCCAATAATTAAAAACTTTTTTTATAATTTACTTTTACCGTTCAAAAATAAAGTAAAAGTTGTAAAAATTTAAAAAATTTATCTAATTATGAAGAAGCTTAAAATTGTTCAGATAAGTCCTTACGAGGAAAGTGTTCCTCCAAGAAGATATGGAGGGGCTGAATTAATCGTATCGTATATCACCGAAGAATTAATCAATCGGGGACATAAAGTTTTTTTAATCGCAAGTGGAGATTCGATCACTAAAGCTAAACTTCTACCCGTTTGCCCAAAATCAATAAGGACTAATTTACCCATTGAAGACTTTTCGGTAAAAGAAATTTTTAAATTCATAGGAATAGGAAAAATTTTAAAATACCTCCGAGATTTAAATGTTGATGTAATTCATAATCATGTCGGTTGGAGGATGCTTCCTTTTGAACAGTTGTTAAAAGTACCAATGATAACAACGATCCATGGATCTCTTGATATTAAATTCAAGCAAATTATCTATGACAGTTTTAAGAAATCTTATTTTGTTTCAATTTCAAATAATCAACGCGAACCACTTCCGCAACTAAATTATATAGGAACTGTTTATAATGGTATCGACACCGACACTTTCTCCTTTAATGAAGAGCCCCAAAATTATCTAGCTTTTTTAGGGAGGATGTCACCAGAAAAAGGACCCATAGAGGCCATCAAGATAGCGAAGAAAGCTGGTTTTCATCTAAAGATGGCGGCGAAAGTAAATGTTGAAGATAAAGAGTTTTTCGAAAAAGAGGTCGCCCCCTTAATTGATGGCAAACAAATTAAATTTTTAGGAGAAGTTAGTCAAAAAGAAAAAGTAAGTCTTTTAAAAAACGCCAAAGCCCTCCTTGCTCCCATTAATTGGCGAGAGCCTTTTGGTCTGTTTTTTATAGAGCCTATGGCTTGTGGAACACCAGTAATCGCTTTTAGGCGAGGTAGCGTACCGGAAATAATTAGAAATAGGCTAACGGGCTTTATCTGTAGACCAAATTGCATAGATTCGATGGTAAAAGCGGTCAAAAAAATTTATCAAATGCCAAGAAAAGAATACAAAGAAATGCGTTACAGGTGTCGAAAACACGTTGAGGATAATTTTACAATTAAAAAAATGGTTTCAAATTATGAAAGAATTTATTATCAGGTTCTAAAAGAAAATGGGAAAACTAAATCATAAATTTATAGAAAAAACTAAATTCTTATTTCTTTCAATGGGACCCGGCGAGACGGGGCATGCTATAGCTTTAGCAAGATATATTTCAAAAAGAGGAGGCAAAATCTTATTCGCCCTAAAGCAAGAAAAAAACTTAAATTTTTTATTAGAAGATAGAAATTTTAATGTTTTTTTTACGCCGACTCCTAAAGAATTAAAAAAAATTATTAAAAAAGAAAGACCAGATGTTCTTTTAATTTTTAATTCAAAAATATGGGGAAGCCGTTTTGAAAATTTTTTAAACAAAACTCCGTTTCAAAAACCACCCTTTACCGTTTGTGTTGACTCTAATTGGCTGTTTAACGATAAAAAATATCCTGATTTTAAATTTATAAAATGGGCAGATGAATATTTAATTGTATTCCCTAAAAAAATATTTGAATTAGGATTAAAAAAAAATAAAGGAACATATATTATTTCTAGGTCTTTTTTAAAAAAGATATCCCCAATAGGATTTATCCCTTCTTATCAAAAACCAGCAAGAAAAGAAATTCTAAAAATTAGAAAGAAATATAAAATAAAAAGTGATGAAAAATTTATTTTTTCTTACTTCAGCGGGTTAGGAGCTGGCCACAGAACTTGGGCTTTTGAAAATTTGATTAGAGCTACGGATAAATTAATTAAAAAAGGAAGGAAAATAAAAGTACTATATTTAGGCCCAACAGAAGATTTAAATCAGGAGAAACTCAAAAGAAAATGGTTGATAAAAATAAGAGAACTTCCAGCCTCTGAATATTTTTTAACGCTTTCTTCAGCTGATCTCGTTTTCCAACACCAAGGACTAGTTACACTCGTCCAGGCAATTTCAGCGCAAGTACCAGTTATTGCCAATGTATCAATTCTTAAATCAAAAATTCCAAAAAATCACTTCTGGGAAGTAAATCCTTTTGTTAAGGTTGGAACTTGCATAATGTTATCAAAATCAACTCCAACCAAGAAAATCAGTCAAAGTATCAATCAATTACTTTTCGATAAAAAATCCATTGAAAAAATGAAAGAAAAACAAAAGTTAATTTTTGAAAAAGGAGAGAATAAATCTTTTGAAATAATAAAAAGAAAGATAAGTATAGAAGGTTAAACTATAAAAAAATAATTAACTATGGGAAATCTATGAAAAAATTAAGAATAGGCCAAATATCACCAATCAATCTGCCGATACCTCCTAAAAAATATGGTGGGACAGAACAGATTATATACTTTCTTTGCGAAGAATTAACAAAGATGGGGCATGAAGTTTTTTTATTTGCTACCGGAGATTCAAAGGTTAATTGCCATTTGTTTCCTATTATCAAAAAAAGCCTTTGGGTAACGAAGCCAAAAGAAAATAGCCCTTACTATGCTTATGAAATGGCTTATATCGGAAAAATGGCAAGGAAATTAAAGTTGGACATTTTGCATGATCATTTGGGCCCCTGGGCTTTAACCCTCAATAGCCAAACCAAAATCCCAATAATCCATACTCTTCATGTGCCATTTAAAAATAAAGACAGAGTTTGGGCTTATAGAAAATTAAATTCAAAACTAGTATCGATTTCTTATGCTCAAAGAAAACCAGCCCCAAACCTAAATTACGTGGCAAATATTTATAACGGCATTAATATTAATGAATTTCCGTTTAATAATAATCCTGAAAATTATTATGTCTGGGTGGGAGAATTATCTAAAAGAAAGGGCGCATACGAAGCAATAAAAATTGCGAAGATGATGAACATAAGGCTAATACTGGCCGGAAGAATCCCTTCTCTAGAACAACCAGGAGAACAAAAAGAAGACTATTTATTCTTTGAAAAATATATAAAAAACGAACTCAATAATAAAAACATAAAATACGTAGGCGAATTGAGGAAAAAAGAACTGGCGAAAATTTACGCTGGCGCCATTGCCTTTCTTTTTCCCTTGCAATGGGAAGAACCCTTTGGATTGACAATAGTAGAAGCAATGGCCTGCGGGACTCCGGTTATTGCTTTTAAAAGAGGGTCAGTACCTGAAGTAATTAGTAAAGAAACAGGTTTTGTTGTAAGTCCTTTCACAAAAGACAAGAAAACAAACTATAAAGATTTTATTAAAGCTATAAAAAATATCAATAAAATTTCAAGGGAAAAATGCCGAAAACGGGTCGAAGAAAAATTCACCAGAGAAAAAATGGTATCCGGGTATGAAAGATTATATTATAAAATTTTAAATAGAAAATAATGGATTTAAAAACGTGCCATCCTGATTTAATTCCTGAAATCGCGAAAAAAATTGAAACGGTTTTAAATTATTTAGAACTCAAACCAAAAATTTCTCCCGAAGAATTCATTGAAAAAACTGCGTGCAAAAAACATAGATATTCTTCGATCTGCTTAACCTCAAACAAAGATAGGGTGATGTTTTACGCCCTGTTGTATGGAATACCAGCAGATAAAGAAAGAATGAAAACTGAAATTTTTATTGCTAATGAATTAAAAAAAAGAGGGAGGATAAGTTTTCTTCCCCAATATTTTGATGCAAATATTGGAAGAGATTTAACTTGGCTAACTAGAGAATACTTGCCCGCTAATTCCCTCGAATCAAGAAAGGAAATAGAAAAGCTGGCGAAAAAACTATCAGCAAAAAACATTCTTGCCATAATCAATAGCGCCTACAATCTAAGTCATTCTTTCTTATCTCGATTATCATTTCTGAAGAAATTTGATATAAAAAATTACTTAAATCTTGGCTCTGAAAAATCAATTTCATTGTTGTTGAAAGAAAAAGTATTAAATAATACAGAAGCAATAGAATTATGTCAGCTTCTAAATAAAAACGAAAAATTACTAGAGAAAGAAAACTGTTATTTTTCTCATGGTGATTTTCATATTGGAAATATTATATTAAATAAGGAGGGGGTAAAAATTATAGATTTGGAATCAGCTCAAATTAATAATTTTGCCTTTGATATTGCTTTTTTGTTTTGTCGATTATGGAAAGAACAAAAAACAAGGGAAAAAATAGTAAAAAATTATTTTAAGCTTCTTAATTTGAGAGAAAAGCGAGTTTTTCCTTCTTTATTTAGAATAGATGTTTTTTTTACAACTTATAATAGTTTCCTTGACAAACCTTTTGAGCTTACCAAAAAACAAGTCAAAAAAAGAAGGAGAGAATTGAAAAAAACTATGAAAAATGCAATAGATAGTTTTGAAGAATTAATAAAAATATAAAAAATATCAAATATTTTAAAACCAATAATAAAAACAGCCGCTGAGCGGCTGTTTTTATTTTATGCGGAAGGGGTGGGATTCGAAGAGTTGCCCGAAGGACATTCCCTCGCTTTGCTCGGAATTCAGGGAGTTAAGGTTTTCGGCGCACCCATTCTCTAGGAATTTAAAAACGCCTAAAGGCGTTTCAGATTCCTAAGCGGAAGGGGTGGGATTCGAACCCACGGTGCCTTTCAGCACATACGCTTTCCAGGCGTACCGATTAAACCGCTCTCGCACCCTTCCCTTCCTGAAAATCAGGATATAATAATCTGTCTATTTTGGCAAATTCAAAATATATTCTGAAATTTTTGGCTGCTGAGTAAGAAATTTATAATTTAAAACTTTTAAGACTGCCAAAAAATCTAGAATTTCTTCTCTTAATGATTCAGATCCTATTAAAATCTCGGCTGCTTCAACTAGTAAATTTTTCGCGAACTTATTTAAAACTTCGTAATCTGCCTTTTCTCTTAAGTATCCAATAATTTTTTTAAACTCTCCCCTGTCTAACCATACCCCGTGGCATAAATTGCAGATATCAACAATAATCTTAGAATCTCCATAATAAATCTCATAAAGCGGTAAACGGCAAGAAGGACAAAGTCTGATGCCAGGAAAAATTTTGAATTTTTTATTATCTTTCCAGAGATCAATATCTAACCATCTTAAATTTTTATCCTTTTCGTCTTTGGCTAGTCTTAATTCTTCTTCTTCAAACCAAAGCCCAAGGCAAGTTGAACAAAAGTCCACTTCTACTCCATAGAAAATTGCTTGTTTTAATTCTTCTTTATCAATTGGGCAGTTCATTTAGATTTTCATCTCCCTTAAAGCAGCGATTCTTTCTTCAATGGGAGGATGAGTCATAAATAATTTACTTATGCTATTAATTTGAGAACCTCGAAAAGGATTTGCAATATACAAGTGAGAGGTGGCGTTATTAGCCACGCTTAATGGATTTTGATCTCTGGCTATTTTCTCAAGAGCCCTAGCCAGCCCTTCAGGATATCTGGTTAATAAAGCTCCGGTCTCATCAGCTAAAAATTCCCTTTTTCTAGAAATAGCGAATTTTATTAGTTGGGCCAAAATAGGAGCCAAAATTACCAAAATCATACCAATCAAGAAAAATATTGCATTTCCGCCCTCATCTTTTTCTCTCCTTCTTTGCCTTCCCCAGAAACTCATTCGCCAAAAAATATCGGCGAGCATAATAACTAATCCCACTAAAACAACGACCATTGTCTCTAATAATAGATCTTTGTTCCCGATATGGGAAAGCTCATGAGCCACTACGCCCTCTAATTCTGCTTTATCCATTTTTTCTAAAAGGCCTCGAGTAACAGCGATAACAGCATGGTTTTTATCCCTGCCAGTAGCAAAAGCATTGGGCTGCGCTTCATCAAGTATATATATTTTTGGCAGAGGAAGTCCAGCGGTTATGCAAATATTTTCAACAATTCTGTAGAGCTCGGGATTATCACTTTTTTCAATCAGCTTTGCCCTGGTCAAAGCCAAAACAACTTTATCAGAGTACCAATAGGAAAAGAAGCTGCTTAAAATGCTAAAAATCAGGGCGAACCAAAAAATGGCAAAACTGCCAAAATAATTGGAAAAAAACCATCCTAGCAAAAGGATTAGAGCAATAAATAAAGTTAAATACAACCAGGTTTTCCGAATATTAGACTCGGCCTGGGTATAGATGGTCATAAAAAGTTAGGTCGCTCGCCTTCGGCTAGCTCCTTAGAAACCCACGGTTTCTAACGGTTTCGCCTCACCGGCGAAAGCCTGTTTTCCTTCACGGAAGAACCGGATGGTTCTAGGTCGGGAGTTTCCGCTTAGCGGATAACTCTCGCGACCCGTCCCGACCCCTCTCCGATGTGGGGTGTACATTCGTGAATCAAAACTTAACCTGGACCGGCGCTTTTTCTGCTTCGGCTATCTCAAAGAATTCCATCTTCTGGAAACCGAAAGCTCCCGCAATAAGATTAGTTGGGAAGATTTCAATTTGGATATTCAGATCTCTGACATTACCATTGTAAAATCTTCTGGCAGCCTGGATTTTATCTTCAGTGTCAGTTAATTCACGCTGAAGTTCTAAAAAGTTCTGATTTGCCTTCAATTCTGGATAGCTTTCAGCTACAGCAAATAGGCTTTTCAAAGTGCCAGAAAGCATGTTTTCCGCCTGTCCTTTTTCTGCCAAACCCTGAGCTGAAATAGCTTTGGCTCTAGCCTCGGTAACCTTCTCAAAAACTTCCTTTTCATGAGTAGCATAACCTTTCACCGTTTCAATTAAATTAGGAATTAGATCGTGCCTTCTTTTTAACTGAACGTCAATATCTGACCAAGCTTCTTTGGTTCTGTTTCTTAAGGTAACCAATCTATTGAAAACAGAAATCAGCCAACCAATTATAATGATGATTAAAATAATAAAAAATAGTTCGAACATAATTGCTAAACAGCACTAAAGAATTAACTTAAAATCTTTAATGCTAATTTATTTACTAGCGAGTTATCGAAATCGTCTCTCCACTTTGAGCATCCGGAGCAGATATGGTGATTCTTCCATTTGCAGCACTACAAGAAACTGTGTAATCACTATCATAAGTTGTACAAGAACCGCTATAACTTCCATTCTGCGGATCGTATGGCATAGTTGCCACATATTCATCAACAAGACAGCTACAAATATTATAACCCGTGGGGTCAGAGGTTAAATCAGCCATATTTGTGGCACTAGTAGGTACTGTATCCCCTTTTGCAGGACAGTCAGTAACAGCTGCGCCAGTTGGAGTACATTTGAAAGCCCCCTTTCCATCTACCATTGCTTGGGAAATAGCATTCATGGTCGTTGTTACCCCGCTCCATCTGTTAGCGTTATTAGCCATGGCGAACTGCTTAAATGGATTGATAGCCACTAAAGCAGCGGTCATTAAGATGACTATAATTCCTATTACGACTAAAAGTTCAATTAAAGTAAAACCTTTCATTTTTTATTTTAATTTTAAAATTGTATTGATCGACCTTTTATATTAATTTTTATTTTTTAAATTAATTTATTATTTATTATCAAGCGAGCGAGAGAAATGAAAAATGATTTTTTCATTTCCGAGCGAGCGCAGATATCAAAAGGTTTAACACCTTTTATTTTATACCCTTTAAAAAATTAATTCCAGCTTTTTTAGGATTCCGAGTTAAACCTCTCAAAGCCGAGCCAATGGCAGCAGTAAAGAAAATAGGTTCTAATTTTAAAGATTTCTTGAAATATTGCTTTATATTAAATTCTATCTTTTCCCAAGGATTAACAATCGTTATTTCTTTTTCTAAATTATCAGCCAAATAGTCCTTGATATTTGGTGTCAGTACAGCACCACCCGCCAGAATTATCTTCTCTATTTTTTTAGCGGTCCTCTCCTCAAAATAACTATCCATTTCTCTTATCTTTTTTATAATTTTTTGCATTTCTTTTTGGAGTATCAAAAATACTCTACCCTTCTTTTTCTGCGGGTCCAGGCCTATCTCAATCTTTAGTGTCTCTGCTTCTGACTTACTAATTTCTAACTTTTCGGCTATCAATTCAGTGAATCTCTCGCCGCCGGTAGCTAAAGAACTACTCACTCTTAATCTTTTTTCATCAAAAATACTAAAACTTGTAGTTACGGCTCCTATGTCAACAATTAAAGCAACGGTATTTTCGTTAATCAAAGATCGGGCCAAACTCTCTGAAGTAGTTTCAAAAATCGTGGCATTCAGTTGGCAATTTTTAAATAGTTCTAAATAATCATCTACTACTTTCTTAGGCGTGGCAGCTAAAAGAACATTCTTCTTTTCGTTTGTCATAAAATCATAGTAAAGCTCCCCTAGAGGAAAGGGAAATGTTTTTCTGGCTTCATCTTCTATTTCTTTTATTTTTTCCTTACTATCTAGATCCTCGGGGATATCAAAAGAATGAATAAAGGTTTCAGATTCGGGCAAAGAAAAAATTAAATTTCTTGTTTTTATTTCGCCAAATCGGGGTTTAGAAACTGAATTTTTCAAATATTCTTCTAACTTTTCTTTTTGAATAATTTTACCATCCTTGACTATTCCGGGTTTAAGAATTATTCTTTCCAAAGCTAAAAGTTTTGGCTTATCCGGCGATCCGGAAAGAGAAATAATCTCAATTGAGTGATCGGAAATATCAATTCCTAATGGTTTTTGAAAAAAATTGAACATTGAAGTTAAAAATCAGCCACTTCTTGCCAAGAATCTATTATCATCTGGGGATTAACTTGGCTAACCGAAATTCTCATTTTTTTAACGTCGTTTTGGAAATTACCTTGAGTCTTTATTATCCATTGTCCCTCAATTTGTAAAATCTGGCAATTGCCATTATTGATATTTATTACCTCATTTCCAGAATAATTAGTGTTTTCTTTTAATTTCATTAGGGCCTGCTCGGCACAAAGGTTAGCTAAAAAATAAGCTTGAGATGATTCTGTTTTTTCCAAACTCATATTTGTCTCACCAATAGCCAGCAAACCAAAACTTAAGCCCAAAATCAAAAGAATGGCTAAGATTATAAAAATTGTTATTAAAGCAATGAAACCTTTCATTATTTTTTTAGCAAAGAGGTTGATGTTTTTAGATCAAGCGATGCTTGATATTCATTTTTATTGGCAGGATTTAAATTATTTACAATCATCTCTATTCTTATTGTTCCCGGTGTACCGGTGTAAGACAGATTAGTAAATTGCAAGTTGTTAACTATTACCTGGTCAGTTGTTAATTCAACAGGAGCAGAACTTCCTTGAGTGATTCTTAATTTACTACCACTTATATCGAAAATTGTAGGATTTAAGCTGGGATTCGCCATCACCAAGGAAAGAGAGCTACTAGAAGAACCCGGAGCTGGAATATTTATTCCAATTGCTTTTTTAATTTCTTGACTTATTTTTGTCATCGCAAAGCGACCATTCTGCTGTACTTCTTGATAGGAATTTTCTTTGATATTGCTAGAAATCATGTTCAAAAAAAATCCAATAACAGAAACCAAAATCAAAGAAAGAATAGTTATATAAATTAATAATTCAATTAAAGTAAAACCGCGATTTTGCATAAATTTTAAGTATTGAATTACTGTATCCATTGACATCCTGCTTGTTTTCGACAAGAATTACGATCTTTGAAATAAGAACAAGGGGTACAAACGCCAGAACAAGAGCCAAGCCAAGAACAACCAAGTTGATTCTGGCATTGTCCTTTGCTTTTAAAACTAGAACAAGACGTGCAATCCCCAGAACAATAAGCAGAAATCATCTGCCAATTCGTCAAATAACTAGTCAGTCTGACTTCTTCGGATCTGTTTTCAGTAAATTTCCAACTAACAGTTGAAGTAATTATCTTTATATTTTGATCCAGTGGATCGTTTACGATATCAATTACTCTTTTACCTTCATTTAATTGAGAAGTTAGATCGTCTTCTATCCCCTGAAAAATCCAATAACCGTTGGAGATCGCAAGGCCATGGCTTCCAATCAGTAAATCAGAATAATTATTATCTCGAATTGATCTTGCTGCTTCTATGCCTTCTTCAGCTAATAGATTGGCCTTAACTAAATCATAAGAAAGCCGACTGGCGAAAAAACTATCAAAAATAAAAAAAGCTAAGCCGGCGACAACGACAACAAAAACTCCCATAGCAACTATTAATTCCACTAAAGATTGGCCTTTTGAATATTTCCTCATTCTCATTGAAGATTTATTCTTCCCATTAAATTAATATTTATAATTTTAGTGTTGGAATTATTACTTAAAATAAGATTTCCAGTGACGCTGGGTTTACCTTCAGATTTAGAAAATACAACTTCAGAAATACCGCTTGGCTGAATAATTTCTGGCAAATCAAAGGTTTCGTCATATCTGATATCCCGACTCGTATAAGAATTCCCTTTGAATAAAGTATAATTTTGCGAGCTGATACTAACCCCAAAAGAAGAATCTAACTCTCCTGACATAGCTTCTAATTGGGCCTTTCTTAAGGTTTGAATTAAAAATTGAGTTTGAGTTTCAATCTCCTGATTTTTATAAAAATCTAAACTAATGGGGACAACAAGAACTAACAAAATAGAAATAATTCCTATAACCAATAGAATCTCAAGGAGGGTAAAACCCTTGGCAAAAATAAATATTTTTGACACTATTCTAGAATTAATTAGTTAAGAATTATCGAAATCTAAGATCACCGGTAAATTTAAAGATTGGGGTAATAATGGCTAAGGCTACAAAACCGACGAAAAGTCCTACAAGAATTAGCAGTAACGGTTCCAAAACCGTAGAAATATTTTTAAGCGCCGAATCAACTTCTTCTTGATAAAATTTAGACAAATAAATGAAGGTGTCTTCCAAGGCGCCGGATCTTTCTCCTACGGAAACCATCTGCGAAAAAATAGAAGGAAAAATTTTGGAAGAATTTCTTAAACCTTGACTCATCTTTCCACCTTTTTCAACTTCCGCCCTAACTGAAATAAGACTTTCTTTTAGAACTTCATTGGGTAGATTCTTTATACAAATATCAATAGTTTCCAAAATAGGAATTCCGCTCTTTAAAAGAGTATAAAAACTTTGAGCAAACTGAACTAAGTTGACGTTCTTAAAAACAGGGCCAAAAATCGGTAAGGAGAGACTGATTTTATCAAAAAGATATCTGAAAATTTTTATTTTCTTTAAAGCTTGGAATAGAAGAATCAAAAAAATAACAACTATTATTATCAAAATCCAACCTCTCTTTAAAAATTGGGTGGCGCTTATTAAAATCCTTGTTGATAGAGGCAACTGAAATTTAAACATCTGAAATATTGCCATGGCTTTTGGCAGAACGAAAAGAGAAACAAAAAAGGCAATAACCACTGCTAAAACGACAACTATTAAGGGGTAAATTAAAGCAGCGGCTGTCTTTCTCTTTATTTCATATTCTGAACGAAGTTGGGAATTCAGGTATTGTAAATTTTCTTCTAAAGTTCCGCTTTCTTCCCCAATTTTCACTATTCCTTGGAAAAACTGATTAAAAATCTTGGGGTATCTAGACAACCCCTGATTCAAACTTTCTCCCTCTAGAATTCTTTTTAGAATGTCATCAAGAACTTTTTTAAAAGTTTTTGATTTCGTTTCTTCTTTCAAAGTTTCCAGAGCCTCAGAAAGCGATAGGCCACCTTTTATCATTAAGTAAAGATGTTGGGTAAAAAATATTTTTTCTTTGTTTAAATTAGAAAACATATTATTTCTATTCTTTTATTGCTCTTAAAACTTCTTCTAAAGTGGTTATTCCTTCTTCTACTTTTTGCAGACCGTCTTCAATCATCGTAACCATACCCAGTTTTTGAGCTTTTTCTCTTATTATTTGGGCATCGGCCTTTTCTATTATTAACTCCTTAATGGGTTGAGTCATCTCTAAAATCTCAAAAATTCCTACTCGTCCAAGATAACCAGTTTGCTGACAAAGAGGACAGCCTCGGCCTCTAAAAATCCTGATTTTTTCTTTTCCTTTTAAAAATTTAAGGGCCAAATCTTTACTAAGAATTTTTGAGATTTCAGCAAAAGAAACTTCAAAGCTCTCAACGCATTTAGGACAAATTCTTCTGACCAATCTTTGGGCAATGATTAAGTTAACAGTTGAAGTAATCAGAAATGGTTCAATGCCCATATCCAAAAGTCTAACTAAAGTAGTTGTTGAATCAGTGGCATGAAAAGTTGATAAAACCAAGTGACCAGTCATAGCTGCATTAACGGCTAATTTGGCTGTTTCTTCATCTCTTACCTCACCTACCATTATGATGTCGGGATTTTGCCTCACTATTGCTTTTAACCCTTCGGCAAAAGTTAGATTTGTTTTTGGATTAACCTGAATTTGATTTATTCCTTCAATGTCATATTCAATAGGATCTTCAATAGTAAAAATATTAACTTCTCGTTTATTTAAGACTCTTAAAATAGCATAGAGAGTGGTGGTCTTTCCGTGTCCGGTAGGACCGGTAACTAAAATCATCCCCCAGGATTTTTTTATATTTTGTTCCAGGATTTTTAAATCTCTGGCTCTTAAACCCAAACCTTCTAGATCAAGCCCTTTCGTTTTCTCAGCCAAAATTCTAATCGCGATTTTTTCTCCTTCTTCTATAGGCACAATCGAGACCCTGACATCAATTTTTTCTTCCTGTGTTTTGAATGAAAAGTGGCCGTCTTGAGCAGAATCGTGCTCGTCAGTTCTCAGCCTAGATAGAATCTTGATCCTGGAAACTAAAAAATCGTGAATGTTTCTGGGTAAGTTTAAAACATCGTGCAACACTCCATCAATCCTATATCTTAAAACGATTTTTTGGGCGTAGGGTTCTATATGAATATCGGAAGCTCTATTTTCGTAACCATAACTCAAAATCAGGTCAACTATTTTTGTAATTGGTAATGATTGCGGGGCCCTGGTATCAGCTTTCTCGAATTCTTCTACACTTTTTCCAATCAGATCTTCAAATTCTTCTTTCATTTCTTTTCTATAATACTTTAGAGTGGCAATAATATCTCTTTTGGTTGCAAAATGAGGAACTACTTTTTCCCCGGTTTTTTTCTCTATGAATTCCTTAATTTCTAGATTCTCAGGGTTTGACATTGCCACCTCCAATCCTTCTTTAGTCCTTTGGAATACTATTATTCCCTGTTCTTTAGCGACAATCTCGGGAACAATATCAAGAACATTTTTATCTATTTTTATCTTTTGCAAGTTTATAAAAGGAGTTCCTATTTCATCAGCAATTAATTTACCCAATTCTTCATCAGAAACCAACCCCTTTTCAATAATAATTTCTTCTATTGATCTGTTACGAGCTTTTGATTCTTTTTCAGCCAAATTAAAATCACCCTTAGAAACAAGATCCGAATCAACTAAAATTTTCTTTAGAAATTCGTCATTAATTTTCATGTTCCTAACAAGGTGAAAAAAATGAAACTTTTCCCGTTTTTAAATAAAAATTATTTTTCTAATTCCATCATGGCTAAACACTCTTTTACTCGATCAATTACGTCAGACAGACTTACTTCAGTTTTTATGAGATAATCCCTTGCTCCCAGAGACATAGTTCTTTTTATATCTTCTTCCTGAGCAAGATTTGATAATATTATCACTGGAATTTTTTTCGTATTTTTATCTCTCTTTAATTCAGCTAGAACGTCAAATCCGCTTCTTTTTGGTAACATTAAATCCAATATAACCAAGTCCGGTTTTTCAGAATAAACCTTATTTAAGCCCTCATCTCCGCTGATTGCCTCTCTAAATTCAAAACCGGCTTTGGTAAATTTATTTTTATAAATCTTTCTTAAAAATCTATCTTCTTCAATAATTAAAATTTTTGGCTTTCCTTTTGGCATATCTTTTACTTTTTTGATTTGATGATTGGTAAAGAGAAATAAAAAGTTGTTCCTTTACCATTTTTGTTCTTTAAAAACCAAATCTTTCCTCCTGACAACTCAACAATGGCCTTATTGACATACAAACCCAATCCTGAGCCTGAAGGATCAATTTCTAAGGCCTTTTCTGACCTATAAAACTTTGTGAAAACTTTTTTGTAATCTTCTTCAGGAACGCCAATGCCGTTGTCTTTACAGCTGAATAAAATTTCTTTTTTAGTTTGTTTTAAACTGACTGATATTTCGATTACTCCTTGATCTAAATTATATTTTATGGCATTAGAAATTATATTTTCTATAACGTATTTAATTTTCTGAGGATCAGTTAAAACTTGAGGTAGTTTTTTTTGTTTTTTGAAAATAATTTTACAGTTTGAGGCTTTAGCCCAATGAAAAAAATCAGAAAGAACCTGAAAAATTACTTCTTCTAAAGAAACGGGTTTAAAGTTTAATTTATATCCCCCTTCTTCTATCCTTGAGATATCAATAAGGTCATTTATGGTTTTTGCCATCTCTTTGATATTAATCAGGGCATCGTTCAGATATTCTTTTTGGGACATATTCACGTCTCCGCAATCGCCAGCCAGCAAAGATTCAATGTAACCCTTTACTATAGCAATAGGGTTTTTCAAGTGGTGGGCAATAACTGAAACCGCTTCTGATATCTTATATTTTTTAACTTTTTTCCTCTTCATTAATCCTATTATACCCTAATTTAAATCAACAACAAAGCCCCCTTTAAAGGGGGCTTTGTCTATAATTTCTAATGGATGAATTAGTATCCTTCTGGCATCTCAGGCATTTGTTTCTTTTTATCTTCTTCTGGTAATTCAGCCACAACTGCCTCGGTTGTCAAAAGCATGGAAGCAGCAGAAGCCGCATTCTCTAATGCCGTCCTGACAACTTTTTTAGGATCAATAACTCCAGCTTGAAATAAGTCTTCATATTTTTGAGTTTGAGCGTTAAACCCATAAGAACCTTCGTGTTTTTTAACTTCTTCAACCACAACTGCTCCATCTAAACCTGCATTTTCGGCAATTTGTCTAATAGGCGCTTCTAGGGCTCTTTTTAAAATATTTAAACCAATCTTTTCGTCTTCTTCTAGTCTGATATTATCAATGACCGGAATCGCTCTAATTAAAGATACTCCACCTCCTGGTAGAATTCCTTCTTCTATAGCTGCCCGAGTTGCACTTTTGGCATTCTCCGCTTTCTTCTGCTTTGCTTTCTGTTCAACTTCAGTCGCTGCTCCAACTTTGATTACAGCTACTCCCCCAGCCAATTTTGCCAGTCTCTCTTCTAGCTTCTCTTTATCAAAATCAGATTCAGTAGTTTTTAGTTCGCTTTTAATTTGTTTTATTCTGGCATCGATATCTTCTTTATTTCCCTGGCCATCAATAATGGTGGTTTTTTCCTTTTCAGCCACAACTTTTCTGGCTCTGCCTAAATGCTTTAATTCAATATTTTCCAATTTTAAACCCAATTCTTCAGAAACCAACTGGGCTCCGGTAATAATAGCGATATCCTGAAGCATTTCTTTTTTTCTGTCTCCAAAGCCAGGCGCTTTAACGGCTAAAGCATTAAAAACACCTCGTAATTTATTGACAACCAAAGTAGCTAAAGCTTCCCCTTCAACCTCTTCAGCAATAATAACTAACTCTTTTTTCCCAGTTTGAGCTACTTTTTCCATTGTTGGTAAAATATCGTTCAAGGCTGAAATTTTTTTGTCAGTAACTAAAATGTAAGGATCTTCCAAAATTGCTTCCATCCTTTCTACGTTGGTTACCATATATGCCGAACTGTATCCTCTGTCGAATTGAAGACCTTTGACAATTTCTTTCTCTAAAGTTAGTTTTTTTGATTCTTCAATTGTGATTACCCCATCTTTTCCTACTTCCGAGAAAACATCGGCAACTAATTTCCCAATTTCAGGATCAGTAGCGGCAATAGTGGCAACATAAGTATACTCTTCCTTCGTTATTGGTTTAGCCACTTTTTCTAGATAGTCAACAACTGCTTTTACTCCTTTCTGGATACCTCTTCTTAAGGCTAGAGGGTGAGAGCCGGCAGCCACATTTTTTAAACCTTCCGATGCTATAGCATGAGTCAAAATCATAGCAGTGGTAGTTCCGTCTCCAGCTTTTTCACTTGTTTTATTTGCCACCTCTTTCATTATCTCGACTCCCAGGTTTTCTATCTTGTCTGGTAGTTCGATGGCTTTAGCTATACTAACACCATCGTCAGAAATATCAGGAGCTCCAAACCCTGTATCCACAACAACGTACCTTGCTTTTGGACCCAAGGTAACCTTAACGGCATTGGTTAGTTTATCCATTCCTGATTTTAGTTTCTTCCTGGCTTCTTCATTAAATAAAATTTGTTTTGCCATAGTGGTATTACGGAGTCAGGTCGTTCGCTTTAGCTCACTCCTTAGAAACCCACGGTTTCTAACGTTTTCGCCTCTGGCGAAAGCCTGTTTTCCTATACGGGCGAACCGGATGGTTCTCCCGACCCCTCTCCGATAAGGGACGTTATTCAATAATAGCTAATATATCCTCCTCTTTAGCAATTAAATATTCTTTATCATCGACTTTTATTTCGTTGGGACCATATTTTGTAAATAATACTTTTTGACCGGGGTGAAGAGAAAGAGGAATTATTTTTCCATCTTCTGTCCTTTTACCAGGACCAACAGCAATCACTTTTCCTTGCTCTGGTTTTTCCTTTTCGGCAGTCTCCGGCAAAAGAATGCCTGATTTTGTCTTTTCTTCCTCTTTTATTGGTTCAATTAGAATATGATCTGATAGTGGTTTAATTTTCATACTTTTTATTATTTATTAATTTTTCCTATTTATTAATATATAAATATATTTTTGCATTGTCAATAAGCGCTATCAATTTTTTAATTCCTCTTTCAAATATCTAGCAGTACAGCTTTTTTTGTTTTTTGCAATCTCAAATGGACTTCCTTCACAAATTATTTCCCCTCCTCTCTCTCCGCCTTCTGGTCCCAAATCAAAAATATAGTCAGAGTTTTTTATCACATCAAAGTTGTGCTCAATCACTAAAACAGTATTACCTTTCTCCACTAATTTTTTCAATACCGCCACTAGTTTTTTAATGTCATCAGGATGAAGTCCGGTTGTCGGTTCATCCAGAATATATAAAGTGTTGCCAGTTGCCTTTTTTGACAACTCGGTTGCCAATTTTATTCTTTGGGCCTCGCCTCCTGACAAAGAAGTGGCTGGCTGACCCAATTCAACATAGCCCAAACCGACGTCATTTAGGGTTTCCAGCTTTTGATTTAATCCTGAAATATTTTTAAAGAAAACTAGAGCTTCTTCAACAGTCATCTCTAAAACCTCGGCAATGTTTTTTCCTTTATACTCCACGGTCAAGGTTTCTTTATTAAACCTTTTTCCTTTACATTCTGAACACTGAACATAAACATCCGGCAGAAAATACATCTCAATTTTTATTTGACCTTGGCCCTGGCAAGCTTCACATCTTCCGCCTTTGACATTAAATGAGAAACGACCAGCTGAATAGCCTCTAATTTTTGCCTCTCTTAATTGGACAAAAAGATTTCTGATATAGGTAAAAGCTCCGGTGTAAGTTGCTGGATTAGATCTAGGAGTCCTTCCTATTGGAGATTGATCAACTAAAACAATTTTATTTAAATTTTCAACGCCTAAAATCGCCTCGTGTTCTCCCGGTTCTTCTTTTGCATTATAGAATTTTTTCATCAGGGCTTTGGCCAGAATATCATTCATTAGAGAACTTTTTCCAGATCCGGAAACACCGGTAATGCAAACGAATTTTCCCAAGGGAATTTTAACGTCGATATTTTTTAAATTGTGCTCTTTTGCTCCTTTTATTATTAAAAACTTCTGGTTTTCTTTTTTCTCTTTCTCCAACTTTACTCTCGGAAATTCAACTTTTTTCCTGCCTGAAAGATATTCTCCAGTTAAAGTGTGGGAAATCAATAATTCTTTTTTCGTTCCCTGAAAAATCACTTTTCCTCCTTTTTTCCCGGCGCCAGGGCCAATATCTATTACCCAGTCAGTAGCTGAAATCGTCTGGGGATCATGCTCGACAACTAAAACTGAGTTTCCCAAGTCTCTTAGTTTTTTCAAAGTTTCAATTAGTCTTCCTTGATCCCTAGCGTGTAGACCAATAGAAGGTTCGTCCAAAATATAAAGCACGCCGGTCAGCTTTGATCCTATTTGAGTAGCCAGTCTGATTCTTTCCTCTTCCCCGCCAGCTAAGGTGCCTGCTCTTCGATCCAGGGTTAAGTAGTCTAACCCAACATCAGATAGAAACTGAAGTCGGTCAAAAATTTCCTTAATAATCGGCCTGGAAATCTTTGATTCATTTTCAGAGAGCAACTTTTTTCCCAAAACCTCTTCAAAAAATTTCTTCAGGTCTTCAATGGATAACCCAACAATCTTATCAATAGATCTTCCTAAAACCTTGACTGATAAAACTTCGGGCTTTAGTCTTTTCCCTTGGCATTTCTCGCATTTCTTTTCAATCATATATTTTTCAATTTCTTCTCTGGCAAAATCTGAATCGGTCTCATGATATCTTCTCTCCAGCCACGGTATAACGCCCTCAAAATCTCCATCACCATATAAAATCGCGTTGACTTTTTCTTTTGTCAATTCCTTAACCGGAGCTTCCAAATCAATATTTTTCCTTTCAGCCAGTTCTTTTAACTTCCACCAAAAATATCCCTGCCTTCCGATCTTATGTGAAGCGTAGGCCCAAGGGAAAACCGCTCCTTCAGCTAAAGAGAGATTAGTATTGGGGATAACCAGTTTTGGATCAACTTCTAACTTTTCTCCCAAGCCCTGACAAGCAGGGCAAGCCCCGTAAGGCGAGTTAAATGAAAAGAGTCTGGGCTCTAGTTCGGGTAAAGAAATCTGGCACTTTTCACAAGCAAAATGTTCTGAAAAAATTATGTCTTTTGATTTTTTATTTTGACTTTTTTGGCCTATTATTGCCACACCCTTGCCTAATTTTAAAGCCGTCTCCATAGAGTCGGCTAAGCGCGATCTATCCAGATCTTTATCAATTACTAATCTGTCAATCACGACCTCAATGTTGTGTTTTTTCTTTCTATCAATAGAAAGCTGGAGCGATTCTTCAATCCGGTGCAAGATGCCATCAATCCTTACTCTAACAAAGCCAGATCTCTGGATTTCTTCCAAAATTCCCTGATGCTCGCCTTTTCTTCCCCTGATAACCGGCCCTAAAATTATAATTTCCGTATTAGTTGGTAATTTTAAAACCTGCTCCAAAATCTGATCTATGGACTGCCGGGAAATTTCCTTGCCGCATTTTGGACAGTGAGGTTTTCCAATTCTGGCAAATAACAACCTCAAGTAGTCATAGATTTCAGTAATAGTGCCGACGGTTGATCTGGGATTATGAGACAATTTTCTTTGGTCAATGGATATGGCTGGAGATATGCCTTCAATTTTATCAACATCAGGCTTATCCATAACTCCCAAAAACTGCCTGGCATAAGCAGACAAACTCTCAACGTATCTTCTCTGACCTTCGGCATAAAGAGTGTCAAATGCCAGAGAGCTTTTTCCCGAGCCGGAAATACCGGTAATCGCTACCAGTTTGTTTTTGGGAATGTCTAAATCGATGTTCTTTAGGTTGTGAACCCTGGCTCCTCGGATTTTAATAACATTAGTTAAATTTTCCTCCATAGGGTCAGTTTTTGAGTTTTCCTCAAACTTGTTTTTATAAAGACGATTATACATGAAATTATGATTAATTTCAAGAGGGAATGTCAAAAAGAAAAATATATTTTTGTTTGAGTTTTGGTGAGTATCCCTTTGCAACAAGTATTCGTATAATGTTCTATCTTATTACTTGTTTTGATGGGATACTCACCTGAGTTTTCCCCTTGACATAACAAAATTATATGGGTATAATAAGGATAGTTTAAGTAGTTGCTCTCTAACAACTTAACAATGAATGGAGGAAAAGAAATTGAAAAGAAAGATAGAAAGAGTGTTGGTCCTGTTTTTGGCTACTATGCTTTTAGCGATTCCTACTGAAACAATTTTGCTTGCTAAATCAAACAACCAAAGTAAAAACAGAACGCGAGTTCGAGCTGAATTTCTTCCAAACGATCCCTACTGGAGTTTGCAATGGGGATTAAAGAAAATTGAAGCAGACTGGGCTTGGAATGAAACTTTTGGAAGCCCCTCAATTTTAGTTGCAGTCATTGACTCAGGTATTGAATACAACCATACAGATCTTGCTGCTAACTATGTGGGATTAGGATATGACTGGATTAACAATGATCCAGACCCTATGGATGACCATAACCATGGAACTCGAGTTGCTGGTATCCTGGCCGCTCAGATAAACAACGAAATAGGCATTGCCGGACTGGCTCAAGTAAAAATCATGGCTGAAAAAGTCTTGGATAACACCGCATCGGGCTATGTTGACCAGCTAGCTAGTGGTATACGTCATGCGACAGACCAAGGGGCAAAAATAATTTCCATGAGTTTGAGTGCGGACTCCGATGACCCTCTATTATACAGTGCTGTCAAATATGCCTATGAAAAAAATGTTTTACTGGTCGCTGCTGCTGGGAATGAAGAAAGCGATGTCGAGAGGTATCCCGCTGCCTATGATGAGGTTATTGCTGTAACTGCAACAAACCAGAATGATCAAAAAAGTCCATCGTCTAACTATGGGGACTGGATTGAATTAGCGGCTCCAGGTGTTAATATATACAGCACGATTCGTGGAAATGACTATGGTTCTTGGAGTGGAACTTCCTTTGCTTGCCCATATGTCTCCGGCCTCGCTGCTCTTTTGTGGACTGAATTTCCCAATGCAACTCGAGATTGGATTAGAACTCGGCTTAGAGAAACAGCAGATGATTTGGGAGACCCTAGTTTTGATAACTATTATGGCTATGGAAGAATCAATGCCAGAAAAGCAATTTATGGAACTTCTCCAGCTATCAACTATACATTGACGATTACAACAACTGCAGATGGTACAACCAATCCTTATCCAGGAAACCACACAAATTCTGAAGGACATTCTGTTTCTGTGCTAGCCATACCGGACACCGGATACGAGCTTGACCATTGGGAACTTGACGGAGTCAGCGTGGGTTCATGTAACCCCTATCCAGTTTTCATGGATAATAACCATACCTTACACGCCGTTTTCGAACTCTTATTAACCTACCGATTAACAATTCTAAGCTCGACTGGAGGCACCACCAACCCAACGTCTGGAACCTATACCTATAACAACGGAACGTATGCTTCTGTAATAGCCGTTCCCGATACGCATTACCTACTCGATTATTGGCTGCTAGATGGTGATAACCTAAACTCAAGCAATACGCTAAGTATCCTAATGACTGATAATCATACTTTGCAACCAGTCTTCATATTAGACGGCTTCATACTGACGATAACGGCAACAACCGGCGGCACAACTAATCATGCTCCAGGAAAGCCTATCTACATGAAAGGAACCATAACAAATATTAGTGCAATCCCGAGCATAGACTACAACTTCGACCACTGGGAACTTGACGGAGTCAGCGTGGGTTCATCTAACCCCTATCCAGTTTTCATGGATAATAACCATACTTTGCTTGCGGTCTTCAAAGCACAATTATTATTGGAAGGACCATTTTATTGGTATAGAGCAGAATACTGGATCGTGCGGTTTGGGGATAGAAGACCAGTACGCCTGATCTCAAACTATTATTAGTGCAAAACAAGAAACCTTTTGCTCAATCAGAATCCTTCAATAGTATGGTTAGGACGCCACTTCAACCAACACTACCCATACCAATAGCTCTTTAGCACCCATAGGCCTCATCGTAGGCCTTTTTTCTTTTTTATTATTTTCTCTTTTTGTGCTAAAATAAATTAAAAATAAAAGGTCGAAACCAAATGTCTAAAAAGTCGAGAATATATATTTTAATAATAATTTAAACACAAATGACGCCAAAAAAATTTTTTCTTTTTATCTTTATAGCTATTATTATCCTAGGTTTTGGGATAAATGTCCGAACAATTAAAGCTCAGACAATAGACGAACTATCAAGTCAAGCTTCTGCTTTACAGAATAAAATTGCTGCCTGCCAAAAACAAATAATTGATCTTCAGACACAAATTTCTGCGCTTAAGGCTCAGATCATTCAGTTTCAAACAGAATTGGCTCAAATTTTAGGAAAACAGATTACCTCGGTTCTAAGCCAAATCAGTCAACTCCAAAAACAACTTCCCACTTCTGTTACGCCTACCCCTCCTGTTGTGTCAGAATCAACATACAAGTGTCCTGATCTAAATAATGATGGTACTGTTGATGTCCTAGATGCCATTATCATCAGTAATACAATCAACAAATGTTCAGGTACAAGTGGTTATGATGCCAGAGCAGATGTGGATGGAAACAATTGCGTCAACTCAGTTGACCAGAACTTTATCTCCAAATATGTAAACCAGAGAGCTACAGCTATCGCACAGTGTAAGACTGCTGTTCCTGTTGTGTCAGAATCAACATACAAGTGTCCTGATCTAAATAATGATGGTACTGTTGATGTCCTAGATGCCATTATCATCAGTAATACAATCAACAAATGTTCAGGTACTAGGGGCTATGACTCAAGAGGAGATGTTGATGGGGACAACTGTGTCACTTCAATTGATCAGAACTTTATCTCCAAGTATGCAAACCAGACAGCCAGCAACATAGCGCAGTGTAAGGCTGTTACGCCTACCCCTCCTGTTGTGTCAGAATCAACATACAAGTGTCCTGATCTAAATAATGATGGAACAGTAGATATCTTGGATGCCATTATCATCAGTAATACAATTGGCAAATGTTCAAGCACTACAGGATATGACTCAAGAGGAGATGTTAATGGGGACAACTGTGTCACTTCAGTTGACCAGAACTTTATCTCCAAGTATGCAAACCAGACAGCCAGCAACATAGCGCAGTGTAAGTAGAGGTCTGAAAGGATACTGAAAAAGACTATTGAGTGAATCAATCAAAAATCGGGGGATCCCCCGATTTTTGATTGATGTCAATTGAAGAATGGGTATCTTTGAGCTAAAATGAATAACTAAAACAATGGAAAAATTTAAATTCCTGAAAAAAAATAAAATAAGTAAAATTCCTCCAACGACAGGAGTTTATTGTTTTAAAAACAAAAAGATTTTGTACGTTGGCAAAGCTGTTAATATCCTAGAAAGAGTTAAAAATCATTTTCAACAGTCCAAATTTAAAGAAGATATCCTGCTAGACAAAACAGAAAAGATCGGATTTATTAAAACTGGTTCGGAAATTGAGGCTTTAGTTTTAGAAGCTAGACTGATAAAAAAATATCAACCAAAATTTAATGTCATCTGGCGTGATGACAAAAATTATTTTTTTGTCGTAAGAACAAATGAAGATTTTCCTCAAATTTTTATTACCCACCAAATAAAAAATAAAAACAATTACATTGGTCCTTTTGTTGATGGGAAATCTTTAAAACAGACCTTAAAAATCCTAAGAAAAATTTTTCCCTACAGGTCCTGCAAGCATTTGCCCAAAAAACCCTGTCTTTGGTATCAGCTCAGTAGGTGTCCGGCTCCTTGCATTTTGAGTTCAGGCGCAGGAACCCAGATCCCATCTGCAAAAGCTAAAATAAAAAGGGAAGTAAAAACTAATATCAAAAGTATTTTTGAGATTTTAAAAGGAAGAAAAAATGAAGTTTTGAGAAATTTAAAAAAAGAAATGAAAACATTATCCAAAAATCAAGATTTCGAAAAAGCTTCAAGCCTTAGAGATAAGATTTTTGCCCTAGAGAGAATAATTTCCCATTCTAGTGTACCAATATTTGAAGATATCGAACTCGAAAAAAAAGAAACGATAATTAAATGGGCAGAGACCCAAAAAGATCTCCAGAAACTATTTAAAACTAAGAAATCATTTTCCAGAATCGAAGCTTTTGATATTTCCAACATACAAGGACAAGCAGCTACAGGTTCTATGGTAAGCTTCTTTAAAGGGGAAGCCAATAAAAACTCTTATCGAAAATTTAAAATGAAAATCCAAGGGAAACCAAACGACGTAGCAATGATAAAAGAAGTAATAGGAAGAAGATTAAATCACAAAGAATGGCCTTTCCCTGACTTGATACTGGTTGACGGCGGTATTTCACAATTCAATGCCGCCAAGTCGGTAATAAAAAATAGGAATATTCTAGTTGCTTCCCTAGCTAAAGCGGAAAATAAGCTTTTCCTTAAAAACGGAAGGGTGGTTTTTTTAAAAAACTTATCAAGAAAAATCTTTAACTTAACGCTACAACTGCGGGACGAAGCCCATCGTTTTGCTATTACTTATCATAAAAAACTAAGGCAAATTAAGACTTTCAATTAGCAAAATATTGACTTCAAAGACATTTTCTGGTAATATTTCAATTAGATGAAGAAACTATTTCTCCAAATAATAACCGGGATTATTTCACTCTGGCTTGCTACTAAGTTTGTTAAAGGTGTAGAATTCACAGGTCCTGTCCCAATTCTCTTACTGGCTGGGGCAATTTTGGGCCTACTTAACTTCTTTATAAAGCCCCTATTGAAAATAATAACTCTACCTTTAAGAATATTAACTTTTGGCCTTTTCAGCTTAGTAATTAATATAGGGATAATCAAGCTGGTAAGTCTGATACTACCTAATCTTAAGTTTACTGGAATTTATCCTTTGTTTTGGACAACGGTTCTGGCTTGGGGATTAAGTTTAATCTTACCAATTTTTCTCCCCTTAAAATAATAAATTATGCTACAAAATTTCAAACATTATTTACCTTTTCTTCAACTTTTTTCTTCAGTAATATTTATAATTCTTGTGCTCTTACAACAGAGAGGAACTACCTTTGGCGGGAGTGGCGGTTTTTATGCTACTCGTCGAGGCATCCAGAAAAATATTTTCTTTGCTTCTATACTTTTTGGCATTCTTTTTATCGTTTTTGCGTTACTTAATCTATTCCTCTAGTTAGAAAAGTTATTTATCAAAACCTCTCAAAATAATGGCAGAGATTTCTCAAAAAAACTTTTTTTTAAATTTTAAAAAAATAGAAAAATGGCCTTCTGGGAATCAATGGAAGCAATTTCTTAAAATTTTGAATAAAAAAGAAAAGGCCATATTTTTCACTCTTTTGATTTTGGCAATTAGTTCTTTTTTATTTGTTTCGGTAAAACTTTATTTTGATAACACAAAAATAGTACCATCTCTGGGCGGAATCTATATAGAAGGTGTAGTTGGCCAACCAGAACTTATAAATCCAATATACGCTTCAGCTAACGACGCCGACAGAGACCTGGTTCAGCTAATCTTTTCAGGCTTAATGGAATATGATTCAGAAGGAAATCTTTATCCAGGATTAGCTCAGAATTACCCGGAAATAAAAGAGAATGGCAAGGTTTTTGAAGTTTCTTTAAAAGACAATCTTTCTTGGGATGACGGCTCTCCTCTGACAATTGATGATGTAATTTTTACCATCAAAACAATTCAAAACGACTCCTATAAGAGCCCTCTAAGACCTGCTTGGTTAGGAGTAGAAGTGGAAAAAATATCTGATAAAGCGATAGGATTCACCTTAAAAAATCCATCAGCCAGCTTTATTGAAAACTTAACTTTAAAAATCATTCCCAAACATATATGGCAAGATATCCCCTACCAAAATTTCCGTTTAACAGATTACAACCTTAGGCCGGTCGGATCTGGCCCCTTTAAATTCAAAGATGCAGAGAAAGATAAAGAAGGTTCAATAAAATCCGTAACCTTGGCTAGAAATCCTAATTTTTTTTCTAATGTTCCAAAAATTCAAGAAATAAAATTTTACTTTTTTAACACAGAAGAAATCTTAAGTGCGGAACTTAAAAATAAGGAAATAAAAGGTTTTTCGATATCTTCGCTTAAAAACTACCCTTCTTTCAGAAATAATGGATTTTCTGAAGAACATATTTCTCAACCCAGGTATTTTGCGATATTTTTTAATCCTGAAAATTCAAAAGCGCTGGCAGAAATAAATGTCAGACAAGCTCTAAATTACGGAACCAATAAAAAAGAAATTCTAGATAAAATATTTTCTGGGCAAGGAAAAATAGTTGACTCACCGATTCTGCCAGAAATCCTTGGTTTTTCTTCTCCTTCTCTAACCTACGAATTTGATGTGGAAAAAGCAAAAAAACTGCTTGATGATGCAGGATTTACTTTAACTCCTGAAGGAAAAAGAGAGAAAACTGTCAGAAAAGAAGCAGACTTCAGTTTTAAAAGCGAATTAAAGACGGGCTCTCAAGGTAAAGAAGTTGAAGAACTCCAAAAATGTCTAGCTAAAGATGCTGATATTTATCCAGAGGGGGAAATTACAGGTTTTTTCGGAAACTCAACTAAAAAAGCGGTTATAAAATTCCAGGAAAAATATGCTGAAGAAATTTTAGAACCGGGCGGTCTTACAACAGGAACAGGAATGGTTGGCAGCGCCACCAGGAAAAAACTGAATGAATTATGCGCTAAACCAATTGAAGAGATTCTGACCCTTGATTTCTCTCTGCTGACAGTTAATCAGCCAGTCTTGGTTGAAATGGCAAATATATTAAAAGAGCAGTGGAAGAATTTGGGGATAGACATTCAAATCAAAGAATTTGATATAGCAACTCTGGAAAGAGATATAATCAAAAAAAGGGACTATGACATGCTTTTATTTGGCGAAGTTCTAAGCTTTACCCCAGATCCTTTTCCTTTTTGGCATTCCTCTCAGAAAAAAGATCCTGGTCTTAATTTGGCGCTTTACGAAAACAAAGATGTTGATAAAATTTTAGAAGAAGCTCGTCAAACTCTAGATTCAAACCTTAGAGCCCAAAAATATGAAGAGTTTCAAAATATTCTAATAGCTGATGCGCCAGCAGTATTTCTTTGCGATCCAGATTATATCTATTTTGTTTCAAATGAAATAAAGGGGGTTAATATAAATAAGATTGTTGACCCCTCAAAAAGGTTTGCCGGGATTGAAAATTGGTACATATATACTAAAAGAATTTGGAAATAAAAATGAATTGTTTTGGTTTACAAAATAAAAAGCCGGATATAAGAACTATTCTTGATTTAAAAGAAGTTATTTATGATAAGAACTGGTTTAGAAAAACTAAAAAAAACGTGGCTGCTTATTATATGTACAGAGGCGTAAAAAGAGATGGAGGCTTACGTTATGACATAACTTTATTTCCTAATATCACTCTGGGAAAGGAATTCTTGAAAACAAAAGGGCACGAACACGAAAATAAATATGGAGAAATGTACAAGGTATTAAACGGAAAGGCAATCTTTTTGATGCAAAAATCGAAAGATAAAGAAATCCTCGACGTCTATGCTGTATTGGCTAAAAAAGGAGATTACATCATAATACCCCCTGATTATGGACATATCACCATTAACCCTATTAAAAAAGAATTAAAAACAGCGAATTGGAGCTCAGAAAAAACAAAAAGCAACTATTCTCTTTATGAAAGAATGAAAGGGGGCTGTTATTACTATACAGTTAATGGATGGGTTAGGAATAAAAATTACAAAAAAGTCCCTAAACTTCGCTTCAAAAAACCATTAAAAAAAATCCCTAGTAATTTAGCTTTTTTAAAAAAAGCGGGCATGGCGGAATGGCAGACGCGCTAGGTTCAGGACCTAGTGGGAGTGATCTCGTGGAGGTTCAAGTCCTCCTGCCCGCACCAATTTTAGTATCTCGTATTTGGTATTAAGTGCCTATTTATTCACTTAGGACTAAATGCTTTATACTTAATTTTAAATTATGATGAAACAAAAAATAAAAGACAGTAATATCAGAATCATACCTTTGGGAGGATTAGGAGAAGTTGGTCGAAATATGATGCTTTTGGAATACCAGAGAAAAATCTTGATTATTGATATGGGATTTCGAATGCCAGAGGAAGACATGCCTGGAATTGATTATATTATTCCCAATGCCGAGTATTTGAAAAACAGAAGGAATGATGTTTTGGGCGTAGTCTTTAGCCATGGCCACTATGACCATATAGGCTCTGTCCCCTATTTGATGGGAAAAATCTGGAAGCCGAATCTAAAAATATTTGCCAGCCCTTTAACTAGAGGCATTATTTTAAGAAGACAAGAAGATTTTCCTCAACAGCCAAAACTAAGAATAAATGAGGTAAGACACGGATCCAAAATAAAATTAGGGGTCTTTGAAATTGAATTCTTTAGACAAAACCATAACATACCCGACAATCTGGGGATGTTCATCAAGACACCAATAGGAAATATTTTACACACTTCAGATTTTAAATTTGATCCTAATCCAGTAAACGATTTACCAAGCAATCTTCATAAATTAGAAGAGTTCGCCAATAAAAAAGTGCTGCTTTTGATGTCTGATTCTACTGGAGCCGAAGAAGAAGGTCATTCTCTTTCTGAAAAAGAAATCTTCCAAAATTTGGAAAAGATTTTTCAATCAGCTAAAGGCAGAATAATTGCCGCCACTTTTGCTTCCTTAATTAATAGGGTTCAGCAAATAATAACTTTGGCAGAAAAATATGGGAGAAAGGTGGCAGCTGACGGCTACTCGATGAAAACAAATATTGAAATCTGCAGAAACTTAGGATATATAAAGGCGAAAAAAGGCACTTTAATGCCGATAAGAGATTTTAGCAATTATCCTGACTCAAAGGCAATACTTTTGTGCACCGGGGCGCAGGGTGAAGGTTCAGCTGTTTTAATGAGGATAGCCAATAGAGAACATCGTTTTGTAAAATTAAGAAAAACTGATACCGTCATCTTTTCCTCTTCGGTTATCCCAGGAAACGAAAGAACTGTCCAGGTTTTAAAAGACGAGCTCTACAGACAGGGAGCAAAAATATACCATTACAAAATGATGGATATCCATGCTGGAGGTCACGCCCAGCAAGACGAATTGAAAGAAATGATAAGAATTACAAAACCAAAATTCTTTATTCCTATCCACGGTCAATATTCAATGCTTTTAAATCATGGGGAGCTAGCAAAAGAAGTGGGCATCCCAGAAAAAAATGTAATAGTGGCAGAAAATGGACAAATAATAAACTTGGGCAGACAAAGAATTTATATTGAGAAGAAACCGATTGATTCAAATTATATTATGGTTGATGGTTTAGGCGTTGGCGATGTTGGTGAAATAGTCTTAAGAGACCGCCAAATGCTGGCTAAAGATGGGATGTTCGTTATTGTAGCGGTAGTAGACCGACAGACTGGAAGAGTAAAGGGTTCTCCTGATATAATATCAAGAGGGTTCGTCTATTTAAGAGAATCAAAAGATTTGCTCAGAGATACGAGAAGAAAAGTAATTGATATAGTGAATAAGACCGCTGGTTCTAGCGGAGCAGTCAACTGGGTCTACGTAAAAGATGAAATAAGAAATAAAGTCGGCCAGTTCTTGTACACCAAAACACAACGACGCCCCATGATTTTACCCGTTCTAATTGAAGTTTAAAATAAATTAATTAGGCATCATAATTTTTAAGAAATAATAATTATGAGAATATTTTCAGGGATCCGTCCAACCGGAGAACTACATATCGGAAATTATTTAGGCGCCATCCGCCAATGGATTGAACTTCAAGAAAAAAATGAATGCCTCTTTTGTATTGTTGACTTGCACGGTATCACTACTCCTTATCAACCAAAAAATCTTCAAAAAAATATATTAGACTTAGCTACTTCTTATTTGTCAGTTGGATTAAATCCTGAAAAATGCGTTTTTTTCATTCAGTCTAAAGTTAAAGAACACACAGAATTGGCCTGGTTGTTAGGAACGATAACTCCCATAGGAGAGCTTCAAAGAATGACTCAATATAAAGAGAAAATTAAACAGCATCCAAAATATGTTAATGCCGGGGTCTTGAATTATCCTGTCTTAATGGCGGCTGATATTCTGCTTTACCAGACTCAACTTGTCCCGGTGGGAATCGATCAAAAGCAGCACGTTGAATTAGCCAGAACAATTGCCAGAAAGTTTAACCAGCAGTTTGGCCAGACTTTTGAAGAACCAAAAGAACTTTTGCCAAAAATAGGGGCAAAAATCATGTCTCTTCAAAATCCGAAGAAAAAAATGTCGAAAACCGATGATCCGGCAGGTTGCATCGGCTTATTTGACGCGCCAGAGATTATCAAAAAGAAAATAATGTCTGCTGTTACTGATCTTGGAAAAGAAATAAAATATGACCCAGAGAAAAAACCTGGGATTTCAAATTTACTAACTATCTATAGTATTTTTAACAATCAAAATATTAAAGACTTAGAAAAAAAATTCAAAGGCGCAGGTTACGCTGAGTTCAAAAAATCTTTAAGTGAATTAGCAATAAATCACCTAGAACCCTTAAGAGAAAATAAAAAACAACTTCAAAAAAGAGAAGTCTACGTCAGAGAAATATTAGAAAAGGGCGCAGCAAGAGCGAGAACAATTGCCGAATCCACTATTGAAAATGTCAGGCAAAATATGGGACTGACGTAATTTCTATTGAGATATAACTGCGACTAATTCTTTCTTTTTTTCTCGCATTAATTCTGCCGTCTTTGCCTCTACAATTAGTCTCAAGAGTGGTTCGGTATTAGAAGACCGTAAAAGAAACCACCAATCAGGAAAATCCACCCTTAATCCATCCAGTTTTAAAATTTCTCCCTTTCTATATTTTTGCTCTAATCGGGCAATTATTTTTTTCTTTTTCTGAGAGAAATATTTTTCTTTTATCCTGAAATTAATTTCTCTGGAATTGGAATATTTTTTGTATGGCTTTATTAACTCAGAAATGCTTTTATCACTTTTTGAAATTATTTTAAGAATCTTAAATAAAACAAAAAATGGCGCTTCGGAAAAATAATGAGTCCTGGGATAATAATGACTGGACGATTCACCGGCAAAAATTATATTTTCTTTACGCATTCTCTCTTTTATAAAAGTGTAACCAACTTTACTTAATACAGGGATTCCTCCACTTTTTCGAATCGTTTCCCTAACTATATTGCTAGAGGAAATCGTATAAAGAATTTTCTCTCCAGGATTTGTTCTTAAAATTTGATCTATAACTAGAGCAAAAATTATATCAGGAGAGATCATTTTTCCCGTCTCATCAACAAAAATAATTCTATCTCCATCACCATCAAAAGCTGTGCCCAAATCGGCTTTTTTTCTTATGACTTCTTTTTTTAGAAACCTTAAGTTTTCCTCAATCGTCGGATCAGGAGGATGGTTTGGAAAACTACCATCCAGCTTCAGAAAAAGATAATTTTTCATGAGCCTTGTTTTTGCCAAAATTTTTTGCACTATAATACCCGAAACGCCGTTAGCAGTATCAACCACTAAACTAAGAGGTTTTATTTTTCTAAGATCGACACCCCTAAGATTAAATCTAATATAATCAGAAGAAATATCTTTTTTTAAAATTCTTCCAATTTTTTTATTAATATTAGTTAAACCTTCTTTTTGAAATTTTCTAGCCAGATTCTTAATTTCTTTTAAACCATTATCTTTGCCAACAGGAAAAGAAGTCTCTCTAACGATTTTAAAACCGTTATATTGAGCAGAATTATGAGAAGCAGTTATTTCTATCCCCCCATCTAATTTATAGTGGGCAACAATAAAATAGAGCATGGCCGTTGTGGCTAATCCAATATTCATTATATTAACTCCGAGGCTTAAAATTCCTTTACTTAACCCTCTGAATAAAATTGGAGATGATATTCGACAATCTCTGCTTATGGCAACCTTTAATTCTTTTGATTTTTTATTTTTTTTAAGAAACTCGGCAAAAGCCTGACCAATAAAAAAGGCAGTTTCTTCATTAATATCTTGAGGAAAGATTCCTCTAATATCATAAGCCCGGAAAATATTTGGATTGATATCCATATTATTTTATTGTAACATAAAAATATGTCTTTCTCAGTTGGTATTGTAGGGCTCCCAAATGTGGGTAAATCCACTCTTTTTAAAGCTCTGACCAAAAAACCAGTTGATATAGCTCCCTATCCTTTTACCACCATTAATCCAAATGTAGGCATTGTTGCGGTCCCTGATAAAAGACTGGAAGCGATTGCAAAGGTTATAAAACCAGAAAAAGTTACGCCGACAATAATCGAATTCATTGATATCGCTGGCCTGGTAAAAGGGGCGCATAAAGGTGAGGGCCTAGGAAATCAGTTTTTAGCTAACATTAGAAATTGCGATGCTGTTTTGGAAGTAGTTAGATCCTTCAAAGACGATAAGGTAGAACATGTGGCTGGCAATATAAATTCGGAAAGGGATATAGAGATAATCAAGACTGAGCTTTTAATGAAGGATTTAGAGACTATTGAGAATTCGCTTTCGAAGCTAGAAAAAGAAGTTAAATCCAATGACAAAGAATCAATAAAAAAATTTGAACTCTTTAAAAAATTAAAGGGAAATGTATCTCAAGGAAAACCAGTTAAGGAGATAGATTTTAATGAAGAAGAACTGAATATCTTGAAGGAATTCAATTTCCTAACTCAAAAACTAATTATTTATGTTTTAAATATCGGGGATCAAAAGCCAGAATCCCACAATAAAGAAAATAAATTTATTCTGGAAATAGATTTAAAAATAGAAGAAGAGATATCAGAGTTATCAGAGAAAGAAAAAGAGGAACTAAAATTAACTGGACAGCTTGACCAAATCATTGTTGCTTGCTACAATATTCTTGACTTGATTACTTTTTATACGGTAGCCGGAGGAAAAGAGACCAGAGCTTGGACAGTAAAAAGAGGGGCAAAATGCCCAGAAGCTGGCGGAAAAGTTCATTCTGATTTTGAAAAAAAATTTATTAAAGCCGAGGTAATACCTTGGAAAAAATTGGTTGAAACAGGATCTTGGTCTAAATGTCGAGATCTAGGTCTAATAAAAACCGCTGGTAAGGAATATATTGTAGAAGATGGAGATATAATCGAGTTTAAAATATAGATCCAAAATAAAAAAATGAAATCGTACGAATTAAATTACTTAGTCTCACCTGATTTGTCAGAGGAAGAACTGACTGATTTTCAAGAAAAAATAAATAATTGGGTCAAAGACGAAAAAGGCATTCTAGGTGAAATAAATAAGCCTCAAAAGAGAATTTTAGCTTACCCTATTAAAAAAATGGTTCAAGCTTATTTGAACTCTATAAATTTTCAACTAAATCCAGATGGTTTATTAAATATTGAAAGAAAATTAAAAGACGAAGGACAAATTATCCGCTATTTGATATTATTCAAAAAACCCAGAAAAATAACTGAAAAAAAGATGAGAAGAATAATGAAAAAACTTGAACCGCCCTCGATGAAAGCTGAGGTACCCAAAAAAGAGAAGGCTGAACTAGAAACAATAGAGCAGAAACTGGACGAGATATTAAAATAACATTAAAAATAAATCTTAATCTTATGAATCTAAATAAGGTTTTCTTAATAGGAAGATTAACAAAAGACCCCCAGGTAAAATCTCTGCCCAGCGGCCAACAGGTAGCTAATTTTGGAATGGCCACTGATCGATTTTATTTTGATAAAAATAAACAAAAACAGCAGCAAACCGAATTCCACAATATTGTTATGTTTGGAAAACTGGCAGAAATTGCTTCTCAATATTTAAAAAAAGGATCTTTAGTTATGATCGACGGAAGACTCCAGACAAGATCTTGGGAAGATAGCTCAGGTAATAAAAGATCGAGAACTGAAATTGTTACAGAAAGAATGCAGTTAGGACCTAGATCAGTCGCAAAAACGATACCTCCAAAAGAACCAACTTCTACTGAAGAAATTCCGGTTATTGAAGAAGAAACTGAAATAGACGTAAAAGATATCCCTTTTTAAATTATTATAAATATAAATGGACAATTGCTACTTTTGTCAAAAAGGAATAGAGGATCTAGATTTTAAAGACACCGAAACTCTTAAGGGGTTTATTTCCAGCATGAGAAAAATCAAAAGCAGGAAAAAAACAGGAGTTTGTGCGAAACACCAGAGAAGACTGGCTGAGGCTATAAAAAGAGCCAGATTCTTGGGACTTTTACCATTTACACCAAAATAAAAAACGACTCACCTTTTATATCTTATGAGTCGTTTTTTATTTTGGTTAGTTTTTGTTTAATTTCTGATTTTCAAAAATAGCGGTTCTTATTTTTTTAGCTATTGCTGGATTTTCTTTCAAAAAATTTTTACTTGCTTCCATCCCTTGACCAAGTTTCGTTTCTTCATACTGCAACCAGCTTCCAGCCTTTTTAATAACTCCAAATTTTAAACCAGTATTCAAAAGATCAATGAGGTAAGAAATTCCTTCGTTATAATAGATATCAAATTCCGTAGTTTTAAAGGGGGCAGCTACTTTGTTTTTAACGATTTTTACTTTTATTCTGTTTCCAATGATTTCATCGCCATGTTTTATTTGGGCAGATCGTCTTAAATCAATTCTAACTGAAGCAAAGAACTTTAAAGCTAGACCTCCGGGAGTAGTCTCGGGATTTCCAAAGAGTATTCCTATTTTCATTCTTATTTGATTTAAAAATATGACTACAGTTTTTGTTTTGGAAACAATACCAGAAAGCTTTCTTAGGGCCTGATTCATTAATCTGGCTTGGAGACCTATTTGGAACTCTCCCACTTCGCCTTCAATTTCAGCTTTGGGAGTTAAAGCCGCTACCGAATCAACAACAATCACATCAACCTCCCCTGACCTAACCAATGTTTCAACTATTTGCAAAGCTTGTTCTCCTGAATCAGGTTGAGAAATCAATAATTCATCAATATTAACTCCAATTTTTCTGGCGTAATCAGGATCCATGGCATGTTCAGCATCAACAAAAGCCCCGGTTCCGCCCTGTTTTTGAGCTTCGGCTAAAATATGAAGGGCGAGCGTAGTCTTTCCACTGGATTCAGGACCAAAAATTTCTATAACCCTTCCTCTTGGCACGCCACCTATGCCCAAAATTAAATCAAGCGAAACGGCGCCTGTAGGTATAGCGTCAATATCAGTTGGTTGAACTTCTTTTAATTTCATGATCGCTCCTTCTCCGAAACGTTGCTTTATCTCGTTCATCGCTTCTTCCAAACCTTTATTATCACTTTTAGATTCAATTTTCTTTTTCATATTTTCAAAAATATTATTTTTTTTAAAAACTAATTTAATTTTCTTGGTTTCGTTCTGCTTCTTCAATAATCTTTCCGGAACCATCTTCTGGGAAAACATCTCGAGGCTTTGCTCCATTGGCTGGCCCTACTACTCCCCTTTCTTCTAAAATATCAATTAATCTAGCTGCTCTGGCATAACCAATTCTTAATCTTCTTTGAAGCAAAGATGCCGAAGCTTTTTTGGCTTCAAGCACTACACCTCTTGCATCTTCGTATAAGGGATCCTCTCCGAAAGAAAATTCTTCTGTTAATCCGCTGGCTGAAACTTCATTTGTCTTTTCTAGCTCCTTAAAGAGCTCAGTTTCCATGAACTGATCGCCCTCGGTTTTTTCTTCTCCGAATTTTGATTTTATATAATTTACTGCTTTTCTTAATTCTTTTTCTGAGACATAAGGACCTTGAATTCTTTTTGGTTTTACAGTGTCAGCAGAGATATAAAGTAGATCTCCCAAGCCCAAAAGTTTTTCCGCTCCAGCCGTATCTATAACTGTTCGAGAATCCACTTGGGAGGCGACTTGGAAAGTAATTCTAGAAGTGATATTCGCCTTTATTAAACCAGTTATGACTTCAACTGAAGGCCTTTGAGTAGCAACAACTAAATGAATACCAACTGCTCTTGCCATCTGAGCTAACCTGACTATACCGGCTTCAATTTCTCGCCCTCTGGCCGCCATTAAGTCTGCCAGTTCGTCTACTATCACAACAATATAGGGCATCACTTCAAAGTTTTGGTCCTTTTCTATTTTTTCATTATAGCTTCCGATATCCCTGGCTCCGGCTTGGGCAAAGACTTGAAATCTTCTTTCCATTTCTCCTGTCAACCATTTTAGAGCATTGATAGATTTTTGAGGATCATGAATAACCGGGCATAAAAGATGAGGCAAGCCATTATAGAGTGAAAATTCTACTCGTTTTGGATCAATTAGTATGAATTTTAAAGTCTCAATAGAGTTTTTATATAAAAGACTTAAAATTAAGGTGTTTAAGAAAATTGTTTTACCGGTTCCGGTGGCACCAGCTACTAAGAGGTGGGGCATTCTGGCCAGATCGGCATAAACAGGAACTCCCGAAACATCTCTCCCCAAAACTATTATCAAATTTGATAGCGAATTTTTAAAATTAGGATTCTCGATTAAGTTTCTTATTCTAACCTGAGCTCTAGCTTTGTTGGGAACCTCAACGCCCACTAATGATCTGCCAGGTATGGGAGCCTCAATCCTGATTGGATGCGAAGCCAAAGATAAAGAAAGGTCATTGGATAAAGCAGTAATCTTTGAAAGTTTGACTCCTTCGGCTGGTTTAAAAGTGTACTGAGTAACTGTCGGCCCGATATTTATTTCCGACATTTCTACTTGGATGTCAAAATTTTGCAATGTTTTTTTAATAATAGCGGAGTTTACCCTTGTGTCGCCGCTGTTAGGAATTTCCCTGTCGCTTTCGAGTAAGTTAGTCGGTGGCAATTGATAAGACTTAGCTTGAGAACCGCTGGCTGAATCTAGGGGCCTAGTTTTGAAATCCACGGGTTTAGCAATGGCTATTTTTTGCTCTGGAGTTACCTCCTTAACTTTGAGTTTAGGAGGAGCAATAACTTTCTTAAAGATACGAGTAATTAATGGTTTTTTTTCTTCTTCTGAATCCTCAGGGATAATCGGCTTTATAAGATGTCTGAAAATTAATAAAGAAATCAAGATCATCATTGCCAGTATAATTCGGGTGGCTAGAATTCCAAAAAGTTTTGCCAGAGGCCAACTCAAAATATAACCGATAAAACCGCCATCACGTAATCCAGAGTTCAATGTAAATGTACCAAAAAAACCAGAGACGCCTAAAATAAGGATTGAAATCGCCAGAATTGCTGGGGATAAAAATTTTCTGTAGTTTGTCTTGAAAAATATGAAACTAAATAAAATTAAAAATAAAGGTATCCCAAACGTTACTTTCCCAAATAAAAGAGAAAGGGCTCCTTTCAAAAATCCACCAGCTGCTCCGGCTTTGTCAAAAAAACTTAAGGCGATAATTATTGCCGCTAAAATTATTATAATTCCGAAGGCTGATCTTCTTATTTCGTATATCAAAAAAGAATCTGGATGATTTTTTTCTTTATCCGCTAACTCTTTTGAGTTTCTCTTTTTTGAGTTTTGATTGTGATTCTTCATTTTTTAATCACCTTGTTTTTTGTCCTTTTTAAAACCAGTTCCAGCTGGGATCAATTTTCCAATAATCACGTTTTCTTTCAGTCCCAAGAGTTTATCCTCCTTTCCCTCAACTGAAGCTTTGATTAATACTCTTGAGGTCTCCTGAAAAGAAGCAGCTGATAAAAAGGAATCAGTTGTCAAAGCCACTCTAGAAATTCCAAGCAAAATGGAAACTCCTTTGGCGGGTTCCTTCCTCTCTTTTACTATTTTAGCATTTTCTTCAAGAAATTTTGATTTTTCGATAATCTCTCCTGGTGTAAAAGAAGTGTTACCAGATTCTTTGATTCTAACTCTGGAAAACATCTGCCGCACTATCACTTCAACATGTTTGTCATGGATAATAGCACCTTGAGATACGTAAATTTTTTGAATCTCATGGATAACATAACGCTGCGTTTCGTCACGGCCAGCGAATTTAAATAATTCTTTTAAATCCAAACTTCCTTCTGAAAGCTGCTGGCCAGCTTTAATAACTTGGCCAGGTTCAACTAAAATAGCGATTTTTTGGGGGACTTTATATTCGATTACTTCTGATTTTGATTTTTTAGAATCTGCTTTTGCTTTTATTTTTATTCGGATTATCCCTTCTGGATTAACCTCTAAAACCTTACCTTCGGTTTGGGAAATTTCAGCTTTACCTCCTGGAGATCTAGCTTCAAAAATCTCTTGGACTCTCGGCAAACCAAAAGTAATATCTCCAGCTCCACCGGCTACTCCACCCATATGAAAAGTTTTCATCGTTAACTGGGTACCAGGTTCGCCGATAGCCTGGGCAGCCACAATTCCTACCGCCTCTCCAAGTTTTACAATCTGGTTAGTACCTAAATCCCAGCCGTAACATTTTTGGCAAATTCCTCTTCTTGTCCGACAAGTTAAAGGAGAAAAGATTTTGACTTTCTCCACGCCAGATTTTGTTATCGCATCAGCTTTGGTCCAATCTATAATTTCACCTTTTTTAACAATAGTTTTTTGTCTTTTTGATTTACCCTCTGCAATTTCTCCCTTACAATCTTCAGCTGCCACTCTACCTACAATCTTGAAAGCAAAATTTTGGCCTATTTCGTCGGATTCCGCTTTAAAAACATACATACCTTCTTTATCGCCACAATCTTCTTCAGAAACTACCATTTCATGGGCAACGTCAACCAATCTTCTCGTCAAGTAGCCGGCAGTTGAAGTACGCAGAGCCGTATCAGCAGTTCCTTTTCTGGCACCATGAGTAGAAATAAAATACTCCAAAACGTTAAAACCTTCTTTATAAGAACTTTTAACTGGTAACTCAATAATTTGGCCGACCGGGTTAATGACTAATCCCTTCATGCCTGCCATTTGAACCGGCTGAGCCCAAGAACCTCTAGCTCCTGAATCAATAATCTGAAAGACTGCTCCTTCTGGCGATAAAGTTTTTGGCAGTAATTTTTCTATCTCTGTTTTTGCTCTGGCCCAGTTCTCTATAACCTTTGTAGTCTTTTCTTCTTTTGAGAGAAGACCTTTTTTATAATGCTCCTCAATCTGTTCAACTTCTTTTTCCGTTCTTTTTATGATCTCCTCTTTTTCCGGAGGCACGACTAAGTCATCCATGCCCCAGCTTATTCCGGACTGAGTTGCGTATTCAAAACCAAGATTTTTCACTTTGTCTAATGTTTTTTGAGATTCTTCAAGGCCATACTTTTCTATTATTTTTCCTATTACTTTTTCCATTTTCTTCCCGTTTTGGTCTTCGTTTTGAAAGGGAAAATCATCGGGTAGTGCCTCGTTAAAGATAATCCTACCTACTGATGTTTCTATTATTTCAGGAATCTTTTGTTTTTTAGTTTCTATCTTTTTTATCCCCCGAACTTTCACTTTAGCTTTTATATCTATCTCTCCAAAATCTAAAGCTAAGATTGCTTCCTCCGGACTGGAAAAAATTTTTCCTTCTCCTTTTGCTCCTCCTGTTATTCTAGTCAACCAATAACAACCAAGAATGATATCTTGGGTAGGCGTAACAATAGGGGTTCCGGTGGCTGGTTTTAAAAGGTTAAGAGAAGAAAGCATTATTTGCCTAGCTTCCTTTTGCGCTTCATCGGATAAGGGAATGTGGACCGCCATCTGATCACCATCAAAATCGGCATTAAAAGCCTTGCAAACCATGGGATGTATTTGAATCGCTTCTCCTTCAATTAAAAGTGGCTGAAAAGCCTGAATCCCTAACCTGTGCAAAGTCGGAGCCCGATTTAGCAAAACTAGTTTGTCTTTGACTATTTCTTCAAGAATGGCCCAGATTTCTGGCCCTTTCTCCTCTATTAGTCTTGAGGCTCCTCTGACATTATAAGCTAATTCTTTCTCCAGTATTTTTTTAATTACAAAAGGTTTAAAAAGCTCAAGAGCCATTTCTTTTGGAATTCCACACTGATTCAATTTTAAACCAGAACCTATAACTATGACCGATCTTCCGGAATAATCAACTCTTTTACCTAAAAGATTTTGTCTGAATCTACCTTGTTTTCCTTTTAAGATATCGGCTAAACTCTTCAAAAGTCGCTTTCCGCCAGTAGTAGCTTGAGTTATAACTCCTTTTCTCATTCCATTATCAATCAAAGCATCAACTGCCTCTTGAAGCATTCTTTTTTCGTTCCTAACAATAACGTCAGGAGCATTAATTTCTAAAAGATATTTCAATCTGTTGTTTCTATTAATAACTCTTCTGTAAAGGTCATTCAAATCTGAAGAGGCGTATCTTCCTCCATCTAACTGAACCATTGGTCTTAAATCTGGCGGTAAGACTGGTAAGACGGTCAAAAACATCCATTCAGGACGAATTTTTGCCCTTTCCATTCCTCTGAATAACTTCAGCCTTCTTAAAATTTTCTTTCTGTTCAAGGGAGTGGATCCATCTAGTTCTTTTTCCATTCTAACTAGCTCTTTTTTCAAATCGGTATTTTCAAAAATTTTTCTTAAAGTTTCAGATCCGGTACCAGCCTCAAAAACTTCTCCATATTTTAAAGAAAGTTCTTGATATTCAACTTCAGATAAAATTTTGAATACCTTAATTTCAGCCAGCTCAGTATCTGTTTTGTCTCGCACTCTTTTTAGTTCTTCTAGATTGGTTTTTATTTGTTTTTGAGTTGTTTTCTTTTGAGTCTTCTTTTGAATAATTTTTGTTTTCGTTTTGTATTCCTTTTTTATCTCCTCTTTTATTTTTTCTTTAGCCGCTTCATTGACTTCGGTAATTATATACGAAGCAAAGTAAATTACTTTTTCCAATTGAAAAGCCGGGACATCTAAAACCATGCCCATCCTAGAAGGGACACCTCTTAAAAACCAAATGTGAGAAACGGGACAAGCAAGTTCTATGTGACCCATTCTTTCTCTTCTAACAGAAGATTTTGTAACTTCCACTCCGCACCTGTCGCAGACTATACCTTTATATCTAATCCGGCGATATTTTCCGCAATAACACTCATAATCCTTTTCTGGTCCAAATATTCTTTCGCAGAAAAGTCCATCTTTTTCTGGTCTTTGAGTTCTGTAATTTATAGTCTCTGGCCTGGTTATTTCTCCGTGCGACCAAGATAAAATTTCGTCCGGGGAAGCCAATTTTATTTTTATTGATTCAATATCTGAGACACGCATAAAAAATAAATTTTTTAATAAATAATTTAAGGAAAATAAAAATTACTAAGACTTTGAGTCGTCTCTCGGTTTTTCTCTTGTTTCAATATTAAAACCCAAAGACTTCAATTCGCTAACCAATAGGTTAAATGAAGCGGGAATACTTGGAGACTTGATTGGCTCTCCTTTTAATATTGCTTCATAGGTAGCTGCTCTGCCTGGAACATCGTCTGATTTAATAGTTAAAATCTCTTGTAAGGTGTGAGCGGCTCCATATCCTTCCAAAGCCCAAACCTCCATTTCCCCAAATCTCTGACCACCAAATTGAGCTTTTCCCCCCAAGGGCTGCTGAGTAATCAAAGAATAGGGACCTATCGATCTCATATGTATCTTATCAGTGACCATATGGATCAATTTCATCATATAAATATAGCCAACAGTAATTTTATTTCTAAAAGGCAAACCTGTTCTGCCATCAAATAATTTAATCTTACCGTCTTCGGGTAGGCCGGCTTTTACTAATTCTTCTTTAATGTCTTTTTCTGTCGCTCCGCTTAAGGCTGGAGAAACAGCAATATAGCCTAATTTTTTCGCAGCGAAAGATAAATGAGTTTCCAAAATCTGACCTATATTCATACGGGAAGCAATACTCAAAGGATTTAAAATTATATCAACTGGTGTCCCGTCTTCTAAAAATGGCATCTCTTCATCTGGCAAAACTCTGGAAATTACGCCTTTGTTTCCATGGCGGCCGGATAACTTATCACCGGCTTGAATCTTTCTAACTTCGGCTACCTCAACCTCAATCCTTTTAATAACTCCCGGCTCCAACTTGTGTCCCAGTTCTCGAGAGAAAACCTTAACTCCGATCACTCTCCCCCTTTTGCCGTGTTCCATCAGTAAAGAAGTATCTTTGATTTCTCTGGCTTTTTCTCCGAAAATTGCTTTTAATAATCTTTCTTCTGCGTTTAAGTCAGCTTCTCCTTTGGGTGAAATTTTTCCAACTAAAATATCATTAGGTCCGACTTCAGCTCCGATTCTGATTAATCCTTCTTCATCGAGATCTTTTAATTTTTCTTCAGAAACATTGGGAATATCAGCCGTAGTTATTTCTGGTCCTAATTTTGTTTCTCTGACATCGCAAGTAAAACTCTCTATATGAACTGAGGTGTAATTATCGTCTCTGACTAGTTTTTCGGAAAGTAAAATTGCGTCTTCAAAATTTCCTCCTCGCCATGGAACAAAAGCGACTAAAACGTTGTGGCCCAAAGCCAAAAGACCTTGAGATATGGCTCCGCCTTCGGCCAAAATATCCCCTTTTTTGACTTTTTGACCGTTCAGAACTACGGGTTTTTGATGGAAAGAAGTATATTGATTACTTCTGATAAAAGTTTTTAAATTATAAACTCTTTCTTTATCCTTACCTTTTGGTTTTTTGTATCTGATTTTTATATGTAAAGCATCAACTTCAGAAATCGTGCCATCATTTTCAGCTATAATCACCTGGCCTGAATCTCTGGCTACTCTTTCTTCTGTGCCAGTGGAGGTCAAAGGGGGTTCGGACTTGATTAAAGGAACAGCTTGCCTTTCTATATTAGAACCCATCAAAGCCCTGTTGGCATCGGTGTTTTGTAAAAATGGAATAAGAGAAGTACCGACAGAAATAGCTTGGCCAGAAGAAACGTCAATAAAATCAATTTTATCTCTATCTATAACTCCGGGCTCGGCTTTTATTCTAGCTTCAACTTTTTGAGGGATAATATTATTATATTTATCGATTGGAGTACCGGCATGAGCAATGTTATATCTTTCTTCTTCGTAAGCATTGAGATATTGAATTTCTGAAGTTATTTTTCCGTTTTTTACTTTAAAATAAGGAGTCTCAATAAAACCATACTGATTAATACTGGCGAAAGCGGCTAAGTGACCAACTAGTCCTATATTCTGGCCTTCAGGAGTCTGAATAGGACAAATTCTTCCGTAGTGCGAGGGCTGAACATCCCTGACTTCAAATCCAGCTCTTTCTCTGGTTAAACCTCCGGGCCCAGTCGCTGACAATCTTCTTTTGTGCTCCAGTTCAGAAAGAGGATTTTCATTATCCATAAATTGAGATACTTGAGAAGAAGTAAAGAATTCTTTGACTACCGCCATTACTGGCCGAGGGTTTATAATCTGAACCGGAGTTAAAGTGGCCACATCCAAAGTGGACATTCTGTCTTTTATTATTCTGGCCATCCTCATAAAACCGACTCTTAATCTATTTTGTAAGAGCTCATTTAGTGATCTAACTCTTCTATTCCCCAAATGATCAATCTGATCCGGTTTTCCATCCGGGTCGTTGTTTAAACGAATGACCTCTCTTAATGTTGCCAGAACGTCTTCAGGCTTTAAGACTCGATCTTCAACCGTAATCTCGTTTTCTTTTTTGTTTTTATGCTTCAACTCAGGAAGACGCTGAATCATTCTCCATCTGCCAACCTTAGATAAATCGTATCTTTCAAAATTAAAAAACATATTTTCAATAAGATCGCGAGCCGTATCAACAGTACCTAATTCTCCTGGCCTTAAATGCCTGTAAATCTCAACTAAAGCATCAGCTTGATTGTGAGTGGTGTCTCTTTTTATTGTTTCAGAAATGAAATTAACTTCTGGATCATGATCAACATCTTGGAAGAGTCCTTTTAGTTTTTCGTCGGTATCATAACCAAAGGCCCGGAGTAAAGTCGTGGAAGGAACTTTTCTTTTTCTGTCTATTCTCACTCCAATAAAACCAGAGGGGTCTGATTCAAACTCAAGCCAGGCTCCACGATTGGGAATAATTTTGGCTCCAAAATAATTTTTTCCCCTGACAGTCTGCATAGTAAAAAAAGATCCCGGGGAACGGATCAATTGGGAAATTACCACTCTTTCTACCCCATTAACGACAAAAGTTCCCCTTTCGGTCATTAAGGGGAAATCAGTCAAAAAGACTTCTTGTTCTTTTATCTCTTTTGTCTTGAGATTAACTAGTTTTGTTCTGACTCTGAGAGAAGCTTCGTAAGAATCATTATTTCTTCTGGCATCCAAGTCATCTTTATATTTAGGTTCGTCTAATTTATAATCTAAAAACCAAAGCTCTAGTTCTTTTTTAGTATAATCCCTGATTGGCGAAACTTCGGTAAAAAGCTCTTTTAAGTCTTTATCCCAGAAAGATTGCCATCTTTCTTTTTGAAGGGAAAGTAAATAAGGAAACTCTAGAGAAATTTTTGATTTGGAGAAGTTTTTAAATTTCATTTTGATAACAAACGAAAATTACCCCCCACCCTTTTTCAGGGGAAAAGTTAGATAACACTGTTTACTTTTGTAATACTAATTTTAGTCCTTTTAAATAATTTGTCAAGTAGTTTTGCTATTTGGACGATAAATTCAATATTAATAAAAATTAGCCTTTTTTCCGCTTTTTGAATAATTTAATGTGTTTTGATGCTTTGCAAAATTCCCAAAGCAATAAAAGTTGAAATTAAACCCGAACCTCCGTAGCTTACTAAGGGCAAGGAAACTCCAATTATGGGCAGTAACCCTAAATTCATGCCTATATTGATAAAAATCTGAGAAATTAAAATAATTGCCAAGCCCGAAGAAAAAAGTTTTGGAAAATTATTATCAGTTGAAAAGGCAATTTTAATAATCCGCCAAATTAATAAAGAAAATAATAAAAGCAAAACTGTTATTCCTACGAATCCCAACTCTTCGGAGATGGCGGCGAAGATAAAATCGGTCTGGGGCTCTGGAAGGAATCCGTATTGAGTTTGAGAACCCTTAAAAAGTCCTTGACCCCAGAGCCCGCCAGAACCTATGGCGATCTTTGACTGATTCTGGCTCCAGCCTATCCCAATTGGTTCCATTTTTGGACGAAAGAAACTGATTACTCTTTGTTTCTGATAATCTTTAAGGAAAAAAAGCCAAATCAAAACAAAAATTAAGAAACCCACAAGACAGAGAATCAAAAAATGTCTAATTTTAATTCCGGAAGTAATCAAAATTCCGATCCAAAGGAAGACTAAAATTAAAACCGAACCCAGATTAGGCTGAAGAAAAACTAAGATAGAGGGCAAGAGGAGATAAAAACTTGAAACCAAGATATGTTTTACATTATACATTTCAGCGTGACGCTTGGAAAAGTATTTAGCAAATAAAATAATAAGTACTACCTTTGTAAATTCCGCTGGATCAATAGAAACAGGACCTAATTTGTACCAACTTTTTACTTGCCTTATTTCTGGAGCGAAAAAAAATAAGCCCAGAAGACTTAAAATACAGAGAAAATATATAAATAGAATTAAATAAGAATTTTCTCGAATAATCCGCCAATCTAAAAAAGAAAAAAGAAACATCAAAAAAATACCAATTATAAAAAAGATAGTCTGTTTTTTAAAATTAGAAAGATTATCTCTGGAAATCGAACTGCTGTAGATTGATAAAAGACCTATTAAAACGAGGGAAAAAGTGACAACAATCAAAATCCAATCTATTTTTTTAAAATGAATGGTGATAGAGTTCATAAAATGAAACTTATTTAATCATTCTAAAGAATTCATTTTCCTTTATAATTCTTATTCCCAATTTCTGAGCTTTTTCATATTTAGATCCTGGTTCTTTACCTAAAATCAGGAAGTTAGTTTTTTTTGAAAGCGAATCTGAAATTTTACCCCCCAGCATGATTATTTTTTCTTTAGTCTTCTCTCGGCTCATAAATTGTAAAGTTCCTGTTAAAACAAAGGTTTTTCCTTTTAAGGTTTTGAGGGTCCTTACTTTTTCTTCTGTAATAATTTTTACTCCGGCTTTATCCATTTTTTTAAGGAAATTAAGATTTCTTTTTTGAGAGAACCACTTAAAAATAGATTTGGCAACCACCGGCCCTATATCAGTAACTTTCTGAAGTTCTTCAAAAGTAGCATTTTTTATCTTTTCCAATGAACCAAAATATTGGGCTAAATCCTGGGCAGTCTTTTCCCCAACGTTTCCAATACCCAGAGCATAAATAAATCGCGCTAAGATTATTTTTTTCTTGGTCTGAATCGCTTTAATTAAATTTTCGGCTGATTTTTCAGCAAATCTGTCTATTTTTAAGATATCTTCTTTTTTAATCTTAAATAAATCGGCAGGATTGTAAATTATTTCTTCATCAATCAAGCGATCGATTATTTTGGGACCCACGCCCACTATATTAAAAGCACCGCCTGAAATAAAATGATAAAAATATCTCCTTTTTTTGGCAAAGCAGTCAAGATTTGGGCAAACCCAGACAACGTTTCCAATTGTTCTGACTACTTTTGTTCCGCAAACTGGGCATTCTCTGGGAATACGAAATTCTTTTTCCTTACCAGTTCTTAACTCTGGCAAAGCTTTAATTATCTCCGGAATAACGTCTCCCGCTCTTCCAACAATAACCGTGTCGCCAATTCTTAAATCCAATCTTTTTATCTCGTCTTCATTGTGAAGAGTAGCGCGAGAAATGGTTACCCCTCCTATTTCAACTGGTTTTAAAATAGCAATAGGAGTCAGAGCTCCTGTTCTTCCTACTTGAACCTTTATATTTTCTAAAATCGTCGCTGCTTGCTTTAAAGGAAATTTAAAAGCTATGGCTCCCCTTGGAGCTTTTCCGACCACTCCCAGTTTTTCAAAAATCTTATTATTGTTAACTATGACCACAATGCCGTCAATTTCATAATGAATTCTTTCTCTGTTTTTTTGCCAATACTGGTGGAATTCAAGAATTTCTTTCAGATTTTTGCAGTATTTATTATGAGGATTAGTTTTAAAACCAAAAGCTTTTAAAATTTTGTGCTTTTCTTCGTGGGTTTTCTGACCAAGATTAGTTATTAACTCATAAGCAAAAGAGTCTAAATGCCTTTGGCTGGTAATTTTTGAGTCCAGTTGCCTGATAGAGCCGGCGGCCATGTTTCGGGGATTGGCAAAAGTTGGCAATTTTTTTTTCTCTTGTTCCTTGTTTATTCTCTCAAATTCCTTTTTATTCATAAAAACCTCACCTCTGACCACAAGTTCTTTTATTTCTTTTTCTTTTTGTTCTGAAATAAACCTTGAAACCTCTAAGAACCCTTCTTTTTTTAATTCTTGAGCTATTTCTTCTTTTTCTCTTATTCTCAAAGGAATGGCTTCTATTGTTTTTAGATTCTGAGTTACGTTTTCGCCGAACACCCCATCCCCTCTCGTTGAACCTCTATCAAAAATGTTATTTTCATAGATCATTTCAATCGCCAAGCCGTCTATTTTTAGTTCGCAAAAAAAATCAATATTATTTTTTTCTTCGTAGTTTAAAAGTTTAGAGATTCTCTCAAGCCAGTCTTCAATATCTTTTTTAGAAAAAGCATCATTAAAAGAAATCATTGGAACTGGATGCTGCACTTTTTCAAATTTTTCCAGAGGTTTTCCGCCCACTCTTTGGGTTGGAGAATCGGTAGCAATAAACTGAGGATATTTCTCTTCTAGGTCAAAAAGTTCTTTTTTTAAGGAATCTAAAGCCGCCTCGGAAATTTCCTGGCGGTCTAAAACGTGATAGATGTAGCGATGATGATTGATTAATTTCCTTAACCTTTCGATTCTTTTTTTTATTCCTTTTTCTGCCATATTATTCCCGAATCACTTCAACTGTTCTTATTGTTCCATTATAAACTCCGGTCGAGCTAATATCAGTAGCACCGGCATTAAATTTTGCCTGATATGTTACCAAAGTTTTGCCATCCGTATCTACTATAAAAAAAGTTTTTGGAGTCGATTGCTCCGCAATTCCCTCGGCGCAGGTTGTTGTATTTATACAAGGAAATTCGACGGAATCACAAGGAAGCTGACGACTGCGGCACACCTTATCTTGATACATAATTTCTTCGGCCCCGCTGTCAGCGGCGCTAAGAGCGACTATTGAATCTTTTATTCCTCGAATCATTTGAATCTGAGAAACGATTATTATACTCATCCCTAAGGCAATAGACAATAAAACCATTATTATCATCATAGAAAGATAAATGGAGATCCCTTTTTGTTTTTCCTTTATTTTTTCTTCTGGCATTTTTAAATATTAGATATCCAAATTACGCTGGGAAACTGTTGTCTGGACTTGGACTCGAGGGCTTCCCGTGTTTCCTATTGCTCTGCCTGAAACATCTAAGATGATAGTTACCCTCGGTTGATAGGTGTCAGTGGGCGGTGAATCTTCGCCTGAAATACTAAAATTAAGAAATTTTACTGTAAAAGTAGAGGAAAGTAAATTCCAACTTAAGGCCCCGATTTTTTTCTTTATTTGGCCACCATCTAAATAAAATTCAGTGCAGTCGCCATTAGAAGACAAAAATTTTATCCCATCTGATGTGAGTTCATAATTTCTTCCTGCCTGGATACACCCCCCGTTTGCGTCCCTCTTTGCCATCCTTAAAGCCCTACTCATATACTCCATTATATAGCTGGTCTGATCTATTAGTTCCTGTGTGGCTAAAACTCTTCGATGATAATTAATTCCGGCAACAAAAAGGCCGGAAACGGCAATAATTGTCATGCTCAGCATTGCCACTGCTATCAGTATTTCAATAAGAGTCAAACCTTTTTGTTTTCTAAAGTAGGTGGTAATAAAATTTAGATATTTCTTATTCATTTTTATATTTTTAAATCATAAATCCTGCTAATACCAGTTGTACAAATATTCCTGTGTCGTAAATGTGTGCTCTCCATTTTTGTCTTTCCAGGAAACCACAACCTGGACTGTTATTCTGTCGGGTTGAGTGGGGTCTTTAGTAATCATGATTTTTCTTTGAAACCTTGCTTGGCTAACAGGCGGTAATCCTGGGGTTGTAAACGTTACTGGGTTACCCCGGGCCCAGCTACCTTCACCACCACCAGCTGAATTATGGGCTTTGGCTTTAAAGATGTAAGTAGTTTCGGGGCTAACAGAAATCTGTTTACTAAAGGCGCCTGGATCAAAGAGGCCGCTCTCACAATTAGTAAAATCATCTCTACAACCATAATTAGTATCCGACGAATCAGTATCTTTTCTCCACTCAAAACCTCTCCAGTTGCATTTTCCAGGACAACTATCAATAAATCCACTCAGAAAAGCTTGGGCATAAGTAAAAGGTTCTGCCGATAAAGTGCGAACCGTTGGTGGAGATGAGACTGGCGTACAATCAATGTCGTCATAAATAGTACACCGATCTGGACAGCATCCGTCAGGAAGGCTGATACTGCAACCACAATCCGGATCAAAATCCGGACCTCGAATAAAGGTACAGCCTATGGCGCAGGATGTCTTAATGCATCCATCAGGATGACAAGCAGGTTCAATTCTAAAGGTTCCAGGTCCAATTGGAAGAGGATCACAAGCGCCTTGATCATCACAAACACCTAGCCAATATTGCTGAATGGTTCCTTCATATTCAGGTTCGGCAGTGTAGCTACAAACATTGGGGCCAGGCTCACTTTGCCAGTTCTCAGAGTGACACCATTCTCCGTCATTACAGGTAGCGGGTGCAGTGAAAGAATCACTTTTACAAACATAAATTTTTCCGTTTTGTCCTGTGTTAGAATCCGTCCAATAACCAGAAAAAATTATAGATCTTCCTACCTTAACTGAATTTGAATTAGTAGAAAGAGAAGTAGCTTCGGGTGGATAATTGGTAGTTGGATGCTCGCAGCCATCATTTGTGGTATCTGTCGCATAATCGATATCGTCCCATCCATCATCACACTCGAATGCGCAGTTGCCAGTAATATAGGAACAGAAAACTCCTGCTTCGTAACACATATCATTGTGACCCATCTGACAAGAAATTCCATTATTGCAATTTCCACTTGCATCGTAAAGACAAGTATTAGATATTAAGTGTGCGTTAGGTGGAGGAGGACAAACAAAGGAATCAGTACTTTTACAGGTGGGGGTGCCCTCACAAGTATCAACTGGGCAGCTACAACCAGATTTTTCTGCATCACCACAAGGGCCATTATTCCAATATGTTCTGGCTTCAACCTTAAAAGTAAAAAAAATTAAAAAGCTTAAAAAAATTATAAAGAAGAGATTTTTTTCTTTTTTAGAAAAATAATTCATATAGTCCTAGTGTTTCTCTTTAATAACTAATAATAAAAACCGTCTTTGCCAAGCTGCAAGTAATCACCTTCTGAATAACAATCGAGGGGGGCTTGACTTGAATAAGAAGCCTTATACCCTTTTGGACAACGACTATCTGGATCATCTGAATCAGTAACGTCCAAATTTTTATCCCAGGTTTGACCGTTGATATAGTTACTGTCTCTAATATTTCTGACGATTTCTACACCTTCTTGGGCCAAATAAGCAGCGGTCATTTCGTCTCTGGAAAAAGTGGAGATAGAAACCGTCTGAGTAATCAAAGCGTAAACGCCAATCACTCCAATTGTAAGTATAAAAATTGCGACTATCACTTCCATGATTGTAAACCCCTTTGAATTTTTCTCCATAAAATATAATTGTTAAAAATTTTTATTATTGTATTTCAATTAAACCAATTTCGTTTATCTTTACTGTCTTAGTCATAGAAGCATTTTTTAGAGAAAGAGTAATCATCGCATCGGTCGCTCCTCCTATATCTATTACAGGATCAGGAGGATAAAAAAATATCTTAAGAGGATCTTGATTTGGAATTAAATTCGATATTATTACTCCATTCTTTTTTAATTCGTCGTGATTCTCTAAAACAGGATCAGGATCAAGATAAACCCCATCGCTAATTTCACATCTTGCTCTTAACGAATAGACGTCGGCTCCTGGACTAAGCCATATTCCGAAACCCTTAAGCTTCCCTGACGAACAAGAGTAATCTTTTACTGACATCGCCATTTGCTGGGCTCTTCTCAAATCCTGGCTTAGTATGTTTGCCGAGTTTTGGAGGGCGATGTGCTGGCCGCTCTGATGATAATTAGCAAATATTAGTCCTGAAATTACAGCGATAATGAAAATAGTGACTATGACTTCGATTAAAGTAAAACCAATGTTTTTTGCTGCTCTACTAAATTTCATTTTCTATTCTAATCATTAGAATGGCGCGACCTCTTGCCATTTGGGAAGCGGTATTACTGAGAAAACCTTATGAATTACAGAAGCCACTCTGCCCCTGTTATCCTGAACAGTTAGTTGAATATCATAACCCGAAAAATTACCAGGCAAAGTAGTTGAAGGTTTAAAATTGCTACCAGAGCTGAACTCTACCCAGTCATTTCCAACTTTCTTTTTCCAAACCCAAGAGATAATGAGGACAGTGTCTGCCGTTTTTGAATATAAGTCATTGGGATTAAAAGGACTATCTCTAAAAAAGACTTTACTCCCTGAAATTGCCTGAACATCTTTACAATTGTGCCAGGTTTTAATATCTGTAGTATCTGTAGAGCATGCAAAATCAGCTGTGACATCCTTTTCGACTGTTATGTCATGTTGGACAGTGTCATCCTGTCTATTACCATCCCAAACCTGAAGACTTATCGTGTAAGTTCCTGGATCGAGCTTAGGAGTGGATACGGGAATGGTTATGGAATTTTTGGCGCTATCGCCCTGAAAATGTCGAGGAGGCATAACCGGATCAGTAGTTCCTTGCTTAAAAATATTCCATTCTGATTCTGTTATATTGCCTACAGTTGTTGTGTTCTTGACTTGAAACTGCACGGAGTCTCCGTTATAAGTTACCCAAGTACTAGTATCACTATCATCACAAAAGCAATCCTGGCAATATTCATTACTTGCATAACATGACATCGATGCCTGTGGAGGATCGCCCACCTGATTAATAATTAATATCATGTTTTTGTTATAAACATAATTTTCAGAATCTCCTATAATTGTTAATGGAAAATTTCCTGTGTCAAATCCTGGATGAACTGTAATTTTCAATGTTCTTTTGCATACGCTTAAAGGTGACATTTCTGTAGCTGGGCATGTGACAGTTTCATTTCCATCTTCCCAAATTACATCCACTCCAGAAGGCCAAGGAGGTACAGAAGGTTTAGAAAAACTCAGGGTAACATCTCTGCTGATAGTATTTTCGCCATCGGCTTTAATACTAATATCGGCAAAATAATCATGATTTTCTGTTGCTCTTCGTGGAGCGTCTATAAATCCAGGGGGACTTAAAGAAAAGTCAAATTGTTCAACTTTTATACTGTAGTAAACATCTTTAGGAGGGTCGGGGTCGCTATCTGTTTTTTCTACAGTAAAATGAAGTGTATAATTTACGGGCAGAAGTTTTCCTGCAGCATATATCTCAAAAGGTGAATAACCTGGTAAACCAGGCCCACCCATATTCCAGGCGATGATTTTATCCGTACTAGGTACTGTGCCGTCCGGGTAGTCAAATTCAATCTTAAGGGAAACGCCACAGCCGTTGCTGTTTAGAGCGGTTATTTTAAACTGCGGAAGCTCAGTAGGCTTAAGGCCACTGCCAGGAGCAAGAACAACACCATCATCGGTAGGACCTGGGACAATTTCAACCTCATATTTATTCGCAATTCCAACAGAAAAATTTTCAGTATCATATTCTATCCTTATCTTTTTTCCGCTTGGATCACCATAGTACGCATCACCGTGAAGGCTACCAGTAATTGATATACTATACGTGACGACTTGGTTTACGAGATTAAAATCTGAAGGGATAGTAAACTTAATAGTTACAGGACACTTTGAGCCTTTGCCGCTCATGGTACAAGTAGGAGAGGAAGAAGGGTCAACGGTAAGAGAATAAGATGAAGGATCTAAACAAGTATATGGACCATGAACCAAATCGCTGCAAATAGAAGCACTTAAATCGATAGATCCTGGACCTTCTGTCTGCAAAGTCGCATTAACCGTAGCTGTCGCTGTGCCACCTGGCGGAAAATCTGGCGGAAGATGAAGAAGAAATGAACTTGGAGAAGGAGCGTCCAAAGCCCAATTAGCATACACAGCAAGTGCTTGAGGAATATACTGAGGTCCAAAGGATATTAAGCCAGGAACACTAATTTTGTAAGTGACTTGTAAATTTTCGCTAGTTTGAGCATTATCTAGTACTTCAAATTGCATTTCTGAACATCCGGGATCACATATTGAAGCCTCAGTTGAACCAAGCGTCCAACTTGAAGGAGTAGGAGTAATTAAAACTCCGGTTGGTGCGTTTTGTACACTTATTAACACATCTTTTGGAGGACCTGAAGTTCGCCAGACCTTTATATGATTAAGAAGCTCACCCGGATGATTTTGTCCCTGAAAAAGACCGACTCTAGCTGGTAGCACATGATCCGAGTAAATTTGTAAAATCAATTGCTGAACCTGCAAAATGAAATTTGGCACTGATTTAACATTCAATCCTCCTGTTGCTGAACCTGAAATAGTAACGGAATACCCGACAGGATAATTGTCAGGAGTTGTAAGGGTTCTTATTTGAAAACTCACGAAGCATGTGGGATTAGGAGTACAAGATTTGGGAGTATTCCATATCACACTTGCTCCTGTAGCTTCAGCAGGAATAACAACACCAGAAGAGAAATCGACTATTTGAGCAACAGTACCAAAGGTTTTAGTGACTGTCACTGTTGTTGGCTTTGTGATATCGGACTCGGTAATCCAATCAGTAGTAAGAGAAGGACCAGAAAGGGAAAAGTCAAAAGTAGAAAATTTAGCTGTTATGTTTTTGTTGCCGTTAATGGGCACATCGCAAGGCCCAGTTCCTGGACATGTATATGTGCTCCAACCAAGAAATGTGGAACCAGGGTCAGGAGAGGCAGTCAGAGTAACCACGGTTCCGGAAGGAAAAGTATTTGAACAGGTGCTCCCGCAGTCAATACCAGCTGGGCTACTGGTAACTTTGCCTGTTCCGTCACCTAATTTATTAACTGTTAAGGTATAAAGCGTTGCTGGTGGGATACAGGTTGTTACTGGACAGGTATAACCTGCGCCTGTATTACATTCACAACCATTTGCAGCACTTATGTCACAATCTGTCCAACCAGTATCGCAGGTATAAGTGCAGTTACCGCCACTAATAGAACAGGGACAAGTACCTTCGCAGGGCACTCCCCCGGCCCCGCATTGACCAGCACATGTAGGCTTCAACGTAGTGCAATTTTTCGCCACTGCGCTTGCATGCTTGTTTGCTGCTAACGTAGGACAGAGACCTGTTGTGCAGGCACTATATCTGCAGAAGTTCAGAAACCAGCAATCATAAGTTCCAGGCGAGACATTCCCGAGACAACTAATATCAAAAGTTGGTCCGGCTAGAGCCGGGTTTTTCCAGAAGACAAAAAGAGAAACTAAAACAAAGAAGAAAATGAGAATTGTTTCTTTTTTGGAAAAATTGTCCATATTATTTATTATTTAGGTAAAATAGTTACCACGCTTCCTGAAATTTTTTTGTTGGAAAAAACGAACTGGATCTGCAGCTTATCCCCTACTTTTACATCCTCGAACTTGGCTTGTGTTAGTTTTCCGTTATCCATAACCTGAATACTGGCGCCGTCTAAGATGACAAGCTTTAACGTCTCGTCTCCAGAAGCCAGGGTAAAATCCCTCCCCGAAATTTCTTTTAATTCGCCAGTTGCATAACCCATCCAACCTGCAGCCACTTTTGAATCAAGATAACATACTGGACAGAGAGCACAATGCGGACCTTTCATAATAAGAATCCCGAGAAGAAATCCGATACCTAAAGCTACTAAAACTAAAACGACTACTGAACTTAATGGAATGTTTTTTGCCATAATATTCTCTTAAGATATGAAAATTAATATTAAATTAGACCACCTTTATCTTATTTTAGCAAAAAAAGGCCAAAATACCAGTTGATAATTTTCTCTCCAAAAAATAAGGCAATGAAGGTGCCGGTAACCAAAAAAGGGCCAAAAGGAACTTCAGATTTTAAGCTTTTTTTGCCACTTAAAATCAATCCTAATCCTATTATAGCTCCGGTCAGAAAAGAAAAAAATAAAGCTACGAGAATATTTGGGAAGCTTAAAAATAATCCCATCAAAAACCCTAATTTCACATCGCCAAAGCCCAGCCATTTGCCGCGAGAGACAAGAAAAATCGTTAGGAAAAACAAGGAAGCGCCAAGAGCGGAAAATAAGGGATTTAATATGGGCGATAAGTTTCCGATTTCTAGTTTCCAATTTCCAAATATTTGATACAAAAAAGAAATAATAATGGCAGGGAAGATCACTTCATCAGGAATTAGGTAATATTTTAAGTCGTAAACGAAAATAATAATCAAGAAACTGGAAATTAAAAGATATAAGACAAGGAGCAGAAAACCTGGAAAAGCGAGATGAGAAACTGCAATGAATAAAACGCCGGTTATTAATTCAACTAAAGGATATTGCCAGGAAATTTTTTCTCGGCAATATCGGCATTTACCTCCAAGTTCTATAAAACTCAAAATGGGGACCAAATCTTTCCAGTTCAATTGATGATGGCATTTTGGACAGTAAGAACGGCCTTTTAGAAAACTTTCTTTTTTTTCCAGACGATAAATTACGCAATTTAAAAAAGAACCGACAATTAGACCTAAAACAAAAATTATAATATATAACATAATCGATATCATTTTTTTATTATATATTATTATTGCCAAACAAAAAATGGCTGCCGAGGCAGCCATTTTTTGTAAAAATTCTAATTTATCAATTACAATCAAAATTCGTATCGTCGCAAGCAGCTGGTGAGGTCCCTGCATAACCTGATGAATCTATGCAATAATTGCCACTACCTGTTGGAACCATTTGAGCTTGGACACAATAAGCATTAACTGTCGCATAGCATATTACATCAGTGCTACTCCTTATTTTAACATCGTCTTCAATTAGCTTAAGAGTAGTAGGATAACCAGCATCATTAAGAGTATTACCAGCGCATAAAACACTAAAAGAATCGGTTTCGTTTTTAATCAGATCAGCCTGAACCCTTATCTGACTTATTTCAGCTTGAATCCTGGAGTTGTTTGCCTTGTTTCTGGATCTTGCCACTGCGGTAAAGCCCATTGTGGCTAAAATACCAATGATAACAATTACCACTAGGAGCTCAATTAAAGTAAGACCAGCTGAGGCATGAATATTTTTCCGAAAATTAAACAGCTCCATTTTTACAATCAAGAATATAAATTAAACTTTTTCTGTTCTTGAAAACTAACCAACAATTATGGGCAAACTCCAGCAGCACATGTTGCAACTCCTGAAACGCCCGTGCTATCCATACAAAACACAGAAGCATCATTTAAAACCGCGGATATGCAATAACCAACGCCAGCGCTCGGAGCTGGTGTCTCAGTACAAGTTGGTGCTGTCCCTCCATTCATTGAGGCAATATCAGCTTCTAGTAGGTCTATTGAAGTATCGGCACAAAAACCGGTATATGTATAGTTGTTGTCATCATAAAAAATTTCAGCTTGGCTTCTTACCTGGGCTATTGATGCTTTAATTCTAGCATCCTTTGCTTTATTTCTGGCATTAGCCAAAGATACTAAAACTATTGAAGCCAAAATACCAATAATGGCTATAACAACTAGTAACTCAATTAATGTAAAACCTTTCTTGTCCATTTTATTTTTTATTTGTTAAACCTTTTCTACCCTATCAATTTTGATTAATAGGGGTTCGACCTTTTATTTTTTATTTTCAAACTTTTGTCAACTATTTTTTTATTATACCATAGTTTAAAAAACAAGAATATCGTTCAAGACTCAAAAAGAGCTTCCTAGACCTATTTGATAAATTGGCATCAAAACAGCCACCATTAATCCCCCTACCACTAAACCTAAGAATATAATCATCAACGGCTCCAAAAAACCAATGAAATTTTCCAACGTTCGGTCAACATCCTTTTGATAGAAATTGACTACGCTCTTTAAGGCCGGGCTTATCTGACCAGCTCTTTCTCCAACTAAAGTCATCTGACTAAATAAAGGGGGAATAACTTCTGGATACTTTTCTAGAATGGAACTTATAGTCTCTCCTCTTTTCACTCCATCCCTAGCTTCCAAAATTATGGTTTTAAATACGTCGTTGCCAACAATATCAGCAGTCACCTCAAGAGACTGAGCGATAGGTACACCGCCAGAAATTAAAGTAGCTAGATTTTCGGCAAAACGAGTAAGGGCAACTTTCTGAATAAAGCCACCTATTATCGGAAATCTCAAAAAAGCTTTATCAAATATTTTCTTTCCCCGCTCACTTCTAGAAAAACGAAAGATTCCAATAATAAAAACTATAAAAATCGCTATTAAAATTAATCCCCATTTTTTAAAAAAATCAGACAGAGCTAAAACAATTTTAGTAGCAAGCGGTGGCTCAACACCCATTTCTTTTATAATCTTTCCTAGGTTAGGAATAACATAAAGAAACATCATAGCCATTACTACAAAAACAACTGTTAAAACAAGGGCTGGATAAATCATAGCCCCTCGTATTTTTGAATTAAAATCATGGTCCCTTTCTATGTGATCGGCTAGATAATCCAAAACTTCTGGCAGTTCCCCTGACACCTCTCCTGATTTAATTATACTGATAAAAAATTGATCAAAGACTTTTGGATGCCGAGCTAAAGCTGCCGAAAGCGAACTGCCACCTTCTACTGCTTCGGCTATATCCATAATTTTTTCCTTAAAAAGTTGGTTTTTAGTCTGTCTGCCAAGAGTATAAAAAATTTCTACAATAGGGATTCTTGACTTGAATAAAATTGCTGCCTGACGAGTAAAGTTAACCACCTCTACTTGAGGAATTTTATTAAAGAGTTTAATTTTCCTTTGATAAATTGGAACATTTGCTGTCTCTTCTAACAAGGTTACAAAAAGTCCATATTTTTCCAATAAATCCAAAGCTACCTCTCTCGAAGTAGCTTCAACCACCCCCCCCTTAATCTCGCCCTGTTTAGTTCTTGCTTGATAATTAAATTGCATATTATCTTATTAATTTCCTCAATTCGGAAGGATTCAGAGAATAAGCCATGGCCGTTTCTAAAGAAACTTCTTTTGCCCTGACAAGATTAGCCAATGATCTATTCAAAGAAATCATTCCCGCTTCAGCTGAGATTTCAATTACTAATGGCAGTTCATGAACTTTATTTTCTCTGATTAGATTGGCAACTGCCGGAGTCGCAAACATAACTTCACAGGCCGGAATCAATCCCCCCCTGACCCTTGGTATTAATCTTTGAGAAATAACGCCTAAAAGCGAAGCTGACAATTGAGCTCTGACCTGACTCTGTTGCTCAGGGGGAAAAGAATCAACGATTCGGTGAATGGTTTGGGAAGCGGAATTAGTATGCATGGTGGTAAAGACAAGGTGTCCGGTTTCAGCTGCCGTGATAGCAGTGGATATAGTTTCCAAATCCCTTATTTCACCTACCATGATAACGTTAGGATCCTGACGGAAAGTTGACCTCAGAGCCCGAGCAAAAGACAAAGTATCTTGATAAACTTCTCTCTGATCGATAATGGACCTGTCGTCTTCAAAAACATATTCAATAGGATCTTCAATAGTGATTACGTGATCAGCTCTGGTATGATTTATTTCATCAAGCATAGCGGCTAAAGTAGTAGATTTGCCATGGCTAGAAGGGCCGGTAACTAAAACGAAACCCTGGCTAGCTCTGGTAAACTCATGCAAAATAGGGGGTAAATTTAATGATTCAATTGTAGGAATTACATTAGGCACCAAGCGAAGGGCAGTAGAAATATTACCGCTCTCAAAAAAAATATTCACTCTAAATCTGGCTCTGTCTTCAAAGTTATAAGAGAAATCAATTTCCTTCTCCTGAAGAAATCTCTCTCTCTGCTCTGTGGACATCAGCTCAAAGGCCAGACCCTGTGAATCTTCGGGACTGCATTTTTTTAATTTAATTAACGGCACCAATCTTCCGGTTATTCTCAGTGCCGGATAGCGGTCAACTGAAAGGTGAAGGTCAGAAGCTTTTTCCAGACAGGTCAAGTTTAGTAATTCTTTTAAAAAAGTTGAGTATTCCATATTTTAGTTATTCTAGAATCTTTTTAATTTCTTCGACGACTTGAGTTGGAGTGTAATGAGCCTTGATGAAATACCTTATTGCTCCTAATTTCAGCCCTCTCTCAACATCACCTTTCTGACCAAGATTGGAAAGTATTGCCACCTTTAAATCTTTAAAAGACAAATCTTCTTTTATTTCTTTTAATAGGTCCCAGCCCTCAATGTTTGGCAAAACAATATCCAGGAGTAAAAGGTCAGGTTTCTTTTCGCTTATCTTTTTTAATGTTTCTTCTTTATCCTGGGTGGTATCAACTAAAAAGCCGGCTTCAGTTAATTTTTTCGTGTATATATCAACCACGAAAGGATCATCTTCTATAAGCAAAATTGATTTCATCTTTTTAGAGATTTATTTTTCTTCTGCTACTCTTATAATTTCTTCAATTGAAGTAAGTCCGGCTAAAACTTTTAAAATTCCATCTTGCTTCATAGTTATCATGCCCTGCCGCCTGGCCTCTTCCCAAATCTTTACCTCGCCTGGTTCTTTTAAGATTATTTCAGAAAGCTGATCGGTCATTGTTAAAACTTCAAAAACTCCAATTCGTCCACTGTAACCTTTGAAGTTGCATTTTTTACATCCCTTTGGCTCCCAGACCGAAAAAGATTTTTGGTTGACAGGTTTTTCTTTGAAAAATTCTTTTCGATTTTCTGGAGACATAGATTCGATCTCTTTAAGTATCATCTCGGTCATTTCTGGTTTAGGCTTTACTTCTTTTTTGCATTCTGGGCATAGCTTTCTCACTAATCTCTGGGCTAAAGAAGCACTCAAGCTAGGGGGTATTAAATAAGGCTGGACTCCTAAATCAACAAGCCGAGGGATAGTTCCAACGGCATTGGTAGTGTGAAGCGAAGACAAAACGATGTGACCAGTCAAGGCAGCATGAGTTGCCAAAGAAGCAGTTTCCTCATCACGAATTTCACCAACCATTATAATATCTGGATCTTGTCTGACGATAGAACGAAGACCGTTAGCAAAAGTATAGCCAATTTCTGGCCTGACCTGAGACTGATTCACGCCTTCCATATAATACTCAACCGGATCTTCGAGCGAAACAATATTAACTCCTTCTTCGTTTAGGATTCTTAAAACAGCATAAAGAGTAGTGCTCTTTCCAGCTCCAGTCGGACCGGTTGCTAAAAGCATACCATAAGGTTTATTTATTGCTTCTTTTATAACCCTAATATTTCTACCTGCCAAACCCAACTCTTCCAAGCTCAACATACCGCGACTTGGATCCAAAACCCTGATAACCACTTTCTCGCCCTGAGTAGTAGGAAAAGTAGAAACACGGAAATCAACATCTTTATCATCTAGCTTAGTCGAAAATCTCCCGTCTTGAGGAACTCGAACTTCGTCAATTTTGAGGTTGGAGAGAATTTTTATTCTAGCCACTACTGACTGATGAACTTTTAAAGGTAAAACTAAATAGGTCTGCAAGATTCCATCAATCCTAAAACGAATTCTCAGCTTTTCTCTAGTTGGTTCAATATGGATATCAGAAGCCAAGCTTTCAATAGCGTACTTTATCATTACCGCAACGACTTTGGAAATTGGCGCCTCCTCAACCAATCTTTCAAATTCAGCAGAGGCCGGATGCACGGTAGTAATTTTTTCCCCTTCTATCTCTGTTTTTAATTCTTCCAGGGCCTGCGTTACTTCTTTTTTTAAGGTCCGATACTGCCTAAAAAGATTGCTGTAGGTCGTTGGCGTGATAAGAAAAATTTTAGGCGTTAGTTTTGCTTGCCGAGAAAAAAATTTTAGTGCCTCTTGAGCTTTCTGGTCCTCGGGATAAACTATACCGATTTCTAATACGTTCTCCTTTTTGGCAAGCGGTATCATCTTGTAGTATTTTGCCGATTCTTCAGGAATAAGCTCTAAAATCTTTAAAACTACATCATCGGGAGACATGTCCTTTAAAGGTATTTTCAAAATTTCGCTTTTTAAGCCAAACAAAAAATTTTCTGAAACTATCTTTTTCTCTAGGATGATTTCTTCTTCTCTCCGGCCAGAAGTCTTTATCTCAAATTCTAAAGCAGTAGCTTTCTCTTTATCAAGTATTTTTTTCTGAACTAATTGTTGGACTAATGACATAGAGCTTACTTTTTCTTTCCTTTTAGGGAAATTATTTACTCTCAATATGGCGACAAAGGATTAGTTCTCCCCGTTTGTCCCTCAAAGGGCGGGATTTCTGGAAATGGTTGGAGTTCTTTTATGAAGGGATTTTCTAACATACTAAAGTTTATCTTGATTTCTTCGGGTGCTGATGGGAGCAAAGAAGAAGTATTAGTTTTTTGAGAAAATTTTTGCCAGACTAAAAAGATCGCACCTAGAATCACTACTCCCAAAAGTACTATTAGATATTTATTCTTTGTTTTTTCTTTAAAAAAAGTGATAGCCATAATATTTATTAAAGAGAGTATGTTTTAATTTTAATTAAGAAGCTAGGCAGAGCGCCTTTTTCGGTTCCTTCAGAAGAGAAATTAATTGTGTTTAATTCAATAAGTCTGGCATTTTTTTCTAAAGTGGCAATAAAATTTTTTAGAGCAGAGTATTCTCCTAAAATTTTAAATTCAATGGAAGCCTCTTTTAGTTTATTATTTATAACCCCAGGTTCTTGAGTCGCTTGATTTCCGGTTGCTTTTTGCGCTGAAGCGATGGAAGTGTTTGCTATTTCTGTAAGTTGCATCCCATTTTCGTTAGCAGTTTGAACGACGAACTCTAACACTGAAGGTATGCCGGGATCATCCGGAAGAGCGGAATCAATTTTAGAAATTTCTTCTTCATAGCTTTTCAGTTTCTCAGCTTTGTTTTTAATCTGAGAAAAATATTTATCTTGATTTTCAATTTGAATATCCTTTATTTTAACACTTAGGTTAAGGTCGCGATATTTCTGAATTTCTGGCCAGAGAAGAAAAAAAACTAAAAGTAGTGATATTAAGAGACAAATAATTATTGTTGCTAATCTTGGCATGTTTTTAAAAATATTTATTGATTATTTACATTCTCTCCCGGGGAAAATATTTTAGGATCTAAGAAAATATCGAGTTCAAACTCAGCTTTTCCGTCTTTATTTATTTTGATTCCTGATAATTGAATATCTGTAACCATCGCTTCTTTTTTTATAATCGCGATCTGCTGACCCAAAAAGGTAAAGCTGTCGGTCAGACCTAAAAGAGCTACTTTATTATTTTTTATATCCAAACTCATCGTTTGATAGTAAATATTAGGATGGGTTATTCTTTCAAGAAAAGAAAAGAATTGTGAGCCTAGTTTATGATTAGATAATAAAACAGAAAATGCCTCTATCTTGTCTCTATAGTTCTTGATGTTTTCTTCTAAAACGAGGATTTCTGGAGTCTTATTTGCTTCAAATAGATTTTCCTTTTCTTTTAAAATCTTTTCTGAATTTTTAGTTAGTTGGGTAAAAATTCCGTAACTCAAGAGAATGACCAAGACAACGGCCATTGAAAGATAGAATAAAATATTTTGCCAAAGAGGTAATTTCGCCGCCTCTTTTGGAATAATCTGAATTGGCATATTATTTTGAATTAATTATTTTAACTCAAGACCTCTTAGAGCCATACCAACTGCCACTGCATATGATGGTCCTAAATTCTTTAAGGTTTGTTCTAATATCGGAGGAAAAACAATGTCGGAGAAAGGATTTGCGATCTCTACTTCTTTTTGAAGAGAGTTAGCAAGATATTCCTTCAGGCCGGGCAATAGAGCCATGCCTCCAGACAGAATAACTTTACTAACTTCCTTTTGTTCGGCTTGACTAAAAGATTGCGCCAGCCTATTTATTTCAATAGCCATCAGGTCAGCAAATGGTGTTAATATTTCTTTAATTTTTTGCGGGCTGGCAGAAAGCGAGACATTAAAATCAGAGTCAATTTTATCAATAGTCGTTATTCCATATAATTTTAACAAATCTTCGGCAGTTTGAAAATCAATATTGAAAGTTTTGGCTAAAATCTGAATCATTTCATTTGCCGAAACATCAAAGCTAAAACTAGATTTCAAAATACCCTGGTCAACGACACTCAAATTACTGCTTTGGGCTCCGATATCTAAAATTAAAACAGTTTTTTCTTCGTCTCTTACCAAGGCCCGGATTAAACCAAAAACTTCAGCTTCCAGGGCTGCTAATCTTAAATTAGAAAGAAGTGCCATTTGTTGATATTGGTTAATAACCTCATTGGGAACAGCCACCAAGAGGATTTTTAAACGAACTCGTTTCTTGTCAACCATCTCTCGTTTGATTATAGACCAATCAATAGTCACCTCTGATAAAGGTAGGGGAATATGATGACGGGCTTCAAAACGGACTGCCTGGGGGACCTCTTCGTCAGTCATCGAGGGTAAGTCGAAAGTTGTAAAAAAACTAGAAAAATCAGGTATTGAAAAAACTGCTTTTTTTTCGGAAATTTGAGCTTCTTTTAGAACGGCGCTAATCGCCTTGGAGACATCGCGACCAGAAAGAAATAAGGTGTCTTTATCGAAAGTCCTAAAAGGCCTTTCAAAAATCGCTTCGGAAAAAATCTCTCCGTATTTTTCTAATTTTATACTTTCTCCTCTTTTTGATAATTCAACAATTTTAATACTCGATGTCCCGATATCTACCCCTAAACAATTTTTTGAACTTGAGCCAAAAAGACTAGCCATCTTTTTATTATATCACCTTTAGATTTAAAAACTATTCAAAAACAGTAAAAAATCTTAAAATTAAAAAATACATAATTATAACCTCGGTTATAATTGATTATAACTCAAATTAAAAGGAATAAAAATGAGTGATTTTAAGTCAAAGCAAAAAAATTTTCTTTTAGACATGTTTTTCCCGAAATCTTGTCTAAACTGCGGCTCTGAAGGATATTATCTTTGCGAAGATTGTCTTTCTCTAGTTGAGGTTTTAGAATCCCAGTTTTGTCCCGGCTGTCAAAAAAGAGTAGCAGATGGAAAAACTTGCAATAATTGCCGAAAATTCACAAAATTAAATGGGTTATATTTTGCCACTTCTTATCAAAACAATCTCGTCAAAAAAATAATAACCCAATTCAAATATGAGCCTTTTGCTAAAGAATTAAAAGAATGTCTCGCTCGTTTAATAATAACTCATTTCCAATTATGCTCTAAAAAAGAGTCGGATTTTAATGATTTCTTTTTAATCCCAGTGCCGTTGGATCAAAAAAGACTGAAATGGAGGGGATTTAACCAGTCTGAAGAAATTGCCAAAGAACTAACTCAATTTTTTAAAATTCCCCTATTAAGTAATGTTTTATATAAAATAAAGAGTACCCCCGACCCAAATAGAACTTACCGCCCAAGCCAGAAAAGAAAATATAAAAGGAGTGTTTTTGGTAAAATACAGAGAGAAAATTAGGGGAAGAAAAATTTTATTAATTGATGATGTTTATACCACCGGCTCAACAATGAATGAATGCGCCAGAGTCCTAAAAGATTCTGGTGCTAAAGAAGTCTGGGGAATTACAGTAGCGAGAGAATAATTATTTAACTCTATTGATAAATTAATTTATTCTACCTAAGAGTCCATCCACCATCAACAATAAGTGTTTGACCTGTAATGTAATCTGCCTTATCTGAAGCCAGAAACACGACGGCATTAGCTATATCCTCTGGCTGGCCCATCCTGGCTAGAGGAATCATAGCGATTGTCTGTTTTTTTACTTCTTCGTTTAAAGAAACATTAGCTCCCGGAGTATCAATAGCTCCTGGAGCTATGGCATTGACGGTTATTTTTTTCAAAGCAAGCTCCAAAGCCAGTGCCCTGGTCATGGCATTTATGCCGCCTTTTGAGGCGCAGTAATGAACCAGTCCTTCAAAACCTACAACAGAGGCGATTGAAGAAATTGTGATTATCCTGCCGCCTTGGGGGATAATTTTGGCTGCTTCTTGAGAGCATAAAAAAACACTCTTTAAATTGACATCCAGAACTTTATCCCAATCCGATTCTTTCATGTTTTTGAAAGGAATAAATGGAAAAATACCAGCATTATTAACTAAAATATCAAGCTTTCCAAATTCTTTAACCGTTTTTTTAAAGAGTTCTTCGACGTCGGCTTTTTTAGAAACGTCACATTTTATACCTATTGCTTTTGCGCCAAGCTTTGTTATTTCCTCTGCCACTTCTTCGCAATCTTTCTGGTCAATATCCGAAATAACTATATTACAGCCTTCTTTCGCCAAAGCTATGACAATACCTTTTCCAATACCTCTTCTTGATCCGGTAACGATTGCAGTTTTATTTTTAAAAGACATATTTTTATTGCTTAATTATTAATTTCTAATTTATTATAGCAGGTAGAAAAAATAGAAGAAGAATCAAAACGCCCAGCACTATGCGATAATACCCGAAGGCCTTAAAGTCGTGTTTTTGAACATAGTCTAAAAAGAATTTTATTATCACTAAAGCAGTTAAAAAAGAGACAATAAATCCAACAGCCAGAATAAATAATTCAGAGGATGACATTAAGAGGCCGTATTCTAATAAACTATACCCCGAAGCTGCTATCATAGTTGGTATAGCCAGGAAAAAAGAAAACTCGGTAGCCAGATAACGTGATGCGCCAAGCAAAATGGCGCCGATTATGGTTGCAGCTGAACGGGAAACGCCCGGTATCATAGCCAGACACTGAATTAAGCCAATAAAAAAAACAGTTTTAAAACTTAAATTTTTAATTGAATCAATCCGGCCTTGTCTGTTTTTTCTTTCAATTAAAATCAAAATAATTCCACCAATGATTAATGCCAGAGCCACTGTCACTGGATTGAATAACTTTTTTTCAATACTATCTCCCAGAAAAAAACCTAAAACAATGGCTGGCAAAACGCCTACAATCGTTTTTTGCCAAAGATTCAAAATCTCTTTATTTTTTTCTTGATCCTTTCCAAAAGACCACAATCTTTTTCTGAAATAAAACAGTACTGATAGGATCGCTCCCAGTTGTATGACTATATCAAAAAGAATGGTAAAACTTTTTTCAAATGAAAAAACCTGATTAACAAGAATCAGGTGGCCAGTAGAAGAAATGGGCAAAAATTCCGTAAAACCCTCAACTATGCCCAAAATAATAGCTTTTAAAACGTCAAAAATCATAATTTGGATTGAAAAAAAGGGCGGTGTATCTAGGACTAGAACTAAGATTTTAAGAGGAAAATCGGGTATTTTCAATCCTCTTAAAACGAGGTGCCTCGGTCGCGAAAAACTTACAAACTCTTCCAATTCTTTTCTAAATAGCCGATGGTTTCATTCCATGCATTTTCTAATATATCTGAAACGTGAAAAAAATCCTTTTTATATTTTTCTCGTTCAGGATTATTAAAATCAGTTGTTTTTCTCCAATCCAAATATTGTGACTCTTTTCCTATGGCAGGAAGGCATAACTTACTCCCATCCATTATTGACGGCGGTAATCTACCATGAACTAGATTATTGCGATATCTTCTTATTAATTCGAAGGGGCCCTTATTATCTTTCTGCCGTTTTATTTGCGCTTTTTTCCCACTCTCCACATCAAATGCTTTATAATCGATGGGGTTTGCTAATCTATCAAGTAATTCAAAGGCTATATCGTGGCAACCCACTAATCTAGTCATACCTTCTAATATTAAGTCGAATTGATCTATCCAAGAACTGCTACCAATTACCTTTCGGATTTCAAAACAACGTATTAAATGTCTCAATATTGAATAATTAAGTTGTGCAATACATATATCAGATTCTGATTTTCCAATTTTAGCTAGCTCTAAATTATTTTTAAAATGGATATCCGTAGGCCGGTTTGTTAAAGGCACAACAAATTTTAGCCAAAAACTCTCGTAGCTCGGGAATTGATCTTTTATAAACAAACCCCAATAATGACACTCAAGGTAGTCACCATCTATTGCTAATCTATATTTGGATGAATCCATAAAGATGTTAATTGTCTTAGGTTCGCAATCTTCTCGGCTGAGTCGGTCCTCGATAAAAAATGTTGACGGCGAAACGTAATAATTTCTTTCAGAAATTAAACGTTCCAGCCACGTTTAAATTTGCATAGCAAATTTATTACGTGGCGGTGGGGGTGAGATTCGAACTCACGATACCTTTGCAGGTATAATAGTTTTCAAGACTACCGCTTTCAACCGCTCAGCCACCCCACCAAACTTTATTTCTGATTTAAATATTTCCTTAACAATTTATTAATTGTTCTTCTTCCATATCCACTTTTTAAGTATTCTTCCCTGTTTTTGGCATCAATTTTCTCTAGAAATGCTTCGTAGAAAATTAATTTATATGGTCGGAATGGTTTTGTTGAAATGTTTTTGCCATCATTGTGTTCTTCAAGTCTCCTTTTTAAATCTACCGTATAACCTATGTACAAAGATTTATTTCTCAAGCTTTTTAAAATATAGACATAATACATAATCTTGCGAAACGTAATAAATTTGTAAAACAAATTTAAACGTTTCAGCCACGTTAAAATTTGCTAAGCAAATTTTTTACGTGGCGGAGAGGGTGGGATTTGAACCCACGATACGAGTATTACCCCATATAACAGGTTAGCAACCTGCCGCTTTCAACCACTCAGCCACCTCTCCATATACATTAATAATTTAAGCTTTTTTAGCTTCAAAAGTCAACTTGACCCCCACACTAAGCGAGGACCAGCTCTGCTAATTTTATCAAAAAAACGACATATCCTCGCTTAGTGTGGGGGTTGATTTTAGCTAGATTTTGTGATAATTTTAATAACTAGAGCGCTCGTAGTTTCAAGGATAGTTTAAACATACGTCCCCATAGCTCAATGGACAGAGCGTAGCCCTGCGGAGGCTAAAATCGAGGTTCAACTCCTCGTGGGGACACAAAAATTCTTTTCGTCTTTTTTTATTTTATGACTCTCAATCTTTACTCCCCTATTGAAGAAATTCCTCGGGTAGGTCCGGCATTTCAGAAAAAACTAAAAAGAATGGGCATCAACACTGTCCGAGATCTTTTGTTTCATTTCCCTCATCGCTATGAGGATTTTTCAAAATTAACAAATATTTCAGAAGTAAAATTAAATGAGACTGTTTGCATTCGGGGAAAAATCTTAGAAATTGAAAACATAAGAACCTGGAAAAAAAGGATGTTTCTAACCAAAGCTGTAATCCAAGACGAAACCGCTGCAATTAAAGTTACTTGGTTCAATCAACCCTATTTGACAAAAACTTTAAAAAAAGGAGATTTTATAACTCTGGTCGGAAAAACCTCCTTAGGAAAAGAAGGGATGTATTTAGCCAGTCCGGCCTATGAAAAACTATCTCCAGAAATAGAATCAATCCATACGGGAAGAATCATACCTATTTACCCTGAAACCGAAGGGCTTTCCTCAAGATGGCTAAGGTATATTTTAAGACCGGTCCTGCTTGGGTTTGCGAAAAAAGCAATTGATCCTCTTCCAGAAAAGATAACAAAATCCAATAACTTACTTCCATTCAGAAAAGCAATTTGGCAGGTTCACTTCCCGGATTCCCTGGAACTGGCTCAAAAGGCCCAGGAAAGATTTTCTTTTGAGGAAGTGTTTTTTATTTCTCTTTTCGCTTTGAGAGAAAAGTTTATAATTTCCAGAGAAAAGTCTCTGGCTATTCCCACAAACCTCCCTTTAATCCAAGATTTTGTAAAAAGTTTACCCTTTAAATTAACTGATGCTCAGAGAAAATCTTCCTGGCAAATTTTAAAAGACATTGAGAAACCTCGGCCGATGAACCGGCTTTTGGAAGGCGATGTTGGTTCAGGAAAAACCGTCGTAGCAACAATGGCAGCTTTGAATGTTGCCAGAGCCGGCTACCAAGTTGCCATTATGGCTCCGACTGAAATTTTAGCTAAACAGCATTTCCAAGGAGTGGCTAAACTTCTAGAAAATTTTAAATTAAGCATTGCTTTATTAACCGGAAAGGAAGATAAAATCCGTTCTAAAAAACTGAAAAATGAAGTTCTGGAAATTTCCCGTCAGCGACTTCTGAAAAGAACCAAAGAAGGAGAAATTGATATACTTATCGGCACCCATGCCTTAATAGAAGACAAAGTTAGATTTGAAAAGTTGGCCTTAGTAGTCGTGGATGAACAGCACCGTTTTGGAGTTGAACAAAGGGCTCGGCTTTGCCAAGAAAAAAATAGTAAAACCAGACTCATACCTCACCTACTCTCTATGACTGCTACCCCCATCCCCAGAACCCTAGCCTTATCAATCTATGGGGACTTAGATTTGTCTTTGCTTGATGAACTTCCTAAAGGAAGAAAAAAAATAATAACTAAAGTCATCAACCCCGAAAATAGAGAAGGAACTTATCAATTTATAAAAAAAGAGGTAAAAAAGGGAAGACAAATATTTGTCATTTGCCCGAGGATAGAGACTCCAAATGGCGAAAAAAAAGAGTCAGATATAACCAACTGGACAGAGGCGAAAGCCGTCAAAAAGGAATATGAAAAGCTTTCAAAAACAATTTTCCCTGATTTAAAGGTTGGTATGCTCCATGGGAAGATGAAATCAAAAGAAAAGGAAAAGATAATGAAAGATTTTAAAAATAAAAAAATTGATATCTTAGTTTCAACATCAGTAGTTGAGGTGGGAATTGATATCCCTAATGCCTCGGTGATGATGATAGAAGGATCGGAAAGGTTTGGGTTGGCCCAACTTCACCAGTTCCGAGGCCGGGTAGGCAGATCAAAATACCAATCCTATTGTTTTTTATTCAGCGATTCGCCGGCTACAAAAACTAAGGCCAGATTAAAAGCTCTTTTGACTTCAAAGAATAGTTTTGAACTGGCAGAAAAAGATTTAAAAATAAGAGGGCCAGGAGACTTTTTTGGTCAAAGGCAGTGGGGCATTCCAGATATAGCAATGAATTCTTTGACTAACATATTTTTAGTTGAAAAAACAAGAGAAACTGCTAAAGAAATTTTAGAAGAAGACCCCTATTTAAAAAAATATCCTTTGTTAAGAGAAAGGATAGATAATTTTCAACAAAAAATTCACCTGGAATAATTTACTTACGGAACTTTTCGGTTGGCCAAAAACCCATGTATTTTCCTGTCATCAGCCGAGTTTGGGCATCTAAAGCTGGCAAAGAAATAAAAAAGATCATAATTACAGGCACCAGAAACCACTGCAAAAACAAAAATAAATATTTAAAACGGCCATAACCAATGGGTTTTGGTGGAAGTAAAAGAATGCTCAAATAAGCAGAAAATACTAAACCTATCATTGAAATAGTGAGAATATTTCTGGTTATTATGGGAAGATTGTAGGAAATGACGGTTCGGGAAAATACGTTACCTCCCAAATAAATCGGCAGCCATCCAAGCAAAAATATCAAAATTGAGGCAGTGGCCCAAGACCAGTGTCCCTCAATCAATTCGAACCCTAATGACAATCTCTTTTTAAAAGGGATTTTTTTGTTTTTCAAAAAACCAAAAATAAAATAAGGGATATCCCCGGCACCGTAAGCCCATCTTCTTTGCTGCTTGTAAATATTGATGGTGGTTCTCAAAAAACTTTTAGCTACATTGGCATCCATGGAAATAGGATAAAAAATGGGCTGAACCTTATAATCTCCGTCATATTTCAAAAAACATTGCCAGAAAATTCTGGAGTCATCGGAGACAACGTTTTTTTGTTTAAAGCCGACGTCAACCAAGGCCTGAAAACTCATCGAGTGAGACGAGAATGTTATTAATTTTTCCGGTCTCTCCTGATTTATGGTGTGCCAGAAAGTAGAAGAGAAAGAAAAAATCCTGGAAAATATTGGTGCCTGCCAAATATTATTTATAAAAAGAGGGGTTGGCTGAAAACTGGTTCTGGTTGGTTTTTCCGAGGTTAAATAATGATAAGTAAGACAACTGAAATATTTTGGAAAAATGCAGGTATCAGCATCAAATGAAGAAAAAATTATATTTTGATAAGGAATTTTTAATGGGTCTATGACAAATTCTTTAACTTTTTCTGTCGCCCAAGCTTCATTAGAGCCCTTACCGGCAATTTCCCCTGGCAAATTAAACGGATGCCAAGTAACTAAGAATTTAAAAAATTTATTTGAGAATTCTTTTTGAAAAGATTTAGCTGTTTCTTCCACCTCTTTTCTGGCTCTTTCTTCGCAAGCTAAAACAACAATCATTTTATTTTTTGGATAATCAGAATTTAAAACAGATAAAAAGCTCTCCTTAACAATCATAAGTGGCTCTTTATAAATGGGGAAAACTACCAAATGATAAATGTCTTTCCATTTTTTTTCTTTTAAATTATCTAATTTCTCCAACCAATTAATCTTTTCTTGCTCTTTCATTTTCCTATAACCAGATCTAAGTAAAAGAGAAAAATAAATTGTCCTAAAAAACCAGTAAATTACAAATGTGATAATAAAAATAGCCACAAAAATGGGTTTTTTCGAAGAAAGAATTACTGCTAAGATTAATGTTCCCCAAGAGAGAAAGCCAGGAAAAATCTCAAGCAACCTAAAAATGATCCTTTCTACAGGATCTTTCACGTCTGAGGCCTTACCGATTCTTAAATAAGAATCTTCCATAGAAGGTGGGCGATATAGGACTTGAACCTATAACCTTTCGCACGTCAAGCGAACGCTCTGCCATTGAGCTAATCGCCCGAATAGGCGCAGTTGGATTCTAACCAACGACCCCCGACTTTATTGCAGTGATTTCTATTTATTTATCATTATATGGTAATCACCGATATATTGATGACTACTTTTACTCTTTCTGGTGTGGGCGTGGTTGGATTCGAACCAACGACCCTCACTTTATAAGAGTGATGCTCTAACCAGCTGAGCTACACGCCCACACCAGAAAGATATAATATGGAAGTCAGCACTATAAGAGTCGTGCTCTACCGATTGAGCTATGTGCGCATGTAAATAGTTATAAATGATGGTCATCGTTACGAGAACAAAAACACTATTTTATTTCCTTTATTTTTAATGTTTGAACTTTCGGAATTTTCTTTAAGGCTCTAGTGTTTTTTTCTCCTCTCCCATTTATTAATTTTTCAAATTCTTCTTTTTCGATTGTTTCTTTCTCAATCAAAGTTTTGGCAATTTTGCTGAGTAATGACTTCCTTTGCTTTAAAATGCTATCCGCTTTTTTTCGAGAAATCTCAATTAAATGAGCGACTTCTTTATCAATTTTTGCCGCTACTTCTTCAGAATAATTTCTTTGCTCGGAAATTTCTTTCCCCAAGAAAACGTATTCTTCTTTTTCGCCAAAGGAGATAGGTCCTAAAGATGACATTCCATACTCTTTAACCAATCTTCTGGCAAGATCAGAAGCCACTTTTAAATCGTTAGATGCTCCAGTCGTAATTTCTTTGAACTTTAATTTCTCAGCGCAATACCCTCCAAATAAGGTCGCCATTTCAGCTAAAAACTCGGTTTTTGTTTTTAGCTTTCTTTCTTCGGCTGGCATTTTTAAGGTGTAACCGGCAGCCATTCCTCTGGCAACTATTGAAACTTTTCGCACTGGTTCGGCTTCTGGAAGCGAAGACGAAATCAAAGCGTGCCCTGCTTCGTGAAAGGCAGCGATTTCTTTTTCATTTTTTGATAAAATATGGCTTTTTCTTTCCGGTCCCAGTAAAACTTTTTCGATTGATTCCAGAAATTCAGTCTGAAAAATTTGATGCTTGTTTCTTCTAGCTGCTAAAATAGCTGCTTCATTAACCACATTAGCCAAATCAGCGCCGGAAAAACCCGGAGTTCTTTCGGCAACTTCTCTTAAGCCAACATTTGAAGCTAATGGCTTACCTCGACAATGAATTTTTAAAATAGCATCTCTATCATTAACATCTGGCAAATCCAAAACAACTTTTCTATCAAATCTTCCAGGCCGCAAAAGTGCGGGATCCAAAACGTCAGGACGATTCGTAGCTGCCATAACAATTCTGGTATCATCTCTTTCAAAACCATCCATTTCCACTAAGATCTGATTTAAGGTTTGCTCTCTTTCGTCGTGCCCACCACCGATACCTGAGCCCCTAATCCTGCCAATAGCATCAAGTTCATCAATAAAGATTATGGCTCTCCCTGCTTTTTTAGCTGTAGCAAATAAATCCCTTACTCTGCTTGCTCCCACTCCGACAAATAATTCGACAAAGGTTGAGCCTGAAGTATGAAAAAAAGGAACATTGGCTTCTCCGGCTACTGCTCTAGCTAATAAAGTTTTTCCGACACCCGCCGGTCCTAGAAGTAAAACACCTCTTGGAATTCTGGCTCCCATCTGAAGATATTTTTTCGGGTTTTTCAGAAAGTCAACTATTTCTTTCAACTCTTCTTTGGCCTCTTTTGAACCGGCGACGTCAGTAAAATTAATTTTTTCGTCAGGATGACCTTCGGCTCCAAATAATCTCGCTCTGGCTTTAGTAAAATCGAAGGCTTGCATCGCGCCAGTTCTGGCCTGCCTTAGAGAAAAAAAGAAAAAGAGGAAAAGTATCAGAATGGGCAAAAAGTAAAGAACAGGTCCCAGCCAGCTCAAAATACTGCTTTGCTCTTTAATATCTATTCCTATGCTGGCCAATTTTTCTTTTTCTGCTCCATAGTTTATTAGAGTCTGAGAAATGTCTGTTCCTGCTTCTTTTTGAGAAGTGCCCTGAGTATTGTCATTATAAGTGATAGAAACCGTATTGCCTGAGACAGTAATCTGTTTAACTTTCCCCTGGTTAATATCTGTAGCTAATTGATTAATAGGGACTTGCTTTATCTGGTTTGTAGGTTTAAACAAAAAAGAAAAAATGCTGGAAATGATTAAAAAGATGACAAGAACTAATATAAAATTTTTGATTAGATTGTTAACCATGAAACAATTTTAGAATATCAATTTTTTAATTAAAATCAAGTTAAAAATTAAAAGAGGGGTTTATCTTTTTAATCTTAAACTCATTTTATGCTCACTTGGCTCAATTGACAAGATTTCAAAATTATAGTTATTCCCAATCTCTAAATTTTTTTCCATGTCTTCATAGGAAGTAAACTCGGAAATATGAATCAGGCCCTGAACTTTTTTATCAAGTTGGACAAAGGCGCCAAAAGGATTGAATTTAACAATCTTACCTTCAACTGTGTCGCCTTTCTTATATTTTTTCTCTATTTTGACCCAAGGGTCTTCTTTCAATGCTTTCAAAGATAAGAAAATCTTGTCGTTGGAAATCTTAATTATTTTTGCCTTTACTTTTTCACCAACTTTAACAATATCAGAAGGATCTTTTACTATCTGCCAATCGAGTTCCGAAATATGAATTAATCCTTCTAGTATGTCTGTATCTTTCACGTCTGGAGAGGGCTTCGGGCTAAATCTCATAAAAGCTCCAAAATCAATAATGGCCGTTATTTCTCCTTCTACCACCTCCCCTACTTCATAATTTTTTAGTAGGTCTTTCATTTTTTCCATCTCTTTTACCTTTTCTGAAAGAATTAATTTATTTTCTTTTGGATCTAAATCAAAAATTTTTAATTCCAGCTCCTGTCCTATAAATTTTTGAAGCTCTCTTAAAATTTTTGTGCTTTCCCCGCCTTCTACCCTAGGATAGTGCTCAGAAGAAAGCTGAGAAACAGGCAAAAAAGCCGGAATGCCTGATACTTCTGCTAAAAGACCACCTTTATTAGCGCCTAAAATTTTCACCATTAAGCTTTCATTACTTACTTTCTTTGCCCTTAAGGTATCCCAAGCCAATTCTTTTCCCGCCTGACTTAGCGATAATTCCAAATACCCGTCTTCATTTTCCAGGTCAATTATCTTAGCAAATATTTCATCTCCAACTTTTAAACCCTTCAAAAGCATTTTCGCATCAAAAAATTCCTTTCCATATATTATTCCACTGCCCAAAGGTCCTAAATCCAAAAAAATTTTCGATTTTCCTCTGCCAATAATCTTTCCCTTAATAAGCTCACCTTTTTTAGGTGGCTTCAGGGAATTGTCTTTTAAGTCTTCAATTTTTTCCATATTCCCTAGTATATAATACCTGTTTTATATTTTCAAGTCCCAGTATTTTAATAAAATTTATGGTTGAAAAAAGAGAAAAATTATGTTATATAAAATAATACATAATAATTCAAATAGTTTATCCTTTATGCAAATAGTTTGGAAGGGACAGTCTTGTTTTCAAATCATTACTAACCGGGAAAAAAACAATCATGGCGATGTTTCACGCGGTAATAATCAAGTCATAATTGTTATAGACCCTTACGGAGAAACCACCGGATTACGAATTCCCAGGCTTGAAGCTGACATTCTTTTAGTTACCCACGATCATCCCGATCACAATAATATCAAAGCAGTATCTGGAAATTATTTTTTAATTTCCAGCGCCGGCGAATATGAAATAAAAGATGTTTTTATTCAAGGTATTCCGGCTTTTCATGATCCCGCCTGCGGAACCGGAAAAGGAGAGGTAATTATTTACACCCTAGAATCAGAAGGAATCAGAATTTGCCACCTCGGAGATTTGGGACAAAAAGAATTGACCGAAGATCAGGTTGAAAAAATCGGGCAGATTGATATTTTAATGATACCAGTGGGAGGAGTCTTTACAATTTCTTCAAAAGAAGCAACAAAAATAATCGCTCAGATTGAACCCAAAATTGTCATACCAATGCATTATCATATTCCAAAACTGAAAATTAAACTTGAAGGTTTGGAGAAATTTTTAAAAACAATGGGTGTAAAATCGCCAGAAACCCTAAATAAATTAACTATAAAAAAGAAAGATATCCCTGAAGAAGGAATGGAGATTAAAGTTTTGAAAATCTAATTCAAAAGATGAAAAAAAATCCCCAAAATAAAATAAAACAACAAAAGGAGATAGGTTATGTAAAACTGAGGGAAATTACCGAAGAAATGAGAGAGTCTTATATTGATTATGCTATGTCAGTTATTGTTGCTAGAGCCTTGCCTGATGTCAGAGACGGATTAAAACCAGTTCACCGCCGAATTCTCTATACTATGTTGGAAGAAGGATTAAGGCACGACGCCAAGCTCAGGAAATCAGCTACTGTCGTCGGATCAACTCTTGGCCGTTATCATCCTCACGGAGATCAAGCAGTTTATGATTCCGCCATTAGAATGGCTCAAGATTTTTCTTTAAGATATCCTCTGATCCAGGGCCAGGGTAATTTGGGTTCAATAGATAATAGTAGCGAGTATGCGGCCATGAGATATACTGAAATGAAACTTTCTCGAATAGGCCAAGAAATGTTAAAAGATATTGAAAAAGGTGTGGTTGATTTTACTGATAATTATGACGGCACAAGAAAAGAACCTATAGTTTTGCCCTCTCCTGTGCCCCAGCTAATTTTAAACGGTTCTCTGGGGATAGCAGTTGGCATGGCTACCAATATCCCGCCCCATAATCTTTCTGAAGTTACTGACGCCTTAATATATTTATTGGATCATCCAAAAGCAGTTACTGAAGACCTATTTAAATTTATAAAAGGCCCGGACTTTCCAACTGGCGGCCAGATTTTTGATCAAAAAGGCATTATCACTGCTTATTCTCAAGGAAAGGGACCTATTGTAACCCGTGGCAAAGTAGAAATAGTTGAAGAAGAAAATAAGAAAAATCAAATAGTAATTAGCGAAATTCCTTTCCAGGTCCAGAAATCCACCCTAGTGGAACAGTTTGCCAACCTGGTATCGGAAAAAAAGATGGAGGGAGTAAAAGATATTAGAGATGAGTCTGATAAAGATGGTTTGAGAATAGTCATGGACCTTGCCAGAGATGCTTACCCTCAGAAAGTTTTGAACCAGCTTTATAAATTTACCGACCTGCAAAAGACTTTTTATCTAAATATGATCGCCTTGGTCGATGGAATTCAACCCAGGGTTTTGAATTTAGCTGATCTTTTAAATTATTTCTTGGATCACAGAAAAGTCGTAGTTTTGAGAAGAACAAAATTTGATTTGGAAAAAGCTAAAGAAAGGGTTCATATTCTAGAAGGACTGAACAAATGCCTGAATAAAATTGATGCTGTTATAAAGACAATTAAGAACTCGGAAAATCGGGAAGCAGCAGAAAGAAACTTGATGAAGAGGTTCAAATTGAGCAAAATCCAGGCCAATGCTATTTTGGAAACAAAACTTTCGGCTTTGGCTAAATTAGAAAGACACAAAATAGAACAGGAATTAAAAGAGCTAAAATTAAAAATAAAAGAGCTGGAAGCAATCGTAAAAAGTCCGGCTAAAGTAAAAGACGTGGTCAAAAAAGAATTAAAGGAAGTAAAAGATAATTTCGGAGACGAAAGGAAAACTAAAGTTTTTGTCCAAAAAATCGGAGAATTTTCAGTAGAAGATTTAATACCTCAAGAAGAAACAATTATCACTCTGACCAGCGGAGGTTATATAAAAAGAATCAATCCTTCAATTTATAAAATCCAAAAAAGAGGAGGGAAAGGAATTTTGGGAATGAAAACCATGGGTGACGATATTGTTGAACACTTCCTTTCCGCTAACACCCACGATAATTTGCTTTTCTTTACCGATTCTGGAAAAGTTTTCCAGACCAAAGTTTATGAAATTCCAGAGGGAACCAGAGCAACCCGAGGAAGAGGGCTTTTAAACTTCCTGGAAATCTCTACTCAGGAAAAAGTGCTTTCCCTTATCCCCTATGGCAAAGAAGATGTGGGGATAAAATATTTAATAATGGTTACCAAAGATGGTATAATCAAAAAAACTAGCTTGGAAGATTTTAATAATGTCAGACGATCGGGTTTAATAGCCATTACCCTTAAGAAAAATGATCTTTTAAGAAAAGTCTGTAAAAGCACCGGGGAAGATGAGGTAATCTTAATAACCAAAAAAGGGCAATCAGTAAGATTTAAAGAAAAACAAATAAGACCTATGGGCAGGACAGCAGCTGGAGTGAGAGGAATCAGAATAAAAGGAAATGATGAAGTAATTGGCGTTGATGTTATAAGATACATATCTAAGCAGAACATTTCTACCAAAAAGCAAGACCCAGATAAAAAAGAAAAAAACTATTTGCTGGTAGTTTCTGAGAATGGCTACGGCAAAAGAACAGACTTAAAAGAATACAGACTTCAAGGAAGAGGTGGAACAGGAATAAAAACCGCCAAGATCACGCCAAAAACGGGCGACTTAGTTGCCTCCAAGGCCTTAACCCAAGAAGAGGATTTAATTGTCATTTCTCAAAGAGGACAAGTAATCAGAACTAATATTGCTTCAATTCCGAAACTATCCAGATCAACCCAGGGGGTAAAAATAATGAAACTAGAAGAAGGGGACAAGGTTGCCTCTAGCGCTTGCATTTAAAATAATCTATTTATGGAAGGTTTTCTAAATCCTCAAGAAATTTTAAAAGAGCTCGAATTAAGAAAAGACATGATTGCTGCTGATTTTGGTTCAGGTTCTGGTGGCTGGGCCATACCTTTAGCCAAAAGGTTGACAGATGGTAAGATTTATGCTATAGATATTTTAGAGGAACCCCTATCAGCCTTAAAAAATAAGGCGGGAGTTGCAGCTGTTGTTAATATTGAGACTATTCGTTCTGATATTGAAAGTAAAAATGGTTCAACATTGAAGGATAACTATTTAGATCTAGTTCTAATAACCAATCTTTTATTTCAGACCAAAGATAAAAAACTGGTTCTAACTGAATCAAAAAGAGTTTTAAAAAATGGTGGCAAGATTCTGGTTATTGATTGGAGCCCTGAAGCAACTTTTGGACCTGAAGGGAAAAAGGTTTCTTCTGAAGAAATTAAAAAATTAGCGAAAGAAATTGGTTTCAATTTGGTAAAAGAATTTAAGGCTGGGGATTACCATTTCGGTTTAATCTTTACTAAAAATTAGGTTATTGTAAAATAGAATAACATGATGCGATCGTCTGTTTTAAAGATAATTATAGTTCTTTTCCTTTTTAATATTATTTTGCCTTTGAGAACCCAAGCAGTGACTATCACTAACCCGGCTGAATGGACAACTTTTCAAGAATTAATAGATGCAATTTTGAATTTTATTTTTTATGTTGGGGTAGTCATTTTCCCTATAATGGCGGTTATTGCTGGCTTCTTGTTTTTATCATCTGGTGGAGATCCGTCTAAAATAAAAAAGGCAAAAGACATACTTTTGTATTCAATCATTGGGCTGTTAATTATTCTGCTTGCCAAAGGTATTATTTCCATGCTAGAATCTTTATTAGGAGGTTCTTAGTCTTTAGTAATAGCCTCTTATCTTAAAATTGGAGTTATATAATAAAAAAGGTCGATATACGTTAAAAAGAGAAAAATAAAATAAAAAGGTAAGAAAGATATGAAAAAAATTATTTCTTCGGCACTGGTTTTAACGATCGCAGCTCTTTTGATAGCACCGGCTGTTTTTGCTCAAACACCTCCATCCCAAGTCACACAGTGCAAAATGCGCCACACCCTGACTGGATTTACAGGATTTACCTGCCCCGCCGCAGGCACTGCCTGTCCCTTTGACAGTACTACCTTGACTTGCGGAGCTTGCTGCGTGCTTGATACAATCTACACCATAACTGACTGGATATTCTATATTGTGTTTGCGGTTGCTATTATCTTCATTATAATGGGAGCGCTAACAATCATGACTGCTGGTGGATCACCTGAGAAGGTTACTTCTGGAAGAAACTATATTCTCTATGCCGTAATCGGCGTTATTATCGCGCTAGCTGCAAAAGGTATTCCTGCTATTGCCAGAGCAATATTGGGAGTATAATCCTGAAAGAAACAAAAGATATATTTAGATCTAAATCAACCCCTGAAAAGGGGTTGATTTTTTTGTTTATAAAAGCTAGAATAGTCAAGCACTAGAAAAATTGGCCTGATAATTGTTCCTCTACTTTCTACTTGCTCCTGTGGCGAAATTGGCATACGCGTGTGGCTTAGGACCACATCCCGAAAGGGTTGCAGGTTCAAATCCTGCCAGGAGCATATTTTAAAGTGCAAACAACTCTAAAATTTTGCCTTGCCCATTTAAAAATCCCCCGAGAGACTGCTGGGGGATTTCTTGTTTTGACTACGTTCTGATTGTTATTTTTCTTTTCTTCTCCTTTTCGATTTTCGGCATTCTGATTATTAGAACCCCTTCTTTAAATAAAGCGGAGGCTCTTGATGGATCGATTTCCACTGGTAAAATAATCTCTCTGGAAAAAGGACCCCAGTAGCATTCCTGATAAAAATAATTTATCTTTTCATCTTTAGTTGGTCTTCCCCTTCTTCCTCTTATAGTTACCTTGTCACCTTCAATAGCAATATCTAAATCATCACTTCTTACTCCGGCGATTGTTGACTGGACAATAAGCTCTCCTTCTGTTTGGAAAACATCAACTGCTAGCTGGCCTTCAGTCTCAAACCATTTCTCTCCCTGATTTTTTTTATTTTCTTGCTTTTCAGAAATTTTTATAGGAAAACTTTCTCCCTGATTTATATTATTATCAGATTGTCTTCCGTTTTGCGATTTTTCAAAAAAAGATACCATATTCTTAAATTTTACACACACTTTTTATTTTTTTCAACTCCCTAAAGCCCTGAATTACGAAAATTGCCAGACCAATTAAGATAGCGAGTAACAAAATGCTTGCCATATTAAATATTTTTGGATCCAATACTACTACCTTTCCTCCAACTTCAATTAGACTGTGGTCGATTTTTATCACCGCTAAATCATAAAGGCCGTGAAGCAAGACTCCCAAACCCAAACCAATTGAAATTAACCTGAATTGATTCTTTGTGTTACAGATAGATAATGCCAAAAAGTAGCCTATTATAGCTGAACAAAGTGCATGTAAAAATGTGGCTGTAAGAAATCTATAAATGAGCAGAGATAAAACATCGCCAAAAGTTTGACCTAATATTGTTTGAGATAAAAAAATTAAAATATTCTCCAAAGCGGCGAATCCCAATCCTGAAATTATCATATAAAGCATGGCGTCCACGGGTTCATCGAATGCATGGTGAGATAAAACTAGAAATTTAATGACTATATATTTCAAAATCTCTTCAATTAAGGCCACCCCTAAAAAAATATGGCTCAAAAGAAATGCTGCCGATGTTGAGGATAAATTCAAGGCTAATAGAATCTCTTGAAAACCGGTCCCAGCAATAGCAGCAGCTGGAGCGACTAAAGCTCCAGCAAAAAAGACTTTCAAAATCATGCTTTTTGGTTCAGGGTGAACATCTCTTCTCAAAAAAAATAAAAGCCAAATGAAACTAGGTAGTATTCCGAGAATTATTGTTATGATAAAATCCATAAAAAATATTTATCTTACAAAAAACCTATTCTGGCCATTCTCCAATTATCAAAAATTTAGTCTCTTTTTTAATTGGCATTTTCTGATAAATCTCCTCGGTCAAAAAAGGAATAAATGGATGCAAGATTTTTAAAGAAGTTAAAAGTACATAAATTAAAACTTTCTGGCTTTCTGGTTTTGCTGTCGCTTGCGACTCCCCATGGTGTTGCTTTAGATTTTTAAAATCCTCTATGTATTTATCACAAAAATCATGCCAAAAGAAATCATAAAGCTTGTGGCTTGCTTTGCCAAAATGAAAACCTTCTAAGTTTTTATCAATTGTTTTTATGGTCTCTGATAGCTTTTTTAATATTTTTTTATCTGCTGCAGATAACTGCTGAGTTTTAATTTTTTCCCAGCCAGCAAAAAATTGGTCACCTTTCTTTGAATGTTCCGGTATCTGCTGTAAAGCAAACCTGGTTGCGTTCCAGATTTTATTGCAGAATTTTTTGCCCATTATAATATTGTCTTCAATAAATTTTATTTCTTGACCTTCCATCACTTGCCAGATAATACCAAAACGCGTGCTATCTGCACCGTATTGTTCAATAAGCCGCGTCGGGTTTATTCCTGTGCCTAAAGATTTAGACATTCTTTTGCCCTCTCTAGTTAAGACGGTGGGATGTATAAATACATCCTTAAACGGAGCTTTTTGCATAAATTCCATTCCGGAAAAAACCATCCTCGCTACCCAAAGATTAATTATATCTCTGGCTGTTGTTAAAACACTAGTCGGGTAAAAATAAGCGAGATCCTTCGTTTTTTTGGGCCAGCCGAGGGTGGCAAACGGCCAAAGAGCTGAAGAAAACCAGGTATCTAAAACGTCGTCCACTCCGGCTAAAGGAATTTTGTGCCCCCACCAGATTTGCCTGGAAATACACCAATCTCTTACATTTTTTAACCAATCTAAATAAACTTTCTGCCATTTTTTTGGTCTAAAATTTACTTTGCCGCTTTTCACTGCCTCAATAGCTGACTTTGCCAGCTGATCCATTTTTAAAAACCATTGTTTTGAAGGCAGGCATTCAAGCGTAGCTTTGCAACGATAACATTTCGGTATTGAAACTCTATAATTTTCCTCTTTCTCCAATAAATTCTGATTTCGCAGATCTTCAATAATTTTAACCCTGGCCTCTTTGCTGCTTACTCCTTGGTAAGAAATAGGGGCTTTTTTTGTGATTTTATTACTTTCATCAATTATTTTAATAATTTCTAGATTATTCCTTAGACCTATCTCGTAATCCATGGAGTCATGGCCTGGAGTCACTTTTACTGCTCCAGTTCCAAATTTGGGATCGATTAATCGATCACTAATAATCAGGATTTCTCTTCCGCTTAGTGGCAAGATCACCTTTTTTCCAACTAGATCTTTATATCTTTCATCTTTTGGGTTTACTGCCACTGCTGTATCCCCTAGCATTGTCTCTGGCCTGGTCGTAGCCACAATAATAAATTCTTTTCCATTCTTTTTTTCTTTTAATGGATAACGGATATACCAAAGCTTGCCATTTTCTTTGAGGTATTCTATTTCTAAGTCCGATAAGCTCGTCTGGCATCTTGGACACCAGTTTACTACTCTCTCTCCCTGATAAATCCAGCCTTTTTTGTAATAATAAGAAAAGGCTTCTTTCACTGCCAAAGAATAGCCGGCATCCATGGTAAATCTTGTTCTTGACCAATCGCAAGAAGCGCCCATTTTTTTGAATTGATCCAAAATAATGTTTCCATATTTTTCTTTCCACTGCCAAATTCTTTCTATGAATTTTTCTCTGCCCAAGTCAAAGCGTGTTTTTCCTTCTTTTTTTAATTCTTTTTCCACTACATTTTGAGTGGCGATTCCAGCATGATCAACCCCTGGCAGCCAGAGAGTTTTAAATCCTTTCATTCTTTTCCAACGAATTAAAATATCCTGGCAAGTTGCATTTAGAGCATGACCTATATGAAGTTCTCCTGTTACGTTGGGTGGAGGAAGCACAATACAGTAAGATTTTTTATGCCTCTTGGGGAGTTTATCGGGATTAAAAAAACCGCTCTTTTCCCAGAGTTTATAAATTTTTTCTTCTACCTCTTTTGGGTTGTAGGCTTTAGGTAATTCAGAATCCATTATCTGTTATATTTTGAATAAAATGAAAAATATATAGTTCTCACCAAAAGTGAACTCTATATATTTAAATTAGCATTTGCTATGACTTCTTTCCAGCTCTTTTTATTAAAACGATGGAAATAAGCTGCAATTCCAACCATTATTGCATTATCAGTAGAGCTTTTTAGTTCTGGAAATAAAAGAATCAATTTCTCTTTTAAAAAGGCATTCTTAAATTGTTTTCTAAGTTCTTTATTAGATATGACTCCGCCACCAAGAATGATTGTTTTAGCTCTAAAATATTTTGCTGCCTTTTTAGTTTTATTTAACAAGACGTCAATTATCGCTTGCTGGGTTTCTTTACAAATCGCTCTTTTGTATTTTTCTGACTTCTTATTATTTTCAGACTGCTTTTTAAAATTATATAAAACTGCTGTTTTTAATCCCGAAAAGCTAAAATCATAGTCTCTGGTATTTATCATCGGCCTTGGCAGTTTTATTTTTGTTTTCCCTGCGGCCTCTTTTTCTATGATCGGCCCCCCAGGATATCCTAATCCTAAAATCCTGGCCACCTTATCAAAACATTCGCCAGCTGCATCATCTCTGGTTTCGCCCAGAATTTTGTAACTACCTACTTTTTTCATCAAAAAAAGCAGGGTGTGGCCGCCACTGGCTACCAAACAAACTGCTGGAAATTTCACCTTTTTTCTTTTATTAAATATTTCAATCCAATTGGAAAATACGTGAGCCTCAATATGGTTCACAGTAATTATTGGTAGATTCCAGCAAAAAGACAAAGCTTTAGCCAGATTTATTCCTGACCATAAACAAGGTTCCAAACCCGGTCCAACTGTTACTGCCACTGAATCAATTTCAGGTTTTTCATATAATTTTAAAAATTTAATCAATCTTTGATATAGAGGCTCTTCTCTTTCTAACATCTTTTTTGTTACTCTAATTTTTCGTTTATCTAGGTTATTTTTTTCTTTTTTAAGTAGCTTGGCTTTACTTAGAGCCTCAATTAAAACTGGCACCAAGTTTTTTTGATGTTCTCTTTTAGCCATAGTAGGATAAACCCCTCCCCATTTTTTGTGAATTTCCACTTGAGAAGAAATGATATTTGATAAAACTTTAAAATAGGGATTTTTCTCGCCAGAAATTTCCATAATTGCCACGCAGGTATCATCACAAGATGTTTCAATAGATAAAATCTTCATAATTTTATATTCTATATTTTTTCTTGATTTTTTTCAATTTTTAATCTAAAATTAGAATACTTAGCATCTAGGATAAATATCCAAAAGATGCTAAAAATTATGGCCCCATCGTCTAATGGTTAGGACGGCAGGCCTTCAATCTGCTAATATGGGTTCAATTCCCGTTGGGGCCGCATGGAATTGAAGACAATTTTTGAAGATGAAAATCTTTTAGTGATAGATAAACCGGCCGGAATCATTGTTTTTCCTGAAGGGGAAAATAAAGAAAAGACTTTAATAGACTATCTTTTGGATAAATACCCCGACCTGAAAAACACTGGGGATGCCCCAAGGTATGGAATAATTCACAGACTGGACAAAGACACTTCAGGAATTTTACTGGTAGCAAAAAATAACAAGGCCTTAGCTTTTTTCCAAAATCAATTCAAGAAAAGATTGGTAACTAAAAAATATATTGCCCTAGTGGTTGGAGAGATAAAAGAAGAAATTGGAAATATTAAAACTCTAATAGGCAGATCGCAAAAAGACAGAAAAAAGCAGAGGGTTTATTTACCCTTTGAGCCTGGTTCTCAAGGAAAAAAAGAAGCAATTACTGAGTATAAGGTTTTAAAAAGATATAATAATTACACTTTAGTTGAAGTGACGCCAAAAACGGGGAGAAAGCACCAAATACGCAGCCATTTTGCCTATTTACATCACCCAATTGCTGGGGATAAGATCTATGGATTCAAAAACCAATCTTCTCCCAAAAACCTAAATAGACATTTTCTTCATGCTTATTACCTTAAAATAAAATTATTAAATAATAAAATAGCAGAATTTAAATCCGAGTTGCCGGAAGATTTAAAAGATGTTATCAAAAATTTATGAGAAAGGAAGTAGAAAATTTTTTAAAGCCAACGATAAAAAAAGACTTACCCCCAATTAAGTCAGGTGACACTGTCAGGATACATCAAAAAATCAGAGAAGGTGACAAAGAAAGAATTCAAGTATTTGAAGGCCTAGTTTTAGCCCGAAAACATGGCAAAGAAGCAGGGGCAACAATTACCGTCAGGAAAGTAATATCTGGAATTGGAGTAGAAAGAATCATCCCTCTTCATTCTCCGAACTTGCAAAAAATAGAAATAGTGAAAAGCGGCAAGGTTAGAAGGGCAAAACTATATTACCTCCGAAGATTAAAAGGAAAGAAAGCAAGATTGAAGAAAAAAGAGTTTGCCGAAGTGATAACTGAAGAAAAACCAGTCGCTGAAAAACCAAAGGAAACAGAAATTGGAGAAAAAAAATAAAGAGGCGGACGTGGCGGAATTGGCATACGCACAAGCCTGAGGAGCTTGGCTCTTTTAGAGCGTGTGGGTTCAAGTCCCACCGTCCGCACATAATAATTTCAAGCGCCGCAGGTGCTTATAAATTATTATTTTGATGAGTGCGCCGCAGAATTCAACTCACCGAATTCCGAGCCCGAAGGGCGAGGGAATGCCTTCGGGCAACTCTTCAAGTCCCCACCCTACGCACATAAAGGGCGCGTAGCTCAGTTGGCAGAGCGTCTCGTTTACACCGAGAAGGTCTCCTGTTCGAGCCAGGACGCGCCCATTAACCTTGAAATCGGGTTAAAAATAAAATAAAATCAGATTAAATGCCGTGGTAGCTCAGGCAGTAGAGCGCATCTCTGAAAAAGATGAGGTCGCCGGCGCACGTCCGGCCCACGGCACATTGCGCGGGAGTAGTTCAGTGGCAGAACGTTTCCTTGCCAAGGAAAAGGCCGCGGGTTCAAATCCCGTCTCCCGCTCCCTAAAACACTTGACAACCGTTTTAAAATAAGATATTATGGTAAAACCCTTTAAAAGGGGTTTTATTATGACCAAAAACAGGAAAAAATTGACTTTAAACTTGCTGGTTACTTTTATTATTGCAATTAGCTGTCTTTTCTTTGAAATCCCTCTTATTTTTGGCAGAAAAGATGAAGAAACAGCCTTAGCTGAAGCTATTATTCAGAGTTCTTTTGATAATATAGAAGAAAAATTAACCATTTCCGGAGGAAACAGCCTTATTTCTTCAACAAATTCTACTAATCCTGATCCAAAGGTAGTCAGAAAAACAAACATGGTTGTAACTGCTTATTCAAGTAGTGTCCATGAAACTGATGAGACTCCCCTAATTACTGCCTCTGGAACTCAGGTAAAAGACGGGGTCGTAGCCAACAACTTTTTACCCTTTGGAACAAGAATCAGGATTCCAGAAATATACGGAGATAAAATCTTTGTGGTTGAAGACAGAATGAACTGGAAAGCTGGTAATTATCATGTTGATATTTGGGAAGATTCATATCAAGACGCCCTTAATTTTGGATCCAAAACAACTTACGTTGAAGTCTTAGAGTAAACATATAAAACAAATCAAAAAACCGCTTTAAAGCGGTTTTTTGATTTGTGCCCGGGGTGGGAATCGAACCCACACGAAGTTTCCTTCAAGAGATTTTAAGTCTCTCGTGTATACCAGTTTCACCACCCGGGCGAAAAATTTGAGGCCAGGGTGGGAATTGCACCCACGTATAACGGTTTTGCAGACCGTTGCCTTAGCTACTTGGCTACCTGGCCACTAATTTATCTTATATTTATTTTTGCCTTTTTTTCAAGCTCCAAAGCTAGTCATCATCATTTTTTATTTTCTCCAAAAGCTCTTCAATCTTAGCCGCCTCTACCACCTCTTTTTCTTCTCGGAAGACAATTTTGGGAATAGGCCGCATCCTTAGCTTTCTGTTGATCTCTTGCTGTAAATCATAAATGCAATATTTCAAAATTTGTTGAACTTTCTTGTTTGCAGAATTTGGCATTGCGCTTATGCTTACAATTGCTTCCCTTAGGTCAGGTGAAGTTTCAACTCGAGTGATGGTAACTAAAACGCCTTTTGGGAATTCTATCTCCTTAAGAAAGAGTTCACCCAACTGTCTTTTCAAAAGTTCATTAATTTTTAGGATGCGTTTCAACAATTTCTTAATTTTTAAAAATTTATTACAGTTCGCCTTTTGTTCTAGTTTCTTGATACATTACCAATATATCCCCCACTTCAACTTTTATATCTCCTTCATAGAGTATCCCGCACTCCTCACCTTTTATTACTTTTCCGACATCCTTTTTATTTTTCTGAAGAGAAATCAACCTTCCCTTGCCTATCTTTTTTTCTACCCTGAAAACTTCAATTGACACCCCTTTTCGAAATTCCCCCTCAATAACTTTCCCACCGATTATTTGGCGATTTTTCTCGGCAAAAAATAAAACTAGGGCTTTCATTTTTCCAAGATCTTCTCTCACTATTTCTGGCTCTAAAACTTTTTCCATTTGCTTTCTTATTTCTTCAACCAATTCATAGATGATATCGAAATTTATTATCCTCACCTTTTCTCTAAAAGCCAAGTTTTTAATTTCCTGGAGCGTTTTTACTCTAAACCCTAGAATCTTTGCCTTAGCAGGTTTTGCTAGCTTAACATCGGATTCGTTTACGTCGCCGACTTCAGATTTTAAAATCCGCAAAATTATTTTTTCCTGGGGTAAGCTCTTCAAAACTTCTGATATCGCTTCTACTGAGCCCAAAAAATCAGTTTTTAAAATCAGGTTCAAAACTTTTTTCCCTGGTTCAACAGAAATAACTTGAGACATAATCTCTGGTTTTTTTGAAATCGCTTTTTGCGCCAGATTGATGCTAGAAAAAACCTCAAATTTATCTCCAACCTCAGGCCCATCTTCTAGGCCAATGACTATCACCGGCATTGAGGGATAAGCTCTTTCAATTGGTTTCCCTTTAAAATCTTCCAAAATCTTTATCTTTCCAGCAGTAGAAGGAGTACCAATAATATCTCCAGTTTTTAATATTCCTTCTCTCAAAATTAAAGTAGCAGTTGGCCCCCGTTGATTGTTCAAATATGATTCAACAACTACTCCTTCAGCTGGTTTTGTAATATCACCTTTTATTCCCTCCATCTCGGCAATAATTAAAATTAATTCCAAAAGTTCTGGGATACCTTTGCCGGTTTTGGCTGAAACGTTGACCGATGGTATTTTTCCTCCAAAAGATTCAACCATAATACCCTCTTTTGATAACTCTCTTTTGACTTTCTCTGGGTCGGCCTCGGGTTTATCAATTTTATTTATTGCCACGATAAAAGGAATTCCGGCTTTTTTAATGTGGGAAATAGCCTCTTTGGTCTGAGCTTTTAATCCTTCTATGGCGTCAACTACCAATATGGCAATGTCAGCGACTTTTGACCCACGAGATCTCATTTGAGAAAAGGCCTCATGGCCAGGAGTGTCAATAAAAGTTATTTTTCGGCATGATTCAGCTTTTTTTTCTGCAGGGGCAGGAAGTTCTAATTCGTAAGCTCCCACGTGTTGGGTTATTCCACCAGTTTCTTTTTCAGCCACATGGCTTTTTCTAATACTGTCTAAAATAGAGGTCTTTCCTGAATCAACATGACCCATGACCACAACAACTGGAGGACGACATATTAAATTTTTATTTTCTAAAGAATCTTTCATAAAATTTGACTGGTGGTTTTTTTCAGCGCTTCTTTTTCTTCCCCGGAAAGTGAATATTTTGACTGCCCATTCTCTATGGGTTTGGCAAAAACCCTATTCCCCTCTCGGGTATAAAGACCAGTCAAAATAAAACCATTATTTTTAGCATCTAACAAAGCGATAGAAAAGCTCTGATCTCCTCCGACTTCCTTAAAAGGATTAAATCTGATGACTCCAAACTTCTGAAAGCAAGTTGCTGAAATTCTATTCAATTTTTCTATTTCCGCAAAAATTTTTTCTATATTTTTTCCCTGATCTTCAAGTCCTTTTATTTGGGTAGTTAAAATTTCTCCCAAATCTTTATCACCTTTTTTAAAAAGCATATCAAGCCGCTTTTTAATTTTGAAGGTCTGAAAAATTAAGTAGCAAAGGAAAAATAAAAAAACGACTAAAAGGGAGTACATTAATAAAAAGTTTCTTTCAATCATAATTTTTAAAATTATTATATTAAGATGCGGAGGGGGTGAGATTTGAACTCACGATACTCTTGCGAGTATATCGGTTTTCGAGACCGATCCATTCAACCGCTCTGGCACCCCTCCAACTTCGAAAATAGCGATTTTTATTTCAGATATAACCTTTCTCCTTATACCACTCAATCATTCTTTGGGCTGATTCTTTAAACGGTCTAAACTTCATTCCCAGTTCTTTTTTCGCTTTTTCGTTTGAATAATAAAGAAATATCTTATTGAGACGGGCATTCTCGGGAGTAAATTTAGGTCTTTTTTCTGTTAAATAAGAAATCCAATTTAAAAGATAGCTTAAGGCTAAAAATAGAAAAGAAGGCATTTTTATTTTCGGCGGATTTTTTCCTAAAATTTCGGCCACTGTTTTTCTTATTTCGTAAAAACTTAGATTCTCTCCAACTAAAATATATCTTTCTCCTTTTTCTCCTTTTTTCCAGGCTAAAATTTCACCTTGAACGACGTCTTCAACGTCAACTACTCCTAAGCCTCCATCTACATAAAAAAGACTGAAAATTCCTTTCGGGAAAACTGGATCTTCTTTTATTCTTCTTATGTCTCCTGGACCATATATTGATCCCGAACAGACAATAACTGCGTCTAGCCCCTCTTTTACGACTTTCTGGACTTCTTTTTCAGCTAAATATTTTGTGTCGCAGTAGGCTATTCCGAGATTCCCAAGATTAAATTTTGTTTTTTCGTCAGCCAATCCTCCAGGATTAAACCCTACGGCCGCAGTTGAGCTAGTATAAATTAATCTTTTAACCTTTTCTTCTAAGCATGCTTTTAAAACATTTCTGGTACCAACAACATTAACTTCAAACTGGAGAGAATTCTGTCTGTCCCAGTAAGAAATAATGCCAGCCAGATGGAAAACTGTTTCGCATCCTTTAACCGCTTTTTTTACTATTTCAAAATCTCTAATATCGCCTTCTATTACTTCCAGTTTTAAATCCTTTATTAAATCCATAGGGCTGGATTTATCCCTTAAAATCCTAACATCATATCCTTCCTGGACTAATTTCTTTACTAAATGATGCCCTAAAAACCCAGTTGCTCCTGTCACCAATATTTTCATAATTCTTTGAAATATAGCACTTTTTTGAGATTAGGACAAGAAATTCAAATTAAAAAGGTGAACAAATTTATTCACCTTTTTACAAAAATCAGCTCGATCTATTTTAGGTGAAATTCTTTTATCCTATGCCACTTATCAATATCTTCTTCTGAAGAGAACAAATGTATGCTTTTTACCTCAAAAGTTTCATTAAATTCTCTTCCTATCTCTCCTATAATCTCTTCTTTTATTTTTGAAGGAAAATTACCATACAATAAACTCAAATGAGGCAAAAATTTAGGATCACTCTGACGAATAAATGCTTCTCTTGCTTTCATATTAGCATCTATAACTTCTTTTGTTTCTTTTACTCTGATAAAAAGGCATCTAAAATATTCATCAAAATGATCAAATTTAGTGAGCTTAATTTCAAAAGGATGAATCAAAGTGGCCAAATGAGAGCTTTTAGCTATTATTTCTTTTTCAGGCATAACAAGAGTATGCAGTAACGTTACGTGCGGCTCAAAATAAGGCGCAGAATATTTTTCGCTTAATTTATTGATTAAATCAGCTAGTTTTTTATAAACGTCACCTTCGGGCATGAACCAAAGAGAGTATTTTTCTATTTTTTTATTTTCCATATTTTAATTCTGCCAAAAAACCGCCTTGTTGGCGATTTTAAGTGATGGACCCGCGGGGACTCGAACCCCGGATTCGACTATGCCATAGTCGCGTGTTACCGCTATACCACGGGCCCGTATTTTTAATTAATGCCCTTAGAGGGAGTCGAACCCCCATCTCATCCTTAGGACGGATTTGCTCTGTCCATTGAGCTATAAGGGCGCTGACTAAAATTGATAATAGCAAATTATACACTGGTTTTCAATATGAATTTATAATATAATCAATTAAATATTAATTATTCATATAATTAGTTTAACTAATCTAATGTCAGAACATTCTAGAATTACAAAGTTAGCAAAAAAAGCTTGTCCGGCCGTAATAACGATTGTTGTTTCCAAAGACCTTCCGAAAGTTGAAGGTTTTTACATGTTTCCTTTTGGCGGCCAAGATGTCGTTTTCCCAATGATAAAAGGTGAGGAAAGAGAAAAAACAAAAATAGGCGGCGGATCTGGCTTTATTGTTTCTCCTGATGGATTAGTCTTAACAAGTTGTCATATTATCAATGATCCAAAAGACGAATACACGGTTATTCTAGAACCCAATAAAAAATATTCAGCCAAGATTTTAGCTCGAGATCAAATAAACGACATTGCTCTGTTAAAAATAGACGGCCAAGGATTCCCTCATCTTAGGTTAGGGGATTCTGACAAGATTGAACTTGGTCAGTCAGTAGTCGCCATTGGAAATGCCTTAGGAGAATTCCATGATACACTTAGTTCTGGAATTATCTCAGGATTAAGCAGGATAATTACTGCCGGCAGTCCCTTCTCAATGCAGGCAGAAAGATTGAGAGGACTAATTCAAACCGATGCCGCAATTAACCCAGGCAACTCGGGAGGCCCTTTAGTAGATTTGGACGGCAAAGTAATTGGTATTAACACTGCCATGGTTATGGGGGCTCAAAGCATTGGTTTTGCTATCCCGATTAACTATGCCAAAAAGATTTTAGACGAAGTAAAAAAATACGGTAGATTGAGAACACCTTTTTTGGGAGTAAGATACATTCTTTTATCAAAAGAAATTACTGAAAAGAATAAATTACCGGTTGATTTTGGCGCCTTTGTGGTCAGGGAAACCTTAGGGGAGTCAGCAGTAGTCAAAGGAAGTGCGGCTGATAAGGTCGGCATCAAAGAATTTGATATAATTTTGGAAATAAACAATGAAAAAATTACTGTTGAAAATCCTTTAGCCCATATTCTGCAAAAATTTAAATCAGGAGAAGAAATTGATCTAAAAATATTAAGAGAAGGACAGGAAATAATGGTAAAAGTAAAGTTAGAAGAAAAAGATCAAGGTTGTTAACTTAAACTCTAAACAAAAACAGCCCGCCGGGCTGTTTTTGTTTAGATTATAAATTTTTACTATTATCTTTAACTTTTCCTATCCAAATCGTAGCTATAACTGCAATCACCGTTACGATAATAGCATAAAATAGCATCGGTATCATTCCTTCAGTTGCACCAAAAATATTCTTGAAAATAGCCTGAATGGCACTATTCCAAGCCAGAGCTGCAACTAGTCCAAAGGCTGTAGTTATTAAATCCGCAAGCTTATCTATAATTTCTGTTTTCATATCTTTTTATTTAGTTTGATATCACTAACATTAGAACAACAAAAAAACGAGAAAAATTCTCGTGTAAACGCAGGGCCGTCTACGGGACAATGTTAGAATCTGTTTGGCAAACTAAAAAACCTAAGCAACAAGAATTATTTAAAAAGTCTATTAATTCCTCGCACCATTAGCCACATGGGATTAGTAATCACTCCCATCCAAATTGCTAATTTTAGAATCTTTTTTCGGTCTATTTTTAAATATTTCTTCATTATTAGAAAGTCCAATCCAGAAATTAGAATAGTTATTATCACAGCGATAATGACGAAACTTACCCCTGTTAGATTTTTTGAAGAAATGCTTAATAGGACAGATAGAATACTTACAATCATTGTACCTGCCAATTTCCCAATTACCGCACCAACAAAATCCATTAAGAATCCTGACATTGTAATAAATAAAATTAAAAGGGGCGAAGGAGGAAACTCGATTTCATCTTTTGCGAAAATCCGTATTCCTATACTGAAAACAATGAAATTTATAACAAAATTAAAGAAAAAAGCTAACAAAATTACAAAAAGAAGAGGCGGTAGCACTGCAACTGGAGATATTAAATCTGCCATCAATATTTCTGGAAAGTTAATCATTGTGTTATTTTAGCTTATTAATAATATTGTAACAATAGTGTTCTACCAAAAAACCGCCCTCGGCCATAGCCCTACGGGCGAGGCCTTATTGGCGATTTCTTGTCTTGACAGGTCCCCTGGCGTACAATGTTCGTACCTGTTTTACTCTAAAGATTTAAAAGTGGAAAGGATTTGGTGAGTTGTATTATATCTATCTATCTCTTCCTCCACTCCATGATCCAATTTAAATTGAGAATAACCATAAGAAGCTATTATAAAATAACTGGAGTTTTCAAAATAAAAGTCAACGCGAGTATTCCCTATTGCTCCCGAGTTACCACCTGCTGACCGAAAGACAAGGGTAAGGGTTTTTTTATCTCCAAGAGTTTGACTTTCAACAGAATAACTCCCAGCCATACCCGTGCCCTCATCCTCTGAACGAAGCTCAGTATTGTTTTTAATCGTAAGAGCATTAAGATAGGTTTCCAAACTAGATAAATCCGAAGGCTTCTTTTCTACGACAAGATTTATAATCTTTTCTTCTCCAGCATTTCTAAATTCCGAGGCCGCAAAAAATTGTAAAATTCCGATAGAAAAAAGTTGTTCTTTAGTAGTTGTCTCGTTTTCAATACGTCCTTCGCTTGGATATTTAATTTCAAATCCATACTCCTCGTTCCTATAAGTCTTCCAATCGGCGGTTCCGTTCTGCTCGCCCATACAACTTGCTGAACTTCTGCCCGTTCCCATCTCCCTAATTTTATAATTCCCATTTTCTTTAACTACATCTACAAAGTTTGTTTTATTTTTAACCCAATTACCCTCCTCTTTGCCATTACCAGCTACCCAATTAGTCCAATTATTATTTTGATCTTTAAAAGTCTCAACTGAATAATTAACAGTAAATCTAAAACAATTGTCTTCAATCGTGTCTATTTTAATATCATTAATCATATAACTTTTGATTCTGTCATTTAGAGAAACATCTGTATTTTTATATTTATCTAAATAATCACTAAAAAGATTTTGTGCCGTTTCTTCAAAGTCTGTTGTCTGTTTTTTATTCTCTAATGATATTGGCCCAATTTCCTCTTTCTGTATCTCTGAAAACTGCCACAGAGTATATTCTCCGACTAAAACGGCTAAAATTAAAATAATCCCTATTCCTATTGGAGTAGATATTTTTTTATTCATTCCATCATTCTATCAAAAAACCGCCCTCGGCCATAGCCCTACGGGCGAGGCCTTATTGGCGATTTCTTGTTTGGCAGGTCCCCTAGTGGACGATGTTCGAACCTGTTTGGCGTGAGTTTAACGCTGATTTTTAGAGATTTTATTTGACGAAAGTTAATTAATATCCATACTTCTTTAACTGTTTCTTTGTTTTTTTAATAAACTTTCCGAACTGGCGGTCTTTTCCTCTTTTTTCAAGTTTTGTCATATCGTAATATTCGGCTTCCTTTTTCAAGTTAATGTAATTGGAGTATTTATTTTTGTCTAACTTGCCAAATTTTAATGCTGCTAACACTTCGCATCCAGGCTCGTGAGTATGAGTACAATCAATATATTTACATTTTTTTGCCAATAGGGTTATCTCATCAAATAAATTATCTATACCGACACTCGTATTCGTCATACCCACCTCTCTCATTCCTGGATTATCTATTACTATGCCTCCATTTTCTAAAAAATACATTTCTCTACTCGTAGTTATATGCTTCCCCTTGCCTGTGCGAAGACTTATGTCCTCGGTTTTTATAATGTTTTTTCCAAGCAATTTGTTTATTAAAGAAGATTTTCCAACCCCAGACGAACCAAGAAAACAATACGTTTTGCCCCTTGCCATATATTTTTTTAATTCATCCAGTCCCTTATTGGTTATAATGCTGGTCGGAATAAAATCAATGCCACTGAATCTGTTTTTTATTTGAGCTAATTTTGAATCTAATTCTTCCTTGGAAATGAGGTCTATTTTGTTTAATATAATCGCTGGCTTTATACCCCCATCTTTTGCTATGGCAAAATATCTTTCAAAACGATTCAAATTATAATCCCTATCAATCGATTCAATAACAAACGCTACATCAATATTTGTTGCTATAATTTGGGTTTCATTTCTGCCGCTGTATTTTCTTTTTATCGTTGTTCTTCTTGGTAGTACTCTGTGAATGACTGTTCGTTCTTTGTCTGCTTCACTAATCGCAACCCAGTCGCCTACGGCAGGATAATCTTCTCTTGATAAAGCATTAAACATCTGTTTTCCTGTTATCTTCGCCAAGTATTCACCGTTCACATTTTTAACCTTATAAGCTTCTTTGTATTCAGCAACAACTCTTGCAATTGAAAAACCATCCAATTTTAATTTTTTACGATTAGACTCAAAAAATAGACTATAACCCAAATCTTCAATTCCTGTTTTTATAATTTCAGGATTTATCTCGTTCATATCTTCATTCTACCAAAAAACCGCCCTCGGCCATAGCCTACGGGCGAGGCCTGATTGGCGATTTTTGTCAGGGTGCTCGACGCGATTCGAACGCGCAACCACCGCGGCCACAGCGCGGTGCTCTACCAGTTGAGCTACGAGCACCAAATAATATTGCCCCTAAGAGGAATCGAAGAGTTGCCCGAAGGCATTCCTTCGCCTCGCTACTCTCGGCTCAGAATTCGGGGGATAGGTTCTCAACACATTAGGAAAATACAATCTTTAACATCCAGAAGGATGTACAGATTGTATGTGCCCCTAAGAGGAATCGAACCTCTATAACCGGCTTAGAAGGCCAGTGCTCTGTCCATTGAGCTACAGGGGCTATTTAGCCCTATTATCATATCTAAAATTAATTATTTGGTCAATCGTTGACTTAGCTTGGGCTAGTTTCATTAGAAATTGGGACAAAAGGGTTGGAATACTGTTTTGAATTAAGGTCCTCAATTATCTTTTTTCGACTACTCAGTTCTTCCAAAACTTTTTTATATACATCTTCATTAAAAAAGACTGGCCTTTCTGAAATATCAATTTTTTCATTCTCGGATAAAAAAACATAATTATAAAAAATGGCTCCGCCTAAAATAATGACAAAAAGAACAACAATTAAAAAACTGAAAAAGAAGTGGTCACCTATTGTTCGGGTAATTTTTTGTGAAAAATTTTTAATCCCTTTTGTACCTACTTTAAAAGATAACTTCATTTTGAATAAACTTTTAATAATAATGCGGCGCTAACATCATCTAAAGAAAAGCTTTTTAATTTTTCTCCTCGAAGTTCGTCTTCGGTCAATTTTTTTGTATTTATATTGGAAATTTCAATTAAATACGGTCCTGACTCAAGGTTTTTTAAAAATTTCATCAGATTAGCAAAAGAACCAGTACTTGAAACTTGAAAAGAGATACTGGGCCAAGGACTAAACTGATCACCAACAGTAGGTGTCATTTTTAGAATTTCATTTTTAACGCCGTAGCTTTCGGGTTTTTTGGTTAGAAAATTTAAAAACTCAAGTGGATTATCCGGGTCATAAAAAAGCTTACTAGTTTCGTTGATATTATCTCTATAAGATTCAAAAAGAGAACGAGTCTCGTCAAAAGTTTCTATCTCTTTTTCGAGTAAAGCTAGATCTTTCTTTTGCGAAACCAAATCAACTGAGTATTTCTGAATATTTCTAAAAAGAGGAACCAGAACAAAAATAATTAGCAAGATACTAATTATCCCAAAAGAAACTACTAAAGTATAGATTTTTCTTTTTGGATTCATTTTATCTTTTGACTATTATTTCAAAGGTAAAACGGAAATCAGATGGTTTAATCCAGCTATCTCCGACGTCGACTTCTGTTGAGAAAATGTTTTCAATATTTTTCCTAAAATCAAATAAAACATCGGTGCTGGGAGCGAAACCAGAAAGAACTATTTTAAAATCTTCTTCCTGTTGGGAATTTTGTTTCTGATATGAAAAATTGGTAAGATACATACCTGGAGAAAGCGTATTTGATACTTTTTCCAAAACATCGGTTAGATAAAGGGGTTCTTGAAAAAAATTATTTAACTTTATTAAAGTTTTATTTGAAACAGAAATCTCATTCTTAAATTCTTTGATCTCTGGCTTCTCAAATTCTTGCCTTGTTACGTCAAGAATAATCTTCTCAGATTCGGCTTTACCTGCAACGTAGATCTTTATTGAATATAAAATCAGAATTAAGCAAAGAAAAAAGCCCATTATCAAAATAGCTATCAGTAACATTAATCTCCATTTCTCTTCCGTTTCAAGAATCTTTTTTTCTTCTGAAGGTAAAAGATTGATCATTTCAAATAAATTGTCTCTTAAATATTATTTATCTTCTTCACTCCTTAAGGCGCGTAAACCCAAACCTAGAGCAGTAGTAAAAGACAGCGACTCGTCAAAGGTCATCGCCGGTATTTCCTTTATTGACTCAGGTGTTATATTTGTCCAAGGATTCCCAATTTCAACCGGAATCTTAATTTTAAACGAAAGGAAATCAGACAAACCCCTTAACCTAGCACCTTCGCCGCAGAGAAATATTTTCTTTACTCCTTTTATGTCTGAATCTAAATGTTCATGAGCGGCATATGACTGATAATAACCAAGGTGGGATTTCACCTGATTAACCAAATCGGCTAGAAAAGGATCGAGAACTTCAATAATCCTTTTTGTCTCTATGATTATTTCGCTACCGTCATCTTTTTTCTTTTGGAAATCTTGATTATAACCAGATTTAATCATTAATTCCTCTGCATCAGTTAGGTTGATTCCTAATTTTTCTGATATGATCTCGTTGATCTTTAGAAAAGAAAATGGGGTTGAAGATGTAAATCTTAAAGAGTGACCAGAAAAAATAATAAAACAAGTTTTGGTTAAACCGATATCAATTATCAGAACCGGAAAAGGAGAAACTCCATTTGGTATCAAGGCCTCAGATATGGCCTGGGATTCAGTTTCTAGTATCTCGGGGGTGAGCCCTGCCTTTTTTATGCAAACGAGATAAGGATCAACTGTTTTTTTAGGTACGGCCGCAATTAGGACATCAAAATGATTCAAATGATCTACAACAGGTCTAACTATCTGAGAATCTAGATAAACATCTCCAATCGGTAGGGGAATATGATTCTCGGCCTCGTAATAAGCTGCTTCTTTTATTTCTTTTTCTTCCACCAAAGGGAGCTGTATCACTTGGAGAAAAGATTTTTCTTCTGGCAGGGAAACAACCACATAACTCGTCTGTAATTTTTCTCCTTTTATTCCTCCAAGAGCTTGCTTTATCGCCTCAATCAAAGCCATCTGATCTTTTATTTCCCCTTCTTTTATTACGTCTGGTTTAATCTTACTCTCACTAAAAGAAGCTAAATATAAATCTTCTCGCTTTTTTTTAAGTTTTACTATCTTTATCGATCTGCCAGAAATGTTTAATCCGAAGGCTTCTGTTTTTAATTTTAGAAATTCAAACATTTTTGTCTTCCTTTTTGAAGGATTATCTTTTTATTCTATTCTATTTTTTGGAAATTTTCTAATAAATTATTCTATCTCTTTCCAACTGGCCACTTTCCAAGAACCTCCAGGTCCTGCTGTAAAGATAGCATCCTGAAGTCCGCTTTCATAAACAATAGTAATATTCTCTTGAACCTGAATCATATAACCAGTAATCTCCCGAGCTGTCATTGAATTTTTAAGATATATTATGCCGTTCGTAGTATAAATTATTCCACCGTTTACGCCATTACGGACATCTATTGCTGGGATTAAAGGATCCAAAGAGCTATTAGTTGAGAGAACCATCATATAACTACTCGGCTCTCCGCTACCACTCAAAATAACTCCATTTTCCAAGGTTATTGTTCCATCGGCGATAATCATTCCGCTAAAAGGCCCATACGAACTGGCTAATTTTATTATGGCATTCGGAGAAAAAATAATATTACCTGTTACATAAATAGTACCATCTACTGTTAAAGTTTTACCATTATTGACAGTCAGATTGCCTTCAATTTTAACCGGCCCTAAAGATTCGTTCCCGCTTACGATTTTAGAACCAATGGTACCACCATTCGCAGCTTGAAGTTTCCATTCTTGAACTTTACTAGCCGAAATGGGCAAAGGTTCTTTCTCCACTGCATTTGGTCGAGTTTTTTCCGCAATATCATATGTGCAAGTATGTTCTCCTCCCGATACGTAGGTCAGAGTTCCTCCAATATGAGAGAGCCTACAATGATGGGCGGTTGCATCCTCGCCTACTTCTATTTTTTCAAGTATGTTCCCGCTACCAGCTACAATAATACTGTGGGCAATTTCAGAGTGATTCCCACCACCTATCACATTTCCATTGGAAAAGACATTACCATCAATAGTGCTATTATTCCTTATGACCATGCCCCCATCGCCTACCTGAGCCCCATAGTTAAAAGAAACCTTATCATTAGTAATAGTAAAAACAACTTGAACTTTTCTTATTCTGTTATTAACATTTCCGGTCGAGGTGATTGTCCTTGTACCTCCGATATTATCTGATATTTCGACAATAGAAGAACTGTTTCCAAGAGTCAGATTATAGGGACTGGACCAAATCATGTTTTTCGACAATCTTAATAAAGCATCTTCAATTCCACTTTCAGCTAAAGAATAAGACTGGTAAGACTTAACATAATTTCCTAAAATCATTTGCTGATTTACAGTTAAAAAAGTTAATAAAAGCGCGATCCCTGTCATCAAAGCTAAAACTATAATTGCGACATATAGAGCAGCAAAGCCCCTATTCTTTCCTGATGCTAATCTTTTATTATTTTTATTATTCTTGGTCATAGTCTAATATGCCCTTAACGATGCGGCTGACGTTAAATTAACTACTGCTTGATATTCCGGCTTATTATGCGGATTTTTATAATTCATACTTAGATCAATTTGAATTGAAGGAACGTTTCCTGAGACAATTTGGGTAAAAACCAAGCTGCTCACTTCTATATTTTTTTTGGTTAAAGCAACAGGATTCTGGGATTCTTTTTTTAAACAGATTTGGGATCCGCAAAGAAAAAAGTCAATGTAAGTAGTTATTTCCCCAGCCGGTAAATAATTTGCTGTTTCCAAAGAAAGCTGGCTTGAATTTGTCGTAGGTGTATATATTCCTTTTGCGGCTCTTATCTCCCGGATCATAAACTCCATGGTTCGACTGGCATCTTCTAGTGTTTCTCTCATAACCTTGGCTTTGACATTAGAATTATTAACCCAGATCAAAAAAGAAGAAAGAACGATCATTAAAATTCCCAGAACAGAAATATAGACCAATATCTCAATTAAAGTAAAACTATTTTTTCTCATTGCCAATTAGTTAAATAAGTTGATATTTCCACAGTTTTGGTTCCCCAAGAAACAGTTGCCACTATCATCTTTGTATTAGCATCTACTAAGCCGCTTGGTGCAATATTGCTACTAGCATCGCGGAAAACCTCTTTTATTACAACCTGTCTAGTAAAACCATTAATAGTTTCTTGACCCGAAACTAAGTTCCACCTAAGCGGCGTACCTATTTTTTCAGGGTGATAGGCAACATCTAGATTTAAAGCTCCCAAGCCAGTACCCCAAGTTGTGCCATCACGAAAATTTCTAACCGCTTCCAGCGCCTCCTCGGCTAATGCCTTAGCCTGTTCGGTCTCTTTTATTTGGCGAGAGAACTTCAGAGAAGAAACGGTCACGCTCAAAAGACCTACTAAACCAATAGTTACAATAGCTGCGACCACTAAAAGTTCTATTATCGAAACTCCTTTTTTATTTTTAAATATTTTATTTATTGGCATTGAATACCACTAATATAGATTGATTCTTGAGTTATTGCTAAACAATCGTCTGAATACTCAACGAGATAATCTGATTCTCCGCTAATAGAAATCTCTAATGGTATATTGAGGTCATTATAACGTCCGTCACGGTGTACAGAAAAAATATTATAAGGAGTATCAGGGTTATCTAAAAAAAGGGTATGAACCCCAATCTTCTGATTTTGGCCATTAACATTGACTTCCCTTTCCCAATACAACTGGCCATCAACTATATTGCTACTGATTGGTATATCTTGAGTTACTGTCGAAGAACCATAAAAAGTTAAGAATAAAGTTTCATTGGTTATCGGCCTGGGCGGACTATACTCAAAATTTAAATGCCTTGTGTCTCTTATCCTACCAGAATCACTTGGAGGATTTTCTACACCAAGAGTTATTGTCCCTGAAGATTGAATCCCTATAGTTTTAGTTTTCGAATGATCGCTTTTGAGCCGCAAAAAAATGCTCCCGGGATTATTTGTATCTCCAAATAAACGGCTAAAAACTACTTCCTGGTGACCACCAGCTAAATTTATCTCATAAATTTCAACTGAATTTGGTATTTTATGAATCTCATCACTACTAGCATCTCTTAGAGGATCGCTATAATCTACACCTTTAAAAAGAGTATATTGATGAGGATCAGTAGTATTGTCAAAGTAAACTCCATATTGGCTGGCTCCTTGCGAGGCTAGGGTTTGACTTTGGGCGAACCTAAGAATGCTTATAATTTCTTCAGTTGTATTAGATAATTCCCCCGCTCTCTGAAAAAGGGGAAATGCTTGAGTAGACACTCCATATATTATTATCAAAATTGCAAAAACTATTAGTAATTCTAAAAAGGTAACGCCTCTATTATTTTTCATTCTATTTGATTGACCCTAACATTGAATAAATTGGCTGAAACATAGAAACGGCAAAAAAGCCAACCACTCCTCCGATTATGAGCATTAAAATCGGCTCAATTATCGATGATAAATTTTTAGTCGCATTAGTCACTTCTTCTTCAAAAAAATCAGCCAATTTTAATAGAATTCCCGAAGTTTCTCCAGTTTCCTCCCCTACCTGAATCATTTGGATAACTAAAGAAGAATAAAGTTTCTCGTATGGTTTTAGGGCCTCCGATAATTTCATTCCTTTTTTTACTTTTTCCATTGCCTCAGCTATAGAATTCTGAAAATAAATATTTCCCATAGTACTAGCAACAATATCAAGAGCTTCAACTATTGGGACACCGGAGACAATGAGCGAACTCAAAGTTCTAATCGCGTGAGCGGAATTTGTTTTTTTAATTATCGGAGAAATAATTGGGAATTTTAAAGAAATGGAATCTAGTGCTCGTTTCCCGCCTTTAGTTTTTGCTATTCGTCTTATCAAAAACACCAAGCCAATAACTATTAGAATAACCAGATAACCTTTGGTAGCTAAAGTATTACCTAAAAAAATGATGAACCTGGTAGTGGGGGGAAGCTCGACGTTTAAGTCTCTGAAAGTTTCGGCTAATTTGGGAATAACCATCACTAGCATTAAAATACCAACACCTATCATCGCACAAATAATCACGGCTGGATAAATCATTGCACCAATAATTTTCGATCTCAAATCATGCTCTCTTTCCATCTGGCGAGTCAGAACTTTCAATCCTTCCTCTAAAGTCCCCGACTCCTCGCCAACTTTTATGATGCTCGTGAAAAACTTGCTAAAAATATTTGGATATTTCGCCAAAGAATCGGCAAAACTATTTCCTTTTACAACCTCTGTTTCTACTTCAAGCAAAGCGTCTTTTAACTTCTTGCTCTTCACTTGGTTAGACAAAATACCCAAAGATTGCGGCAAGGCGATACCAGCCGCAATCATTATCTGAAGATTTCTAGTAAAAAGCATCTTTTCAGTCAAAGATACGCCTCTCGAAAATGAAAAAGCAAACCTTTTCTTTTCTGGCTCTTCTATTGAAGCCGAAGTTAAAAGGTATCCATCCTGACGAAGCATTTTGGCTAACTGATGTTCGTCTGCAGCTTCAATAACTCCTGACTTGGCTTCGCCTTTAAGAGATTTTGCGATATAAATATAGCGTGGCAAGTTAGTAAATTGATAAATTTTAAATTAATAAATAATTACCTCTTCAACGCCTTAATCAGTAATTACCCTCAAGACCTCTTCTATTGTTGTCACTCCTTGGGCAGCTTTAATAAAGCCATCTTCAACCATTGTTCTCATGCCTTCTTTCAAAGCCTGGGCTCGGATATTATCAGAGGTCGATCTTCTAACAATTAATTCTTTTATTGATTCGGTTACGGGCAAAATTTCAAAAATTCCTATTCTACCTTTATAGCCATCTGGAGATTCTTTTGATGGTTTGGGCCGGTAAAACTTAATATCCTCTATAGTGCTGGTAGAGCTGGCTATTTTCTCATCTCTCAAAATCTTTAATATTCTTTTAAAATCAGTGTATTTTTCAAACTCTTTAATCTCTGAATCTAATAAATGATATTCTTCTTTTTCTGGGCATAATTTTCGAACCAGCCTCTGGGCCATAATCAAATTAAGAGTAGAGGAAATTAAAAACGGCTCTACTTGCATATCAATCATCCTGGGAATAGCTCCAGCAGCATCAGTTGTATGAATAGTTGAAAGAACCAGGTGTCCAGTTAGGGCAGCATTAATAGCTAAAGAAGCAGTTTCATTGTCTCGGATTTCACCTACCATAATAATATCTGGATCTTGCCTAACCAAAGATCGTAAACCCGAAGCAAAGGTCATACCAATTTTGGGATTGACTTGGGTTTGATTAATTCTTCTCATTCTATATTCGACAGGATCTTCAACTGTTGATATATTAACGTCGGGCGTGTTTAAAATTTCCATCATGGCATACAAAGTAGTTGTTTTTCCAGACCCGGTCGGTCCACAAACCAAAATCATACCTACTGGCTTTCTTAAATTATCTTGAACCTTCTCCAAGTTCTCACCGGTTAACCCTAATCCCTCCAAGGTGAAGGCCTTGGCTGTTTCCGGTAGTAATCTCATAACGATTTTCTCACCATCAAATACTGGCAGGATTGAAACCCTGATGGAATAACGGTAATCTTCGGTTTCTACCTTAAAACGACCATCTTGAGGTAGTCTATGTTCATCTAGTTTTAGGCTCGAAAGAACTTTGATTCTGGCTACTATTCCGGAACTTACTTGCCTAGGTAAAGTCATTGCGTCTCTTAAAATACCATCTATTCGGTAACGGACAATAACTTCCTTTTCCAGCGGCTCAATGTGGATATCAGAAGATCTCTGTAAAATCGCATGTTTTAGCAATGTGTCTACTATTCTTATAATAGGTAATTCTTCAGCTGCTTTTTTTAGATCTTCTTTTTCCTCAACCACTTCCTCTCTTATTGGCCTGATAATTCCGGCTTCTTTTTTGATGATATCGCCAAATTCAGCCTCAAGGGTTTTTTGATATTGACGCAATACGTTTTTTATTGATTCCGGCGTGGTCAACCTCGGTAAAATTCGTAAGTTCGATGTCTTCTTCAAAAAATCAATAGTTCTTAAATCTTCTGGATCAAGCATTGCCACTTCTAAACCATCTCCTTTTTTTCTAAAGGCGATAATATCATTGGATCTGGCGACTGGTTCAGGAATTATTCTCAAGACCTCTATGGGAATCATTTCTTTTTCTAGATTAACAAAAGGAATGCCTAAAATATAAGCCTCGAGTTTTATCAATTCCTCTTGAGTAATCAACCCTTCTGATACCAAAACATCACCAACTTTTTGGTTACTTTTTTCCGCTTTTTTATGTGCCTGATCAAACTGCTGTTCATTTACTAACCCTGTATCCAAAAGAAAGGCTTTTAATTGTTGGGGTTCAACCCTCATATTGTTTTTAAATATTTTATATTTCTCCGAGTGCCTTTTTTATCTTTTCCAGTACTTCTTCTAAACTATATTTGGCCTTGATTAAATAACTCATCGCTCCCAGCTCTAAAGCTTTGCCCACGTTTTCCATGTCTTCCAGATTAGTCAAAATAATAACTGGGATTTGCTGAGTCTCTTTTTCTTCTTTTAATTTCTTTAAGACCTCAAAGCCATGAGCTTTGGGTAAAATAAGATCGAGTAAAATTAAATTTGGCTTTTCCTCTTTGGCCAGCTTCAATCCTGTTTCTCCATCAAAAGCCGAGATTACTTCATAACCTTTATCTTTAAGAATGGTCCCAAAAGCCTTTTGAAGAGCAGTTTCATCTTCAACGAAAAGAATTTTTTTCATATAATTTTCTACGAGACTGCGAAACTCTTACGAAATTACGAGAATTTTCGCATCTTTTTTCGTATTTTCGTATTACTTCGTATTTCGTAGTGTTATTTTATTGATAAAATAAACCAGAAAGTGGTTCCCTTTCCTTCTTCGGATTTAAATCCTATTTTTCCACCTAATTTAGTTATAATAGATTTAGTAATAAACAGCCCTAACCCACTTCCATAGGGCTGCGTTTCTCTTACGTTTTGGGAACGGAAGAACTTCTGAAAAATAAACTTTTGATCTTCTTTTGGTATACCTAAGCCATTATCCTTGATTTCAAATTGAATATTTTTTTCTTTTTTATGTAATAATATCTCAATTAATCCTTTCCTCCCATCTTTTGATTTTGCATAATGGATGGCATTATCTATAAGATTTTCTAATACTATCTTGATTTGGTTAGCAACGGTTAATACCTGGGGAAGATTATCATCAATTTTCATTTTTAGCTCTATATTGGAAGCTTGGAGAAAAGGTTGAAATTTAAAAACTAAATTCTTAGCCAAGGTTTCCAAAGAAACCAACTCTTTATTTTTAAACTGAGAACCATCTTCAACTTTAGTGACTGTTATCAAGTCTTGGACCAACTCTCCCATTCTGTCATTGTTCTCTTTTAATATTTTTAGGTATTCAAGTTGTTTCTCGTCAACCTTACCAAGCTCACCAGATATTAAAGCCTCAATTGCCCAGCTTAAACTAGTAAGGGGTGACCGAAGCTGATGAGTGACAATACTAACGAACTCACTTTTTAATCTGTTGGCCTCGGCTGTTTTTTCAAACGATTGAGTAATGACGAAAGTAATAATAAATAAGGCAGCGGTTAGAAAAAGGACGATCAAAGCTATAGCTTGCGGGTCATTCAGGTAATGCAAGCCTATGCCGTAGACAGCGGAAATCACTCCTATCATTACAATGCCCATTATAACGAAAAAAAAGTGGGGACATTGCCATAAAGACAGATTATATTTTTTGCATTGGGCGGAAATGTTCAGGTCTTGAAGCGTAGTCTTAAATATCATTAGATTAATTATACCACAAATCAAAAAACGATTTTAACAGAGATTGATTTTTGAAGAATAAAGTGGTATATCCATTGATAGGGAAAGGACGGGGCGTGGTGTAACAGAAACATATCCGCTTTGGGAGCGGACGACTCTGGGTGCAAGTCCCAGCGCCCCGACAAAAAGCGGGATTAGTTGATCGGTTCAACGTCACCCTTCCAAGGTGAAAAGGCGGGTTCGATTCCCGTATCCCGCTTAAAAAACAAATAGCGCCGCAATTGCGGCGCTATTTGTTTTTTAATTAATAGTTGCTATTTTGCATACTCAACTACTCTACTTTCTCTTATAACATTAACTTTTATTTCACCTGGATACTTTAATTCTTCTTGGATTCTATCGGCAATTTCTCTAGCTAATTTTTTAGCCTGAAAGTCGTCAACTTCTTCTGGTTTAACAAAAATTCTGATTTCTCTTCCGGCTTGTAAGGCCCAAGCTTTCTTTACCCCAGCAAAAGCCAGAGCGATTTTTTCTAATTCTTCTAATCTCTTTAAATAATTCTCCAAAGTATCCTTTCTAGCACCAGGCCTGCTGCCGGAAATAGCATCGGCAGTCTGAACTATAATAGCTTCCAAACTTTCATAAGGGTATTCCTCATGGTGGGACTTCATTGCAGTTATCACTTCTTTTTCAACCTCAAACTTTTCCAGAATTTTAACCCCAATATCAGTATGGGAACCTTGAATCTGGTGATCAACCGCTTTACCTACATCATGCAATAAACCTGCTTTTAAAGCCACCTTCGGGTTTCCTCCAATTTCATAAGCCAAAGCTTGAGCCATATGGGCAACTTCTATTGAGTGAAGTAAAACATTCTGGCCGTAGCTCGTTCTAAACTTTAGCCTTCCCAAAAGCTGGACAAGTTTGGGATTTAATCCATAAATCCCGACGTCGTATATTGCCTGTTCTCCAGCTTCTTTTATCTTGGCATCTATTTCTGCTTCTGCTTTTTGGACTGCTTCCTCAATCCTAGCTGGCTGAATTCTGCCGTCTTGGATTAATTTTTCCAGAGCCACCTTGGCTATCTGTCTCCTGACCGGATCAAAAGCAGTAATGACCACAATCTCCGGAGTTTCATCAACTACTATTTCCACTCCTGTTAATTGTTCAAGAGTCCTTATATTCCGGCCTTCTTTGCCGATAATTCGGCCCTTTATTTCTTCTGAGGGCAAGCTGACAATAGTGGTGGTGGTTTCCTGAACCTGAGAAACGGCACATTTTTGGATAGCTAGGGTTAAAATTTCTTTTGCCCGATTTTTAAATCTCTCTTGCCCTTCTTGCTCAAGCTTTCTTGTTTTATCTAAGAAATCTTTTTCATATTCTTTCTCAAGAGTCTCAAGATATTCTTTTTTCGCCTCTTCTTTTGTTAGGCCCGAAATCTGCTCAAGTTTCAGTTGGGCATCTTTTTGGAGATTTTCTAAATTTACTTTTATATCTTTTAGTTTTTCTACTTTCTGAACGAAATCTTTTTGTTTAGTTTCGTAGTCTGACATTCTTTCATCAAGAATATTTTCTCTCTTTAATAAAAGTTTTTCTGTTCGGAATATTTCCTGCCTTCTTTGGTCAACTTCTTTTTGAGATCTGTCAATTATTTTTTGAGCTTTTTCTTTTGCTTGAGATATTATGCCGTCGGTTTCTTCTTTGGCTTGACTAACTTTCTTTTGAATCTTGGCTTCAATTGTAGCATAATCTCTTCTGGCTATCGATTGGCGGGCAAGATATCCCAAAACTGAACCAATTCCCACAGACAATATGCCCACCATAAGTAGAGCTAATTGAACCATGTTCAAAGATAAAAATTTGGGTACTCAACATTTTATTTTTAAGAATAACCATTTTAAAGTTAAAATTATTTTTTATGCTGAATGTCCAAAAATTCAAAATTACAAAATTATTTTCGCAATGAAATTTTAGCAAATTAATAGGTTCTTGTCAAAAGCAATTAAAAATAGGTGAGGAATATCACCTATTTTATGAAAATCTATAATCAAAAGTGTTTTCAAAACATAAAAAGCTAAGAAACGATTATTCTTTTGTTTTTATAACTTCATCAACTATTCCGTATTCTTTTGCTTCCTCAGCTGACAAATAAAAATCCCGGTCAGTGTCTTTTTCTACTCTTTCTAATGGTTGGCGCGTGTGTTTGGCTAAAATTTTGTTTAGTTTATCTTTTATTTTTACAATTTGTTTGGCTGTAATTTCAATCTCGATAGCTTCCCCAGTCACTCCTCCCATTACTTGATGAAGCAAAATCTCGGAGTTAGGCAGGACAAATCTTTTTCCATGGGAACCCGCTGCTAGTAAAGTGGCGGCCATTGAGGCAGCTAAGCCCACACAAACCGTCGAAATCGGGCATTTAACATACTGCATGGTATCATAAATCGCCAATCCTGCAGTAACGGAACCACCAGGGCTATTAATATAAAGTTGGATATCTTTTTTTGGGTCTTGGCTGGCCAAAAACAAAAGTTGAGCAATTATAGAATTAGCCACTGGATCCGAAACAGGACCAGCTAAAAAAATAATTCTTTCTTTTAAAAGCCGGGAGTAAATGTCGTAAGCCCTTTCTCCGTATTGAGTTTTTTCAATTACTGTCGGAATTAAATTCATAATGATATTTTTTCTAAAAATTTAAGAGTTTTTTCTTTTTTAATCTCACTCTCAATATATAATTTTAGTTTTTCAAGGTCAAGTTCCTTTACCTTATCAATTGAGAAGTTTTTCAAAATCCTGCTGATTTCTTCCTTTAGTTCTTCTTCAGAGATATTAATTTTCTCTTTAATCGAAATCTCCCTTAAAATTAAATCATGCTTTACCCTTCTCTTGGCTTCTTCATTGAATGAATCTTTGATATCCTTTTCTGATTTTTTTATCTTAGCTAAATATTCTTCAAAGGGAATCTTTATGACTTCAGCTATTTTAGTTTTAAGCCCGTCCAAAATTATATTTTTTTCTTTTTCTATTAATAATTCAGGGATTTCAATTTCTACCTTCTCAACTAATTTAGCCATAATCTCTTGTCTAATTCTCTGCCCTTCGGCAATATCTTTTTCTATTAACAACCCTTCTTTAATGCTATTTTTTAAAGAAGCCAAATCTTTGAAATCTCCTAATCCTTTAGCCCATTCGTCGTTTATCTCTAGAAGCTCTGCTTTTTGGACAGAATTAATTTTTACCTTAAAGTCAAAGTTTTTACCGGCCATTTCTTTTTTGGGATGATTTTCAGGGAATTTTAAAGAAAATTCTTTTTCCTGCCCATTGATCGTACCAATTAGGTTTTCCTCAAAACCTGAAACAAATTGACCTTCACCCAAAATAAAACCATCCTTTCTTTTTAATCCTTCTTCGATTTGCGGTGAAGAAAAATCAATCTCAATAAAATCGCCTTTTTCTGCAGGTTTATTTTTAAGAGTTAATTTGGCTCTCGATTTCTGAATCCACAAAAGAGCATCATCAATTTCTTTATCCTCTATGATTACTTTTTTTCTTTTAGTCTGGGAAGCAATTTTTTTATAATCAGGCAGTCTGACTTCTGGAAAAATAAAAAAAGAGGTCTTAAACTCAAAAAAATCATTTTTAATATCGGTCGGCTTTAAAGCCTCAATCTCTGGCTGACTTAAAAGCTCAAACTTCTTTTCTAGAATCAATTTTGGCAAATTTTCTTCCACTAACAATTTCACTGCTTCTTCTAAGATTGTAATTTCTCCCACTTCTTTTTCAATTAATTCTTTCGGAACCTTGCCAGGACGGAATCCTTCTTTTTTAACTCCTTGACTAAGCAGGAGAACCGCCTTCTCTTTAAATTTTTCAAATTCAGCTTTTTCGATATTGAATAAAACCTCAGTTCGGGAACCTGATATTTTTTTTAATGAGACTTCCATTGTTTTTAAATAAGAAAGCTAGCTATTAATAAAGCGACGATGTTTAAAATTTTTATCATTGGATTAATTGCGGGTCCGGCCGCGTCTTTAAAAGGGTCACCGACAGTATCTCCGGTAACAGCTGCCTGATGAGAAAAAGAACCTTTTCCTCCCAGATTGCCTTCTTCTATATATTTTTTGGCATTGTCCCAAGCCGCTCCGGCAATGGTCATAAAAATGGCGATTAATACTCCAGTGATTATGCTACCAATTAAAAGTCCACCTAAAGCTTCCGGTCCCAAAAGAAAACCCACTAGAACTGGAAATATTACTGGCAAAAGAGCAGGAAATGTCATTTCCTTTAAAGCTGCCTTCGTCACAATGTCAACGCATTTTCCATATTCCGGCTTTGATTTACCTTCTATAATTCCTTTTATTTCTTTAAACTGCCTTCGTACTTCCTCAACCACTTTTAAAGCCGTTTTTGCCACTGCATCAATAGCAAGGGCAGAAAAATAATAAACAATCATCCCTCCCAAGAATAGTCCAACTAAGATTTTCGGGTTTTCTAGAGAAAATTGAATTCTAACTCCCAAATCTGTTAATTTTTGAGTATAAGCTGAAAACAAAATTAAAGCAGCTAGACCTGCTGAAGTAATAGTATAAGCTTTTGTGACTTCTTTTGTCGTATTTCCAACTGAATCTAAGGCGTCCATTTGTTTCCTGATTTCTACTGGCAGACCCGCCATTTCAGCAATACCTGCGGCATTATCAGCAATAGGACCATAAGAATCCAAGGCAACAATTAAGCCCACCAAAGAAAGCATGGAAACTGTAATTATGGCCAAACCATAAATACCAGCTAACTTAAAACCGATTAAAATTCCAATGGAAAGCAAAGTAATCGGCAAAAAAGTTGCTCTCATCCCTATTGAAAGCCCGGAAATTATATTAGGGGCGTGACCTGATTGAGAAGAAATAGCAATAGATTTTACTGGTGGAAATTTTTTTGAAGTATAAAATTCTGTTGCTGAAAAAATAAGTGCGGTGAGTAAAAGACCAAGTAAAGCCGGCAAATATAGATTTAAAACAGGAATTTTAAAATTTTTGGAAAGCTGAAAAATTATCAGGAAAAATCCTATGGCTGACAATATACCGGCGACAAATAAGCTTTTAAAAAGGGCAGTTATTATGCTTTGATTTTTACCAAGTTTCACAAAGAAAGCAGAAATAATTGAAGATACAAGCGCCACTGACGCTAAAAGCAGAGGTAAAAAAACAGCCTCATTTAATTTTGGGAAAAGAAAAGAACCTAAAATCATAGCTGTCACAAGAGTAACAACATAGGTTTCAAAGAGATCTGCTGCCATGCCAACACAATCTCCAATATTGTCTCCAACCTGGTCAGCTATAACCGCTGGATTTCTGGGATCGTCTTCTGGTATTCCTTTTTCAATCTTTCCAACCAGATCGGCTCCTATGTCCGCTGCTTTGGTATATATTCCACCTCCTAGCCTAGCAAAAATAGAAATCAAAGATGCTCCAAAACCCAAAGCAATGAGAGCTTCAAGATTTTTTGTTAGGCCATAAAAAACAGAAACTAAAAATAAACCTAAACCAGCAACTAAAAATCCGGTAACCGAACCACCCTTAAAAGATAAATCTAAACTTTCTTTCAATCCCTTTTCTGCTGCTTTAATAACTTTGATATTTGTTTTGGTAGAAACCATCATTCCTATATATCCGGCAACTGCTGAAAAAACAGCGCCCAATAAAAAACCGAAAACAATCGTAAGGCTTTTTAACAAAATTCCTAAGATTAAAGAGAAAAAAATAGCTGTTAATCCCAATATTCTGTACTCTCTTTTTATATATGAGATAGCTCCCTCTCTGATAGTTTCGGAAATTTCAGCAGCCTTACCAAGCTCTGAAGGCGATTGATTGATTTTTTTTACTAGAAAATAAGCAAAGACTAAAGAAAACAAGGAAACAAGAATAGGGAAAAATAATATCGGCATAAGCCAAATTTTAATTAGTAGAAAAATTTATTTTTTATTTTTCTTTCCTTCCTTTACTTCTTTTTTCTCTTTTTTCTCCTCTTTCTCTTTCTTTTCTGATTTTTTCTCAACTTCTTTAATTTCTTTTTCTGCTGGAGCCTCTTTTTCTTCTATCATTTCTTCTGCTTCGCTTGATTCTGCTGCTTTGACATCGATCTTCCAGCCAGTGAGTTTGGCTGCTAATCTTACGTTTTGTCCGTCTTTTCCAATAGCTAAAGATAATTGATCTTCTGGCACTACTGCTAAAGCTTTATTTTTGGGCAGTATTTTAACTTCCAAAACCTTGGCTGGGCTTAAAGAATTACTGATATACTTTGCTGGGTCGTCAGAATATTCAATTATATCTATTTTTTCTCCACCCAACTCATTAATCACCGCCATAACCCTAGTTCCTCTCTGACCGACTGCACTGCCTATAGGATCTATGCCTTCGGCGGTTGAAACAACAGCAATTTTAGACCTAGATCCTGCTTCTCTAGCAATTGATTTTATCTGGACTTGTCCGGAAGAAATCTCAGGTACCTCAAGTTCAAAAAGCTTAGATATCAACTTCGGATAAGCTCTGGATAGAAAGACAACGGGACCTTTGGGAGTCTTTTCAACTTTTAAAATGTAAACTTTTATCCTCTGCCCTGGTCTATAAAATTCGCCAGGCACTTGTTCTTCTCTAGTTAAAATGCCGAAAGTTTTACCGATGTCAAAAAAGATATTTCTCCCTTCAATTCTTTGAACAATACCAGAAGTTATTTCCCCTTCTTTGGATTGATACTCTGTGAGCACGGCTTCTTTTTCCGCTTCTCTTATTTTTTGCAAAATGACTTGCTTTGCCGTCTGGGCGGCAATTCGGCCGTAATCAAATTTTGTTTCCAGGGCCATTTCTAGTTCTTCTCCAGCTTTAATTTTGGGCTTTATTTTCTTGGCATCTGGAACCATAATATGCCTCTCGGGATTAAAACGAACCTTCTTTTCTTCTTCGCCATCTTCTGATACTTCCACTTTTTTCTCTTTCGTCTCTTTCAATTCCTCTTCAGAAAATATCATTGATTTATCAACTACAAGTTTAACTTGCCAAAACTTAACATCGCCAGTTTCGGGACTAAGCTTCGCTTTTATAACCTGGCCTTTTTCTCCGTAGTCTTTTTTATAAGCTGCTGCTATTGCCTGTTCGATGCTTTCTATAACTTTTTCGTAGGGTATGCCTTTTTCCTCTGCAATTTGAGCAATAGCTGATGTAAAAGATTTTATATCCATTTTTTTATTTTTCTTTTTTTCTTAATAAAAGTCCGCATTTCACGGACTTGTTCTAATTTAAGTTTAACAAATATACCTCACTTGTCAACGGGATAGAAGCCCGTAATCAAAGCTCCAGGTCCGGCATGGATTTCTATCACCGGAGTTACAAAAGAAGTAAATAAAACCTTAATTTTAGGATTTTTTTCTAAAATCTCTTTTAGCTCTCTAGACGCTTCAGGATTACCGGTATGAGCTATAGCAGTTTTTATTTCTCTATTATTGCTCCTACTTTTTACTTCTTCGGCTAAAATTTCGGCCAAATTTTGACCAAAACGCACTCCCAGTAATTTCACTTTCCCACCTTCAAGAGCGAACAAAAGTGAGACTCCTGTTTTCTGAATCAGAGAAACTATGGGAGTAAAAATCCTCGGCATTTTAAATCTTCCCCCTCGGACCAAGTATTTAATATCTGAAATCAAGCCTATGAGTTTCACTTTCGGACAAAATATTTTTAGTTCCTCAATAATTTCATCAATCTTTCTTCCCGCCAGAATTAATTCTTGAGCTCTCATTATAATTAAACCCTCAGCCACCTCTACTGTAAAGCAATCAAAGACGAAAATGTTCAATTTTTCTGGTTTTTTAAAAATAGATCTGGCGATTTTCGCTTGACTATAGGCTCCTGAGAGTTTTGAAGGAAGGGTTATAACTAAAATTTTTTCAAATCTTTCTAAGGCTTTTTTGTAATGATTAAAGTAGTCATTGAATGTGGCGGCAGAAGTAGTCGGTATGTTTTTCGCTTTCTTTAGTTTATCGTAGAAATTTTCTGAATCTAGACTTTCTTTATCCGAAAAAGTTATTTTAAATGGCACGCTTTCAATTTGATTTTTCTCTAAAAATTCTCTTGGCAAGTTAGCTGTTTCTCCTACTACTAGTCCTAATGGTTTTTTGGCAACAATTATTTTTCCTTCGCTTACTAAACTTTCTTCTCTCCAATCCAAAATTTTTAATCCCTTTAAAACCTGTCTGACCCCTTCTATAGAATTAGTATGAATATGTAACTTAATCTTGTCTTCTAGTTCAAGAGCGTCGATACTATCTCCTAACTGCGCTAGATCTTCTTTAATTTTCTCAAGATTTACACCTTCTCGTTCGATAATAAATACAATCTCAGTTTGATAATCTGTTTCTTGATAGACACTGTTCTGATAAAGTGATCTGGCTGAAGATTTTAAATCTTCCCGCGCCTCAAGCGCTTCTCCTTTTAAACTTTCAATCCAAGCTTCCAAAATTTTGACAAAACCTAATCCCCCAGCATCAACAACATTATTTTGTCTTAAAACTTCGAGTTTATTTTTTGTCTCTTCAAGTGCTTTCTGACCAACTATTAGGGATTCTTCCAATACTTTAATAATATTTTTTTCTTTACGCCCTTTTGCCATCTCAACAGATTTTCTGCTGACGGTCCTAACAACATCTAAAATCGTTCCCTCAACTGGATTTAAAATTGCGCGATAAGCCGAATCTGTTCCTTTTTTCATAGCTGAAGAGAGAATTGAACCATTTATTGTTTTTAAGTCGTGAATTTTGTTTAAAAAACCGATCAAATAACCTGTGTAAATCATGCCTGCATTTCCTCTGGCATTTATCATTGCTCCTTCTTTGATATCTTTGGCCAATTCTAAAAAAGAATTGTATTCTTTTTGAGAAATCGCTCCTTCAATGCCAAGTAGGGTTGCCGATAAATTATAACCTGTGTCTTTATCGGCAACCGGGAAAACATTTATCTTATTTATATCTTCTTGATATTGAACCACTTTTTGAGCTGCCGCTCTCATCATATTCTTTAAATCTTCTGGCTTGATTTCAGTAACGACTTTTTCCGGCGTTCCGAAAATAAACTCTATTGGCTTTTTTACTGCATTCACCCCGAGCTTCACTCCAAATTTTGCTACTTTCCAACCAATTTTTGGCGGCAACAAAAGAGTGTTTCCCAAAAATTTCAGAATTTTGTTATCTTCTATCTCTTTTAGAATCCGATTGATTCTGAGATTAAATAAGGCCTCGTCGTTATCAAAGAAGATACGGTTTCTGAATAAAATAAACTTTTCTTTTGATTTAATGATTTCTTTTATTGGACTTAATCTTTTAATCAAAATTGGAAGTAGAGAAAAAATAGTAAAAAGGCCAATGGTCTGAAATTGATTAAAAGTGACTGAAAAAATAATTGCAAAGGCCAGAAAACAAAGAGTTCCTATTGAAGTATTCCAAATAATTGCTGGAATAGAAAATAAAATTAAAGATAACCCAGTTATTTTTGGAGAAAAAGCTAAAAGACAACCAAGCAAAGTCCCGATTCCTCGACCGCCGGAAAACCTAATAAATATGCTCCAATTGTGGCCAATAACCGCGGCTAATCCCGAAAAAACCTGAGCTAAAGGAGAAAAACCTAATTTTTGGGCAACAAAAACAGCTAAATATCCTTTTAATATATCCAAGAGAGCTGTCAAAATACCAGCTAATTTCCCGACATTTTTAAAAACATTGGATCCCGAGGTTTTTTTCCATCCTACCTCTAAAACATCTATGCCATAAGCTTTGCCAATCAAAAAACCTGAAGGTATCGAACCTAAAATATAACTAATTATTATCCAGGATTTCTCGGTTATCATAGAAATTCATGACTCACGTCTACGGTACTTACGTACCTTCAAAATTTTGCAGAGCAAAATTTTGGAATTTATATATTAAGTCGCATTCTGCGACTAATTATAAAAAACGGCATTTGGAAAATGCCTGATTTTTGCTTTTTTAGAATCGGAATTAATTTTGACTGAGACAACATCAATTTGCCATTTTGAATCTAGGGGAATTTTCTTTTCCATTAACCAGCTTTCTGCTGTTTTTAAAATTTTTCTTTGCTTTCTGAAATCGACTTTTTGTTCTGGTGAAAATTCTCTATCAAAATTATCTTTTAATGTTTTTACTTCAACAAAAGAGATGATATCTTTTTTTTGAGCCACAATATCAATCTCTCCCCTTAGGGGGCCTGAAATCCATCTGGGGGAATAATTTCTATCTAAAATATTATACCCTTTTCCCTTAAGATACTCGGATACTATTTTCTCTCCCATAACTCCTACTTCTTTTGAAGTCTCGGTAATTTTTTGCATCAGTTCTTTGAAATATAACATTTTTAAAAAATGACTACAAGAAATAAAAACCGAGGGCAAAACTCTCGGCTAAAACTTTGGACCTGGGCGGATTTGAACCGCCGTTCCCACAATGCGAATGTGGTGTCTTGCCGCTGGACCACAGGCCCGGCTAATTTTTCGGGGGCGAGGGAGTCGAACCCTCATCGCGCGGTCCCGAACCGCGTATTTTACCGCTAAACCAGCCCCCGTTTTAGGTCACCCAATACTTTTTCTTTGTCATAGCATCTCTTTTTACCTCAATCATCTCTCTTTGCTTCCTGGCTTTTTGAGATATTGTTTCCAACTTTTTCTCTGACAGTTTTCCTAATTTTTTTATTTCTTTTTCTAGAAAACTTCTTTCATTGTTATTAGGATTTTCCAAAACAAAACCTAATAAAATATCCAGAACTTGGCCGACTTTTGGTCCGGGTTTAAGGCCCAAAATTTTCATCACGTCTTCGCCATTAACTTTTATCATTCTAACCGAAATTGGATCCTGAGAAACTTTTTCAATTGTATATTTTAAATGCCTTAATTTATAAGGTTCGGCTTTGGGAACACCAGAACCTATCCTGTCTGACATTCTTACCTGCAGTAATTCTTCCATATTTTCTGGCCCCATTTTTCTGACTAACCTTCTTACTGAAGTATCAGAAACTTCGTTGACGTTATAATAAAAAAGGTGGTATCTGACAAGCTTTGTAATTTTTTCAATGTCTTTTTTGGGAAATTTTAATCGGCTCAAGATCTGGATAGTCATTCTAGCTCCCATTATTTCATGATTATAAAAAGTGGCATTTAAACCCTTGCCCTGTTTCACCCTCGGTTTGGCAATATCATGAAAAAGGGCAGCTAATCTGACGTATTTATTGAAGTCTTTTTTAGCAGCATACCTTAAGGACAGAAGTGAATGTTGATAGCACTCATAAATATGATGCTTATTCTGGGAAACACCATAACCTTCTTCTAATTCTGGGACTATATATCTTAAAAGCAAATTTTTTCTTAAAAGCTCAACTCCCTCGTCAGCTTTTTCTGCCATAATTATTTTTAAAAACTCGTCTCTGATTCTTTCTTTTGAAATCATTTGCAAGCCGGGAGAATTTTCTTTTATGGATTTTTCGGTATTTTTTTCTATTTTAAATCCCAGGGTAGTAGCAAATCTAACTGCTCTCATCAACCTTAGGGCATCTTCGTTAAATCTGTCTTTGGGATTCCCGACTGCTTTCAGTATTTTTCTTTTTAAATCTTTCTGGCCAGAAAAAGGATCTATGATTTTTAGATTTCCAGCCTCTAGGGCGATGGCATTAACCGTAAAGTCCCTTCTTGCCAAATCTTCTTCTATACTTTTGGCCCATTTTATTTTATCAGGATGCCTTTTATCACTGTATTTTTCATCAATCCGATAAGGAGTAATTTCAATCTCTTTTAGCCTTGGGTTTTCACTTCCAGTTAAGACTGTCACTGTTCCAAATTTATTATCTGAAAAACTTCTTAAGAATATTTTTCCGATTTCTACTGGTTTAGCATTGGTGGCTATGTCCCAGTCTTCGGGTTCTTCCCCCCTTAAAAAATCTCTGACGCAACCGCCGACGACATATCCTTCAAATCCAGCCTTTTTCAGTTTATCAATGATAAATTTTACTTCTTTTGGTATTTCCATGTCTTGATATTAAATTTTAACCTTAAATGTTGTTTTTTTCAATTTTTTTGCTAATCTAAAAGAGAGCCCTCGTAGTGTAATGGATAACATATTTGGCTTCGAACCAAAGGATTGCAGGTTCGACTCCTGCCGAGGGCAC